>Ga0075423_10000417_pt1 | contig 34115 bp, 32 predicted proteins | sample SoiMethybrSBSTD2_FD_80114 | JGI IMG/M metagenome (GOLD analysis project Ga0075423, IMG submission 80114) | Bulk soil microbial communities from a Populus tree surrounding site in Tennessee, USA - Soil MetaG P. TD hybrid SBSTD2 | ecosystem: Environmental > Terrestrial > Soil > Tree plantation...
GATTCTTCTCGTGGAGCTGCATCCGGTACGTGCCCATGTTGACGAAGCCGCCCTCGATGTCGCAGTTGATGAGGCAGTCGCCGGTGCCGATGTAGCGGCCGCCGTCCTGCTCGTGGAAGCGCACCGCGGGAAATTTAAAGAGATCGACCTTGTCGCCCTCCATCACGTTCTCCATGAGCGGCGAAGTCTTCACTTCCCGCGGCGGGAGCGGCCTGGTCGACTTGATCTTCCGCGCGATCGCGCGGACAAGCTCGAGCTTGCTCATCTCGGTTGAAAGGCCGAAGGAGAGCGCGACGCGCTTATAGGCGGCGTAGGGCAGGCTGAGCACGCGATAGCCCGCCGGGTAGCCTTTGATTTTATTGAAGATCAGCATCGGCGGCTGCGGCACCAGTTCGGCGGTCGATTCGACAAGCGCGCCGATCTCGCCGTCCCAATCGGCGCCTTCGATCTCGCGCCAGTCGCTGACTTTCTTCGCCGCCTCGACAAAACTCCTGAGATCGTGATAGGCGAGCTGGTCCATTTCTTTTCTCCTCTATTTATTCCTGGACGACGGAGACCGCTTCCTTGATGCCGTTGCGCGAGATTTCCGCGAGGTATTCCTTGTGGACCTCCGGCGGCTCCTCCTCGAGCGGGATCATGTCGTGGAGCGCCGGTCGGTAGCGGTCCTGGCTGTATTTCGGGCTCCGGCCGCGCATTGCGAAATGGCGCATCGGTTCGTGCCCGGTGTTGAAGTGGCCGTGGTACATGAGATCGCCGGGCGAGTAGATCGAGCCGGGGCGGATCTCGAAGCGCGTGCGCTCCTTGTCCTCTTCGCGCCACACCATCGCGTAGCCGGTCCCTTGCGTGACGCAGACGATGGCGCCGGGGCCGTGGCGGTGAAAGAGACTCCGGCTGCCGGCGGGAAATTCCTGGATGTGGCAGCCGTAGACTGTCCCCGCGATGCCGAAGCGCATGATGCGGACGCCTTTGCCCTTCATCGGATATTCGTCGAGGTGAAAGGTATTCACGTCGGGGACGAGGTTCGTCTCCCAGCTCCGCGTCGTCAGGCGCTCGTTCTTGCGGAAGTAGTCCGGGTCGTTATCGAAGCGGTCGCTGAACTCGAACGGATTGCGGAAGATAAAATCTTCGTTGTGGAAGAGGTTCAAAAGATGCGGCAGGTTGGTGCCGGCGAGGAATTTGACCGGCTCGTTCGATACGTTGAAATGCTGATACGCGACGTTGAGGGGGATCGCAAAGATGGCCCCCGCGCCCCACTCGAAGCTGCGCTTGTGGCCTTCGTCGTGCCACACGGTGGTCGCGCCGCGGCCCGTCACGATGTAAACGAGCGTCTCGTAGAGATGGCGCTGCGGCAGCGTCTGATTTCCGGGCGGTATATCGCAGACATACGCGTCGGTCTCCTGCTGGCCGCCCATGTTGAGGTAGCAGCCGAGCGCGCCCATCCGCTCCCAGGGCTTGACCTCGAGCTCTTTCAAGTCCTCGACGAAATAGCCCTTGACGACGGGAATCGCCTCGCGCTCCAAAAATTTATCGTAAGGCGACGGGCCCAGATCGATGCGGTCTCGATGCGGCAGTTTCATTCTTAAAACCTCCAACGGGCTCTGTATCATAGTCTTTTCGCGTGAGAAAGTTCTTAGCCCGTGGCGACCCCGCCGCCTCTTTTCTTCAGTCTCGTCCGTAGGATATAAACGTACATCGCCGTCGGAGGTGGCCGCCATGCTGACAGCCGAAGAAAACGAGATGTTCACGCGCGTCGGGCCAGGAACGCCGGCCGGAGAGCTGCTGCGCCGGTATTGGCATCCGATCGCAATCGCCAGCGATCTTTCGGAGGAAAAACCCGTCAAATTCGTGCGCATCCTGGGAGAAAATTTGGTTTTATTCAAAGACAAGCAGGATCGCATCGGTCTTTTGGACGACCGCTGCTCGCACCGCGGCGCGTCTCTCTCTTACGGCCGCGTCGAAGAGCGCGGCATCGCCTGCTGCTATCACGGCTGGCTCTACGACACGAAAGGCAATTGCCTGGAAACGCCGGCCGAGCCGCCCGGTAGCAACTTCGCCGCGACCGTCAAGCACAAAGCCTATCCGGTGCAGGAGTTCGCTGGTCTTTATTGGGCTTACCTCGGTCCGCAGCCCGCGCCGGTGATCTCGAAGTACGATGTGTGGGCGCGGACCGACGGCTGGCACTGGATTCGCGCGCTGCCGACGCTCGACTGCAATTGGCTGCAGGCGATGGAGAACTCCGTCGACACCACGCACCTCCACATCCTGCATCAGGAGCTCGTCACGCGCGGCCTTACCGTGCGCGGCACGACCCGCGGGACGATCGACGACCTGGAGAAGTATGAGTTTCATCATGTGCCGTACGGCATCATGAAGCGGCGCATGTTTACCGATGGCACGATGGAGGAGCATCCGATCATCTTCCCCAATATTCTGCGCCAGGCGAACCGCACGCAGATCCGCGTGCCGATCGACGACGAGCATACCTGGGTGGTCTATCTCCATTTCGTCCCCGCCAGCGAGGGTGCGAATCCATCCAGGGACGATGTGCCGGTGGATTATCGAAGACCGTTCAAAATCCCCGCGAGCGGGCGTCATCCGGCCGTGAAGTACACCATGAAGGAAGTGGACGCGCAGGATTTCATGGCCTGGGAGACGCAGGGGCCGATCGCCGACCGCACGCGGGAGCGCCTCGCGACCTCCGACCACGGTGTCGTCATGCTCCGCGAGATGCTGCGAAAGGAAATCGAAAAGGTCCGGCGTGGCGAAGATCCGATGAACGTGATCCGCGATCCCGATCATCCGATCATCGATACCAACCTCGAGGCATCGCTAGTCGCCGAGAAGGCTGGCTCGGTCACCTATCATATGCCCAGACACGATTGACACCTTATCACCCTAAGGAATCTTCTATGGATTACGATTTGATCGTCATCGGCGGGGGCACTGCGGGCTCCAACGCCGCCAAAGCCGCCGTCAAGCTGGGTGCGCGCGTTGCTATCGTCGAAGAGGAGAGCTTTGCGGGGACCTGTCTCGCGCGCGGTTGAATCCCGAAAAAGGTGCTCGTGAGCACCATCGAGCTTTACTGGCTGGCGCACAACGCCGGTCGATTGGGTCTTAAGGGAACGGAGCATGTCGTCTTGGATTGGAGCGCCGTCATCGAGCGCAAGGACCGCCTTGTCGCGAGCTGGTCGCAGGGGAAGGACGAAGGAATTGCGAAGCTCGGGATCGCCGCGATCCATGGGGAAGCCAGCTTCGTCGGACCACAGGAAATCGCCGTCAACGGCAAAAAGCTCACGGGTAACAAATTCATTATCGCCACGGGCTCTAAGCCAGCGCGGCCGGCGATTCCGGGAGCCGAGCGCGGTATCACCAGCGACGAGCTGATCCACCTGAAAGAACAGCCGCAGAGGCTGGTCGTCATGGGCGGCGGCTTCATCGGCCTGGAATTCGGCTTCGCGCTCGCGCGCGCCGGAAGCAAAGTCGCGATTCTCCAGGCGGGGCCGGAAATCGGGCCGGCGCTCGACGACGACATGCGCAAGGCCCTGCTCGACATCGCGAAAACCGCCGGGATAGAGATCGTCACGAATGCCAAGATAAAGAAGCTAGGCGACGACAAAACAGTGGAGGCGGAGGTCGGGGGCAAGCCACACCGTTTTCCCGCAGATCAAGTGCTGCTCGCAACCGGCCGTCCGTCGAACGTCCCGGCGCTCGAACCGCAAAACGCCGGCATCGAGCTCGAGCGCAGCGCCGTCAAAGTCGATTCCTATCTCCAGTCCGTCAGCAATCCAAACGTCTATGCGGCCGGCGACGCGGCGGGCCAGCATCAGCACACGCCGGTCGCTTGGTACGAAGGGGTCCTCGCCGCCGAGAATGCGGTCAAAGGCAATCACCGGAAGGTCGATTTGACCGTTTTTCCCAATGCCGTCTTCACGATCCCGGCGATCGCCCAGGTGGGTCTGACGGAAAAGCAGGCCCGCGCAACAGGCGCATCAGTCAAGGTCGGGCGCCTGCCGTTCAGTTATAACCCGGCCGCAGGCGTGCGCGACGAGACCGAAGGGCTCGTCAAGGTCGTTTACGATGAAAACACCGACCGCGTACTCGGCGTGCATGTGATCGGCGCCGGCGCCGAAGATATCATCCAGATCGCCGCCGCCGGGATGCTCGGCGGCCTCAAGAGAAGCGCATTCGCCTCCGCCCACTACGTCTTTCCGACGCTCGGCGGCGCGATTTTTGACGCGATGTCGGCGGTCTGATTTATCCACGGCCGTCCGGCCTCAGTTCGAGTATTTTTTTTAATCAAAGCAGGGAAAAACCCGAGCGGGCGCCCCTTGGCGTTTCGCGCTATCGCGCTATTGAACAATGGTTCGGCAAGAAAATAGCGAAAGGAGAGCGCGATGTATGCCGAGACGTATGAGTTAAGAGCCGGCGCCTTGCCCGTCGAGTCCGACGAAGCGGCCGCCGAGCGTTATCCCAAAATCTCCGCGGAGGACTGGGAGGTATGGCAATATTTCCTCCCCGTGCGGTCGCATGCGCTCGACCGGCCCGGGGTGGTCAAGCTGGTGCGGATGTTTTCTCCGGCAACGAGCGGAGGAATCCCGTACGCGATCGCCAGGGAGATGCAGCGCGCGAGCGAGCGCTTCGACAAAATCGAGGTCTGGCGCGCCCACGACGTCGAAAAAGATCCGATCGCCGTCGGCATCGAGGCCGGCAAGCGCTACCTGATCGCGCGCTGGGGCATGGCGAAGCTGATCCCGTTCGAAACGCTGAAACACAACCGCAAGCTGGCGATTATCTGGAAAAACGCGGTCAGCTGGGGCGCTTTAGCGGGAACCGGCGTGGCGATCATCGCCTGGGGCTTCCTCTTCTAGTCCCAGCGCAAACGCCGTCTGCGCTACGAGACGTTCTGTAGAAACTCGATCAGCTTCTTCTCTCCCGCGGAGAGTTTCTTCGCGCGGTGGAAGATCAGCTGAGCTTCCGGGTGCGGAAACAGCCGCTCCAGGCTCAGCGAGCGAAAGCGGCTCGCATCCTCCGGGTCGATGCAGATGTTGTGGATGATGCCGACGCCGATCTGATTCGCGACGTAACGCTTGATCTCGCCGCAGGTGGCGGCCTCCATGCCGATTCTGAGCGTCAGCCGCTCCTTGCGGAACGCGCCGTCGATGACCTTGCGCGTCGTCATCGAGGGCTGCAGCAGCACCAGGGGATGCTCGGCCAGCTCGCGGACCGATACGCGCCGCTTAAAGGCGAGCGGGTGGTTATGCATGACGACCAGGCGGAGTTTCGGCGCTACCAGCGGCAGCTTCTCCAGATCGGGCATTAGCTGCTCGAAGATGCCCATCGCGAGGTCCGCTTCGCCGGAATAGACGGTTGAAGGCGCGTCGCGGTGGCTGCGCGCCAGGATCGTAAGGCGGATCGACGGATAGGCGGCGCGGAAGCGGGCGATCGCCGGCAGATAAAAATTTCTGAGGCACGCCGGGGCGATCAGAGCGATCTTTCCGGAGAACTCGCCGGTGTCGGTGATCGTCCGCTCGACCGCGTCGCGCACCGAACCGAGAATCTTCTGCGCGTCCTGATACAGCGTCTCGCCTTTCGCCGTCAGGGCCAGCCTTTTTCCCGCCCGTTCGAACACTTTGATTCCCAATTCGCGCTCGAGCATCTTGATCTGCAGCGAAACCGCCGAGGACGTGAGGAAGGAGCGCTTCGCCGCTTCCTTCACGGTGCCGTATTGCGCGATGAGGCAAAGGCTTTTTAATTGGCGCAGTTCCATAATGCAGAAAAACTTGAGCTTCCGTTAAATAGTTCAAGATTGACACGATTTCAAGATAGTCCTAAGGTGCAAACGTTCCGGGGAACCAAATTATCCCATGATGGATTTGCGGCAGTTTCTCGAAGTCCTCGAGCGCGAGGGCGAGCTCAAACGCATTCGCGCGCCGGTCGACCCGAAGCATGAGATCGGCGGCATCTGCAAGATTCTCAACGAGCGCGCCGGCAGCCCCGCGGTGCTCTTCGAGAACGTCAAGGGCTCGGCGATTCCGGTCGTCGGCCAGCTCCTCTTCGGCGACAAGCGCGTCGCCATGGCGCTCGGTCTCTCGACGGAGAACGTCTTCGAGGAGACCGTCAAGCGCGCCGACAACGCGATCGCGCCGCGCCTGGTCGCCAAAGGCGCCTGCCAGGAAATCGTCATGGAAGGCAGCGAGGTCGATCTTACCAAGCTGCCCATCTGCACGAACAACCCACACGACGGCGCGCCCTACATCACCGCGGGCCACGTCATCATCAAAGATCCCGAATACGGCATGAACATGGGGATCTACCGGATGATGTTCAACGATAAGAACGAGGTGAATCTAAGGCTCACGCCCGGGCACGACGGCTACGACTTCATGAAAAATGCCGAGAAGCGCGGGCAGAAAACATTTCAGGTCGCGGTCTGCATCGGCGTGCCGCCGGCGGTTTACGTCGCCTCGCAGTTCGAGCCGCGCATCGGCGTCTACGAGCTCGCGATCGCCGGCGGCCTAGCCGGCGAGGCGGTCGAGGTGGTGAAGTGCCGCACGGTCGATTTGGAAGTGCCGGCGCTCGCGGAGATCGTGCTCGAAGGCGAGATGTCGATTCCCGCGAAGACCGGCACCGAAGGACCGTTCGGCGAGTTCTGCGGCTACACGACGCAGGCGGTGCCGAACGAGCGCATCCTGACGATCAAGGCGATCACGCACCGGAAAAATCCCATCTACCACAACATCTGGCTGGGCAAGCCGCCGCACGAGCACCTCTACATCGACGCGCTCACCTACGGCGTCGCGGCTTATCAAGAGCTGAAGCCCGCCTATCCGGTTTTGAAAAAAGCGTACGCGCCGCCGTGGGGCGTTTCGATCGTGCTCGTGCTCCAGGTGGAAAAACGGCTCATGCGTCCGGGCCTGGTAAACAACCTGCTCGCGGCGTCGCTCTATACGCGGAGCGGCAAGTGGAAACACGTCTTCGTGGTCGACGAGGATGTCAACGTCTACGACCCGAACGAGATTCTCTGGGCGCTGACGACGCGCTTCCAGCCGGCGAGCGACATGTATGTCATACCGCGCGGCATCACGAGCAGCCTGGAGCCCTCGGCGACCAAAGACGGCGTGACGTCCAAGCTGATGGCCGACTGCACGATCAAGGAAGGCTTCCGCGGCCAGGTCGCCGAGCCGACCGACAACATGCGCGCGACGGTGCTCAAGCGCTGGAAAGAATACGGCTTGAGCTGATTCGCGCAGGCGAAGTCGATGGCGATGAAATCAAGCAGCGCGAGAAAAGAACGGCAGGTGACGCTCGCGGATATCCCGCGCGTGGGACCGGGGACGCCAGCCGGCGAGTGGCTGAGAAAATACTGGCTCGCGCTCAGCACCGCGGAAGAGCTTTACGACATTCCCAAGGCGGTGAAAGTCCTGGGCGAAGAGCTGGTGCTGTTCCGCGATTTGCACGGCCGCTTGGGACTCGTCGGACTGCATTGCCCGCACCGCGGCACTTCGCTCGAATACGGCGATGTCGAGGAGAACGGTATCCGCTGTCCCTATCACGGCTGGCTCTTCGACGTGAGCGGTCAATGTCTGGAGCAGCCGGCGGAGCCGAAAGACAGCGTCTTCTGCCAGAAAGTAAAGCACCTCTCGTATCCGGTGCAGGAGCTCGGCGGCCTCATCTTCGCGTATCTCGGGCCGCAGCCCGCCCCGCCGCTGCCGCGCTACTCGTGCCTCGTCGACCGCGGCGGTATGCGGCAGATCGAGCCGGTGCGCACCAACGACTACAACTGGTTCAATTTCTTCGAGAACTCCGCCGACCCGTGCCATATCTGCATTCTCCACCGCCACACCGGCTACGGCGAGCAGTCGTGGGGCGATCAGTTTTTCAGCTACACCGACATGCCGGATTTCGACTTCGTCGAGACCGACTACGGCTTCAAGGTCGTGATGACCAAACCGGGGCCGAGCGCCGGGACGGAGTTCGTCGATACGATGAGCCTCGCGCTCCCGTGCATCATTCAGGTCGGCGACACGGAATTCGTCCACGCCAAGGTCGACGCGGTCAAGCTCATGACCGAGGGATCGCACTGCGACCACGTCCTGTTTTTGACGCCCAACGACGACGAGCACTTCACGATCTTCACGGTGAATTACTATACGGGCTCGGACCCGAATTTTTTCGAGAAGCTCAAAGCGCTGCGCGCGACCGAGGTGCCGAAGGAAGCGGTGAAGGAATACGACCGGCGCAAGTACATGCCGTTCAAAGGCAACGTGCGCCAGGAAGACATCATGAGCCAGTCGACCCAGGGGCTCTTGGGCGAGCGCGAGGAGCGCCTCGCCACGTCCGACAAGGGTGTGATCATGTTTCGCCGGATCATTCGCGACGCGATCGCGGCGGCGCAAAAAGGCCAGCGCCCGAAAGGGGTCCTGCCGCGGGAAAAATCGGCCGCGGTCGTTTTTTTCGATTCGTTCACCGGAGTGCGCAAAGCCGCGCCGCGATAGGAGGATCGTATGGTCAAGGGCGTCCTGATCCCGCTCATCACCCCGTTCGATGAGAAGGAAAAAGTCGACGAGGGCGTGATGCGCCAGCTCGTCGATTTTTACGTGAAGACATCCGTGCAGGGGTTGTTCGTGCTCGGCTCGTCCGGCCAGGGGCCGGCGATGTCGGTGCCGGAAAGAAAGCGCGCGGCGGAAGTCGCGCTCGGCGAGGCGCGCGGCCGGCTGCCGGTGATCATCCACGTCGGCACCGCGGACGCCGAGAGCACCGTCGAGCTTGCGCGCCACGCGGCGGAAAAAGGCGCGGCGGCGGTGGGCGTCGTGCCGCCCTATTATTACTCCGATCACAGCGAATACGAGATCATCGCGCACTACAAAGCGGTCGCGCAGGCGGTGAACCTGCCGATTTACATTTACGAAAATCCGAAATACTCGGGCATCTCCGTGCCGCCGGATTTCGCCAAGCGCATGAAAGACGCGATCCCGACGATCCGCGGCATCAAGGTCGCCTACGGCGCGGGCGCGCTGCTCGAATACGTGCGGCTCTTTCCGCCCGACGTTTCCGTTTTCACCGGCAACGCCGATCTCTTCGGTCTCGTGCCGTTCGGCCTCGCCGGCATGATCAATCCGCCGACGAGCTTTCTTCCGGAGCTTTCCGTGAGCCTGTGGCGCGCGCTCGATGAAAAGAAATACGACCAGGCGGTCGGCCTGCAGCAGCGCGTCAATACCGCGGCGCGGCTTGTCGGCAGCGCGCTCAGGCGCTACGGCCGCAGCGCGCTCGGCGACGTCTTTCGCCTGCGCGGCTTCGCCGTCAAGCGCTTTCCGAAATGGGAGACGCAGCCCATGCCGAACGAGGCGCGCGAGCAATTGTTCAGGGAGCTCAAAGAAGCGGGCGTGCTGCCGGAGGCATGAAAAAGCGCCGAGCTGAATTATGGAACCGGAACTCGCCAAGCGCATCGTCGCGGGCCTGAGCAACGCGGGCGTCAACTTCGTGAGCTACCTGCCTGAGACGCGGCTCAGCCAGATACTGCCGTTGATGCGCGAGGATCCCTCCTTCCAACTCGCGCCGGTATCGAGCGAGCAGGAGGCGGTGACGATCGCCGCCGGCGCGGTGCTCGGCGGCAAGCAGGCGGCCTGCTACATCGAGAGCACCGGCATTTATGTCTCGTGTTATTCGCTCGTGACGGTCGGCAAACAGCTCGGCGTGCCGCTGCTCCTCGTCGTCGGATTTCTCGGCGGCCTGCAGGATCAACGGAATAGCTTTCTGTATTCGACCATCGGCGCGTACGCGCGCCCGGTTTTGGAGGCGCTCGCGATCCCGCACGAGGTGATCGAGAGCGGCGACGGCCTCGAGACCAAAATCAAGAACGCCGTCCGCGCGGCGAACGCGCTGCGCTCGCCGGCGGCGCTCTTGTTCGCCGGAGACTTCACGCTGTGACGCGCCGCGAATGCCTGCAAATGCTCGCGCCGCTCATGACCGATCATCTGGTCGTGACCTCGCAGAGCGGCCAGCGCATCGAATGGAGCCATCTCTCCGAGCGCGACGGCAATCTCTTGCTGGGGCAGATGGGCTGCGCGCTCGGCGTCGGCGCGGGCCTTTCGCTCGCGCTGCCGCACCGCAAAGTCGTCGTGCTGGAATCCGACGGCAGCGTGCTGCTCTCGCTCTTCAATCTGCCGACGCTCGCGCGCTTGAACCCCGCCGATCTCGCCGTCTACGTCTTCGACAACGGCGTCTACAGCGGCAGCCGCATCAGCGAGCCGACCGCGACCGGCGGGCGCGCGAATCTCGAGGCGCTCGCGAAGGCCGCCGGCATCCGCAACGCGACGACGATTCGCAGCGCGCGCGCGTTCAAGAGAGATGGCCTCGCCGCGCTCAAGAAAAAAGGGCTCCGCTTCGTCGTTTGCAAGGTCGAGGAGAGCCTGCTGCACCGCGAGATCCCGCGGCCGACCATCGACCTCGCGGAAAATAAATATAAATTCGTCAGGTATCTCGAGCGCACCGAAGGGAAGCCCATACCGTTCGTCGGACGCGGCTAACGCGAAGGAGGTCTCATGCGCCTGCAAACGTTAATGTTCGCTGGATTGAAAGCACTCGCGGGTATTTGCCTGATAGTCGCGCTCTTCGCCGCGCCGCTCGGCGCGCAGGAGTCGTTCTACAGCGGCAAGACCGTGCGCATCGTCGTCGGCTACTCGGCCGGCGGCTCCTTCGACCTCTACAGCCGGATGATCGCGCGCCACATGGGCAAATATCTCCCTGGCAACCCGACGATCATCGTCGAGAACATGACCGGCGCCAGCGGCATCATCGCCGCCAACTTTCTCTTCGTCCAGGCGAAGCCCGACGGCCTCACGATCGGCGCCTGGGCCGCGCCGCTCATCCTCCAGCACATCATGGGCAACGAAGCGGTGAGGTACGACGGCCGCAAATTCGGCTATCTCGGCGTGCCGAGCCCCTACGACACGCTCTGCACCTTCAACGCGCAGAGCGGCGTCAAGACCGCCGACGACTGGTTCGCCGCCAAGCGGCCGGTTAAAATTTCATCCATCGGCCCCGGCACCAGCACCTCCGACGTGCCGAAGCTCCTTAAAGAGGCGCTCGGCCTGCCGCTCCAGCTCGTCGAAGGCTACAAGGGCGGCGCCGACGCGCGCATCGCGGTGGAATCCGGCGAGGTCGACGGCTACTGCGGCTCGTGGCAGACGGTCAAGACCGTCTGGCGCGCCGCGTTCGACAGCGGGCGCATCCATTCGGTGCTGCTCGCGACGCTGAAGCAGAATCCCGAGCTCAAAAACGTACCGCTCGCGATCAAATACGCCAAGACCGACGAGGCGAAGCTCTTGCTTCGCGTCGCCGATAACGCGCACGTGGCGCAATTTCCCTACTCGGTCCCGCCGGGCGTTCCGGCCGAGCGGCTCGCGCTCCTGCAGAGGGCGTTCATACAGACGCTGAAAGACCCCGACCTAGTCGCCGAGGCGAAAAAATCCGATCTCGACATCGACCCGATCGACGGTCCCACCATCGCCAAAACCTTCGCCGGATTATACGACATCGATCCCGGCACCAGCGCGAAGCTGAAGGCGATCCTGGCGCCGAAGAAGTGACGGTCGGGCACTGCGGGGTGCCCGACCGTCATTCCCGCTAAGCGGGAATACAGAGCGAGAAAACAATGCGGGCACAGCACGCCGTGCCCCTACAGGGGAATGGTCACAGCGGAAAAAAGGAAAAAGCGTATCTGTCATCCTGAACGAAGTGAAGGATCTCTCCGAATCAGAAATCTGTCGATCTCCGGTGTCGCCTCCGAATGCAAAACCAAGCGCATGATGCACGTCTCGATGTAGGGGCACGGCGTGCCGTGCCCTCGAAGGGCTCTTCGTGATTTGTCGCAAGTTATGAAAATTTTCTCCCGCATCTTGCCCGCGATTTTATTTTTTCTCGTATGCACCGCATTCCCCGTGCGTGCAAACGCTGAACAGATCCGCGTCGCCTACAGCTCGATCAGCGGCGCGATGGGGCCGCTCTGGGCGGCGAGCGACTACGGCCTCTTCAAGCGCCAGGGGCTGGACGTCCAGCTCCTCTACATCGGCGGCGGCTCGGTCGTGACGCAGGCGCTCCTCGGCGGCGACGTTCAGTTCGTGCGCCTCGGCGCGAGCGCCGTGATGCAGGCTTCGATGCGCGGCGCCGACCTCAAGATGATCGCCAACACGATCAACCGGCTCGTCTTTACTCTGATGGCGAAGCCCGAGATCAAGTCGCCTGCCGACTTGAAGGGCAGGAAAATCGGCGTCACGCGCCTCGGCGGCTCGACCGACTTCGCGCTGGACCTCGCGCTCAAGAAATATAATCTCAAGCGCGGCGCGGACGTCGCCGTGCTCCAGACCGGCGGCATGCCGCAGCTCCTGGGGGCGATCACCGGCGGCAGCGTGGACGCGGGCGTGATCTCGCCGCCGACGAACCTCGCCGCGGCGAAGATGGGACTCAAGGAATTGATCGACTTCGCCGACCTGCCGCTGCTCTATCCGAACTCGCCGGTCGCGACTACGCAGGCGTTCCTGGAGAAGAACCGCGCCGTCGCGCTGCGCTTTCTCCGCGGCTACGCCGAGGGCATCCAGCGCATCAAGAGCGATCGCGACGGCACGATGAAGCTCTACGCGAAATACACCAAAGTGCAGGACCCGGAGATTTTGTCCGAGCTCTATCGCATCTACGGCGTCAAGCATCTCGAAGCCGTTCCCGCCGTCAAAGCGGAAGCGGTCGATGAGGTGCTGCGCTCCGAGATGAAAGGCACCAATGCGAAGGCCGCCGATTTCATCGACAACAGCCTGGTCGTCGAGCTCGAGCGCGAGGGAGTTTTCAGCAAAACACGCTAGGAGATGCGAATGGCTTACAGCGATTTGAGAGAATGGCTCAGGCAGGTCGAAGGCTTCGGAGAGTTGAAGACCGTCGAGGGAGCCGACTGGGATTTGGAGATCGGCGCCGTCACCGAGATGGCGCGGAAGGAATCGCAGGTCCCGCCCTGCATCGTGTTCGATTCGATCAAGGACTACCCCAAGGGCCACCGCCTCGCGGTCGGCCTGCTGAACTCCATGAAGCGCGTCGCGCTCACGACCGACATGCCGATCGATCTCCCGCCGATGGAGCTCGTGCGCGCGTGGCGGAACCGCATGAAGGACTTGAAGCCGATCGCGCCGCGGACGGTGAAGCAGGGCGCGTTCATGGAGAACGTCTGGGAGGAGAAGGACGTCGATATCTTGAAGTTCCCGACGCCGCGCTACAACGTCGGCGACGGCGGACGCTATATCGGCACCGCGCATTTGACGATCACCTCCGATCCGCAGGAGGGCTGGGTCAACATCGGCACCTACCGCATCATGATCCAGGACGCAAAAAATTTGGGCCTCTACATGTCGCCGGGGCGCCACGGGCGCATCCAGATGGAGAAATATTTCGCCGAGAACCGCCCGTTCCCGGTGGCGGTCGCGATCGGCTACGATCCGCTCATCTTCATGGCCTCGGCCTTTGAGGTGCCGTACGGATTATCGGAGTATGATTTCGCCGGCGGGCTGCGCGGCGCGCCGATCGACGTCGTGCGCCTGGAGCGGAGCGGGCTCCCGGTGCCGGCGACCGCCGAGATGATCATCGAGGGCGAATGCCTGCCCTCGGAGCGCCGCGAGGAAGGTCCGTTCGGCGAATGGACCGGCTACTACGCGAGCTCGTCGCGCACCGAGCCGGTGATCAAGATCCGCCGGGTCTATTTTCGCAACAACCCGATCATGACCGGCGCGCCGCCGAGCAAGCCACCGACCGAGGCGACCTTCTACAAGAGCTTCTGGCGCTCGGCAATGATCTGGGAGGAATTGGAGCGCGCCGGCGTGCCGGATATTCAGGGCGTCTGGTGCCCGCCGGAGGGGAACACGCGCCTCTGGACCGTGGTTGCGATCAAGCAGCGCTACCCCGGCCACGCGCGCCAGGCGGGCGTGCTCGCCTCGCAGGTGCACGCGGCGGCCTATCTCGGCCGCTTCACGATCGTCGTCGACGAGGACATCGACCCGAGCGACATGAAGGACGTCATCTGGGCGATGACCACGCGCTGCGACCCGATCGAGGACATCGAGATCCTGCGCCGGTGTCTCAGCAGCCCGCTCGATCCGATCCTCCCCAAGAGCCGCAAGGACAAGAATGCGAGCTACAACTCGCGCGCGATCATCGACGCCTGCCGCCCCTACGACTGGATCAAGGACTTCCCGCCGTCCGTGAAAGTGCCGGAGGATCTGGCGCGGAAGGTGAAGGAGAAATGGGGGAAGCAGATTTTGTCGTAATTTTTTAGGAGGGCACGGCGCGCCGTGCCCCTGCCAAATTGAGGCTCGGAGAGATTTCGCTGCGCTCAGAATGACAAAAAGAACTGTGTCCCAAAAGCAAAGTGCATCTGTCATCCTGAACGAAGTGAAGGATCTCTCCGAACCGGAATCCGAATGCATCGAGAACAATGCCGCACGGCCTGCCCTCTGAAACGTGGATGAGGTTCGCAGCATGAAAATTTTCGTTCGCATTTTCGCCGTTCTGATTCTTATCTCCGCCTTCGCGCCGGCCGCCCACGCGAAAAAAATCTACATCGCGATCTCCAATCCCGACATGTCGTTCCTGACCGGCGGCGTGGCGCAGTACGAGGGGTATTTTCGCGACGAAGGGCTCGACGTCGAGCTGGTCCAGATTACCGCCAACGTCTCGATCGCCGCGCTCGCGTCGGGGAACATCGACTATAACCTAATCTTGCAGTCGATCGTGACCGGGAACTTGCGCGGCCTGCCGCTCAAGGTCGCTGCGATTCTAATCGAGCGCCCCAACCACGTCTTCGTCGTCCACCCGTCGATCCAGAAATTCGCCGATCTCAAAGGCAAGAACATCGCGATCAGCTCGTACGGTTCGCTCACCGATATCCTCGCGCGCCTGACCGCCGCGCACTATCACCTCGATCCGAAGAGCGATGTCGGCTTCACCGCCGCCGGCTCCAGCTCGGGGCGCCTGGCGCAGCTCCAGTCGGGCGTCGTCCAGGCGGCGCTCGTGACGCCGCCCGGCGACACCGTCGCGGAGAAGATGGGATTCAAGCGGCTGCTCGAAGTCGGCACGCTGTTTCCGTTTCCGGTGAACGGCCTCGGCCTCCGCGAGCAGAAGTTGAAGACCGAGCGCGACGAGGTGAAAAAAGTTTTGCGCGCGCTCTATCGCGCGAACCAGTTCATCCTCGACAACCCCAAGGGCGCGATCAAAGACCTCGCCGCCTGGAGCCGCTCCACCCCCGCCGCCGCCGAAGAGGCGTACAAAGGAACGGGCAAGAACTACAGTAGGAATCTTTTAGTCTCGCGCCCGACACTGGAGAAAGTATTGGAGAGCACGCGCTGGAACGTCGAGACGAAAAAGAACGTCGGTGTGGACGACGTGTTCGACTTCTCGCTTGTCCGAGAAATTCTGAAAGAGATGGGGAAGAATCCGGGGTAGACCCGAGATCTATTTGAAAAAGCCGCGCAAAAAAAAGCCGGTAGCCGCCGCCCCCTCCCGCCGGCCCGCGTGGGTGGAAAGGCGGGCGACGGTTTTAGTCGGCCTGATTTTTCTGCTTCACTCCGCCGCCCTGCTCCTGCTGTTCGATCCGATCGGCGGGCTCATCGACAGCCGGCCGATTCTGGAGCAGGATTGGGGACTCCACTTTCACCATCTCACCTCGATCGCCGCTTTCTGGCAAAACGACCGGCTGTTCTGGGGCTACAATCCGTTTTTCATGGCCGGTTATCCGTCCAACACCATACAGGATCTGAGCATCAAGCTGTTCGAGCTGCTCTCCCTGCCGTCTCTGTTGCTCGGCTTCGAGCCGGTACAAGCCTTCAAGCCGATCGTTTATCTCTCGGCCGCGGCGCTGCCCTGGGCCGTCTACTTCACGGCGCGAAATTTCTTCGCCGCCGAGGCATTCGCGGCTACGGCCGGCATTATCGCGGCGCTGCTGGGAACCGCCTACTGGTGGAACTCGCTGCCGCGCGAGATGTTCTTCTACGGCGTCGTCGGCTTCCCGCCGGCGGTATATCTCGCCCTCTTCGCCGTCTCGCTGCTCTATCGGATGCTCCACGGCGAAAACGTGCCCGTGAAAATCGGCATCGCCTGGGTCGTCGCCTTGAGCGCGCTGCCGCCTTTGCATTTTCAATCGGTCGCGATCGTCGCGCCCCCGGCCCTCGCGCTGCTCGCGATGAACCTCCACGCGCTCCACCGGCGCACGGTCGCTTGGCTCATCGCCGGCGTCGCCGCCGCGCTCGTCGTCAATCTTCCGTGGATTCTGCCCTTCCTCTCGCACAGCGGAGACGACGTGTCGGCCGCGATCGTCGCCGAGCTGCCGCTCTTCTCCAGCTCCGATCCCCTAACGATCGTCAAGGACTATCTCGGCTCGGCGGGCTACTGGACGTTTCGGCCGTCGACGTGGGGAAAAGGATTGCGCTGGCTGCTTCTCGTCTTCGGCGTCGTCGGGATCAAACGCCTAATTCAAAGCGAAAAGAGAGACGTGGGAGTTGCGCTCGCCGCCGGCGCCGGCGCCCTCGCTCTTTTCAGCTACTTCGGCTCGTTCGTGCCGTTTCTGCGCAATTGGCAGCCGCTGCGCTTCAAAGTCGGCTATGATTTGATTTTGGTCCTGGCGGCGGCCTATGGCATCGCCGGTTACGAGGGCGACCGGCGAGGGGCCGCCCGCCGGTGGCTCTTTCGCGCCGCGCTCGCCGCCGCCGTTTTCGCCTTCGCGATCAACCTGCTCCAGACCGAGTCCAAGCAAAATATGCGCCTGCGGACCCAGGCGCCGCCTGAGATCAACGTGCTGGTCGACTGGATCTGGATGGAAACGCCGCGGGGCGGCAGGGTCCTCTTCGAGGAATCGGGCGACGAGACGGGATTTTTCTACAAGGGCATTTACCTTTCTTCTTTGCTCCCCGCCTGGACCGGCCGTCAGCTCATCGGCGGTCCGATCAACCTTTACAACGACCGCCACCACTTCGCCGAGTTCCATTCGGCGATGCTGTTCAAGCGTAAAATCGAGAGCTTCAGCGACGAAGAGCTGCGCGACTATTTTCGCCTGTACAATATCGGTGCCGTCGTCGCCTTTCACCCGCGTTCGATCGCGCGGCTCCGCGCGGTCCCGGGTCTGGTCTCGAGCGACCGGCGCATGGGGAATCTTCACCTGATGAAAGTCGACCAGCCGCTGGGCTGGTTCCTCAAAGGCGAAGGCGAAATCACGGCCGGCTTCAACAGGCTTCGGGCGTCGAAAGTCCGCGGGGCGGAGATCGTCCTGAAATACCACTGGACGGCGGGGCTCGTCTCCGACCCGCCCGCGGCCATCGCGGCGGAAAAAATCCTGGACGATCCCATTCCGTTCATCAAGATCGTGCATCCGCCCGAGGCGTTCACGCTGAGGGTGCGGGGCGCGGGCTAGACTTCTTCGCGCGCGCCACGCTGGAGAAAGTCCTGGACAGCGCGCGCTGGAACATCGAGACGAAAAAGAACGTTGCCGTCAAGGACGCGTTCGATTTCACTATCATGCGGGAAGCGCTGAAGGAGATGCGGAAGAAGGGGGGGCGCCTAGGCCCTCGCGGCGAGCTTGTCGCCGTAGCGCTCAGTCAAGTCTTCCAGGACGTTGAGCGACACCTTCGTGCGCGAGCGCATCAACCAGATCCACGCCTCGACGACGACCACGAAGAACAAGATCGCCCCGTGCGCGTAGCCCTCGGGGAGGTCGATATAGAACACCAGCGCGTCCATCGCGAGCGCGAGCGTCGCGCCGACGCCGAAGCGCCACCACTGCCACTTGCCGTCGATGTAGCGCTCGACGACGCGGACTTTTTCCATATCGATATATCGCCGCGACCGGCCGTAGCTCGAGTACGATTGATGGATCGAGCCTTTGAGCACGCCGACCATGTAGCGCCAGACGAGTACGTTGAACGCCCAGAAGCCGGTGAGGGCGACCGCGGCCCACCGGTAATCCTTGCTGCTGACGTAGCAGAGAATGCCGAAGCCGAGCGCGAGTCCCAGGATCGCGGCGGCGTCCTGCAGCGTCAGACGGCCGCCGTGCGGCGCGGTCAGATAGACGTCGGCCTGCATCTCCGTGTCGGATTCGCCGCCGAGCATCCAGGAGAGAAAATAGATCACGAGCGCCGTCCTCCACAGGACCGTCGATAACGCCGGATTCGTGATCGCATGCTCCAGCACTCGCGGCAGCTCCAGGAACCCGTGCTCGCGAATCAGCTCGCCGACTTCCAGGCCGCCGAGGATCACCGGCAGCAGGTACTCGATGACTTTGATGAGAATCCGCGTGCCGTGCGCGAACGTCTTTACCTCGTGCTCGTGTTTGGCGCGGGCCATGATCGCCTCCGTCGGACTAAAATGGCCCAATATCGCTTTCAGGCAAGAGAGCTGTCAAGGAGAAACGGACTGCCGAATAGATCGGTTTAGCTGTTGCAGTCACACATTCATGCGGTCTTCTTGATGATGCCTGCTGCGGTTATTGATAACGCCCATAAATGTCGATATAACCGGGCGGATCGCGCTTGGCCGGGTCGAGCCGGGTGAGAAAGAAGGCCGAAGGTTTTATGAAGGCGCTCATCGCAGTTCTCTTCCTGCTGTTCGCGGTTCAGGCGGGCGCCCAGTCCGATCCTGTCGCGACATGGTCCATCGATCTGGTCGGTGACAACGTCAGGGGCGCGGGCTATATAACCTTCGATGGCAGCACGCCGACAGGAGGCACGCTCACGGGATACGCGATCCTCCGTCCCGTCGGCCAGATCTCGGGACTGAATACCGGATTCTTTCTCCTGGACGGAACCTGGGCCCTGGATTCGAACGGCAAAATCGTCGGGATCTTCGAGGGCGCCGATGCCGATACCGCCTGCGGTCCGGCCGATGCGACATTCAGCGGCAGCTTCAAGGGCTCGACGGTGCTCACGAAAAAATCCGGCAATTCGCTGCGCCTAACGATGACCACCAATGACGGACCGGTCGAGGTGAAGGGCTTCATCGGCGATCCTGTCCTCGATATCGTGGGATCTTGGCAGGCAAAGCTGACAATTACGAAGACGACCACCAGTGGAACGGGAACCGCGGCGGCGACGAAGCGAACGCCGACGCCGGCTATCGCGGCGGTGACTGCGGCCGTCGGCTCGGGGCCGACGGATACACAGATCACTCTAGGCACGGTTACGCTGCGCACGGGTCACTCGACGACCGCGACGGTGACCGTGATCAATACCGGCAGCGGCACGACTACCACGCCGACGGGCACGGTGACGATTACATCGTCTGGCACGGACACCATCACGACGAGCCCCTGCACGCTCGACGGCACCGGTCAGTGCACCGCCTCGGTGACCGCTTCGTCCACGGTCGGCGCGCACACGATCACCGCGACGTACAACGGCGATACGGACCATGCGACCAGCACGGGCACGGTGACATTGACCGTCCAGCAGAGCGCCACAAAGACGCAGACCAAGACATTAGAGTTCCTAGAGATCACGGACTCGGTGGATTTCGGCGATCCCGATGTCGATCTGCCGTTCTTCTTCAAGGTGGCAGGCACCGGGCCGGCTTACGACGTGACCGGCTGCGCGCTGCTCACGCGCGACGGGAAGATCTTTATGATAACAACGGAGGACGCCGGCGACACGACGCGCTTCGTCAGCGGCAAGCTGAAAAAAGCGGGGATTTCCGCACCGCTGGCCGGCTTCGACGACGATCAAGGCGCAGTTCAGGGCGTTATGAATCTTGCGCCGTAAACCTCACATTACGGATTCGCCCATAGCCGCATTCCGCCTTATACGACGGTGTCTTCCAAGCCTTAAGTTGCGCATCCGAAACGCCCCAGGCCACGCAATATAAAAAATAGCATCGGTCGTTTGCCGTCGTTCCGAGCGGTTGCGGACTCGCCGCTCATTTTCTGCTATTTTGTACAGCATGAGGCGCACCGCCAAAGCCGCAATCCTCGTTTCACTCGCGGCGGGAGCTTACGCGTTCATCTTTCGCCCGCGCATGCTGCGCTGGGGCGCGACGGATGAGGAGGTGCGCTGGCCTTATCCCGGTGTCGAGGTGATTCGCGGCGGGCGGCGCGGCGCGACGATGGCGGTGACGATCGACGCGTCGCCGTCGCGCGTGTGGCGCTGGCTCGTGCAGATGGGCTGCGACCGTGCCGGCTGGTACAGCTGGGACCGTCTCGACAACGGCGGCGCGCCGAGCGCGGAGCGCCTTCATCCGGAATGGCAGGAGATCAAGCTCGGCGATCGTCTCAAGTCGACGCCGAGCGGCGGCGCCTGGTTCGAGGTCGCGGCGCTGGAGCCGGAGCGCTTTTTGGGGCTCCGCGCGCCGATCAATTTGCGCACCATGCGCCCCTTCGACACGAGAAAGCCGCATCCGCGCTATTACCTCGATTCGCTGTGGGGCTTCCAGCTAAAGCCGCTGCCGGGCGAGCGCACGCGCCTCGTGGTGAGCGGCTACGCCAAGGCCCGGCCGCGGTCGTTGCAAAAGGCGGCGGATCTAATCTTCTGGGAGCCGGCGCACTGGATCATGCAGATGCGCCAGTTCGCGAACCTGAAGCGGCGCGCCGAGCGGCAGAATAAAATTTAAACAGACAAGCCGATGAAGAGCATTGTCGAACGCGCGCGAATGCGGAGATGCTAAAGCAGATGGCTCAGGTCGAGGTCGCCGATCGTCTGGAGGTTTCGTCCGCGGTGTTTGGAGAGGATTTCGCCTATCTGGAGACAAGCGGCGGCGTCGTCGAACAACAAACAGCCGATATAGCGGGCGCCCAGGTACTCCATATATAAAAATATTCGATGGTAAGCCCGTCGGCCGTCGCTTTGATCGGAATCGGCGATGGCGATCGTGACTTTCTTCAGCCTGCCGACCTCGCCCTGGGGATATTTGTTCTTGCCTTTTCCCCTCCACAACCACGCGGGCGGCCAGTTGCGCTGACCGTGGTACGACATGAGCGGATGATCGCGCACTCTGTCCGCATAATATTAATCGAATTCGCTGTCAACGAAAAAATTGTGACGCGTTTCGGGCGAAGTCGCCCTATAGGCCCGGCCGCTTCTAGATACCTCTAAAAGCTATAGACAACGACCTGGATTGCTTCGCCTCCCGATTTAGCGTAAATGTTTTCCGTTTAGCAGTTGCCCCGAAGGAGTTTTTCGATGCAACAACTTGCGCTGCTTGCCAGCGATTCATCCCATCTGCCGCTGCTCACGATTTTCAAGGAATCGGGAGTGACGAAGAAGTACGGCTTCGACATCGACCTCGAGATCGTCGGGGGCAGGAAGGCGCCGACGATGGCGCACCGCACAAAGCTCGTCCTGGCGGGCGAGATCGATTTCGTTTCCGGCTTGCATCACGAGACGTATCGCGAACGGTCGAAGGGAAACCGCCAGCTCGTGTATCTCGCGCAGACGCAGAACCGCTGGGACGACCGGCTGGTCGGACGGGCCGCGCTGAAGAGCGTGAACGAACTCCGCGGCAAAAAGATCGTCTGCCACTCGAAGGCGCCGTGCGTTACGGGGAATTTAAAGGCGATACTGCGGCAGATCGGATTCAAGGAGGACGAGATCCGCGTCCACGCGGTCGAAAGCATGACCGGCAATCTCACGTCGTACGTCGACGAGGTGGTCGCGGGCAAAGCGGCGGCGGCGCTGGTCGACATGCCGTTCGATCTCTACGGCGAGAAAAGGGGACTCAAGATCATCCCGCTGCCGGAGCGGCCGGTGATCCACAACACGACGATTTTGACCACGACCGCCTATATTCGCGAGAACCGCGAGACGGTGATTTTATTCCTGAAGGCGCTGATCGACGCAATCCATTTCTTCAAGACCAAGCCCGACGAGGTGGCCGACATCCTGCAAAAAAATCTCTCCAAGCGCTATTCGCTCGCCGACCGCGCCTACTACGTCCATCTCCAGCGCGAATGGGCGCAGCTCCTGCTCGCCAAGCCCTATCCGATGCCCGCCGCGATTCAGAACGTCTTCGACCTCGACGTGGCGCACGATCCCAAAATGGGGAAGATCTCGCCGATGGAGCCGTGGGATCTCCACTATCTGCGCGAGATCGACGACAGCGGATTCATCGATCAGCTCTACGCGTCGTAGGTTTGTTTCGGCAAAACGACAGGAGAGATTCTTCGCAACGCTCAGAATGACAAAAAGGCGTGGTTCTTAGGACGAAACTGTACCTGTCATCCTGAACGAAGTGAAGGATCTCTCCGAATCCGACATCTACGATCGATCGCGAAGAAAATTACTTCACAAAGCCCGAGTCCTTCAGCTCCTTTAAAAAACGCGTGTCGATCAGCTCCTCGGGCTTGAGCTCGCGGATCTTGGGATTTCTGGCGCCGAGGTCGTCGAGTACCGTCTTTATCCCGGCGACCGTCGGCAGGGGATAGCTCAGAAGAAAATTCTTCGTCAGCACGCTGTGATATTCTTCGATCTCCGCCCTATCCTTGAGGCCGGTGTTCTTCTCAATCACCGCGTAGGCCGCGGGCCGGTTGGTCTTGAACATCGCGATCGCCTCGATGTAAGCGCGCATGAAGCTGCGGATGAGATCGGGGCGCTTGTCGATCAACGCCGTGGTGACGTAGAGCACGCCCTGCGGATAGTCGGCGTCGATCTCGGAGAGATCGGCGAGGACGCGGAGCCCCAGCTTCTTCGCGCGCGGCGTCTGCGAGAGCGAGAGGATCGAACCGTGCACCCGGCCGCCGGCGATGGCCGCGAGGCGGTCGGGCGAGTTACCCACCTGGAGGATTGTCACGTCCTTTCCCGGGTCCAGGCCCCAGGACTTGAGCGCCATGCGCGTGATGAAGTCCGAGCCGGAGCCGAAGCGCGAGATCGCGACGTTCTTGCCTTTCAAATCCGCGGGCTTCGTGATCGACGGCGGCGTGACGAACGTGTAGACGAATTTATTGATCAGCGCGGAGATGATCTTGAGCGGGAAACCGGCCAGGTTCGCGCTCACGACCTCGCTCGGCGAGCCGCGGCCGAACTGGATTTCGCCCGAGACCATGCTCTGGACGACGGTCGAGCCGCCCGGGATGTAGACGATCTCGACGTCGAGGCCGTGCTTCTTGAACAGGCCGAACTGCTTACCCAAATGGTGGACCTCTTCGCCCGAGCCGACGCCGCTATAGCCGAGGATCACGCGCTCAAGCGCGTGCGCGGGGGCGGCGAGCAAAACCAGCGCGGCGAACAGGAGTGAAGAATAACTTTTACGCATGAGGTCTCCTAGCGCCGGTATTGGACCGGCGGCATGTTGAACGCGACGCCTTCTTTCTCGAGCTCCTCCTCGAACATGCGCCGCACCTTCGGGTCCTCGTCTTCGAGCTCGATCAGATGGCCGCCGCCCTTGGTGCTCTCGAACAGCCGGTCGTAGTCCATCACCTGAAATTTCTGGCCGAACGGCTTGAAGGCGAGCATCTTGAGCGGCTGCGTCGCCGTGTTGAAGTGCTGATGGAACCACATGTGCGGCGGTGAGAACATGCTGAACGGCCCCCAGTCGTAGCGCTCCAGCGCACTGCCTTCGAGCCACATCAGCGAATAGCCCTTGCCTTCCAGAACGAGGATGTCGGCGCCGGGACCGTGGCGGTGCGCCTTCTTGTAGGCGCCGACCGGTGAGCGCGTGATGTGCGCCGAGATGATGTTGTCGCAGAATTCCAGCTCGACGTTGGTTGCGCCGGGCCCTTTCTTCGTCCAGTCGTGGAAATTGAGCTTCTCGATGTCGGCGATGAAGCTCGTATCCCACACGCGGCGCTCAGCGACCGCCGCGCCCTTGCCGCTGAAATAATCCTCCTCGCCGTGGTAGCGGTCGAGGAATTGATGCGAATTGTTAAAGACGAAGTCGTAGTTGTGATAAAGGTTGAAGACCATCGGCATATTGGTGTAGCCGATATAGCGCACCGTCTCGCCGCCCTGGCCGTTGAAGTGCTGGTGCCAGGCGTTCAGCGGAATCGAGAACATCGAGCGCTCCTGCCACTCGAACGTCTGCTTCTTGCCGCCGTCGAGCCAGACGTTCGTCGCGCCGCGGCCCTTGAGCACGTAGATCATCTCCTCGAACATCTGCTTCTGCGGCTTGAGGCTCTCGCCCGGCGGGATCTCGCAGACGTAGGCCGCCGAGTTGGGCGGCTCCTTCGGATGGCCGAGGATGATATAGTGCGCAAGCCCGCCGCGGCGGCGCCACGGCGCGACTTCCAATTTTCGGATGTCGCCGACGACGAAGTTCTTCGTCACCGGCAGCTCTTCCCAATCGAGAAACTGATCGAAAGAAGTTCTGCCCTCGTAGGGTTTGGGGTCGTACGGTTCTGCCACCGTCATTTCTCCTCCTGATTAATCGAGAATACCGTCGTGAAATAAATGGCGCGCTCGGAAGCCCAAGACCTGTTCCGCCTTCGCGGTGGCGTAGCCGGAGCGGGTGCCTTCGAGGCTCGCGTCGATATTTTTCGCCTCCGGCCACCAGCGCCGTACAAGCTCGGCGGTCGGCTCCGCCATGATCGTCTCCGGCGCGCAAATATTGAACGGTTCATAGCCGGTGTAATCGGCCGCGAGCGCCAGGCGGCACGCCGCAGCAGCGTCGCGCACATCGACATAGCTCCACAGCGCGCCGGCGCCGCGGATCACGGGATTTTTCCGCCGCTCGGCGAGCACGCGCGCGTTCTCGCTCGTATAGATGCCCGAGAAACGCAGGCTCGCGATGCGCGTTCCCGTCTTGCGGGCGAACGAGTCGCACATCTTCTCGCCGACGAGTTTGGATAAGCCGTAAGGGTCCTGCGGCCGCCGCGGGTGCTCCTCGTCGATCGGCAGATAGTCCGGCGCGATCGGTGCCGCGGGATAATAGAAGCCGTAGACCGCGAGGCTCGAGCCGCAGACGATCGTCTTTGCGCCGACGGCCGCCGCCGTCGCCAGCACGTTGTATGTCATCGCCGTATTGTGGTTGAAGCGCTCGGCGTCGCCGGCGAGGTCCGGCGTCTGCCACATCCCGCTCGCAGCCTCGTAGCCGTTCTCGGTGTAAAGGAAGCGGCGGCGCGCCAGGTGGACGACCGCAGCGGCACCGGCGAAGAGCTCGCGCAGCCGTTCGGTCTTGGTCAGATCCGCCGCGACGAACGGGCAGAGCGGCTCCGCCGGCTCCTCGGCGTCGACAGCGGCGACTTCATAGCCGTGCGCCAGCAATTCCTTTATCGCGTGGCGGCCGAGCCGTCCGGCGCCGCCGGTGACGATCGTTTTCATGCAATTAACGCTTGCGAAAAAAGCCGCTCTGCTCGATCTCCTTGAGCAGCGTGTTGTCGATGAAGTCGCCCGCCTTCGCGTCGCGCGCCTCGCGCGCGTCGATCGTCTTCAAAATCCGCTCGACCCCCTCGGGCCGCACGTAGGAGATCGGATCGCCGGTGTGGCGCACGCCGTAGACTTGATAGAGCTCGCCCAGAATCTCCGGATCGGTTACGCGGGTGTAGCGCGACAGCACCTTCATGCTGAAATCGCGGTCGCTGCGGAGCCGCTGCACGCCGAGACTGAAGCCGCGGAGAAACTTGACTACGGTGTCGCGGTTCGCGCGGATAGTGCTGCGGCGCGCGGAGAGCGGCGTGTTGGGAAAGACGATGCCCATCTGTCCCACGTCGGCGAGCTCGTGGAGCCCGGTCTTTTTCGCGCGGAAGTTGCTCGGCGGCGAGAGCACCGAGGCATCGAGCGCGCCGCTGCCGAGACCGGCCAGACTTTCGGGCATGCCGCCGGTCTGCACGACAGTCAACTCGCGCCGCTGAAGTCCCCAGCGGTCGAGCGCGAAGTCCAACGCCAAATCGGTCGAGCCGCCGAGGCGCGTTACGCCGATCTTCTTTCCTTTCAGGTCGGCCGGACTCTTGATCTCCGGCCGCGACATGATGGAAAAGACCATCGCGTTCCCGGTATTAGCGATAAGCACGAGGTCGGCGCCGCGGAGCGAGGCGTTGACGACGGGAACCGACGGGCCGTAGGCGAACGGCACGTCGCCGCCGAGCATCGACTGGATGAGCAGCGAGCCGCCGCCGATATAAAGGAGCTGGGTCTCCAGCCCTTTGCGGCGGAAATAATCGCCGTCCTGCGCGACCCAGAGCGGCGCCATCGCGCCGCTGATCGCGCTGTAGGCGACGTGGATCGGTGCCGCGGACGCGTGCGCCGCGAAAAACATCGCGAGCAAAACGAACAGCAACAGGCGCCGCGTTGTCATCCGCGACCCTTCGCGCGGAGACCGGTGAAAGAATCGATCTCGATGACTTCCCCGTTGGGCTCACGACCCTTCGGCGTCCGTCCTTCCGCGACCGCGCGCACGCCTGCGAGGATCATCTTACGCAGCATGATGACGCCCTTGTCGGAGGTCGCGAGCTGCTCCCTGCGCGCGCCGATGATCCCCTGCGTCGTCTGGCAGGCGATGTCTTCCAAGCGGACGCTGCCGCGAAACGGCGCGAACGGCCGGCGGTCGTAGACCTTCTTCTCTTCGCGCGCGGTCAGCTCCCGCGACGGCGCGAGCTTCTGAAAGAATTCTCGATCGGGTCCGGTGTAATAATTGACGGTGAACAGCGTGAAATGCTCGTCGTCGTTCGGCGTCAAAAACATGAAGTGCCGGTTGTGCGAGCCGTCCTTGAGCGCTTCGCGCGGTCTTTTGAAATGGGTGAATTCCGTGTCGCCGATCTGCAGGATGCTCGGCAGCGCGAAGCTCTTCTCGTCGACGTACTCCGTGTCCGCCGTCGGACCGGGCTTGTGCGACACGACCTTCATGCCGTAGCTCGTCTCGATCGCGTCGAAGTCCGGGATGTTCTTGAAATCGAAGAACCAGCTGCGCCAAGTACCGTCGTTTGGATCGCTCCGGTGCAGGATCGAGAAGTGGACGGGATCGGCGCCGTTCTCGATGAAGTTGAACCAGTTGTAGTCGTAACGGCGGGTTGCTTCGAGCGAGCGCTGTCCCGCGTTGTCGACGAGCGCGAAATATTGCGGCAGCGGCGGGGGGTCCTCGCGCTCCGGACCGAGGTAGGCGAAAAACAGACCGCCCTGCTCGCGCACGGGATAGGCGAGGTGCTTGACCTTGCGCGCAAAGCGGCCGTCGGGCTCCGCTGGCTGCTCTACACATTGGCCGGAGATATCGAAGAGCCAGCCATGATAGGGACAGCGAATGCCGTTCGTCTCGACATCGCCGTATTCCAGCGCCGTGCCGCGGTGCGGGCAGTGGAGACTGATTAAACCGGGGTGGCCGCGGCCGTCACGAAACAGCACCAGCTCCTCGCCGAGGACTTTGAGCGCGAGCGGAATGTCTTTGAGATCGGCGGCGCTGGCGACGGCCAGCCAGTAGCGGCGGAACCATTCGCCGGCGGGCGTGTCCGACCCGACGCGGGCGAGATCGGCGAGCGTGATTTTTTTCTTCCGGCTTGCCATCCGACTCTCACACGAGAATAGGCGGCCGCAAAGATCGTGTCAATTTCAAACTATTTAGCGTTGGATTGAGTTTTACTTGACGAGCGGATTAGCGCAGATATTTTTCCCAGACGTGCTGCGCTTGAAACCCCAGCACTTCGCGCGCACGCGCGGAGTCGACGCCGCTCCAGTTGCCGCGGAGTTCCGCGCGAGCTTTTTTCACGCCGGGAAAATAGCGGCGCAAAAGCTCGTCGGTCGGCTCCGCCACAGTGCTGGTCGGCGCGGCGACGATCAACGTTTCGTGCCCGCGCCCCGGCTTCTCGAGCGCGAGGCGGCACGCCGCCGCGGCGTCGCGCACGTCGATGTAGCTCCAAAAACGGCCGAGCTTCACGCCGGGGTCTTGAAAGCGCTCGGCGAAGCCGCGGAAGTCCGGCTCGAAGTTGACGCCGGGAAAGCGCAGGCTGTAAATCGCCATGTCGGAGAGTCGCGCGAACGCGTCCGCCGTCGTCTCGGCGACGACTTTGGAAAGGGCATAAGGGTCTTGCGGCCGGCAGGGGTGTAGCTCGTCGAGCGGCAGGTAATCCGGCGCGATCGGCTTGCGCGCGTAGAGAAAGCCGAACGCCGCGGTGCTGGACGCGAGCACGACGCGGCCGACGCCGTTTGCCGCAGCCGCATCAAGCACGTTGTAGCTCGCCGTCACGTTGTTGCCGAACGTCTCCGGGTCGGAGACGATGCCCGGCGCCTGATAGGCGCCGAGGTGAATGACTCCGTCGGTGCTGCTCAAGGCGCGCGCGACCTCCTCGGGGTGCGTCAAGTCGACGATCCGCGAGGGGCAGATGTCGTTCTTTGGCGCGGCGCGGTCGAGGCTCAAGACCTCGCGGCCATGCGCGAGCAACTCGCGGATGACTTCGCGGCCCAGCATGCCGCTCCCGCCGGTGACGACGATTTTCGCCATAAAAATCGTTGCTGCGCGAAGCAAATCCTTGCTTCAAGGCAATGCGACGAACTCTAGCACTTGCGCTTTGCGGAGCAAAGCCGAGGTTACTCCACCAGGCGGCTCATCTCGCGCCTGTGGTCGCGGAGAAATTGGAGAAAGGTCTTCGCCGCGTGCGAGAGCGGCCGGGCCGCCCGCTGAACCAGGCGGTGGTGGATCTCGAGCTTGAACTCGGGAACCTTCAGAATCGTGATCTGGCCCAGCGCCACCTCGTTATCAATCCAGCGTCGCCCGATGGCGGTGATGCCGAAGCCTTCGGCGACGGCGACCTTGATCGATTCGTGGCTCGAAACTTCCATCGCGACTTTGATGTCGATCCCACGGTCCTTAAAGAAATCGCGCACCAGCTCGGTCCCGGAGGATTCGGGCTCGCGGAGAACGAAGAGCTCGCCGACAAGATCGGCGAGGCTTACGCGCCGCTTGCGCGCGAGCGGATGACGCGGCGGCGCCGCGATGATCATCTCGGACGATCCGTACGGCTCGGCCACCAGACCGCGCAGCCTGGGGTTGCGGCTGAACATGCCGAGCTCGATCGCGTCTTCCTGCAGCAACTGCTCGACACTCGCCGAGACGCCATAGTTCATATAGATGTCGAGCTTGGGGTAGAGCACCTTGAACTCGCTGAGCGCCTTGGGCAGCAGGTAGGTCCCGACGAGGCCGGCGCCGCCGACTGCGAGCCGCCCCCGCCCGAGCTCTACCACTTCACGGACGTCGTGGCGCGCCGAGTCGAGGCTCGCCAGGATGCGCTGCGCGTGTTCCTTCAGCCGCGCGCCGGCCTCGGTCAGTTCGACGCGTCGCCCGCAGCGCTCGAAGAGCCGCGTGCCGCACCAGTCTTCCAGGCCCTGCACGTGGAGCGAGATCGAAGGCTGGCTCAAGTGAAGGGATTCGGCGGCGCGGGAAAAGTTCTTCAGCCGGGCGCACGCGAGAAAGACCTGCAGGCGGTAAGTGTCCATAGACGAACTATAGAATATTCGCGCGATCTATTAAAGTTCTTAATATCCAGATACGAAAAGTATATTGGACATCGCCTTGTGTTCGGGGTAGAAAAATTTTTTGGTTCAACAAAGCACCCCCCGAAGGAGGGATAAGGCATCATGTTAGTCATCGATTTGGACTCCCATTCCCGCCCGCGGCGCGAGGATTACGTCATTGCTCCCGAGTACGAGCACCTGCGGCCGCGCGAGTACACCGATTCCCGCGGCAACGTACGGCGCATTTTCAATAACAAGACCATCAGCGTGCTTACCGCCGGCGAGCGCAAAGTCGCGATCCGCGAGGGCAGAGCCGCCTGGCGGGCGGCCGAGTACGACGCCGATCTCCGCTACGAGCAGGTGAAGGAGGCGGGCATCGATTACCAGTTCGTCTCGGCCGGCACCGTCGGCATGTTCAGCTATATCGACCCCGATCCCGGTGCGGCGTTTGTTCGCGCTTCGAACAATTTCATCTACGAAAACTTCATGAAGCGCTATCCCAAGACGTTTACCGGTGCGCCGCAGCTGCCGCTGCAGGATGCGCGCGAGGCGATGAAGGAACTGGAGCGCTGCGTCAAGGATCTCGGCATGCTCACCTTTTTGATGCCGACCAACTGGAACGGCATCGACATCGCCGATCCGCACTGGTGGAATCTCTACGATTACGCCCGCGACCTCGGCGTGCGCGGCATTATAGTTCACATCGGGAGCTTCGCGGGTCCCTTCGTCGGAAAGGAGCGCCTGTCGGTTCTCGGCTCCGACGGCACCGCCGGCCGCCGCATTCTCTCGCAGCCCTTCGAATACTGCGCCAACGTCATCAATATGATTTTCGGCGGCCTGCTCGATTCCTTCCCCGAGCTCAACTTCGCGTTCCTCGAGGCCGGCGCCGAGTTCGCGGTCAATTTAAAGCACCGGATCGAGAAAAACGTCGAGCAGATCGGCTACCTGGAGGATATGCTCGCCACGCCGGTCGATAAATATTTCGACCGCTTTTACTTCGTCGTGGACGATCTGCTCCTGAAAGAGAACGGCAAGCGGCTCACCCGCGTCATTGAAGAGCTGGGTGTCGACAACCTTTTCTTCGGCTCGGATTATCCCCACGACGACGGGGATCTCGACACGGCGGCGCGCGTCAAAGCGCTGGAGAACATCCCCACGGAGTCGAAGCAGAAAATCCTCGGCGGCAATGTGCTCAAGTACATGGGCGGCAAGCTCGCGCTCTAATTTCCCGATCACTCGGAGGCTCCATGGAAACGCAGGTGTTCGACGATCTGCGCCAGTATATCACCGCGGCGAAACAGATGAGCCCCTGGAAGGAGATCAAAGGCGCCGACTGGAACCTGGAGATCGGCGCGCTCGTCGAGGCCACGGCGGAATTGATCCCCCAGCCGCCCATGCTTATCTTCGACGAGATCAAGGGTTATCCGAGCGGCTACCGCATCGTGAGCCTGCCCTACGCCGATTTCCGCCGTGTCGCGCTCGCGCTCGGCTTGCCGTACGACAAAAGCAAGCTCGAGCTTGTGCGTATGGCGTCGCGGAAGATCCGATCCGCCAGGCCGATCGCTCCAAAGGAGATCGCCCGCGGCCCGATCCTGGAAAACGTCATGACCGGTTCCGACGTCAACCTGCTGAAATTTCCCGTTCTCAGGAGCCACGAGACCGACGGGGGGCGCTACATCGGCACCGGCGACGTCATCATCAACGCCGATCCCGACAGCGGCTATGTCAACATGGGCACCTATCGCATGCAGGTGCACTCCCCGGACGTGCTGGGACTTTGGATCAGCCCGGGCCAGCAGGGGAGACAAATCTGCGCGAAATATTGGGAGAAGGGGCAGAGCTGTCCGATCGTCGCGACTTTCGGCCAGGACCCGCTCACGTTCATGGCATCGATGACGAAATTCCCGTGGCAGACCTCCGAGCTCGACGTCTTAGGCGGGCTCAGGGGCAAGCCGCTCGAGGTCTTCAAGGGGCCGGTGACCGGTCTGCCGATTCCCGCGCACGCCGAGATCGCCATCGAGGGCTACGTGCCGCCGCCGGGCGAAGAGGCACGCGACGAAGGGCCGTTCGGCGAGTGGACCGGCTATTACTCCGGCGGAACCATCGGCACCGGCGAGCCGCAGCCGGTCGTGAAGGTGAAGGCGATCTATCACCGCGACGATCCGATCCTTGACGACGAAGCGCCGCTCTGGCCGGGGGCGGTGCGCTTCGACTTGAACCTCCGCGCCGGTCTCTTGTGGGATCAACTGGAGAGTGCGGGTATTCAAGACGTTGTCGGCGTCTACGCCCACTCGAATTACCTCTACGTTGTCGCGATCCGCCAGCGCTACGCCGGTCACGCCCGGCAGGCGGCGCATGCGGTAATCGCGTGCTCTGCGGCGGCGCGCCACGGCCGCTATGTGGTCGTGGTCGACGAGGACATCGACCCGACGAATTTGAACGAAGTCCTGTGGGCGATGGAGACCCGCGTCGATCCCGCCACGGACATCGAGACGGTCGACGGCTGCTGGAGCACGCCGCTCGATCCGCGCATGCCGCCTGAAAAGCGCGCGGCGCGCGACCACAGCAACAGCCGCGCGATCTTCTACGCCGTGCGGCCGTTCGCCTGGCGCGACAAGTTTCCCAAAGTCTCGCGGACGAGCCGCAAGCTCTTCGAAGAAGTGGTCAAGAAATACAGCGGCATTTTGCCGTTCCCGCCGCGTTGATCATCGAATAGAATTCATGCTAAAGGTGGCGATCATATAAAAAAGAACATGGCTTCAAAAGGCGCCATAATTTTTTCGGCGCTGGCTCTCGCTCTCCTCCGCGCGTGCTCCGCGTCCCCGGAGCGCATCCGGATCGCCTACAGTGCGATAAGCGGCGTCCAGCTGCCGCTGTGGATGGCCCAGGAAAAGGGACTCTTCAAGCGCAACGGCTTCGAGGTCGACTTCCTCTACATCGGCTGCGGGGCGGTCGTGGTGCAGGCGATGCTCGGCGGCGAGGTGCAGTTCGCCCGCGCCTCGGCGCCCGGAATCGTGCAGGCGTCCACGGCGCCGACCTCGTCATGATCGGCAATACCGTCACCACGCTGGTCTATTCGGCCATCGACAATAGCCTCGTGCGCGAGCTCGAGCAGGAGGGTTCCGCAGCCTGGAATTAAAGCGCGGCGCTTGAGGTGTTTATGGCCTACTATCGAAATCTCGAAGAATACATCCGCGCGCTCGAAGGCGCCGGGCTCCTCTATCGCGTTATGCGTCCGATCAACAAAGATACGGAGATGCATCCGCTCGTGCGTTGGCAGTTCCGCGGCCTGGGCGAAGACGAGCGGCGGGCGTTTCTATTCGAGAACATCCACGACTCTAAGGGGAAAAAATACGACATCCCGGTCTTGATTGGCGGCCTCGCCGGCTCGCAGAAGATCTACGCGCTCGGCCTCAATTGCAAAGAGGAAGAGGTCGAGGGCATCTGGTCGCGGGCGCTGGATAAGCCGCTGCCGCCGGTGCTCGTCGGGCGCGGCGCGGTCCAGGAAGTCGTTTATCAGGGCGAGGAGCTGAAGCGCGTCGGCGGTCTTTATAAACTGCCGATCCCGATCTCAACGCCGGGCTTCGACAACGCGCCTTATTTCACCGCCGGATGCTGGATCACCAAGGATCCCGAGAACGGCGTGCGCAACATGGGCGTCTATCGGGGGCAGTTGAAGGGCGCGCTCAAGACCAGTATCTCGTGGGGCAGCCTCAAACACAGCGCGGTCCATTGGGAGAAATGCAATAAAAAAGGCGTGCCGCTCGATGCCGCGATCGTGCTCGGCGGCCCTCCGTCGATAACCTATGCCGCCGTGCAGCCGGTGCCGTTGGGCATCGACGAGGTCGCGCTCGCGGGTGCGCTCGGCGGCGAGGCGCTCGAAGTCGTTCACTGCAAAACCATCGACCTCGACGTGCCTGCGGAGGCCGACATAGTGATCGAAGGAAGGATTCCGTCGGATTACCTGGAGCCGGACGCACCGTTCGGCGAGGCGCACGGCTACGTCGATCCCGGCGATTTGACCGGCGTCTTCGAGGTCACCGCGATCACGCATAGAAAAAATCCCGTCTATGTCTCGATGCTGAGCCAGCTGACGCCGAGCGAATCGAGCAAGATCAAGCAGTCGGCCTACGAGACGCTGGCTCTTAAGCATCTCCAGAAGACCGTCGGCCCGGCGGTGCTCCGCGTAGCGCTTTACGAAGATCTGCTCAACCGCCAGGTCGCCGTGGTGCAGTTGGACAAGGCGAAGCCGGAGGACAAGTGGCGCGCGCTGGAGGCGCTGCTGCCGTCGCGGATCATCCATAAGATCATCGTCGCGGTCGATCCCGACATCGATCCGCACGACCCGATGTCGCTCTTCTGGGCGATCGCCAATCGCTCGCAGCCGCACCGCGATATGCGCATCGTCACGAACCGGCCGCTGCCGTGGAACCCCATTCGGTACGTCGCCGACGGCGAGCATTACGACGTAAACGATTCGACCCTGCTCGTCGACGCGACGCTCAAGGCGGAGTTTCCACCGGTCGCGCTGCCCGCGCGCGAATATATGGAAGGCGCGCGAAAAATATGGGAGGAACTCGGGCTTCCCAAGCTCACGCCGCGGCCGCCCTGGCACGGCTATTCGCTCGGCCTCTGGTCGGAGGAGCTCAAGCAGCAGGCGAAAAACGCGACCGCCGGCGAGCACGAGCGCAACGCGGAATACAGCCGCTCCAAGGGAATGAAGGTGCCGAAAGGAGCGAA
>Ga0075423_10000418_pt1 | contig 34085 bp, 32 predicted proteins | sample SoiMethybrSBSTD2_FD_80114 | JGI IMG/M metagenome (GOLD analysis project Ga0075423, IMG submission 80114) | Bulk soil microbial communities from a Populus tree surrounding site in Tennessee, USA - Soil MetaG P. TD hybrid SBSTD2 | ecosystem: Environmental > Terrestrial > Soil > Tree plantation...
CAGGCCGAGGCATGTCGCTTGCTCTCGAACGAATCAGACTTTCATTCGGGAGAAGTCCCATGAGATGGTGCTGTAGTGCAGATTGGTGATTGGAGAGTGCAGATTCAGTGCTCGAATGTTGAGTGTTGAGTGCTGAATACTGCTCAATTGACAGTATTCACCACTCTTCGTTCAGCACTCAAAACTGAATCAGCATTCTGCAATCTGCAATCAGCACTCTGTATTTCAGAACCGGTATAAGAACCGCACATACGCCGTATCGCCCGTGTAGGGCCGATTCCCGTAGCCGGTCATCAACCCGCCGAGCCAATCGATGCGCGGCACTCCAGTCGCCGGATAGAAACCGACGGGACCGTTCGTGTCGATCGTGTTGTAGTCGCTCACGTCCAGCTTCTCGAAATAGTAGCCGACGCCAACGCCGGCGCGTTTCGTGAAGTAGTACTGCACGTCAGCCGTGAGCCGGTGCCACGCGTTGGTGACGTTGGGCAGCGGGATGAACTGGCCCTGCGCGCTCAGCGCGGCGACCCGCGGCCCGCCGTGCGCGAACGAGTTGTCCGAATCGCTGTAGTCGTAGGCGAAGCGGATGTCGGTGTTGTGAATCGCGCGCAGCAGGTCGAGATAGAGGCTGACGATGTTCATCTTGTCGTCGTTGTCCAGCGTCCAGTCGCGCGATGGATCGGTCCACGTCGGATCGGGCGGCGGGTTGGCGTTGCGCGATAACTGGAACGAGCCGTAGCTGTCGCGGCCGTAGTTCGCCCCGAACGCCACCACCATCGTCGGATGCACGTCGACGCCGACATTGAAGCTGCCGTTGGTCGCCTCGTGGAGGCCGAATAGTTCTCCAGGCCTGCTCACCGGAACCGAGTTGTCCGGCAGGTACTCGTCCTTGCTGCCGGACACCTGCACGTAGACGTCAACGATGTCGGTCGGCATCACGGTGACGATGACCGAACCGCGCTTGCGGTTGCGATCGGCTTCGTCGTAGTAGCGCAGCGTCGGCTGCGTGCCGCCGGGGCCGACGATCACGTCGGCCTCGTCGTTGCCGGATTCCGCTTCAACGAATCCCTCGCCTCTTCGTCGCCCGGCGTCGAACGACGCGCGTACGGTGACGTACTGGCTCGAGTAGGTATCCCACGACACCCGGAAGATGTGCTCGCCGACATCGGCGAAGCCGCGACCGTCGCGCCTGATTTGCTCGTGACCATAGCCCACTCGCACCGTGCCGGCGCGAGAGAGCGCGTACGACACGTTGGCGTCGAACAGATGGCGCGAGTTGTCGAACTGCGGCGACAGCCCCTCCTCGACCTCCTCGGGCACGGCATCGAAACGCACGTACTCGGTGGCATCGAAGATCGGTGTCTGGACGTCTCGCTTATTGAAGCGGTAGCGCACTGCCACGTTGAGGCCGCGTCGTGGACGCGTGCTCAAATTGATCAGCGCGTTCACACCCTTGGCCTCGGCTTCCGCGGTTGCGCGCGGCAGCGTGGCGAGATGCGGGAAGGCGGCGATCACGGCGGGATTGTTGAGAATCACCGAGTTGGTGGTCCACGGGATCAACGACTCGTTCTGACTCTGATCGGTGAACTGCAGCGTACCGTTGACGGCGGTCCGACCCGGCAGCTTGTACAGTCCCGTCGCGCTCACGACGTTCATCATGTTGTTGGGCGCGGTCGCCAATCGTCCGGTCGCCGCTCCGTTGCCGTTGCTGTAGCCACTCGGGTCGTACGGACCGTTGGGCGGCAACAGACCGTTGCTGAAGTCGGTGACGCGAATCGGGTTGTCCCACATGACGCTCTTGATCGCGTTGTTGAACCATGAGCCGTCCCAGCCGATTCGGAACATCGATTTCGGATTCGACCACGACGCGCCCAGCGTAAGGTCGTTCGTCCGCTGATCGATCGGCACCGGTATCTCCACCGCATCGTTGAACGAGAACGATGCGCCAAGCGGCTGCTGTCCGGTCCGCTTGGTCGACCTGAAGCCGGCGTCGACGGCGATCGCGCGGGTGGCGTCGTAGGTGAGATCGAAGGCCGCGACGTCGCGCTTGTAGCGCAGATCGAACGGGTTGGCCAGGCCTGTGTAGATCGAGCGGTTGGCGATCGCCTGCGCCACCTGCGTGGCGTTGCCGCAGGCGGCCGGAGGCGCTCCTGGCGCGCACGGTACACCGACAGCCGTGCCATCGTTGGTCGCGTTGGTCGGGCCCTGCACCGCGGATTGCGCGCTGTCAGGCAGTGTGAGCACGCTGCCGTTCGTCGTGTACGGCGTGCTGGTCAGATAGCTGAAGTTCAGCGGAATCGACGTCCAGTTGAAATCGAAGTGCGCCTTCGACGCGAAGAGCGACAGGTCGTACTTCTGGTCGCGATAGCCAACGTGTGAGGCACTCGCGTCGAACAGATACGCCGAGCTCTGTTTGTTGATCGCAAAGCTCGAGTAGAGGCCGTCGCGCTGATCGCGATAGCGCTCGAAGCGCGCGGAGTCGCCGTCGGTGCTGTTGAAGAGGCCGCCGACATCGACCGCTCCGTGAAAGTCGGAGGAAGCCGCCTGCCCCGCTGCGGCAGGAGCCTGCGGCGTGGACTGTGTCGGCTTGGCCTGCGGTGCCTGTGCCCGTCCGATCGACGGGCAGAGCAGGAGAACCGCGGCCAGCATCATGAGTCTGTTGCGCATCGCCGTATCCTCCCCGCCTACCGCAGCAACGCCTTGCCGGACGGCGCGTTCGACCCGTGCACCGCCTGATGGCAGAAGTTGCACGCCCGCCCGTACACCTTGTTGGCATTCGACGAGTTGTTCAGCACGAAGCCGTCGTACACCGTCGGCGGGTGGCGCGACGTGACATGACAGCGCTGACACAAGAACGGCACCTTGCTCACCAGCATGCGATCGTTGTTCGACCCGTGCGGCTCGTGACACGTGATGCAGCTCTCGCTCACCGGCGCGTGCTCCCACAAGTACGGGCCGCGCTTGTCGGCATGACAGCTCGTGCAGCTCTCATCGATGGTCGTGCCCGCACGCAGCAGGCGGACGTTCGTGCTGCCGTGGACGTTGTGGCACGACGAGCAGGTGAGGCTGCCCTCGCGCACCGGCATGTGATTGAAGCGATGCTGCTTGTTGACGACGCTGCGATGGCAGGTCGCGCACAGCTCGCGCTGCGACGCCGCCTTGAGTTGATGGTCGCCCTTCGGCTCGTGCACGCTGTGGCAGGTCACGCAGCTCAGATTGCGTTGATCGTGCTGGCTTCCCTCCCACAACGCGTGTGACGCGCGGTTGTGGCAGGCCGTGCACGTCGCGCTGATGTCGTCGGGGCGCGTGTTGCGGTCGAAGGTGCGAATCAACGTCTTGTCGCCGCTGTCCGCGTGCGCCTTGCCAGGACCATGGCAGCTTTCGCATCCGTGCGTCGCCGCCGGCGTCCGGGGATTCGCGGCAAGTCCGTGCGCGGTGCCTTGATACGACTTGTCATGGCACCCGAGGCAGGTGTCTTGCCCGACGTATTCGCCGGCAGGCGGCTGTGCCGTGGTTGCCGGCGCCGGCTTCGGGGTCGACGCCTTCTGCGCGGGCTTGGCCTGGCCTTGCGGCGCCGTCTCCACACCGGCTGTCGTCATCGCACAGGCCAGCATCAAGGTCAGCCCTGCGGTGATGAGTACGAATCGTGATCTACTGAATTGCATGACACGTCTCGCAATCCTGTTTGATAGCCGCGCCATCCTTCGCCTTGTGCTCGTCGTCATGGCAGCGGAAACATCCGGGGGTATCGACGTGACCCAGGTGATTCGGATACGTCCCCCACTTCACACGCATCGCCGGAAACACGTTGTGCGACCACACATCCTGCGTGCCGGCGATCGCCTGCTGCACCAGACCAGAGTCGGCCCCGGCACGGGCGCGATAGAAGTCGGTCAAGCGCTTCGCGATGCCAGCGGTTGCCGCCGACGCATCTGAATAGTCGGCAGTGACCGCCGCCACCGCTTCGCGTCGGATGAACGCGAGCGGCCGTGGAATGCGGCCGAGCGCGATGGCGGTGTCGATCGCCCGCTCGGGGGTGAAGAACGTGGTGTGAGCGGGGCGATTGTGGCAGTCGAGGCAGTCCATCCGCCGTTTCGTGCCGGCAGCGATCTGCGACTGGGTCACTCCAGCGGCGACAAACTCCTTCGGGCCGCCGCGCACATTGACGACGCGAACCCAAGGGATCGTCGCGCGGGTGGTGTCAGTCGCGACGTACTCGATATCGAGAGCGAGGTGGCGATGAATGCCGGCCCCCGGTCCGCCCGCCGGATTACCGACGTGCATCTGGATCGTCGTCACCGTTTCCGTGTTGGCTTCGTCGTTCGCGTACTCGCGGATCACCCGGGCCTTGTCGCCGTGTGGACGATTGGCGGTGTGACAGCCGGCGCACGTGTCAGTGGTTCTTCCTAGTGAACGTACCGGTGTCGGTACCGGCTTCGGAACCTGATTCGTGATGAGGTGATACAGCTGACGGCTGCCGGCGAGCTTCGATTCGACGAACGAATCAACCCCCGGCCCCACATGGCAGCCCACACATTCGACCTGTGCGTGCGGCCAGACCTGATGGGCCTTGAACTCGGGCTCCATCGTGGTGTGACACACCTGGCCGCAGAACTCAGTTCGCTCCATGTAATGCACGGTGCCCACACCAGCCGCCGACAGGATCAGGAGGTTCACGAACGTCAGCGCCAGCACGGCGAAGAGCACGACGCGCTGATGCGGCACGCGGAGATCGATCACCGGCCATGAGACGTCGCGACCTTCACGCCGGCGTCCGGCACTCCACCACGCACCGATCGGAATCAAAAGGAGACTCGCAACGAACAGCGCCGGCACCGTGATGAACACCAGCAGGCCGATGTACGGGCTCTTCAAGTACCCGAGCAGGTCGAAGAGCAACAGGACGAGGAACAGCAACGAGGTCGACGTGGCGAGCGCCATGCCGACCACGGACACCGGGTTGTTGACCGTCTCGGGAAGCGAGAGGAAGCGCACAGAACGCCGGAACGGCCGCTACTTCTTCAGACTCTGGACGTACGCGACCAGCGCGTCGACGTCTTCCTTCGGCAGCGTGTAGGCCTTCATCGGCGGCTTGCGAGCCGCATTGCTCTTCGCGGCCATCCCCGGCGCGTCCACGATCCACTGCCGGATCTGGTCGGCTGACAGTTTCGCCGCGGCATCTTCGAGCGGACCTTTCTTGTTCCCGACTCCCGCCACCGAATGGCAGACGCCGCATTTGTTGGCGTCGTACACCTTCTTACCGGCATCCGCTGATTGCGCAGCGACTGCGGCAGCGCTCACGACGATGAAGCCGAGAGCAAGAGCAATTGCACGTAACGATGATTGGTTCGACATACCAGCACCTGCTTCAACAACCGTGCCCGTCATCACTTCGTTTCGAGAGTGCGGAGCAGGATTGAATCCGAGAATACGAACGTTTTCTGCTCTCGTGCCCGCGATACACAGTAGACAGATCTCACGCCGAAATCCATGCGAACAATTTCGCAGCTCCGCGAAAAATACCACGGTCGCACGGCTGTCACATCGACGCGTGCGTGAGGACCGCCTGGAGGCAGCCATCGGACGCGCGTGGCACGACACCTGCTCTGTCGCCCCGTGGGTCGACATGCCGATCGATCCAAGGAGGCCCATATGGCCGCCACGGTCACACGCATTCTCGTTGCCACCGACTTCAGCGCCGCATCTGCCTCCGCACTCGAATTTGCGAAGACGGTTGCGACACGCTTCGATGCATCGCTGCATCTGCTGCACGTCCTCGAAGACCCCTACGTCACCGGCGCATTTGCCGCCGACATTTACGCGCCACCGCCGGCCGGACTCCGCGCGTCGTGGCTGCGCAGCGCCGAGACGACGATGGCTGCGCTCATCACCGAGGCCGACAAGACGACGTTCAACCTCACCACCGACGTCGTGTTCGGTCCGATTGCCCACACGATCGTCGAGCGGGCGTCGCAGATCGGCGCGGATCTCATCGTGATGGGTACGCACGGCCGAGGCGGCGTCGCCCACCTGCTGATGGGCAGCGTGGCGGAGCGCGTCGTCCGGACAGCAGCGTGCCCGGTGCTGACAACGCGGGGGTTCGAGATCGCGAGAGAGAAGAAGACCGCTGCGTGACGCCGGCCCCTCGACTTTCTTCAGGTTGATTCGATCCGCGGCGACTGGAGGTGAGTGCCGCTACTGAACCGCCTGATCGCGCCCTTTCGAGAGCTTGAACTTTTCCATGCGGTATCGCACCTGATCGCGGTTGATGCCGAGCAGCGAAGCGGCGTGGGTCTGATTGCCACCCGCGCGCTCGAGCGCCTGCACCAGGAGCTGGCGCTCCACTTCCTCGAGGTTGACGCCTTCAGGGGGCAGCTTGAATTCCGTCGGGCTGACCGTGCGCGTCAGCGTGAAGTCCTGCGGCTCGAGATACTCGCGATCCGAGAGCAGCATGGCGCGCTCGATCGCGTTGCGGAGCTCACGCACATTACCCGGCCATTGATACTGTTCGAGCAGCGCCGTCGCCGCGGGTGAGAGCCCGCGAACGCGCTTGCGGAACTCGCGGTTGAATTGATCGAGGAAGTAGGTGGCCAGCAGCGCCACGTCGCCGCGGCGCTCGCGCACCGACGGCAGCGCGATCGGCATCACCTGCAGGCGGTAGAAGAGATCCTCGCGGAACTTCCCTGCGTTCACCTCGCGCTCGAGATCGCGATTGGTCGCCGCAATCACGCGCACGTCGACGCGAATGTCCGCCAGCCCGCCGACGCGCTTGAACGTCTTCTCTTCGAGAAACCGCAGCAGCTTGGCCTGCAGTCCCGGCGTCATCTCGCCGATCTCGTCGAGGAACACGGTGCCGCCGTCGGCGGTCTCGAACAGGCCCCGCTTCTGCTGGCGTGCATCGGTGAACGCGCCGCGCTCGTGACCAAACAGCTCGCTTTCGAGCAGCTGCTCGGGCAGCGCCGAGCAGGTGATGTTGACGAACGACCGCGACGAGCGGCTGCTGCTGTAGTGGATGGCCTTGGCCGCGAGATCTTTTCCGGTGCCCGTCTCGCCCGTCAGCAGCACCGTCGATGCGGGACTCGACGCCACCCGTGTGATGAGGCTCTTGGCCGACTGCATCGCCGCCGACCCACCGATGATCGAGTCGATGCTGTAGTCCTTGCCCTGGCTGCTGCGCAGCGCGCGAACCTCGCGCCGCAACTGGCTCGTCTCGAGCGCTTTTTCGACCAGCAACGCCACTTCGTCGAGATTGAACGGCTTGTTGACGTAGTGGTAGGCGCCAAGCTTCATCGCCTCGACGGCGTTTTCCACGGTCGAGAACGCGGTCATCAGGATGACCAGTGTCTCTGGCGACTGCTCCTTGATCTTCCGGAGGACCTGAAGGCCGTCGGTATCGGGCAGCTTGAAGTCGAGCAGCACGAGATCGACACCGCCGGCCGCCTGTTCGAGCGCCTCGCCGGCGCTGCCTGCCTCGAGAATCGTGTAACCCTCTTTAGACAGCCGCTCTCTGAGCGACCATCTGACCAGCGATTCGTCGTCAACGACGAGCAGCGTCGGAGCGGGCACGAACGAAGTATATCTGCAAGGTCCGGCGAAAGCCGGACGCTACGTACTCAAGCGGACACGCCCAGATCCGAGCGGAAGTAGTACGGCCCGACGTGGCGCAGAAACCGTCGATGGACGAGCCGGTCGAGCACCGCATTGGCGATGGTCTCGTCGACATTCCACAACTTCGACGCCTGCGCGATCGTGAGCCGCTGTCCCGGCATTTCGAGATACTCGCTCTGCACCCGGGCCTCGAGATCGCGGATCCGCGTCTTCTCTTCTCGTGCGCCGGTCATACGAACTGCCTCTATGCAACAGGGGCCGGGTACGAACGCATGTGTGTATGCGGCTGCGGTCGCACCAGACCGAACTTCTCGATTCGATAACGCACTTGATCCCGATTGATCCCGAGCAGCGTGCCAGCCATCGTCTGATTGCCGGCTGTGCGCTCGAGTGCCTGCACCAGCAGCTGACGCTCCACGTCCTCGAGGTTGACGCCTTCGGGCGGCAACCGGAACGTGGCCGCGGTCGCGTGCCGCGACAGCGTGACGAAGTCTTCGGGCAGCAGCCACGACCGATCGGCCAGCAGCATGGCCCGCTCGATCGCGTTGCGCAACTCGCGGACGTTGCCCGGCCAGCGGTACTGCTCGACCAGCGCCAGCGCGTCGGGCGTGAGGCCTTTGACGTGCTTGCGGAACTCGCGGTTGTAGCGATCGATGTAGTAGTCGGCCAACAGCTTGATATCGCCGCGCCGTTCTCGCAACGGCGGCAGTGTCACCGGCATCACCTGCAGTCGGTAGAACAGATCCTCTCGGAACGTGACGGCCTTCACCGCCTCCTCGAGGTCGCGGTTGGTCGCGGCCACCACGCGGACGTCGACGTGAATGTCGGCAAGCCCGCCGACACGTTTGAACGTGCGATCCTCGAGGAAGCGAAGCAGCTTGGCCTGCAGGCCCGGCGCCATCTCGCCAATCTCATCGAGGAAGACGGTGCCGCCATCGGCGGTTTCGAGCAGGCCACGTTTCTGCTGGCGCGCGTCGGTGAATGCGCCGCGCTCGTGTCCGAACAGCTCGCTTTCGAGCAGCTGTTCGGGAAGCGCCGTGCAGGTGATGTTCACGAACGGCTTGGCGGCGCGGTCGCTGTTGTAGTGAATGGCCTTGGCGGCGAGGTCCTTGCCGGTGCCGGTTTCGCCGGTGAGCAGCACCGTCGATGCCGGGCTCATCGCGATGCGATGCAGGAGGGCTTTCGCGTTGACCATCGCGGGCGAGCTGCCGACGATGGCGTCGAAGCTGAACTCCCGTCCTTGCGTCCCACGCAGGAAGCGCACTTCCTTCCGCAGCCGGCTGGTCTCGAGCGCCTTCTCGACGACGATGGCGACTTCGTCGAGATTGAACGGCTTGTTCAGATAGTGATACGCACCGTGCTTCATCGCTTCGACGGCGTTTTCCACCGTCGAGAACGCCGTCATCAGGATCACCGGCGTATCAGGAGTCTGTTCCTTGATGCGACGCAGCAGCGTCAAACCGTCGCCGTCGGGCAGACGATAGTCCAGCAGCACGAGATCGATGGCGCCCGACGCGAGCTGTTCGACCGCGCCCGCGCACGTGCCCGCTTCTAAGATCGTGTACCCGTTACGACCGAAGCGTTCACGCAGCGACCAGCGGACGAGTTCCTCGTCGTCGACGATGAGCAGTGTGGCAACAGACATATCTTCCTCATCAAAACGCATTGCCCACGAAGGGCAACATGCGTCCCCAATAGATCACGAAAAACCACGACACGATTGAAACGACGGCAATCGTCTTGAGCGCTCCAGGGGCGACGCCGGTCATCTCGTCGGCACTCACCTTGGCGCCGTACGCCCACTCGAAGAGCAGCGCGTTGGCGCCGGCGATCAACAAGAACAGCACCTTGCCGTAGAACGCGACGTTGGTCACGTACTGATCCGGCGCGCCGATGAAGAACGTGACGCCAGTCATGGCGGCAAGCGCGAAGCCGAACTTCCCCCACGGCACCAGCGACCACGCCGCACTCAGCGGCACCCGTCGAAAGAATCCCAGAAGCCGCAGATCGAAGAAGCCGACAACGCCGACGAGCAGACACAGGCCGACGAAGTGGATGATTTCGCAGACCGGCCACAACCACGGAAGCACCCGTATCGCCTCCGAGATTTCCGTGCCTCGCAGCCAAACGGCAAACGCATCGAGCGTGTGTCCCACTGCGTTCTCCTAGACGTACGCCATGTAGCGGCCGGTGACGATCGCGGCCAGCCACAGGGCAAGCGAAGCAGCGGCGAGCGCACGAACCCGCGGCGTCACCACTCCACGAGCGCCAGGTCCATACACGCGCCGCTTGATGTCGAACAGCACGACGACGGCCACGACGATGATTCCGAGCTTGGCCATGAACACCGTGGTGGTGCCCTTCGTGGTCGCGTCAGCAACGAAGAGCGCGACGCCGGTAACGGCGTTGAGCCAGAAGCCCGCCCACATGATCGGGAACAGCGAGCGCAGCGGCTCGAGGGGAATCCGTGGCGCGCATCCCACGAGTCGCAAGTCGAGCACCGCGCTCGCCCCGACGAGCACTCCCATGCCCAGGGTGTGTGCGGTCAAGACAGCGGGATAGGCCCAGATCGATCCCGACTCGCGGAGCCACGTACCGAAACCGCTCCCTTCGAGCGAGGCGAGGACATCCATCATGCCGGCACGTTGTGCAAAGGTGTCGCCACCGCGCGAAGTGAAGCGACATTCGCGTGAACAACAGGAATTCAGCGCAGGGTTCGTCGGCACTTTCCCGCAGCGCGGGGTTTTTCAGGACCGCTGCGAAAAATCCCCCGCCTCCGCCAAGGCTTCGGCGAGGCAGGCTCTCGCTGCTTGAGCAAAACCAGCGATTTCTATTCCTGAATTCGATGGCCGCGAGCTTGCACAACTGTCGAGCGCCTGCCTCGCCGAGTCGCGGAGGCGGGAGAGGTGGACATCATGTTCGACCTGATCACCGGCGAAGCCAAGCATCTCCCCCGACACGCCACGTTTCCGATTCTCGTGTCGACCACAGCGCAGGTGATCGTCGTTGGATTAGCGATCGCGATCCCCATACTCCTCGTCGCCGACAAGATTCCCGAGATCCCGACGATGATGGCGTTCGTCGCGGATGTTCCGCCGCCGCCACCGCCGCCGCCCCCTCCCGCACCGGCAGCACCCAAGCCCGCAGCGGCCACTGCGACAACACAAGTCAATCCCGCCGCGGCGCCGATCGAAGCGCCGAAGGAGATCGCGGCCGAGCGGCCGAGCGATGAAGGGATCAATGACGGCGTGCCCGGAGGTGTCGAGGGTGGCGTGCCGGGAGGCGTTCTTGGTGGCGTGGTTGGCGGCCTGCCCGAGGCACCTCCGCCCCCGCCTCCGCCACCGGTGCAGCGAGGCCCGGTGCGAATCGGTGGACAGATCAAGGCTCCCGCTCTGGTCAAGCGCATCGAGCCGTCGTATCCGCCGATCGCCGTGTCGGCTCATCTCGAAGGCGTGGTGATTCTCGAAGCGATCGTCGATCGCGACGGCAGCGTGAATGAAGTGAAAGTGCTGCGATCGCTGCACCCGCTGCTTGATCGCGAGGCCGAACTGGCCGTGAAGCAGTGGCGCTACTCGCCGCTCGTGCTCAACGGCACCGCCGAGCGCTTCATTCTCACCGTGACGCTGTCGTTCCATCTCGAGTCCGTGAGTTAAGGAGGCCGCCATGGTCAAGACCGCCGCCGCCACACTGCAAACCATCTGGGACTGCCGGTTCAGCCGCCCCGGCTTCCGGCTCTCGGGTGTCAAAGAGGAGTTCCAGCCTGAAAGCGTGTGGGTGTGTGTGCGCACGCACCGGCGCTCGGTCACGGATGGCGAATGCGAGCGCTGTCCGCACTGGGAGTACGACGGCCATCACAACGGTCGTCCGTCGACGTAGATCATGCGTGAACGGAGATTTGCGGAGGGAACGGGGGATAGATCACACGTCTCCTCCGTTACCCCTGGGATCGAGCGAAGTAATCGATCACGGCGGTTGCGGCTTTCGCGCCGACCACCGAGGCCAGGTCCTCGCGTGTGGCTCGACGGACGCCGGCAACGCTCCCGAATCGCGTGAGCAATGCGCGACGTCGCCGGGCGCCGATTCCCGGAATCACATCGAGCTCTGATCGCAGATCGCGCATCGACCGCGCTTTGCGGTGGAACGTCACCGCGAAGCGGTGGGCTTCGTCGCGAATGCGCTGCAGCAACAGCAGCGCCGGATCCTGTTCGCTCAACACGATCGGATCGGGCCGATCGCGCGTGAACAGCAGCTCTTCTTTCTTCGCCAGGCCGATGGCCACCAGATTGGCCAGCCCGATCTGCTCCAGCGCCTCGTACGCGGCCGAGAGCTGGCCCTTGCCGCCGTCGATCACGATGAGATCCGGAAACGGTCCGCCGCGCTCGAGCACCGCACGATAACGCCGGTGCACCACTTCACGCATGGCCGCGAAGTCGTCCGATCCGAAACGGTTCGCACTGATTGCCCCCTCGAGCGGCAGTGGCGAGCGCGGGCCTCGCACGCGGAATTTGCGGTACTCATTCCGCTTCATGCGGCCGTCCTCGCACACCACCATCGACGCCACCGTCTCGCTGCCCTGAATCGTCGAGATATCGAAGCAATCGATGCGGCGCGGCAGCGCGTTGAGCTTCAGCTCGGCGCGCAGCGTCTCGAGCGCTTCGAAGTGCGCCGTCGTGCCCTCGTTGAATCGCGTGCGATACGACAGCTCCGCGTTGCGCGTGGCGAGCTCCACGAGCGCGCGCTTGTCGCCGCGCTGGGGGACCAGGAGGTGCACCCGACGGCCCGCACGCGCCGACAGCCACTGCTCCACCGCCTCCGTCTCTTCGATCTCGACGGGCAGGTTGATTTCGGGCGGGACCTGGCGCCCTTCGTAGAACTGCGCGATCGCGGCCTGCAGCACGTCGGCTTCGCCGCTGGCGATGGCTCCCGGATCGATCGCCAGGTGTACGCGTTCGACCACACGCCCGCCGCGAACCTGGAAGACTTCGATCGCGCCGCCGCTCGGTCCCAGCTTGAGGCCGATCACGTCGCGGTCGCCCAGCCCCGTCGTCGCGACCTTCTGCTGTCGATCGCGCAAGGTCTGCACCGTACGCAGCGCATCGCGCAGCTGGCCTGCTTCTTCGAAGCGCTCGGCGTCGGAGGCGGTGTTCATGCGATCGCGCAGCGTGTCGATCAGATCCTCGTTGCGTCCCTCGAGCAGCAGCTTCGTATTCTCCACCGCCACGCTGTACTGCTCCTCGGTGCAGATCTCGGCGACGCAGGGGGCGATGCAGCGCTTGATGTCGTACTCGAGACAGGGCCGCGCGCGCACCCCGGTGATCACCTCATTGCACGACCGGATGCCGAACAGTCGATGCGCGAGCGCCATCGTGCGGCGTCCGAGCTTGGCGGGCAGGAACGGACCGGCATAGAAATCGCCGTCCCTCTCCACCGACCTCGCCACCAGCACCCGCGGAAACGCCTCGCTCGTCGTCAGCCGCAGGAAGGGGTAGTTCTTGTCGTCGCGCAGCAGGATGTTGTATTTAGGCGACCGCTCCTTGATCAGGTTGTTCTCGAGCGCCAGCGCTTCCATCACCGAGTCGGTGACGATCACTTCGACGCCGGCGATCTCCTCGAGCAGCGCATCATGGCGGGGGCTCATGCCGTACGCGCCAAGGTAGCTGCGCACGCGGTCGCGCAGCGATCGCGCCTTCCCCACGTAAATCGCGTCGCCAGCGGCATCGACCCACAGATACACGCCGGGCTGCTCGGGGAGTCGCGCAATCTGATCCTTGAGGTCGTGAACGGGCATCGGCTACTATTGCGGGTTCATCAGTGACGCCAACCCTACATTTTATTCAATGGTTACACGCACCTAGGCACCGATGACCTTTACCGGCTTCATCGGGACTGTGTGCATGTACCCGCTGCGCGTCATCATCGGCGCCAGCGTCGCCCTCGGCATCCATCCGAACATCCTGACGCTCATCGGTGTGCTGATCAACGTCGGCGCCGCGGTCGCGCTCGGCTTGCGGCACTTCGTGCTCGCCGGCGTGATCATTCTCGCCGCCAACATCTTCGACATGATCGACGGCAAAGTGGCGCACATCACCGGCAAGGTGTCGCAGTTCGGCGCCTTCTGGGACTCGACGCTCGACCGTTTCTCCGACATCGCGCTCTTCCTCGGGCTCATCTATCTCTACGCCGATCTGCGGCGCACCGACTACGTGATGATCGCGGCGCTGGCCATGATGTTCTCGATCATGACCAGCTATGCGCGGGCGCGCGCCGAATCGCTGATCGACAAGTGCAAGGTCGGCTTCATGGAGCGGCCCGAACGGATCGTGCTGATCTGGATTGGATCCTTCCCGTCGCCGGTCCCGCCGTTCCACTACCCCATGGCTGCCGTGCTGTGGGTGATTCTGATCCTCTCGATTGTCACCGTCGAGAACCGCATCCACTACACCTATCTCGTCCTGAACAACAAGCCGATACCGACGGGGTCGAACGTGATCTCTCGGATTCTCTGGCGCGCGTTCTTCTGGCGCGACGAGCGCACGACGATCCCGTACGACGCGTGGGTGATCGCGATCCTCGCGTTCGTGTGGCTCACGCCGCCCGAGTGGCTACGCGACCCGATGCTGGGCGGGCCGGGGCTGTGGAGCTGGCTGCGGTGACAGCGGATGCGGCCGAGGTGCAGCGCGCCCTCGACCAGCTTCGACAGTTCGGCCCGATTCTGGCGGTGAAGCTCTATCGTTTGACGCTCGATGCGCCGCCCACGGTCCCGCTGATCCCGTGCCTCGATCACGAGGCGATGCTGCACGAGACCATCGCGCCGCACGCCGCCGCGTACCTACAGGACGCGTCCTCGGGCGACCTCCACGAGCTGGTGTTCATTCCCGCCTCGCGGAAGATTGAGGTCGATTCCGTCTCGACCTGGGGCGAGTGCACACCGGAGTCACGCGATCGGTTGCTGGCGATGGTCCGCGCGACGTATCGCGACTACCGCCCGACCGTGCGCGGTCCATCGTGGTGGCGCGGCGAGCGGCGCGTCGCCACCGCCTGCCGCGCGCAGGTCTCGCTGCGCGACGTCCTCCTCGGCCGCGACATCGCGGCGGTGAAGACGAGCATCGATCGGCTGCAGACCGTGGCGACGCTGATGGAGAAACACTCGCGCGTCGCATCGTGGGGCATCCGAACCGTCACCAGCCCACTGCTGGCATTCGCCGGCGTCGTGCTGTTCATGTTGTTCGGCTCTCTCACCGCGGTCCTCGGCGAAACCGGCGTGACAACACTTCGCTACCTGCTCATCACGCTGCTCGGCGCGTGGTTCCTGTATTACGGTCTCAAAGCTGTCCAACTGACCGAGATGTCGAATCGGGTGTGGAAGAGAACGGCGGAGTACAACTTGATACTGACGGAGCGAAGGAGGCTTGGAGCCTAACGTTGCAGTTCCAGAGTTCCGAAGTTCCCGAGTTCCGGAGTTCGATCCGAGTTCCGGTTCGATCCGAGTTTCGAAAGTTGCCATAGTTCCAACAAGTTCCAGGTTTCGCAGATCGCTCAGCCAAATTAGCTGAACTCGGGAACTGAAAGTTCTGGAACTCCGGAACCCCGGAACTCGGGAACTCCGGAACTACTGCAATTCGGCCTGCGTTGCGCCGATAATGTCCCCATGCCTCCACGACCGACTTGGAAGGGTTACCTGAAGGTCAGCCTGGTCACCATCCCCATCAAAGTGTTTCCGGCAACGGAATCCGCCGCCGCCATCTCGTTCAACCAGCTTCACGCCGAGTGCAAGACGCGCATTCAGCAGAAACGCTGGTGCCCGCATTGCGAGCGGGAAGTGGCGAACTCCGAGCTCGTCAAAGGGTACGAGCACGAGAAGGGGCGATGGGTCGTCGTGACGGAAGAGGACCTGCAAAAGGTTCGCGTCGAGTCGACTCGCGTCATCGACCTCGCCCAGTTCACGGACGATACGGCGATCGATCCCATCTACGTCGACCGGGCGTACTATCTCGCGCCGGATGGCCCGATGGCGGCATCCGCGTTTGCCGTCATGCGTGACGGAATGGCAGGCAAGGCCGGGATCGGCAAGGTCGCACTGTATGGTCGGGAGTACCTGGTTGCGATCCGGCCGCAGAAGAAGGGGCTCGTGATGTACACCCTGCATCATGACGCCGAGATCCGCAGCATCGACACCATCGAGGAGCTTGGTTCTCTTCCCTCGAAGGTGAAGCCAGAGGAGATGAAACTGGCGAAGCAAGTGATCTCGACATTCGACAGCGAACTGAACTTGAAGGACTACTCCGACGAGTACAAGGAAGGGCTGAGGAAGATCATCGAAGCGAAGGTTGCCGGCGAAGAAATCGTTGCGCCCGAGGAGCAGGAGCCCCCAAAGGTCGTCGATCTGATGGAAGCGCTCCGCCGCAGCCTCGACTCGGTCAGCAAGGACAAGAAGAAGGCTGCCAAGGTTGCCATGCCGAAGGCGGAAGCGAAGTCGAAAGCCAACGGCGCAAAGAAGCGGAAGGCCGGCTAGCGACCCACGTCGCTACGGCGCTTCTTGATGCGCTCGGCATTGCGCCGCGCCTGTGGATCGAATCGTGCGTAGTCCTCACTGATATGACTCACCGCCGAAGCCGCCGCCTCACGCAGTTGGTGGCGGAGGCGTTCTTCCTTCTTGAAGCCCTCGTCGTCCGCCAGCTCGTGAAGCGACCGCTTGATCGCGAGCGCTGATTCCCACACCCGCAGCTCCCGAAAACTCTTTGCTCCGTTGTTCGGCATGCCGGACACGAGTGCATGCGGAATGCCGGTCAGGAATTCAGGGAGTTTTCATTCAGGCAGTCGGAAAGTACGCAGAAACATAAACACGGCCCCGCATCAAAGCATGCGGAACTTAGAACGTTGGAACTGCGACGTCCGGGAACTCCGGAACTCGGGAACTCAAGAACTTCGGAACTACGCTAGATCGAGTCTCCCCCCTCTCTGCTGCCCAAGTCCAACCCTACCGCCCCGATGTTGAGATCGTGCGCTTTGACCCGGTCCTTGAGCAGCCGCCTCGCCTCTCCGTAGTACACCGACGGCACGTCGAGCCGCCGGGCCAGGTTCCGCGCCTTGGAAATGAGAATCAGCGTGACGTGCTTCTCCTCCCTCCACGACACGCCCGAGATCTCCGACCACCGCATGTAACCGCTGTCGGACCACACGCCGTTGGCGAAGAAGCCACGCGGGATGCGCGCGCGCAACGGGTAGAGGCAGCTGTAGTAGATGAACATCATCGCTTCGCCGAACAGCGAGTAGGCCGGCCGCTTCAGCAGAATCTCAGCGACGATTAGCAGCCCGAGAATGACGCCCAGGAGAAGGTTGGCCCAGTAATACCGCGGCCTGGGTCGGCCCCAGATGAGCAAGGCCGTGCTCTTGTTGCGGCGGTAACGCACGAGCTCGAGGGCGACGACGACATCGGCGAAGAGAAAGCCGATGCCGAACAGCAGCAACACCCGCGGCGCGAGGTATGCGAACCACGACACCAGGGGCGCAGCATTCATCGGCGGGCAAACGATAGACGCTTAAACGTTGGCCTTCGAGATATCGGTGGGGGCGGACTCGATCATATCCGTACGCTCGGCCGCAGCCTTCGTACGGCTCAACAACGGATCGAAGCACCGGCGACACCGCGCCTCGTACAGCCCCTGCGCCCCGACGAGCACGCGATCGCCGCTCGCCACGAGCCGCTGCGTGTGGTTGGCCGGATTGCCGCACACCATGCAGATCGCATGCGTCTTGGTGATGTACTCCGCCATGGCCAGCAGCTGCGGCATCGGCTCGAACGGCTTGCCGAGATAATCCTGATCGAGACCGGCGACAATCACCCGCATGCCGCGATCGGCCAGCGCGCTGCACGCCGCCGGCAGACCGGCATCGAAGAACTGCCCCTCATCGATGCCGACGACCTCTGTGTCGGGTGTGACGCGGTCGAGCAGCTGCCGCGATCCATCGACCGACGCCGACGCAATCCGCATCTCGCCATGCGTCACGATGTGATCCTCGGAATAGCGCGTGTCGATCGCCGGCTTGAAGATCTGCACCTTCTGTCGGGCGATCTGCGCACGCCGCAGACGGCGAATGAGCTCCTCGCTCTTGCCGCTGAACATGCTGCCGACGATGACTTCAATCCATCCTTGGATGGGCTGACGTACGACGTCCATAGGCATCAACCCGTCAATCACGCCCTCGACAAGTACTCCCCAGTTTCCGTATTGACGCGAATCAGATCGCCTGTGTTCACGAACGGCGGTACCTGCACCACGAGCCCGGTCTCGAGCGTCGCCGGCTTCACCTGCGAGCTCGCCGTGGCGCCTTTGATGCCGGGCACCGTGTCGAGCACTTTCAGATCGACCGTCTGCGGCAGCTCGATGCCCACCGGCTCCTCGCCGTAGAACTCCACCTGGATCGTCATCTCGGGCTTCAAGTAGTTCACCGTGTCGCCGAGCGCCTCGGTCCCGATATGAATCTGCTCGTAGCTGCTGGTGTCCATGAAGTGGTACGCGTCGCCCTCGTGGTAGAGGTACTGCATCTCGCGCTCATCGAGCGTGGCCCGCTCCATGAAATCTTCCGAGCGCAGCTTCGAATCGTAGAGCGTCCCATTGCGGATGTTTCGCGCCTTGATGCGCACGAAGCCGCGCAGGTTACCAGGAGTCACGTGCTGCAGCTCGAGCACCCGGTAGAGGTCCTGTTCGAGCTTGATGAGCATGCCCTTCTTGAGACGCGTTGCTTGTATGGACGCCATAATCGAGTCAGCAGATCCTCGAGATCGTAACACAGCCGCGTCGACAGCTTCGTGGTACGATTCTGCCGTGGCCTTCGCGAGATGGGATCCGTTGCGCGATCTGCTGGCCATCCAGCAACGCCTGGAGCGCTACGCACCAAGCCAGGCGGGATGGCGACCCCCAGTCGATCTCCAGGAAACCGACGATCGTTACGTGCTCACCGCGGAACTTCCCGGGGTGAAGCAGGACGACATTCACGTCTCGTTCGATAACGGCGTGTTGACCATCTCCGGCGCGCGTCGCGAGCGCGAGCGCGAGGAGCCCTGCGAAGAGTTTCATCGCGTCGAACGCGGCCACGGCTCGTTCAGTCGCAGCTTCCATCTGCCGCTGCCGGTCCACGCCGACGCCATCACCGCGGACCTCCGCGACGGCGTTCTCACCGTGGCCTGCCCGAAACAACAGGACGGTGCCACGCACCGCATTCACATCACCTGACTGCCATGACTCGACGATTCGGGTTCGTCCTCGTGTTGTTGGCCTGCTTCACCGCCGGCATCCTGCTCGCGAGCCGTTTCCGGGCTTCGGCCGAGGCGGTCGCCGAGGCCCCGTCCCAATCGCCACAATCGCGCCCCTCGATCGCCACGCCCGGCCCGATTGGCGGCGCCTCGACACTCACCGATTTCACGCGCATCGCCGAGCGCACGATCCCGGCCGTGGTCAACGTGTCGGCGCAGCAGGTGGTGCGCCGGCGCGTGCCGATCGATCCGTTCTTCTCCCTGTTCGGCGACCCTGATGAACAGCTCTTCGGCACGCGACGCGGGGTCGAAAACAGTTTGGGCTCAGGCGTGATCGTGAGCAGCGACGGCTACATCCTCACCAACAACCATGTCGTCATTGGCGAAGCGCGCGAGCAGCGCGCACTGACGATCGAGCAGCTCGACGTGAGCGTGACGCTCGCCGACAAGCGCGAAGTTCACGCCGATATCGTCGGCGTGGATCCGGCAACCGACCTCGCGCTGCTCAAGGTCAGCGCCAAGGACTTGCCGACGATGGCGTGGGGCGATTCGTCGAAGCTGAAGGTCGCGGAGTGGGTGCTCGCCATCGGCAACCCGTATCAGTTGAGTCAAACGGTCACCCTTGGCATCGTCTCGGCGGTCGGCCGCACCAATCTCGGCGTAAACGCGTACGAGGACTTCGTTCAGACCGACGCGGCGATCAATCCCGGCAACTCCGGCGGCGCGCTCGTCAACGCACGTGGCGAGCTCATTGGCATCAACACCGTGATCTTCACGCAGAGCGGCGGCTATCAGGGCATCGGGTTCGCCGTGTCGAGCAACCTGGCGCGGAAGATCTTCAGCGACCTGCAGCAGTACCAGGAAGTGCGGCGCGGGTCGATCGGCTACTACGAAGGCGAGCAGTTGACGAGCCGGAGCGCCCAGAGGCTCGGCGTCGCCGACTCCAAGGGCGTGTTCGTGGCGCGCATCGCCAGTAACTCGGTGGCCTACAAATCCGGCATCCAACCTGGCGATGTGATTGTGAGCTTCAACGGCACGACGGTGGAAGACCCGTCTCATCTCAACCGCCTGATCTCGGACGCGAAGATTGGCAGCACGGTTACCGTCGGCGTGTATCGCCAGGGCAAGCGTGTCGAGCTGAAGGTCCCGATCGATCGCGTTGCCAGGCGCTGATCGCTCCTCGCTGTCGACATCGTGAATTCGAATCCAACCTGGCCTCAACTTGCGCTGGCCCTGGCGCTGGCGCTCGTCGGCGCCTACGTCATCGCCGATCGCGCCGGCCGGTGGCTCGAAGCGACACTCCACACGCTCATCGCCGACGAGCGCGAGCGGCACCTCGTCGATCGCTCGCGCCGTGCGATCCGCATTCTCATCTTCCTGATATCCGGCGCCGCGCTGTCGCTCATCATGCTGCGGCTCATCGGCTATCACCCGACCATCGGCCGCAACCCGGATGTGTTCGCCGAGCGCGTGTTCAGCAGCGGGCTGCACATCGCGCTCATCGCCGTCGCCGCCTTCATCGTCGTTCGTGTCGGGTCGGCGGCCATTCGGCGCCTGCAGCACGAGATGTCGACCGGCTCCGGCCTCAACGTCATCGAGCGCACGAAACGGGCGCAGACGCTGGGACAGCTGCTGCAGAGCGCGCTGGTGGTCATCGTCTCGGTGATCGCCGGCTTGACCGTCCTTCAAGAGCTTGGCGTCGACACCACCGCCGCACTTGCCGGCGCGGGCATTGTCGGTCTTGCGGTCGGCTTCGGCGCTCAAACGCTGGTGCGCGACGTCATCTCCGGCTTCTTCCTGATCCTCGAAGACCAGGTGCGCGTTGGCGACATCGCGGTCGTGAACGGCCAGGGGGGCTTCGTCGAATCGGTGAACTTGCGCACGATCGTCCTTCGCGACGACGAGGGCACGGTGCACGTGTTTCCGAACGGCGAAGTGAAAACGCTGGCCAACAAATCGAAGGACTTCTCGTACTACGTCGTCAGCGTGAACGTGGCCTACGACGAAGATCCCGAGCGCGTGATCGCCGCCATGAAGGAAGCCGCGGCCACGTTGATGGACGACTCGAATCTGCGCGTGCACATCCTCGAGCCACTCGAGGTCTTCGGCGTCGACGCGTTCGAGCAGACCTACCTGGTGGTGAAGACGCGGATCAAGACGGTGCCGATGAAGCAGTGGATTGTCGGTCGCGAGCTCCGCAGACGCGTGGCCCAGACCTTCCGCGAGAAGGGCATCTCTATCGCCGTGCCCGCGGCGGCTCCGCCAGTGAGAAAGACGTAACTCAAAACGCAAAAATCAAAACTCAAAAACAGAAACGACAAGAGCCCCGCCCGAGCTCTTGCCCTTCCTTTTTGAGTTTTGAGTTTTGAGTGTTGAGTTTCTACACTCCGTGTCCGTAACCGGATTCGTGCATCTGAGGCGTGGCGGTCGACGGAGTGTCGAACGGATCGATCGGGTCGTGTGACACGTGCGGCTCGGCGCGCAGGGTCGCGATCAGCGCGCGAACGTCCTGATCGGTGATGATCTTCTTGTCGTCGGCAATCGCCATCAGGCTGCGATAGATCTCGACCAGCTCGTTGCCTTCGACGTGGTAGCCGAGATCCGCGCACTTGCGCTGCACCGCGTGCCGCCCCGAGTGCTTGCCGAGCACGAGCGGGTTCCACGGGGCACCGACGTCTTCGGCGCGCATGATCTCGTAGGTGCGCCGATCCTTCAGCATCCCATCCTGGTGAATGCCGGCCTCGTGCGCAAACGCGTTGCGGCCGACGACCGCCTTGTTCACCTGCACGCCCTGGCCGGTGAGCTGCGAGAGCATCTCGCTCGACGGATAGATCTGCGTCGCTTCGACGTCGGTCGTGTACGGCAGCCGATCGGCGCGCACGCGTAGCGCCATGACGATCTCTTCGAGCGCCGCGTTGCCGGCGCGCTCGCCGATGCCGTTCACCGTGCACTCGACCTGCCGCGCGCCGCCCTGAATCGCCGCCAGGGTGTTGGCCACCGCCAGCCCGAGATCGTCGTGGCAGTGCGCGCTGAACACCACCTTGTCGGAGCTCGGCACCCGAGCGCGGATTCGTTCGAAGAAGTCTCGCGTCTCTTCCGGCGTCGTGTAGCCGACCGTATCCGGCAGGTTGATGGTCGTCGCGCCAACGGCAATCACCGCCTCGACGACACGGCAGAGGAAGTCGAAATCGCTGCGGGTTGCGTCCTCTGCGGAGAACTGGACGTCGAAGGTGTGATGCCGCGCGTAGCGGACAGCATCGACGGCGGCCTCGAGACACTGCTCGCGCGACATCCGCAGCTTGGCCTGCAGGTGCAGATCGGACGTGGCGATGAACGTGTGGATGCGACCCTGTGCCGCGGGCTTGATCGCCCAGGCAGCGCGTTCGAGATCGGCGCGATGACAGCGCGCCAGACACGCGATCGTCGGACGCCGCACCTCAGTGGCGATCTGTCTGACCGCTTCGGCGTCGGCTGGTGATGCGATCGGGAATCCTGCCTCGATGATGTCGACGCCCAGTCGATCGAGCTGACGGGCGAGCAGCAGCTTCTCCGCCGGACGCAGCGAAAAGCCTGGCGCTTGTTCGCCGTCGCGAAGCGTCGTGTCGAAGATGCGGACATGATCGGGCCCCATCGGACTCCCCTCCCCATTGGCAGTACACGCGGACCGGCAGATAAAGTCAAAATGATAATTGTTCTGTTTGAATTATGAATTATTATGAAAGGCCGCGCTGAACTTCCCGAGCAAGTGCTGTGGAACTGAGCGAATTACGCGTGTTTTTGAAGGTGGCCACCGAGCGCAGCTTCTCGCGGGCCGCCATGAAGCTGCACCGGACCCAGCCGGCGGTCAGCCAGGCGGTGCGCCGCCTCGAGGACAGTGTCGGCGAGCGGCTGTTCGACCGCGCCACCAAGGACGCGTCGCTCACCGACGCCGGACGGCTCCTCCGCGACTACGCCGAGCGTTTGCTGCGCCTCTCCGAAGAGGCGGAGAGCGCCGTCAAGGATCTGCGCGATCTGCGCCGCGGGCGCGTCCTCATCGGTGCCAACGAAGCATCGGTCCACGTGGTACTCCCAATCACGGCGAAGTTCCGCCAGGCGCACCCGCTCGTTCATGTCGACGTACGGCGAATCCCGGCGCGGCAGGTCGGCGCGGAAGTGGCGCAAGGCAGCCTCGACTTCGGGGTGCTCACGTTTCAGCCGGCCGAACCGGGGCTCGGTTCTATCGTGCTCGGGCAGGACGAGCTCGTCATGCTCGTGCATCCCGCGCACGCGCTCGCGCACAGCAAGGAGGTCACGCTCTCCGAATGCGCGCGACAGACGGTGATCGCTCACAACGATCCGTCCCACGTCCGTGACCGCGTCCTGCGCCTGTTCGAGCAGCATCACATCCCCGCAAACATCCTCGTCTCACTGCCCAGCCTCGAGGGCATCAAGCGCGCGGTCGGTATGCAGATGGGCGTGGCGCTGCTTCCACGCCGATGCGCGGAGCCCGAAATCGCTCGCGGCGAGCTCGTCGCTCTCGCGATGCCGGAGATCCGGCTGCGCCGACAGGTGAGGTTGATCTTCCGCAAGGGAGGCGAGCGCTCCCATGCTGCGGGCGCTTTCTTGGGCTTGCTCGAAGAGAAAAAAAAGAACTAACGACACACCGAGGCACCGAGGCACAGAGATCAATTTGTTAGATCTTCTTACTCGGTGCCTCTGAGCCTCTGTGTGTCGTATTTCGGGACTATGCGCCCGCGGTGTACGGCAATCGCGCCGCCGTGGCTCTGACCTCATCGTAGCGATCGAGCAGCATCCCCGTCGTATCCCACGCACCCGTCGCGAACGCCTCGCGCTGTTTCGGCGGCAGCGAGATCGCGCAGCGCACACTCCCGGCATCCAACGTGCCCGCCTGCAGATCGAGCGTGAGCACTGTGGCAGGCTGGCGCTCGACGAGCGTCATCAGCGCCGCGATGTCCTCGGAAGACGCGGTCACGCATGGCATCCCGATCATCGCCGAGTTGCCGAAGAAGATTTCCGCGAACGACTCGCCGACAATCGCCTCGATGCCCCACCGCCGGATCGCCTGCGGTGCATGCTCGCGCGACGACCCGCATCCGAAGTTGCTGTTGACGAGCATGAGCGAGGCGCCCTGATACGACGGCGTGTCGAACGGGTGACGATTGTGGCCGGGGCTGCCAAGCCGACGATCGTCTTCGAAGACGTGATCCTCCATGCCGTCGAACGTGATCGCGCGCAGGTATCGTGCCGGGATGATGCGATCGGTATCGATGTCGTTGCCGCGCATCGGAATCGCGCGGCCGCTCACCTGCGTGATCCGCTGCATCAGGCCAGCTCCCTCACGTCGGTCACTTCTCCCGCAAGCGCGGCCGCGGCTACCATCGCCGGGCTCATGAGCAGCGTGCGGCCGGTAGGGCTTCCCTGCCGTCCTTTGAAATTGCGATTCGAAGACGAGGCGCACACCTGATCGCCCTGCAGCTTGTCTGGGTTCATGCCCAGGCACATCGAACAGCCGGCACCGCGCCACTCGAATCCTGCAGCCCGGAACACCTCGTCGAGCCCCTCGCGCTCCGCCGCGTGCGCCACGCCGGTCGATCCGGGGACCACGAGCGCCTTGACGTGCTTCGCCACGTGCTTGCCCTTGACGATCTGCGCGGCCTCGCGCAGATCGGAGAGCCGCCCGTTTGTGCACGAGCCGATGAAGGCGACGTCGACCTTCATCCCTTCGATCGGCTGGCCGGCGGTGAGCCCCATGAAGCTCAGGGCGTCGGAGATCCCCTTCGGGTCGGCGCCTTCGGCAGGCGCCGGCACACGGCCGTCGATCCCGATCGACTGTCCCGGATTCACGCCCCACGTGACGATCGGCGTCAGCTCGCTCGCCTTGATCTCCACGTCATCGTCGTACGACGCATCGCGATCGGAGGCCATCGACTTCCACCACGCCGCCATGCGATCGAATCGATCGGCAGGCGGTGCGAACGGACGCCCGCGCACGTACTCGATGGTGGTGTCGTCGGGATTGACGTAGCCGACGCGAGCTCCGCCCTCGATCGACATGTTGCAGATCGTCATCCGCTCGTCCATCGACATGCGATCGACGGCGTCGCCCGCGTACTCGTAGGCGTAGCCGTTGCCGCCCTGCACGCCGAGCCGCTGAATGATCGCGAGGATTACGTCCTTGGCGTAGACCCCCTTCGGCAGCGTGCCGGTGACACGAATGCGGCGCACTTTGAGCGGCTCGATCGCGAGGCACTGTGAGGCGAGGACATCGCGCACCTGCGAGGTGCCGATGCCAAATGCCACCGATCCGAAGGCGCCGTGCGTTGAGGTGTGGCTGTCGCCGCACGCGATCGTCATGCCCGGCTGTGTGAGCCCGAGCTCGGGTCCGATGATGTGGACGATGCCTTGACGCTGATCGTCCAGGCCGACGAAGCGAATGCCGAAGTCGCGCACGTTGCGCTCGAGCGACGACATCATGTCCTCGGCCATGACGTCGATGAACGGCCGCTTGCGATCGCTCGTGGGAACGATGTGATCGACGGTGGCGAACGTGCGATCGAGGAACGGGATCGTCCAGCCGTTGGCGCGCAGCGCGTCAAACGCCTGCGGGCTCGTCACTTCGTGCACGAGATGCAGGCCGATGAACAGCTGCGTCTGCCCCGTCGGCAGCTGTCGCACAGTGTGGAGATCCCACACCTTCTTGAGCAGTGTCTGTCCCATGTAGGTGGGGTCCGCCTTCAGGCGGACCGTCGCGCCTTCGATCGGCTCATCCTAGCACGCGGTCCCGATACGCACGGATGCCCGTCGATCCAGCATCTCCACGGCCGGTCGGTCCCATGACGAATTCCGATGCGAGGCCCCCACGCGACGCGCTGCGGCACCACACCGCGATCCTCGATCGACAAGCGGCTCGATGTGAGATCGAGACGGTTCTCCGCGAGCGTGATGCCGAGCGCCTGCGTCAGGTTGCCGGGTCCGCGGCACAGGTTGCGTTCGATGTCGGGCCGTCCGCCGCGGCGAAGGCGCGTCATCAAGCCAATGCCGTCGATCGGCTCGAGCGCGCGGATCAACACAGCCGCGGGCGAGCCCTCACTCTCGGTGACCGCGTTCACGAGATAGTGGATCCCGTAGTTGAGATACACGTACGCGATCCCCGGCGGACCATACAGCGGCTGATTGCGCGTCGTCGGTCCCGGCGCTGCGTGACACGCAGGATCGTCTTCGCCGATGTAAGCCTCGGTCTCGACGATCATTCCTGCCGCGACACCGCGTCGCGATCGATGCACGAGGACCTTCCCGAGCAGTTCCGCGGCAACGAGGAGAGTTGGCCGCTCGTAAAACTGTCGCGGCAGTACAGGCCTCAGGGCCCAGGCCTCAGGCATCAGGGCTGGGCTAGGCCTTAGTCGTCTACCTCGCGGCGTAGGCATTCGAGCGGCCCGTCGCGAGCACCAATCGGAGCGCGCGGCCGGTGTGCGACGCGTCGTTCTGCGCGACCTGCTCCGGCGTTCCGACGGCGACGACGCGTCCGCCCTCGTCGCCGCCTTCGGGTCCGAGATCGATCACGTAGTCGGCGGTCTTGATCACATCGAGGTTGTGCTCGATCACGAGCAGCGAGTGCCCCGCTTCGACGAGCTTGCGAAACGCCGCCAGCAGTTTCGCGATGTCGTCGAAGTGCAGACCGGTCGTCGGCTCGTCCAGGATGTAGAGCACGCGCTCGCCGCCAAACGACGCGAGATGCGCGGCGATCTTGATCCGTTGCGCCTCGCCACCCGACAGCGTCGTCGCCGGCTGTCCGAGACGCAGGTAACCCAGACCAATCTCGTCGAGCACCTGCAGACGTCGAAGGACCTTCGGCGACTGACTGAAGAACGTCAATGCTTCGCGCACGGTCATGTCGAGCACCTGGTGCACCGACTTGCCGCGGTAGTGCACTTCGAGCACCTGCGGCTTGAACCGCTTGCCGTCGCACTGCTCGCACGGCACGAACACGTCGGCGAGGAACTGCATCTCGACGCGCACTTCGCCTTCGCCCTGGCATGCCTCGCAGCGACCGCCGGGCACGTTGAACGAGAAGTGACTGGCGGTGAGGCCTCTCGCGCGCGCGTCCTTCGTCAACGAGAACAGCTCGCGAATGGGGTCGAACGCCTTGAGATACGTCACCGGATTCGATCGCGGGGTGCGGCCGATCGGCGTCTGATCCACGAGCGCGACATCGGTGACGTATTCGAGACCTTGGAGATCTCGGAACGCGCCCACGCGACGATCCCAATCGCCCTTCGCCCGCTTGATCGCCGCGTACAGGACATCGTGCACGAGCGTCGATTTCCCCGATCCGCTCACGCCGGTCACGCAGGTGAGCGTGTTCAGCGGAATCTCGATGTCGATGTTCTTCAGATTGTGCTCGCTCGCTCCCTTCAACTTGATCTTCTGTCCAGAGCCTCGCCGGCGCGGCGATGGAACCGGAATCGCGAGCTCGTTGCGCAGGTACTTCGCCGTCAGCGATCGCGTCTCGGTGAGCAGCCCCGGCAGGTCGCCTGAATAGACCACGCGCCCACCCTGCTCTCCCGCACCAAGCCCAAGATCGACGATGTGATCGGCGACGCGGATCATGTCTTCATCGTGCTCGACGACCAGCACCGTGTTGCCCTGATCGCGAAGCTGCCGCAGGATGTCTATGAGCCGCTGGTTGTCGCGCGAATGCAGCCCGATCGACGGTTCGTCGAGCACGTACAGTGTGCCGACCAGGGCCGAGCCGAGCGATGTCGCCAGATTGATGCGCTGCGACTCGCCGCCGGACAGCGTTGACGACAACCGATCGAGCGTGAGGTAGTCGAGACCGACGTCGCTCAGAAAACTCAGCCGACGGCAGATCTCACGCAGGACCTTGTCGGCGACGGCGGTTTCGCGGTCGCTGAGCTGCAGCTGGCTGAAGAATTTCTGCGCGCCGACCACGGTCAGCGCCGACACCGCGTCGATCGTCTGGCCGCCGATGCGCACGTTGCGCGCCTCGCGCCGCAGCCGGGCGCCGCCGCAATCGGGGCACGCCAGGTAGCCGCGATAGCGGCTGAGAAACACCCGTACGTGCACCTTGTATTTCTTCCGCTCGAGCCACCGGAAGAAGCCGCGAACCCCTTCGAACTCACCATCACCGTCGACGACGAAACGCCGTTCCTCGTCGGTGAGATCGGACCACGGCACCTCGAGCCGCACGTTGTCCTTGCGCGCCGCGCGTTTCAACTCGGCCAGCTGCGTACGGTAGTGCGGCTTGCTCCACGGCTCGATGGCGCCTTGCGCGATCGATTTCGCCTGATCGGGCACCACGAGGTTCATGTCGAGCTCGATGATGTTGCCGAACCCATGACAGGTCGGGCACGCACCGAACGGGTTGTTGAACGAGAACAGTCGCGGCTGGGGAGTCTCGTACCCGATGCCGCACGAGCGGCACTCGAAGCGCTCGGAGAACTCGAGCCGTCCCGGTGCGGTGCCGTCGAGCGCCACCGCGAACGCGGCGCCGCCGCCCTCGCGATACGAGGTTTCGATTGAGTCGGTGAGGCGGCTGCGCAGGTCGCCTTCGATGCGCAGGCGATCGACCACGACCTCGAGCGTCGACCGCGACTTGAGCGAGGCGCGATCGATCTCGTCGAAGCTGACGGCCTGACCATCGATCAGCAGGCGACCGTAGCCGCGTTTGCGAAGCGTGTCGAGCGCGACCGCGATCGGATCCACGGTCTTGCCCACCGGCTCGAGATCGAGCGCTTCGGCTTCCTCAACTGTCTCGGCATCGGTCGCCGGGTTCGCGGTCGACATCGACACCACCGGCAACTGGAACCCGATGAGCACACGCGTACCAGCGGAAAGCTCGCCGAGCTGCTTGGCGACGACCTCGGCGGTCTCGCGCACGACCTCCAGACCGCACTGCCGGCAGAACGTGCGACCGACACGCGCGAACAGCAGGCGCATGTAGTCGTGAATCTCGGTCGTGGTGCCGACGGTGGATCGCGGGTTACGAACGCTGTTCTTCTGGCGAATCGCGATGGCCGGACAGATGCCCTCGATGCGATCGACGTCGGGCTTTTCCATGCGCTCGAGGAACTGCCGCGCGTACGCCGAGAGCGATTCGACGTAGCGGCGCTGCCCCTCCGCATAGATCGTGTCGAAGGCCAGCGACGACTTTCCCGATCCGCTCACACCGGTAATGATCACCAGCTTGCCCGCGGGCAGCGTGACGTCGATGTTCTTCAGGTTGTGCGTGCGGGCGCCGCGGACGACGAGCGGATTGCGCGCCTTCTGCGGCTTGCCGCCCATATCCTTAGCGATGCTGTGTGGTGTCCCCACTGTAGCGAATTCCCCAGTGATCGTAAGGAGTTCATGTTACTACACCCGTGCTCCGTCGATGTCGGTCGCGGTTCGAGCGTCGCCAGGGCCTTGGTATTGCGCCACACCGATAACAACAACGTGATCGCGAGTCCCACTATCGCGACGACCCCTCCGATATCGAAAAGTGGCATCCGCCCAAACGGCCCGAGCGGCACCTGCGGATCGCCAGGCAGCGCCAGCGTCCCGATCGCCAGCAGGATCCGCAATTCCGTCGGACCCACGCCGAACGACGACATCTTGAACACGCCTCTGGTCGCTGTCGCGAGAAACACTTCGCCGGCGACGAGCAGATATGCGACGAGCACCGACAGCGCGATCACCGGATTCATGTAGCCGGAACACGCAAGACCGCCGAGCAGCAGCGTGGTGCCGACGATGTCCAGCACGTGATCGACGTAGTAGCCGTATCGAGGCCGCTCCACCCGGCGCACGCGGGCGAGCGTGCCGTCGAGGCTGTCGCCAAACCAGTTGAGCGCGAGCGCGGCCACCACAATCCACACTGCGCGCGTATCCCAGCGCAGCAGCCAGTAGCCGGCACCGGCAAGCACCATGGCTCCAAGCGCCAGAAATGTGAGGTGATCGGAATTCACCGATCGCGGCATCCGCTCCGCGATCCAGATGAGAAGCTGCTTTTCGCGGCGAGCCAGCACGCTTCGATGCTCCCGGACATGATCCATACGTTCCCTCCACCCCGTAGTGTGCAAACGCCCGGCAGATCGGCTCACACCCTACGAACGCGGATACGATCGAAGCCGATGAACGACGCTGGCATTGTCCTCACGTTGGCCGGAAGCCTCGCCGCCGCACTGGTGTTCGGCTACATCACGCAGCGCCTCGGGCTGTCGCCCATCGTCGGCTATCTCGTCGCCGGCCTCGCCATCGGACCGCACACGCCCGGCTTCATCGCCGACCCGCACGTCGCCGAGCAGTTCGCCGAGATCGGCGTGATCCTCCTCATGTTCGGCGTCGGTCTGCAGTTCCACGTCGAAGAGCTGCTCGAGGTGCGTCGCATCGCCGTCCCCGGCGCGATCGTGCAGAGCGGAATCGCGACGATCGTCGGGGCACTCTCCGCACACGCGTTCGGCTGGACGTGGCCGGGGGCCATCGTGTTCGGCTTGTCACTGTCGCTCGCCAGCACGGTCGTGCTCGTTCGCGTCCTCTCCGATCGCCGTCAGCTGCACACCGATGCCGGACACATCGCCGTCGGCTGGCTGGTGGTCCAGGACATCCTCGCCGTACTGGTGCTCGTGCTGCTTCCCGCGCTCAAAGACGGATCGAGCCCGGGGGGTGCGCTGGCAATGGGCATCGTGCTGGCGATCGTGAAAGTGGCTGCGCTTGCCGCCATCGCGGCCCTGGTCGGACGACGGGCGATTCCGGCGATTCTCGATCGCATCGCGGCCACCAGGTCGCGAGAGCTATTCACGCTGGCGGTGCTTGCGTTAGCCATTGGATTGGCGGTCGGATCCGCGGCGGTGTTCGGCGTGTCGATCGCGCTTGGCGCGTTCCTCGCCGGCATGGTGGTCGGGAGCTCAGACTACAGTTTGCGCGCGGCCACCGATGCGCTGCCGATGCGCGATGCGTTCGCCGTGCTGTTCTTCGTCTCGGTGGGCATGCTGCTCAGGCCGAGCGTGCTGCTCGACTCGCCCGCCCTCATGCTCACTGCGCTGGCCATCGTCCTCATCCTCAATCCGATCACGGCATCGATCGTCGCCAGGCTGATGCGCTATCCCGCTCGAACCGTCGCTACCGTCGCGATCTCGCTCGGGCAGATCGGCGAGTTCTCGTTCATCCTGGCGACGCTCGGCAGAAATCTCGCCATCGTTCCTGCCGACGCCATCGACATCGTGGTGGCCACGGCCATCATCTCGATCACGATCAACCCGCTCGCGTTCAGAGCGATCGAGCCGGTCGAACGATGGTTGGCGCAGAAACGCCTGGCGCGCATCGCCCGCGATCCCGAGGCGATGGACATGGGCGCATCATCGAGGCTCGATCCGCAGGGCCGTGCGATCGTCATCGGCTACGGTCCGACGGGACGCACAGTGACCCGTCTGCTGAAAGAGAACGGGATCGCGCCCACCGTCGTGGACTTGAATGTCGACGCAGTGCGGGCACTGCGCGATGAGGGCGTGTCGGCGGTCTACGGCGACGCGCGCCAGCCGGAGACGCTCGTCTCGGCAGGCCTGCCACACGCGGCCACGCTCATCGTCAGCGGCGCCGATACCGGATCGCCCGAGATCATCAGACATGCGAGGACGATCAATCCGGGCGTGCATGTGTTCGTGCGCAGCGGCTACCTGCGCGATGTGCCGCCGCTCAAGCACGCGGGTGCCGAGCAGGTGTTCTCAGGCGAGGGCGAGGTCGCGCTCGCGATGACCGAAGCGGTGCTTCGTCGTCTCGGCGCCACCGCGGATCAAATCGATCGCGAACGGGATCGCGTGCGGCAGGAGTTGTTCACTTAAGGCGGGTCTGAAGACCCGCCTCTACTTCTTGACGAATTTCTGGACGGCGCGGTTGACGCTGTCGGCCACCCACAGATCGCCCTTGGGGCTGACCGCAATGAAGTGCGCTTCGCCGAACTCGCCGACGCCGTTGCCGGCCTTGCCAGTGACGGCGAGTACCTTGCCTTGCAGATCCATCTTCACCACCTGGCCGGCGAAGCCGTTCACCATGAAGATAGAGTCCTTGCCGATGTCGAGTGAGCACGGGAGACCGGCGACCTTCACTTCGCGGACGAAGGTACCTTTGTCGTCGAAGATCTGAATCCGTTGGTTCTCGCGATCGGTGACCCACAGCAGGCCCTTCGCGTCGATCGCCATGCCGTGCGCGACCTCGAACTTGCCGGGCTCTTTCCCCTTGCCGCCCCACGACGTGATGAACTTGCCGGTCTTGTCGAACTTCAACACGCGCGGGTCGCCCTTGGCACCCGGCGTATGCCCCTGGGCGATGAAGAAGTCGCCGTTGCGCGCGATGATGACATCGTTGGGCTCGTTGAGGCGATGCGATCCGGTCGCTTCGTTCCACTCGCCCTGCTCGCCCTTGGTGCCGATCGTCATCAGCACCTTGCCGTCGGGGCTCATCTTGACGACGTAGTGCGCGCCGACGTCGGTGACCCAGAGGTTGCCGTCGCGATCGATGCGCAGCCCGTGCGTGCGGGTGAACATCCCTTCGCCGAAGGCACGAATGAATTTGCCGTCGGCGTCGAACTCGGCGAGCGGCTGCATGCCGCGATTGAGCACCCACAGATGCCCTTTCGCGTCGAAGGCCACATCGGCGGACGCGCCAATCGTCACGCCCTCGGGAAACGTCAGCGGGTTCGCCACCGCAACGTAGTCGAGCGCCGGCGCGTTCTGCGGCACGAGCAGCGCCGGATCCGACGGCCGCTGCGCGAACGCAGAAGCGCTCGCGATCAGGACAATGAGCGCCGCCGCAACCACTCTGTTCATACCGGTCTCCGACAGTGTAGGCCGGGCCTGGTTTCTAGGCCCGGCGTATTCGCGTACGTCGTGGCCAGAGTCTAGCTCAAATGTTCTTCATCGCCTCTCGAATGCTCAACGGGCTCAATCGATGGCGATGTGATTTGACGTAACTTTTCACTTCAACCGGATCCGTCCACGCATACTGCCGCAACGCCCAGCCAATTGCCTTGCGGATGAAGAAGTCCTTGTCTCCGAGATTGGGCTCGATGCATTCGTAGAGGAGATCGAGATCGGTGTCGCGCTTGAAGCCAAGCTGACACAGGATCGACGCCCGACGCTTCCACAGGTGCTCGTCGGTGGACCATCGCCGCATCAGCGGTTTCATGCGGCGCGGGTATCCGCGCAGCACGTCGCCCAGGTGGTGGCCGGCGAGCGCGTCGACGAAGTCCCACCACGCGCCGGTGACGATCATCTCTTCGAACATGGGTATCGCATCCATCGTCCGGTGCGGCAGATAGATCTTGAGATCGGTGAATGCAACAGCCGCGTAACGCTCCTCACGGTACTCAGCCTTCCGCCAAAGCTCGAGCGCGACATCCCTCCACTGCTCTTCCGGCATCAGCGGGTGTTCGCCAAAGATCCGTCGCCAGAGGCTCCGTTGAATGGGTGCCGACACCCCGCGATAGGGCATCGACGACTTCATATAGGCCTGCATTTGCGGCGCTTTGACGGGGTCGGCCGCCTCCTTCAAGGCGGCACGAACCTCCTTGATCAATCGATGCGTCATAGTGGCAGCCGAGGCATACGTGGGGGCCACCTTTCCGCCGTCGCTAAAGCTATGGCGGACCCTAGCAACGGCCCGCCGCAGTATACTCAGGACGTTTCGGGCCACCCCTGACGCAACGGGCGAAGAGCCCAGGAGGTTCGTTGATGCGCGCACTTGTGACGATAGGGCTTGCAGCGGCCCTGATAGCGGGATCCCTGGCCGTGGGAGCTCGTGCTCAGAGCACCGAGCTGAAGGTGGGAGACCCCGCGCCTGATTTCAGTCTGCAGGCATCCGACGGGAAGACATACAAGCTGTCGGACTACAAGGGAAAGAAGGCCGTCGTCGTGGCCTGGTTCCCGAAGGCGTTCACGCAGGGCTGCACCATCGAGTGCAAGTCGCTGGCGGAGAACGGCGACAAGATCAAGATGTACGACGTGGCCTACTTCATGGCCAGCGTCGACAACGTCGAGGACAACACCAAGTTCGCCAAGGCCACCAGCGTGACGCTGCAGGGCCGCGGCGGCGGCGCGTCGACGGTGGTCGAGAAGAAGGAAGCGGACTTCCCGCTGCTCGCCGATCCGACCAAGGACACGGCAACGAAGTACGGCGTCCTGATGCCGAATCCGCCAGGATTCGCGAATCGCTGGACGTTCTACATCGACAAGAC
>Ga0075423_10000419_pt1 | contig 34083 bp, 25 predicted proteins | sample SoiMethybrSBSTD2_FD_80114 | JGI IMG/M metagenome (GOLD analysis project Ga0075423, IMG submission 80114) | Bulk soil microbial communities from a Populus tree surrounding site in Tennessee, USA - Soil MetaG P. TD hybrid SBSTD2 | ecosystem: Environmental > Terrestrial > Soil > Tree plantation...
CCCTGTTTGACGATCTTGCCCATGAAGTCCACAAACACTTCCTCGACATAGCCGGTCACTTTAGTGTGGATGTGGGCGACTTTGGTCTCGTCGTAACTGACCTTCCCTACTGCCCGGATCTCCTTGACCAATGGCTGGACACTGGCGACGGCCGTTTTCACTCCGATCAATTGCTGGCGCTGGGGTGCAATAAAGATCGTGTTTGCAGAGGGCGGGCTGGCCCCGTCGTTGGTTGCCGCGTCCGGCTCCCCTGCCATTCCTTGCATTTTGTGCTGTCCTTCAGCGACCTTCGACTTTTCCAACCTCACCAGCTTCATACTGCAAATCGGACAATTGCCGGGCTTGTCAGACTTGTAGTTGGGGTGCATAGGGCAGTAGTAAGTATCCTTGGTAGATATGGGCTCGGAGCTCCCAGCAGTTTGAGCTGAACGAGTCGACTTGCCGACTTGCTCCCCCCAGTAGAATGCCATCGCGACGGTCAAGACGATAAGCACCAAAGCTGCCACGATTTTCCGTCGTGCCTTACTTTCCAAACTCATCCGTACACCTCCAGTACAAGTCTCCCCCGCTACACGCGAGTTGGCTTTGCACTTGTCACTAACCGCCAGCCACTCGTCACTGCAGTTCTACCCCTACTATCTCCTCCAGCCGTGCCAGTGCTTTCGCCTGGTTACTGAGCTCTCGGTAATAGTCCATTTCCAGGTTCAGCAAGACCATCTGGTTATTAATCAGCGTCAGAAAGTCCACCTTGCCCGTTTGGTAGCCAGCCAGAGCAGATTCCAGACTGGCGGCAGACTGGGGAATGACGCCCTGTTCGTATAGTGCCAGCAGTCGTTCCGAAGTTCGGGCCATGAGGAACTGGTCTTTCACTCCAAATGTCGTTTCCTGCGAGGTCATCTCGTACTCATGCCGCATCTGCACGAGCCTGGTGGCGGCTTCCTCCACGCCCAGCCTCTGCTTGCGCCAGAAGTAGAGAGGCACCTTCACTTCAAAGGTCGCCATGTAGTAATCCGGAAAAAGCGATCCGGTTTTCTGATACTGAAAGCTGGCGCCAAAATCGGGCAGATACTCTTTCCGTGCCAGGTTCAAAGCGAAGGCATTGCTATCTAGCATTTCCTGACGGCTTCTGATGCGCGGGGCATTTTCCCGAGCCATGCGCAGAAGTTCCTCCAGTTCGTAGTTGAGCGTGGACTTCTTCAAGTCGTCCGGCCTTCCCAAGGACATGGTGGGAGACCGATTGAGGAGACTGTTGAGAAGTGCTTCCAGACTACCCTTCTGCTGCTCCAAGACTTCTAGACGTTGCATCAGCACAGAGATCTCAACCTGGGACTTCAGCACATCCTGCTGCAGGCCGCTGCCCACGCGGTATTTGGCCTCAGCAATCTTGGTGAACTTGTCCAGCAGGTCGCGATTCTTCTGAAAAATCTCAATGGATTTGTAGGTGAAGCAGAGATCCGCATAGGACTGCTTCAGGCGGGAAATCAAACGCAGTTCGGTATCGCGAACTGTTTGCCTCTCGCCGTCTGCTTCTTTGCGGGCGATATCCTTCATCAAGGATAGTTTTCCGGGAAAGGGGAATTCCTGTGACACGCCAACTCCGACATAGGCAAACTCGCTGCCGTTCAAGCCAGACACGGGGTGACCAACACCGAAATTGGTGAAGTTGAACTTGGGCTCCAGGAGGGTGCTCACCTGCGCTGGCCGCTTAGTAGTCGCATCGAATTTTCGACGTGCGGCCAGAATCTCTGGGTTGTTCTGCAGGGCTTCGGTTACAAGCTCGTCCAGTGTGACCTTGCGGCTTTCGGCGGCAACAGACTGTTGCGGTTGTGGAGGTCCAGTTTCTTCCGTTCCGATAGTTATCTTCGACAGGATCTCTCCGGTGGAACGGCGCGAACTAGCTAAGTCAGCCGAGGCTTGGTCTTGCGCCGTACTGGGCTTCGCCGTTGCGATAAATGCCAAAACACAGAGGATCTTCTTACCAAGACTCATGTCTACTTTCCTTCCTGATCAAGAATTCATTTCTCGGTAGCGTGGAGTGAGTGCCAGCGGTCACACGCGGAACCCTAGGCTGTGGTTTGGCCGCCTTCTCAGGTCCGAAAGCCGCTCTGAGCAAGTTTTAGAGCTTCGCGATAGAAACTGGGGCCAATGTCCAAAGGCACTCGCTACTGCCTTCATGCCTGTCTACTTGATGTTTGCCGCCATGGCTTCATGCTCTTTGGCCATGGCAGTCAGAGATTCAGCCACCAGGAGCGTTGGGAGTTTTTGTAACGGTTCCGAAGCCTGTCTTTCGGTAAGCTTCCGCCATCTCTTGATGCTCCGTGACCTTGACTTTGGCCTTGGAAGCTTCGACGCGGTAATAGGCTGCGATGGCTTTATGGTCCGCTGCCGTTTTGGCTGAGATGATTTTCTGTTTCAGATTTTGGGCTGTCACGGGATCTGCAGCCACTGCTTGGATGCCGTCTCGACTAGGCGCAAAAAGGCCAACACAGGTCAAGGTAAGCCCGAGGAACCACCTGCGATTTTGTTTTGAAAAAGGCATGACTTAGCTCCTTTCAATTCTGAAATGGGCGCGGGTACAGTTTGCGATACGCAAACTCAAACGTCATTCATCCACAAAGAAAGCTGTGCGTATAACCACAGAAGGCTGTGTAGTTCCGAGGCAGATGCGGACTGAGGTCCCAACGCACTGCCTTGGCAGAGTCTTCAAGGCTCGCACAGTGAGCCGATAGATGAAGGCCCTGATACTCGGTCAAAGACGGTTTGAGGCCGGTCTATCAGTCAGTGGTTGAGTCAATGACGGGGATCAAATCAGAAATGCAGAGGTCAATTTGTAGATTTCCTGCTGAGGAGGTTTGAACACTCTGGACGGAGCAACCTGGTAATCGTTCAGCACAACGTCGTCAAACCAGATTGCCAGGGGGGTGGCATCCAGAAGAACACAATCAAAAACTTTCTTAACCAGGTTGGAGTCCGGCACCTGAGCGCCAACGCTGGGCTTGGACTGTTCGCCCTTCTGGCAGCACTCTTCAGGGTTCTTCAACTCATTACCACGATGCTGGCAAATACTCTTGCAGCACTCCTTGGCATTGAGATCCGCCGCGCTGCCACAACCCAGTCCCAAGGTGAACGTCAGAAAAGCGCTCACCAAACTCCAACTCACCAATTTATGATATCGTTTTGACATTATACATCCAGTTTTTGCAGCCGACCTTGAAGCTAGCACGCAATCTTCCAACAAGTCAAGTGTCGTCCTACCTGCAGCCCTGGTTCCCCTTTTCGCTTTGCAGCCAAACCTTTCGGTGCTGTTCCTGCTAAGGATGAGACAATTCTTCCTGGCGTTGGTCCCAGTCCCTTTGTTTTTTGGGGTGCGCATCGTTCTTTGCCTCCTGCGTGCCACATCGTCCGGGGTGCAAGTCGAGGATAGGAGGCCGCAGAAAAACTACGATGGCCAGAGGTCTGCCAGCCTATGATCTACTGGCCCTGTTTCTTTGCAAGTTTTCCTGGATCGAAGACAGTTAAGGAAAGGGTCTTCAACAAGAGTGTAGAATGACCTAGCGCTTCTCCCTCACCATTCTGAGTGACGCGTACCCGATGTGTTACGCCGAAAGCGCTGACTTTGATGACAGCGGAGTCAACAGATTCAGGTCTGGCACTGAGTCTTGGCCAAGCTGACGAAAATACTCGGCATAGGCAAGAGTAAGAACACGGACGCGAAGAGGGTGGTTGTAGTAACTCAATGGAAAAAACAAGTCGGTTGACTTCGTTACCGCTCTGAACGTTGCAGTTCTTGCTGAATGCCTTCGATAAACTCGCGGTCTTCAGTGGTTGGCGCTTGTTTGAACTGTCTGAACGTAGAAAGTGCCTTTTCTGATTTCTCCTTTTCCCCCAGGCGGTTGTATATGCGGCCCAGATGGTAGAAGGCTTGAGCTAAATCAGGTTGGTATCTCACAGCGATCTCAAGTTCCTCGGTGGCGCGCTTGAGCTGGCCTGCACGTTCAAATAGCTTTCCGAGTTGGTAGTGAGGAGGAGCATAATCCGGCTTCAATCGAATTGCCTGCTCAAAGGCCTGCTGAGCCTCGGCCTCTCTGTTGTCGCGCAGTCGGATGGCTCCCAAGTGATACTGGAAACGGGGATTCCCCGGTTGGCGAGCGATCGCGCGTGACAAGACCTTTTCCGCTTCGCGATTCCTGCCTTCGTTAGCCAACGAAGCCGAATAGAGGAAAAGGGCTCGCACGGAGCTGGGGTCAAGTTCAAGGGCGCGGTCTAGACTCTGACGCGCGTCTGCATAACGATGCAACAGATAGTAGCTTACACCAGCACTATAGTATGGCTCTGGCCACTTGGGGTTCAGCTGGCTTACCTCCTCCAGCACAGCAAGGGATTCCAGGTGTTTCCCAAGATGCTGGTCCATCCTGGCTCGCTGCAGAAGATAACGGGGATTCTGAGGTTCGAGTGTCAGAGCAAGCTGGGATTCCTGGTCAGCTTCGGTCATTCGATGCATCTGGAGATAGGCGCTGGCTAAAAGGTAATGATCTTCGGCGCTCGTTGCATTCTGGAGCAAAGCCAACACTCGACCCGGATCCCGCGCCTCGAGATGCGCCGCTGCCAACTGGCGACGAATGTCTGGTCCTGGTTCAAGTCGCAAAACCTCTGAGAGGTGGGATATTGCCTCAATCGGTTGCCCGTAGTGCAGCAAAGCTTCCCCCACAGTCTTCTGCCATGCGGCATCTGCTCCAAAGAGTTTGACCCCCTCCTCCGCTTCGCGACGCGCTTCCTCCGAGTGACCGCTAGCCAGTTCGGCCTGAATCAGGTGAAAAGTCACGTCCGCCCGTTTTGGTCCTAGGTTACTGGCTCGACGCAGATATGTGAGAGCTTCTTTCGGACGGTCCAGCTCCGTCAGCACCACACCCAGATTATAGGCCGCGTCAGCATGGCGCGGATTAATGGCGACAGCACGCTCCAGTTCCTCAGCGCCTTCCTGCAGTTTCTGATCTCGCAGATAGGCGAGTGCCAAATGGTAATGCCCTTGAAAGGACTTCGGCGCCAGCTCGATCACTTTGCGAAAATGAGGGATCGCAGCCGTTGCTTCTCCTCTCTGCAATTCCAAGATTCCAAGCGCAAAATGGGCTTCATCCAGCTTGGGGTCCGCTTCCACAGCCAATTCCAGTTGCGCTTGAGCCTCCGCCAGATTCTGTGCCGCTAAAGCGCGCTGACCTTTCTCAAGATGGCCGCGGGCCGTAGAGGTGGCTCGCGTCTGCTCCTCCATGGACGTCGCGGAAACTTGGGCACTTTGTGAGCAAATTGGAAAGCAAAACAGACACGCACAAGAGGCTCGCAAAGCAGCACTGCAACAGAACAATCGGACTCTCGCAAGCATAAGAACGTCCGATGGAAGTTTAGCACAAGTAGTTTCGTTCCTTCGCAGCCGCGGGTGCAGCCACGTTACCCGCCCCAAGCGTTGAAGATGGCATGTCATGACACTCCAAATTTGATTTGCCTTGACACCGAGGCGTTGCCGATGTTTACTGTAAGGTATCTAGATTACCAAAACATATCGTGTGTGACGTGTTTACTCAAGACCCAGATTCGCCAACCGAGCCGCAGGCGATCCATCCTGAGGGCCACCAACCGCCGGTTCGCTCATCACAACGGATTCATCGGAGGTTATCAACCATGCGATTAAGAAAGCACTTTCTCGCAACCTGCCTGTCAGGGCTTGCCATTCTCTTCTTTTTGAATTGCGATGCTCTCAGAGCCGATGTGACTGGCACAATCCTCGGAAATGTCACTGACCCGAGCGGCGCCGCAGTACCGGGAGCTGAGGTGACGCTGTCTAATGCTGCCACTGGCTTCAGTCGGAAAACCGCGACGGATCCCGTCGGGTTTTATCAGTTTCTGGCTGTTCCTGTAGGCGACAACTACACGGTTGAGGTGGAGTTAAAGGGATTTCAGAAGTCCAGCCAGCCGGGCATCAAGCTTCTAGTCAACCAGAAATACAGAGCTGATTTTCAACTGGTGGTTGGGGAAGTTACTCAAACTGTCGAAGTTTCTGCCAACGCTGCTCAGGTGGAAAGTACCAGTAACCAACTTGGAGATGTGATTGAAGACCGTAAGATGACCGGTCTACCCCTAAATGGTCGCAGTTACATCGACCTACTGGGACTGCAGGCTGGTGTGGTTCCCATTACCTCGTCTGCAACGCAAGGGTCCTCAAACTCCGCGACCACCGACCGACCAGTAGGGGGATTAGGCAACGCTGGCAACGTTTCGGTGAATGGACAACGTGAGGCGGCCAACGCTTTTCTGGTGAATGGCGGTGACGTGGAAGAAGGTCGAAATAACGGGGCCTCCATCGTGCCCACACTCGACTCCATTCAGGAATTCCGGTTGGTGACCAATTCGTTTGACGCGGAATATGGCCGTTTTTCCGGAGCCATCGTCAACGCTATTACCAAGTCGGGCACCAATGAATTCCACGGCTCGGCGTTCGAGTTCCTGCGCAATGAACACCTTGATGCTCGCAATTTCTTTGATCCCGGGAAAGGGGTGTTCAAGCGCAATCAATTCGGCGGAGTCCTGGGGGGTCCGATCCTGAAGAACAAAGCCTTCTTTTTTGGAGACTACCAGGGAACACGAGAGTCTCGAGGTGTCTCGAGCGGCAACATTCTTGTGCCCTCCCTGCTCAACCGCACCGGTGACTTCTCCGATGCTGATACTACTGGGTTTCCGGCTCTCACAGGTACGGTGCGAGGTGACAATCTTCCGGGCAACGGCACTTTCGATGAAACGTTGACGCAGCGATTGGGCTATCCCGTCACCGCCGGCGAGCCTTACTGGGTCGAGGGTTGTAACACGCACGCAGACGCCTTGGCGGGAAAGTGTGTCTTTCCTGGCCAAGTAATCCCCCAGTCTGCCTGGGCCTCTGTCGCTCCGAAAACAATGCAGTTTATCCCAGCCCCGATTGGCAGTCTGGCTGGGCAACCTTACTTCTCGAGCGCAGCCGAAAAGCAGACTGTGCGAGACGACAAGTGGGGTGCACGCGTGGATCTCATATCGCAAAGGATCGGTACCTGGTCGTTTTACTATCATTACGACGATTCTGACGTCTTGCGTCCCTACTCTGGCTTTACAAACCTTCCCGGCTTCCCCTCTGTAACCCCGGCACGCGCTCAGCAGGCCAATGTCTCCAATACCCTCAACTTCGGTCCTTCGGCTGTGAATGAGTTCCGTTTCAACTTCACGCGCTCATCACTCACATTGAACAAGCCGGTGGGTGGGTTGGGCAAAGTGACCGACTTTGGCTACAAGAGCGGTGGCCTAGGCATTCTCTCCTCGGACCCAAGTCTGGAGGGTGTACCCCCGATAGGCCTTTACGGGGCCACGGGAGCATCCTTTGGACTGCCGGACGGCACGACGGGTCAGTTTAATAACACCTTCCAGTGGCTGGATAACTTCTCCAAGGTCGCCGGTAAGCATACCTTAAAGTTCGGCGGTGAATTTCGCTACCTCCAGATCAACGAGCGCAATACCTACGCCCAAAACGGCTACTTCGAATTCTACGGGAACGAAACGGGAAGCGATTTTGCAGACTATCTGATCGGAGCCCCCGATCTCTTCATTCAGTCCAGCCGGCAGTTCCTGGATTCGCGCAGCAAGTACGGCGGGGCTTTCTTCCAGGATACCTACAAAGTCAAGTCCAATTTTACCCTGAACTACGGCTTGCGCTGGGAGGTGAGTCAACCGTTTTATGACACGCAAGGAAAGATTCAGGCGTTTGTGCCGGGTCTACAATCGACAGTTTATCCGGACACCCCGACGGGATGGGTATTCCCAGGAGATCCTGGGATCCCCAAGACTTTGGCGCCCACGGACTACAATAACATTGGTCCCCGCGTGGGATTTGCCTATTCACCAGGGTTTACTGACGGGGTCCTGGGTAAGATCTTTGGTGGCCCAGGAAAAAGCAGCATCCGCGGTGCGTATGGGATTTACTACACCGCTGTTGAAGACTTGACCCTATTCTTTGAAGTGGGCGACGCCCCGTTCGGTCTTTTCTACGTTAGCCCTACTGAAGTCTACCTGGAAGAGCCATACAAAGATCGACGGCGAGGCAATGACCCCGGACAGCGTTTTCCCTTTTCCATTCCTCAACCTGGCGCTACCGGCATCTGGCCTCAGTTTCAGCCTATTTCCAGTTCACCTGGGTTCAAGACGGACAACGTGCTGCCATATGCCCAGCACTTCAACTTCAGTTTTGAACGCGAGCTTAGTGGCTCTATGATCGCGAGAGCGGCCTATGTCGGCACTGTGGGACGCCATTTGATTGCCCAAACCCCGTTCAATCCAGGAAACGCAGGCCACTGTCTCGAGATTCGCCAAATTCTCGGTCCAGATTCAGGGTGTGGTCCGGGAGGTGCTGATCAGATCTATGACCTCAACGGGGATGGCATATTCACACCGGGGGTCGATGCCTTTGGAACACGACCTTACTCCGTTACCTCCGGGCGCTATTTGAGCCAAGGCTTGCTGGACTTTTCCGACAATACCTACTCGGCCACAATGGCCAATTCGTCTTACAATTCCTTGCAGGTGAGCCTGGAGAAGCGGCTGGGAGCGTTGCGCTTGCTCGGAGCCTATACTTGGTCAAAGTCGCTAGACAATTCCTCCGGATTCGGCGAGCGCATTAATCCTTTCAACTATCGAGTTAGCCGAGCACTCTCGGCTTTTGACATGTCTCACAACTTCGTAGTGAGTTACAATTACGACCTGCCTTTCCAGCGGATGGTTCACCCCACGAGCGGTGCTGCACGCAAGTTGCTCGAGGGATGGAGCATCTCTGGCATTACACGTTTCACGACCGGCCTGCCAATCGGAATGTCATACAACGTTGACAATTCCCTTTGTAGTTGCGGCGGTGCTGTGGACCGACCCAATTACAATGGTCAACCGATCCAGTACTTCAATCCTCGATCCTCTGACAACCACCAGTATTTCTCGACGGCCCAGTTTTCTGATGAGCTACTCGGCGTAGCCGGCAATTCCAGCCGTCGTTTCTTTCATGGTCCAGGTCTGAACAACTGGGACTTCGCCATTCACAAGAACACAGCCATCACCGAAAGGCTCAGAGCCGAGTTCCGATTTGAGCTCTTTAATGCTTTCAATCATGCCCAGTTCTTCAATCCAACTGGCAACTTCACCTCCGGCAACTTCGGCAACGTAACTCAGGCGCGCGACCCACGCATCGGACAGTTTGCACTAAAGTTTGTCTTCTAGGTTCATTTCACTTGTTGGCCAGCGGAATCCTTCCTCGGCAGATAATGTCAAAGGGTGGATTCCGCGGACTGCCATAGTCGGCCGTCGCTTGCGAACCTTCCAGCCAGCTCAGACAACTATGTCTTGTGCCCTTCCTTGATTGGTCGTATTGTTACCTCGCGCATATTATACCTTCCGGATCTATGAGGGGTTAGAAATCGAGGCAGGAAGAACCGTTGGGAAACAGGGTAAGAGCCGAACTGTCGAGTTCTTCAAGTTCGCGAGCGTGGCTGTTCGTGATTCTTTTGATACTGGCCTCCCGACCGGTTTTGTCTCAAATCAAGGGAGACCGCCTCAAGTCTGAAGCCTCTTCCTCGAGCGAAGATGAGGCTCGCCGTCACAATCAAATGGGGATCGGCTTCGCTCGCCAGAAAGACCATCGTCAGGCAGTCAAGGAATTCCGCGAAGCGATACGTCTTCAGTCTGACTACGGAGAAGCTCACTACAATCTGGGGGTGGCTCTCCAGGCTCTGGACCAAATGGGTCAGGCGATCGAGTCGCTTCACACCGCAGCTAGACTGCTGCCTAGTTCAGCTCCTGTCCGTATGGCCCTGGGGCTGGCCTTGCTCAGAGAGCATAGCTTGGATGAGGCGATTGCAGAGTTGCGGTACGCCGTCAGACTCAATCCCAGTTCTCCTGAAACGCACTACAATCTTGGTTTGGCTTTGGGGCAACGAAGCGAACTCGAAGAGGCTATCAAGGCGTTTCGAAGCGCGGCTCGGCTCGATCCAAATTTCGCACCGGCACATTCGCGGCTCGGGGTGGCCCTTCGACGCAAGGGAGATCTTCAGGGGGCTCTGGCACAATTCAAAGAGACGGTGAGGCTCGCCCCGAAGGATCCCGAGGCCCACTACAATCTGGGGATGGCCTTGAAGGCCCAAGACGATGTCGAGGGTGCCATTGAGGTCCTTCGTCAGGCGGTGACGCTCAAACCTGACTTTGAGAAGGCGCGATACAATCTCGGGATTTTACTGCGAGCCCAGGGCGAACAGAAGGCCGCTGAAGCAGAGCTGCGCCAAGGTGAGGCCTTGCAGAATTTCAGACTGCACCTGGCCCGTGCCAAGAATCTCACCGTGCAAGGCGCTGAATCATTGAAGAACGGCAGTCCGGACGAAGCCTTGGAATTCTTGACCAAAGCTCTCGAGGAGGCTCCGGACCTTCCAACCACTCACTACTTGCTGGGTACTGCTTGGGAAAAGAAGGGCGAAACTACCAAGGCTTCGTCGGCTTATCATCGAGCTTTGGAGCTGAAGCCGGACTACGCTCAAGCCCACTCCAGTCTAGGGCTACTTTGCTGGCGGAGTGGGGATCAAACTAAGGCTCTGGAAAACTTTCGTCAGGCTGTCGCGAGTGATCCGGATCTGCCTGAGGGGCACTACAACTTGGGTCTGGCATTGGCACAGACGGGTCAAGTGGATGAATCGATCCCGGAGTTTACCGAGGCAATCAGCCTCAACTCAGATTATGTCGATGCCCGCATGAACTTGGGGTTGGCTCTGAGTCAAAAGAACGATCTCGTCGGCGCGGCTCATGTATTTCGGGATCTGATCAAACGCCGACCGAGTTCAGCTGAATCTCACAATAACTTAGGCTTGGTCATGCTCCAAGCCAAAGATCTCGGAGCAGCCCAATCGGCCTTTCGTGAAGCACTCCGGCTAAAGCCAAACTACGCGGAGGCGCACTACAACCTCGGGTTGGCCCTTCGCCAGTCCGGCAACTCTGAGGAGAGCCGCACTGAGATAGAAAAGGCCTATCAACTGGCACCTCAGCTCAGAAATGTCTCGCCAAACCTCGAGTAGGCACAGGTAGAGCCGCGGTCAATGCGGTGCATTGACCCTACCTTTTTCAAGGCCTACAGCGTTCGTACAAGGAAAGCCAAGGATGAAAAGACCGCCAAGAGGACAGAATTTTGTGCAAAGATCAAAATACCAAATCAACATCCTGCTTCTCCTGATTGTCGCTGGCAGCGTGTGGCCGCGTGTCTTGTTGCCGCAGACCCCTTGTACCGTGGTCTCTCCGACGGCGAGCTTCTCGGTTCCCCATATGAGTGGAGACCCGAAGCTCAGCATTGATTCCAGTTCCGCGATCTGGCGGAAAGCAGCCACAGCCTTAATTTTCAAGGACTGTACTCGGACGATAGACTACCCAGACCTCAAGACCGAGGTCCGAGGGTTCTGGACAGAAACTCATCTCTATTTGCTCTTCACATGTCCTTACCGGTCGCTGAACCTCTTCTTGCCGGCTCAGCCTCGTCGCGATCGAGACAAACTCTGGGACCGCGATGTCGTGGAAATGTTTCTTGGGGACGACTGGGAACACATCCGTCATTATCGCGAGTATGAAATTGCTCCGACCGGAGACTGGGTCGACTTGGCGATCGACCTGGATAAGGAAGGCAATGGTGAAGCGTGGAATTCAGGTTGGCAAACTCAGGCTCGCATCGATGAAAGAGCCAGAATCTGGTATGCTGCCGCCAGGATTCCTCTCGCATCGGTCTCAAGTTCCAAAGTGACCCCGGGCACGCGTTGGCGGATGAACCTGTACCGGATCGACGGCGAGGGAACTGATTCCCAGCGGCGCTTTCTTTGCTGGCAACCCACCTGTGTGGTCAATCGTGATCCCAATCACGTGCCAGAAGCCTTTGGTACGCTCATCTTTGAAAAGTAGTGGGCTTCTTGTTCCATGATGTAACATGCGTTCCCTTGCAACACACCACAGACAGATGCGTTCAAAACCTATCACAAAGGAGCCTGTATGAACTGTCCACATTGCGGTGCTTCTGTTGAGCCTGAAAGTCGCTTTTGTCCGTCCTGCGGTCGTCCTCAGAGTACTGAAGGCGCCCCGAGTTCACCTCCTGGAATGCCTCCCAACTACCGGCCCCCCATACCGCAGGCAGGTTTTGTCGCTCCGGCGGGAATCCAGGTTCAGACCGGGCGATGGATTGGGGCCGGGTGGGAGATCGTGAAAGCTGATCTAGGTCCTTTTGTGCTAATGAGCCTCGTATTCGTCGTCCTGAACAGTCTGGTGCCCTTCATTCTCCAGGGTGCCTTGTTCGCCGGGTTTCACATTGTCTGTGCCAAGAAACTGCTTCATGGACAGTTCGAATTCGCCGACCTGTTCAAGGGTTTCAACTTTTTTGTGCCTGCTTTAGTAGCCTGCCTGATCATCAGCGCCTTCACGGTCGTCGGGTCGATTTTCTGCATTATTCCGGGGCTGGTTGTGGGAGCGATGTACATGTTTAGCTACTTGTTCATTGTTGACAAGAGGATGGACTTTTGGCCGGCCATGCAAGCTAGCTATGCGATTGTCAAGAATGACTATTTCGGGTTTACACTCTTCTTTGTTGCACTATTGCTCCTCAACATCCTCGGGGTCATCTGCTGCATCGTGGGTGTGCTGGTAACGATGCCAATCTTCTTTGCCGCGGTTACCGCTGCCTATAAGGAGATCGTCGGGTTCGAGGCCAATGTCAACTTCGGGTGAAACCGCTGAAAAGTGCGGAAACGCGCGACCGGCTGGCGCGGCTCGGTTCAAATCGCACCGTGCGAGAGCCGATGCTCTCTGGCATCTCGGTGCCGCCGCGCTAGCGCTGATTTTCTTGCGCCTTTACCCGTTTTCGTCACACACTAGTTTTCCAGTCTGCGGATTTCACTGGCTAACGGGACATCCTTGTCCGCTCTGTGGAATGACACGCGCCCTGTCTTGCTTGACAAGGGGCGATTGGACCAGCGCAGTGCACCTCAATCTTCTTAGTCCTGTGCTTCTTGGGATGTTCCTGGCCACAATCGGCTCGGCGGCAGTTCAATTTTTCTCTCCGGAATTTTCCTTCGCTGCCGATTTGGGACTTAAGTGCGAAAAGTGGTGGACAGCCTGTCTTGCTTTGTTCGCCGTTTACGGAGTTCTACGCATCGTTTACCTTGTCCCTTAGGGGGAGGGTCAAAATGAAAACGGCCGGAATGTTGCTCAGCCTGATAGTGGTTCTCGCAATTGGGTATTACTTTTACTCGGTTCAAGTGGCGCCTGGACCTGCAACTCAGGTTTCGCCGAAGGAACTGATCGATGTCGTCGGTGTAAAGAATGACTTGCTTTCGATCGCTCAAGCGGAGCGGCTTTTCCTGGCAGCCAACGGCAACTATGGCAGCTTTGAACAGCTCCAGCAAGATGGGTCGATCACTTTCTCTGCAACCAATCGGCGAAGTTACAACTTTGTCGTCGAGCCCAACAGCGCCCAGGGTTTTAGGGCCACTGCAACACCGGCTGATCCATCGAAGCGAGATTGGCCCACTCTTTCGATTGATGAAACCATGCAGCTCACCCAGCGCTAAATCTTCATGGATTCCTTCTCCGCCCCCGGATTGACGAAGCAAGGCTCCTATCCTCAATGCCAAAGACCTCCCCTTCTAAAGTTCCTCTGATCCTCACAATTGACGTCGGAAGCTCTTCGGTGCGCGCTATTCTTTTTGATGATCAGGCTAACTCGGTCGATGCGATGAGCGCGCGTCGCAGCTATGAGTTCCATACAACTCCCGATGGCGGAGTGGAGATTCCCGCCGAGATGCTCCTGAACTTAGTGATTGAAGTCCTCGACGAAGTGGTTGCCAAGGCTGGGAATCTACTCTCCGATGTGGTAGCCGTGTCGGTCTCCACATTTTGGCACAACCTGGTTGGCACCGATTCGGATGGTCGGGCAATTACGCCAGTATACTCGTGGGCCGATACTCGAAGCGCCGCGGCGGCCGAGGTACTTCGGCAACGGCTGCATGAGAGCGAAATTCACGCTCGTACTGGTTGTGTCCTTCATCCCAGCTACCTTCCCGCGAAGCTGTTCTGGCTACAGCAGACGCAGGCGCAGATTTTTGGTAGCGCTGCACGTTGGATGTCGTTTGGCGAGTACCTTTATTTACGTCTATTAGGCCGAACGATCTGCAGCATTTCGATGGCCTCCGGCACCGGCTTGCTGAACCAGAACCGCTGCGTGTGGGATGAAGAGTTGGTGGTGGCTTTGTCTGTTCGGCCGGACCAACTCTCCCAGCTCGGCGACTTGGATAGTTCCCTGTCCGGTCTGTCTTGTGACTATAAGGATCGTTGGCCTGCGCTCACCAGGATTCCGTGGCTTCCCGCCTTGGGGGACGGCGCCTGCAGCAACGCGGGGAGCGGTTGCTCCACTCAGGAACGCGTGGCAATCATGGTCGGCACCTCCGGAGCCATGCGGGTGATGTGGAAGGCCCAGGAGGTAACTATTCCACCCGGACTCTGGTGTTATCACGCCGATCGAACCCGGTTCGTGATGGGGGGAGCGTTGAGCAACGGTGGTCTCCTTTTTGATTGGATGCGTGAGACACTGCAGGTCAGCGACACCATCGAACAGGAGCTGTCCGGAATGGTTCCAGACGGCCACCGGCTGACAGTACTCCCTTTCCTTGCCGGAGAGCGTAGCACCGGCTGGAACCCCAATGCCCGAGCTGCCATTGTGGGCTTGAGCCTGCACACAACGCCGCTGGATATCGTGCGCGCCGGTCTTGAGGCCGTGGCTTATCGCTTTGCAAAGATCGCACGCCTGCTGAAGCAATCCGTGCCTGGAACTCGAGAGATCATCGCCTCCGGAGGTGCGTTGCTCAAATCTCTCACTTGGACTCAAATGATGGCAGACGTCTTAGGACAACCCGTCGTCGTCTCGCGGGCGCCCGAGGCCTCCAGCCGCGGCGCTGCGTTACTAGCCCTGGAGGCGTTAAAGATTATTCCCAGCCTGGAGCACATTCCTACTCCTCTGGGAGAGATGTTCCTGCCCGACCCGGGGAGACATGAACAGTATGTGAAGGCGATGAGCAGACAGGATGAACTGTACGACTTGCTGGTCAAACGTGCCGGAGTTTTTTGATTGTTTGCGACGATTAACGGAGTTAGAGTTAGTTTTGAAGGGATTTGAGGAGAGGAATCATGAAAATTGCCCCAGGTGCTGACCATGCGGGCTTCCCGTTGAAGGGCACCCTGCTTGAGTTCTTAAAGTCTGAAGGACATGAGGTGCTGGATCTGGGTACTCACAGCACCGATCCGGTCGACTATCCAGACTTTGCCCAAGGCCGTGGGCGAGGCGGTTCTCAGTGTGAAGGCCGAGCGAGGGCTGATTGTATGTGGCAGTGGTATCGGTGCCTGTGTAGCGGCGAATAAGCTGCCGGGAATCCGAGCGGCTCTTTGCCATGACTCATACTCGGCTCGCCAGGGCGTAACCCATGATGATGTCAATGTTCTATGTTTGGGAGCCCGAGTGATCGGGCCGGCCCTGGCGCTAGAGGTTCTGCGCGTTTGGCTGGAAGCGCGCTTCTCCGAAGGCGAGCGGCACAAGAGGCGCCTAGCCAAAATCCACCAGCTTGAAGTACGTGGCCTGACAGGAGCCCAACGAGGTTGAGTCCTCTTGGGTTGTCATACTGCCGCTAACGATGTGCTTCGTACTTCGAGGTCGTTCCATCTGCCTAACCAAGGTCACGCCCCTTTTTAACCAGGAGGACAATTGATGAATACAAATTCGACCACAACCAAAGTTGCCAATTCGCTTTTGGAGTTACGGAACTACGGACAGAGTGTCTGGCACGACAATATTAGCCGCGAGCTCCTTGACTCCGGAGCCTTGAAAAAACTCATCGATGAGGATGGCCTGAGCGGGCTCACTTCCAATCCGACGATTTTTGAGAAGGCCATTAACGGTAGTACCCATTACGACGCGTCCCTCAGGTTGCTCGTGGCGCAAGGCAGAGAAGTAAAGGAGATTTACGAAGTCCTTGCCATTGAGGATATTCAGAGGGCGGCCGACTTGTTCCGTCCCATTTTCGACGATACCTCCGGCCAGGATGGATTTGTGAGCCTGGAGGTTTCTCCGAAGCTGGCTCATAACACGCAGGAGACGTTGAGCGAAGCACGTCGCCTGTGGAAAGCCGTAAGTCGACCCAACCTCATGATCAAGGTTCCGGCGACGCCAGCCGGACTTCCCGCGATCGAGCAATTGATTGGCGAAGGGCTCAATATCAACATCACCATGATGTTCTCCATGGACCACTATGTTCGCGTAGCGGAGGCTTATGTTCGCGGCATCGAAACTCTCGACAAAAAGGGGAAGCCCCTCTCTGCAGCTTCAGTAGCTAGCTTCTTTGTGAGTCGAGTCGATACCCTCACGGACAAGCTTTTGGAGGAGAGAATATCGTTGGCGAAAAGCACTCAGGAAAAGGACGAGCTCACATCTCTGCTAGGAAAGACGGCGATTGCCAATTCCAAACTCGTCTATCAGAAATTTAAGGAAATTTTTAACCGCCCGACGTTCCGCGCCTTGAAGGCGAAGGGCGCCAAGGTTCAGCGGCCTCTGTGGGCCAGCACCAGCACCAAAAATCCAAGGTATCGAGATGTGCTTTATGCCGAAGAACTCATCGGACCCGACACCGTAGATACCATGCCGCCCGCTACCATCGCGGCATTTCGAGACCACGGTGTCGTGCGCCCAAGCCTTGAGGAGAATGTAGAAGAGTCGAGACACGTCCTCGATCGTCTGCCTCAGGCGGGGATTAACCTTGACGAGATAACTCAGAAGCTGCAGGACGATGGAGTCAAGCTCTTTGCTGATTCCTTCGACACCCTTATGGAAAGCATCTCAAAGAAGAAAGCTGCCTTGAGCAAAGGGTGAGCGCAATATGGTAGGAAGCCCTCCTCTCATCGAAACCATGCTGAGCCCTTTCTGACGGCGGGCGTAGTTCCCATTCGCGGATTCTGCAATCTTGATTGCGAATCCCTACTGAACTTATTGATCTCGTCTAATTTGCTTTCTCTGGACAGTCTTCCTGACAGGTCGGTTGTGGAAGCCCAGCTTGACCTTGAGCCGAAATCTTTGAGATTCGACTCAATGAAAGTCCCTCTCGGTTCATGAGGATCAGGCCTATTATCATTACTGGGACCATCGAGACAAGATAACTGCCGTTACTGATGCCAGCCGCCTGCGAATGAGGATCATGAGCCGAGAGGTATTGAGAGAAGAAGTGGACGAGACCCAGGGTCATAAAAAACTGAAATCCTCCAACTCCCCCGGGCGTCGGGATGGCAACACCAACCACGGTAATCGCCATAATGAAGACGCTGCCCAAAAAAGGAAAGTCGAATAAATAGGCTCGCACCAGACACCAGAGCTGGAGGCTGATGGTCAGCCAGATGAGTCCGGAGAGAAGTACGGCTTGGAACAGGACGCCCCCTCGTTGCAAGGCTCGAAACCCTTCCAAAAATGGCCGCAGAATGCGCTGAAGCCAAGCAGGAGTCTTAGTCATCCAGTGAGGCTTTCTTAAGAGAAAAATCAGGAGGAAAAATGCCGCGCAAAGGGCGATGAACCCTTTTACGGAATAGTTCTGAATGGTTAGCATGATTTCCCTGCCGCGCTCCGAATTCGCCGGATAGAGCTGCGCGCAAAAAATGAGATAAAGTCCGAAGATCACAACAACCGTCATCATGTCCAGGATCCGCTCCAGGAGCGATGCTGCGATCACAGAGGCTGCGGGAATCTCTTCTTTCTTGGCCAAAACGACCGAGGCGGCAACTTCACCCACACGAGGCGGTATGGCGTTGACCACGTACTTGACGAGGGTCAAGGAGAAGAGATTTCGGAGACCGATTCCGAGCTTGACCGGAGACAATAACACTCCCCAACGGAGAGCACGAAGCACCATGTGCAGCATGACAAAACCGAATCCTGCCAAAAGGAATGCGGGACGACCTTGAATCATCACCCTCCATGCTTCGCCCCAATCGGGCACTCCCAGGTAAAGAATGACGCCAATAAGCAGGGTCAATCCCAGACTAATGGCAACCTGTCCAAACTTTTTCATCTGATCCCCTGAGATTACGAGCAGCAAAGCAACTGTCCCTGTCGTCTTCCGACGAAGAAGGTACCATGCTGGTTCCAATTTCACAAGTGCGTCCCCTAGCGGTCCTGGAGGCTGTGGTATACTGCTGCCCATTCCTTTAGGGAGGTTGTGAAGAACCCATGAGGGCTGATAAGGTGAGACGTGATTTCTTGAAGCAGGCTGCCTTCGGAACCTTCGCGGCTAGTTTCGGAGCTGCATCGATTGAGCCTCCCGGCTTAGGCAATGTGCAGGCATCCGAGAAGGAGCCGCGATTCCGAATTTCCTTGGCAGGCTGGTCTCTCCACAGGGCTATTTACGGACATCTAGTTAGAATGCTCGATTTCCCCCGGATCGCCCGGCAGACATTCGGGATCGAGGCCATCGAGCTGGTGAACACTCTTTTTGAAGTGCCGACGCAGGACTATGTTTCGGAGCTTAAGAAGAACGCCAAGAAGGAAGACATAAAAATTCTCTTAATCATGTGCGACGACGAAGGGGCATTGGCGCACAAGGATAAGGCCGAGAGAATGAAGTCTGTTCAGAACCATCACAAATGGGTCGATATCGCCGCAGAACTCGGTTGTCACTCCATTCGTGTAAACATGCGTGGAGAAGAAAAAGGCATGGCCGGCAATCCCAGCGCCGTGGATGAATTTGTGAATCGTTCCCTCGCTGCCTTTACGGCACTGGCAGAATATGCCGCCAAGAGCCACATCAATGTGATTATTGAAAACCATGGCGGTCTTTCCTCCAACGCGGATGTTCTGGTTCGAGTGATGAAAGGGGTGAATCTTCCCAATTTTGGGACGCTTCCAGACTTCGGGAATTTCGATCCGGATCAAGACCGCTACGAAGGAATCCGCAAACTGATGCCCTACGCCAAAGGAGTCAGCGGCAAATTCTACGACTTTGATGCCAAGGGCAATGAGACCGTCGTGGACTTCGATCGAATGATGAAAATCGTTCTCGATGATTCCAAGTTCAAAGGTTACATCGACGTTGAATACGAAGGCGAACGGTTGAGTGAGTATGAAGGCATCGTGGCTTCCAAGCGGCTGCTGGAGAGGTATCAGCGGGGATGAATCAGCTTGAACGCCTGAAGAGCAAGCTTGCTGAAGTCAGCGATCTGAAGCGGGCTGCGGCAGTTCTTGGTTGGGACCAGCAGACATATATGCCGCCAGGGGGAGCTGCGGCGAGATCCGAGCAACTAGCCACCTTGGAACGGTTGTCCCACGAAATGTTTACCTCTACCGAGGTGGGAGAGCTTCTGGTAGCAGCTGGCGACGAGGTCTCTCAGCTAGCCTACGACTCCGATGAAGTGAGTCTCGTGCGTGTGAGTCGGAGAGATTATGAAAAAGCTCGCAAGATTCCTTCCTCCCTCGTTGCGGAACTTGCCCGTACGGCGTCCATGGGGATGGAAGTTTGGGTCAAGGCCAAAGTTCAATCTGATTTTGCAGCGTTTCAACCCGCCCTAGAAAAAATCTATCAGCTGCAACGGGACTTGGCAAACTGCCTTGGTTATGAGGAGCATCTTTACGATGCCCTGCTGGATCAGTACGAGCCGGGGTTGAAGACAACCCTGCTCAGAGATCTTTTTGCGGGCCTCAAGGAAAAGCTGGTTCCGCTTGTCCAATCGATTTCACAGAATCTGCAGAAAGTCGACGATGCGGTGTTGCATCGAACCTACGACGCCCAGAAACAATGGGACTTTGGCGTGGAGGTATTGAAACGATTCGGTTACGATCTCGATCGAGGTCGCCAGGACAAATCAGTTCACCCCTTTACGACATCGTTTTCAATCAGTGATGTCCGTATCACGACGCGGATTGATGAAAGCTTCCTTCCTTCGGCTCTCTTCGGTACGCTGCATGAGTGCGGTCACGGGCTTTATGAGCAAGGAGTGAGCCGAGCATTAGAGCGGACACCTTTGAGCGGTGGGGCCTCACTGGGGATCCACGAGTCGCAGTCCCGACTCTGGGAGAACCTGGTGGGGAGAAGCCGTAGTTTCTGGAAGTTTTTTTTCCCGCGACTTCAGTCAGCTTTTCCGAAAGCGCTATCCGATGTCTCGCAAGAGAACTTCTACCGCGCAATTAATCGAGTTCAACCTTCTCTCATTCGGGTAGAGGCGGACGAGGTCACGTATAATCTTCATGTGCTGCTTCGGTTTGAATTGGAGGTTGCAGTGCTAGGAGACGAGGTCAGGGTGGCCGATTTGCCTGAAGCCTGGAACAGCAAGATGAAGAGCTATCTTGGAGTTGTGCCTTCAGACGACTCTCAAGGGGTTCTACAAGATGTTCACTGGTCTAATGGCTTGATTGGATACTTTCCGACTTACACTCTTGGCAACCTGGTTTCCGTCCAACTCTTCGACGCGGCTCGGAGGGAGCGTCCCGTCATTTCGGAGCAACTAGAAAAAGGTGAGTTTTCTGAGCTGCTCGCCTGGCTGCGAGAGCGCGTGCATCAGTTCGGCCGAAAGTTCTTGCCTACGGAACTGGTGAAGCAAGCTACAGGCCAGCACCTTCAGGCAGGCCTTTATATGGATTATCTGAAGAGCAAGTATGCTGAGATCTATGGAATCTAATGACGCATTGAAGATGAATTCAAAGCCGGTGGGAAATCAGACCCAACTTCGTTATGACTGGAGACTGGACGAGATTGAGTCGATCTACAACCTGCCCCTTCCTGACCTGATCTTCACAGCTCAGACCGCTCATCGTGCCTTTCATCGAACCGACGAAGTACAAGGCTGTTCGCTGATGAGCATCAAGACTGGAGGTTGTCCTGAAGACTGCGCTTATTGTCCTCAGTCGGCCCACTATGACACCGGGTTGCCGCGCCAGTCCCTAATGAGCTGTGAAGAGACGCTTGCCGCCGCCCGGCACGCTCGTGCGCAGGGTGCAACTCGCTTCTGTATGGGTGCGGCGTGGAGAAACATTCCTGAGGGAGACGACTTTGAACGCGTCCTGGCGATGGTTCGAGGTGTGCGTGCTCTCGGCATGGAGGCCTGCTGCACATTGGGGATGCTTAACGAGGGTCAGGCCCAGGCTTTAGCTGCGGCTGGGCTGACGGTCTACAATCACAATCTGGACACTTCCCCGGAGTTTTACGGAGAGATCATCACCACGCGGAGTTACGAGGACAGGCTACAGACCTTGAGGCGTGTGAGACGCGCGGGGATCACAGTGTGCAGCGGGGGCATCATTGGCATGGGGGAGAGCCGTCAGGATCGCTATCGACTACTCGAGCAGCTTGCGACTCAACAGCCCCATCCGGAAAGCGTCCCCATCAATATGCTGGTACGCGTCGAAGGTACCCCTTTGGCACAGAGAGAGGCGGCTAATCCAGTGGAGATGTTTCGTATGATCGCGACAGCTCGTATCCTCATGCCAGCCTCCATGGTGCGTTTGAGCGCTGGCCGGCTCTCCCTCTCGGACGAAGCGCAAACCCTCTGTTTTCTCGCCGGAGCCAACTCCATCTTCCTGGGAGAGAGGCTCCTCACCACACCTAATCCGGAAGTCAACCACGACCAGGCGCTTTTGAGCAGCCTGGGCATGCATCTGCGCCCCTGAGCCAAGAGGAGAGACCGAAGGCTTTGTAGCAGCATCATGCTCCTCCTCTCACCTCCGCGCGGGAGACGCCCAGCTTCCTCTATTTCTTCGCCGGCGTAATCACAATTTTGCGGAACGAAACCTTGCCATGGTCTCCCTGAAGAAAGATCGGGCCTGGCATCCCTTCGTTGCTGTTGAGAGCGCCACCGGTGATACCGGGAATCTCTTGGTTGTCGATGATGACCTGACCATTCAGCGCAACGGTTACCTTACGTCCTATGAGAGTTATGTCGTAGCTTTGCCACTGCCCAGGTTTCTTGGAGGGATCCGACGTTCGCTTGAGAAAACCATAGACCTCACCCATGCGATTGCCTTCCGGCGAATCGGAGCTGTCCTGGCCATTTTCGATCTGAACTTCATAGCGACCGCGCAAGTAAACGCCACTGTTACTCTTTGGCGGGAGATTGAATTCAACATGTAACTTGAAGTCTTCAAACTCCTCCTCGGAAATGAGATCACTGCTGGGAGGAGTGTTCACCAAGTTACCTTGTACAACTTTCCACCCTTTCTTAGGTTCTCCCTCAGCCCGGACGCGCCAGCCGTTCAGATTCTTGCCATTGAACAACTTGATCGGTTCGCCCCATTCAGGAACGGAAGCGCGCTCCAGAGCGGGGGCGCGCACTCCCGTCCACTGCAAAGTCTTGCCGTCTTCGCCAACGGTTGTTCCCGCCAGCTTGTCCGCCGAGAGGGTCCCTTTGAGGACCAGGTCGTCGGCACGGTTCTCATACTGCTTCGGCAGAGAAAACTCCAACTGGCCTTCCTTAATTAAGATACTGGCGATAGGCCTAGCACTGCCGAACTTGCCCACAAACCTTCCCTTCAGGGCAGAATCTTCCTTGGAGAGTTCTAGCCACGATGGATACTCCTGACCCTCGCCCTTCACGGTGAGGTCCCACCGCCCCAAGAACGGATCAGGGGAAACCTGTTTGCGCATGGCTTTCGAAGTCGTCTTTTCTTGAGTCGATGAGCAGGTTAGCGAGATCAGAGCAAGAACTAGCAGAAGCCACACAAGACTTTGGCGTCGCATCGTAGTCCTCCTTGAAAATCGTGCCGCGGAGATCAAAGGATTAGGTGAAGGCTGAGCGCATTACTTGAAAACAGATCGCTGGCAACTGCCGGACAAGCTTGCCCCTGAGCGATCTGTAGTCCTGCTTGCCGGCCACAAAAGAATTCATCAACGTTTGAAGGATCTTGCTGCGGGCCGCCGTCTGTACTGCTCTTGTGATAAAGTCGGAGCCTAGTAGGCGCCCCTGGTAGAACTTCTCGAACAGATCGGCGGCATGCACAAAATCCTCCACAAAATCTGCTTCGCAAGCCTGCGCATACGTATGGGGCTTCGAGTCAATCAGCGCTTGTGCCAACAATTCTCCCGAGCGCAGGGCATAATAAATGCCTTCACAGGTTATGGGATCAGCAAAGCCGGCTGCGTCCCCGAGCAAAGCCCAACCCTGCCCACTGACTCTGTTCTGGCGCAGTGTACCGGCGCGCAAAGATGGAATCAGAGCACTGTAAGTGTTGAAAGCGAAAGTCCCAGCTGTTCGCGACACACACTCAGAATCGGGCTGACGATTCTCGCTGGTATCGAGATGAATGCTTGGATAGTGCTGCTCCAGGAATCGATGCAAATACTTTTTCAAGAGGTGTGTGGGATTCTGGCTTAATTTCGCACAGATCCCGAATGAGATATTGTCCGGGCGTGCAAAAGCCCAAAGGTACCCCAAAAGATTGGGAAAGAACTTGACCTCGATGGTATCTTCGCCCTGGCAGAAAACCCGATATCCGTATGTCATCATGAGATCATCCGCGGAAAAACGGCGACTCATTTTCTTGCGCACAAAGCTATTCACCCCATCCGCGCCTATAAGAAAGTCCACCTGATATAGATGCTTTTCCGTTTGGAGTTGCCAATGGGAATTCTGTTGCTCGAAGTTGAGGACTCGCTCTTCCAGGAATTGGACTCCGTTCCCGATGGCCTTTTCCAAAACCATTCGGTTTAGCACATCCCGGGAGTAAACCACCAAAGGATCCTGCAAAGGGACGGTTACTCTCGCGCCATGGGGTGAGACGACCCTGATCTGTTCAATCTGGCGCTTCTGCTCAAAACAGTCATCGAGAAAGGGATAGCGTTTCAAAGCTTTGAAGGTGACCCCTCCACCGCAAGGCTTTTCCCAAACACCGCGGAAGTCAAATAGCAGCACCGCAGCTCCTGCCTGTCCGAGCAACGAAGCACAAAGGGCCCCGCCGGGGCCGGCTCCTATGATTCCGATCCTCATAATTGAACGAAGAAGGTACTAAGAAACCAAGCTGTCAGAAGTGCGCCGAATGCAGCAGAAGCAATTACGCTCTGCGTCTTATTATAGACTCCCCAAGTCTGGAACCAACAGAGGCTGCTCAGGATCAACAATGCGGGCAAAACTAAAACTATCAAAAACTGACCGTTCTGCAAAACGAAAAACCCCAGGATCAAGAGGAGCGCGAGGAGAAGGCGTGTAGAGAAGTGAAAGTAAATGAGCTTGTCAAAGCTGGAAAAGGTGATCCAGTGGCGTGTGACCCATTCATCAAAAAGGAAAAATGGGTAGATGCTGAGGCTGATGATGGGATACCTCCACAACCTGGTCGGAGACATTGTCAAATGGACAAGCAACCGCGAAAATAGCGGCCCAGCTAAGCATACAAAGAGCAACACTGACAAGAGGATTGTCGCGAGGTCTACCCATGAGCAGGTCCAGGTCGTCCGTCGCGGACGTTGCCAGGACAGCGCCAGCCCACCGGTAAGACCCAAGAACCCGCATAGATAACCTGCTCCCATGAGACGCAGCCGATTCCAGGGGTTGGCGACCAGCAGCAACAGAAGTGACAAAATGCCAGCCAATCCATAAAGCCAAAGGGGAGGAACCCTATTCCGCCAACTTGGTCCCTGAGTTTGTAGGAGCCTTCCTTGAGGCTGGGGCCTGGTTTCATTCTGAGCAACACCTATCTTAGTCGGAGCAGAGGTTGGAGGACTCAACTTTTCCAAGTTCTTTTCCCTCGCCCCGCCTGGGGAGAGGAGATCGGGGGTAAGGGCCGATGATTGGGTACCACTGGCTCCTCTGCTACTTCTGTACCCGTCAAAAAATCGCTTGGGATTCAGGAGACTGATTCCGTGGTGCAGGAGATGAAATCCTGGAACTAAAGAATAGAGAAGCAACAAGCAGACAATCAGCCTCAGAAGAAAATCGCCTGCGTTGCCCTGACTGTCAAAATGAAGTGCTGGATACGCGCGTTGCAGCCACGCAGCCATCTCGGACAGGGCTCGAGGGCTGAAGATTCCAAGTGAGTGCTCAGTCCAGGGAAGTATCACGACTCTTTTGAGGCCGTCGGGGCTGGAGCGAGCTTGAGAGTCTTCCGATTCGGTGAGGGAGATGCCAGTGGCTTGCTGAAAGAGTAAGAGGCCGCCTCGACGAACAAAAGGAAGATCGAACTGACCCAACAGGATCAAGAGGCCCCTGGGGGTTGTCTGATCCACTTGGACGGCCGCTGGGGAAACTGCAATGACACCGGCGACGTCCGCTCGGGATCGAGCAGCCTCGACAGCCAAGGCTGCTCCCATGGAGTGCCCCACCAGAAAGACCGGAGGGGTCGCTGATGGCCTATTTGCGGGACGGCCGCCAGCCGAGACAGTCCTGAGATAGGTCAAGGCTTCCTGAACTGCGCCCTGGCAGCTTGCCCAACTGAATGTCCCGTTTGACTCTCCGTGGCCCGGAAGGTCCATGAGATAAGAATTCATACCCCATCTGGCGAACTGTGTTCCCAGATGAATCATTACCGACTTGCTGGCTGAAAGTCCGTGGATGAGAAGCACCGAGGGACGACTGGAATTGTCAAGCGGATCGGCTCGCGCAACGCGCGACTTCATCCTGATGTTCAGTAGGGGGGTCTGATATTGTCCGGGTATACGGGAATAGATCAGTTCCAGGTCCTGGCCCTGAAGCAGGAGAACCGCATAAAGGATCAGCGCCAACGACAGGCTGCCGACAAGCAACACTAACGTTGTAGAGGCATGGCGGGACAAGGCAATTGACGGGCTTGTGCTATAATTTCAACTGCTTAGGATGGGAGTGTAGCAGCTCTGGAGAGAAAGTGCAGAAAGTTTTGCCCGTGCGAGATCTGCCAGCGAGAATAAGCGAACTAAGACGGCGAGGCTTGAAAATTGTCTTTACCAACGGCTGCTTTGATCTTTTACACCCTGGTCATATCTCCTATCTGCAAAAGGCACGATCGCTTGGAGATGTTTTGATTGTAGGAATTAACAGTGACCGGTCGGTTAAGGAACTCAAGGGAGATCTTCGCCCCATTTTCGACCAGGAAGAGAGATGCGAAATGCTCTCAGGACTCGAAAGTGTCAGTTTCATCACCGTCTTTGACGAAAGCACCCCGCGCGATCTCATCAATGCGATCCTTCCGGACGTTTTGGTGAAGGGAGGAGACTGGCACCTGGAACAGATCGTAGGTCGGGAGGAAGTAGAGGCCTCGGGTGGCAGGGTGGTCTCTCTCCCTTTTGAAGAAGGCTACTCGTCATCCGCCATCATCCAACGCATCCTGAAGCGTTACCGTGGATTCTTGAACGATCCAGAATCGGCAGGACCCTCTTGAAAACCCCAGAAACCGCCAATCCCCAACCGTGTGCTGACACAACACCTGTTTGCCCAACTTCTTGACGACCCCCAAATCAATCAAGTTCTCCTGCAACTCCAGTCAGGACGGAGGAACTTTGCTCTAAGCGGTGTCACTCCGTCAGCTAAACCCGCCTTCCTTGCTCTGCTTCATCGACTACTCAAGCAGCCCGTCCTGTACGCAGGTTCAAACCAACAAAACTGGGATGAGTTCAGACGAAGCACCATCTTCTTTCATCGGATGTTTTCGGACAAAGGCGAGGATCGTCTCACGGTCCTGCCTGCTTTGGAGCCCAGTCCTTACAGCCGCCTCTCTCCCCATCCTGAAGTTTTGGCCGAACGGGCGCTGGCTTTCTGGAAGCTTTTCCGCTCCGAGCTGGATATACTTCTCTGCCCCTCTCAATCTCTGTTGACCCGGCTGCCCGACCTTCGCGCCAGTTTCTCGTCCGTCCCTGAGTTATCTGTGGGAACGGAGATCGCTCCGGAAGAGCTGGTTCGCTATCTTCTCAAGGCAGGCTATGTTCGTGATGAACCCGTGACAAGTGTCGGGACCTTTTCGGTCCGCGGGGGCATTGTAGACGTGTTTTCGCCTAGGCTCGAAAACCCGGTGCGCCTTGAGTTCTTTGGAGACGAAATTGAATCCTTGCGTGAATTTTCGGTCAAATCGCAACGCTCCATTGGCCCGGTGCAGCGTGCTGCAATCGTGCCGATGCGAGAGCTTTTCATCGACGAAGAGACGATGCGCTCGTGGGGAGAGCAGGTAGAGCAAACCTGGAGCAGGGACCAGTACCCGGATTTCTTTGCTGATCAAGTTACCCGTGCACAGAACGGAGAATGTTTCCAGGGCTGCGAATATCTCCTTCCGCTGATCGTCCCATTTAGCCAGACGCTCCTCGATCTGGCGGAGGGCTTCGTGTTGGTCGTGGATGAATTGCAGGACATGAACGACGAGATGAGTCGACGTGCGGCTCAGAACCAAAAGGAATTCGAAGCTTTGGTTGCCGCCAAAGTTCCGGCGGTCCAGCCTGATAGTCTTTTCATCGATCCCGCGGATCTGGGCAGGAACTTGACAGTGCGCCGCGTCATCTGTTTGGAGCAACTGGGCACGTCAGAAGTTGATGGGCGCACGCCATTTTCCTGGCCAACGCGGACTGTAAGAAAGTATCACGGAGATATCAGGGAAGTCGCTGCGGACCTCAAGGAATTTTCCGACCAGTCGGCCCAGGTGATTTTTGTCCAGTCCTCATTGGGCAAGGCCGAACGCCTCCATGATGTGCTGAGAGAGTACGATCTTCCGTGCACCGCAGAGTTTGACAACGAAGAAAAGGACGGCGACGCCTTTCTTGAACGCATCGGCGGACATGATCCTATAATTGTAGTTGGAGACGTTTTCGAAGGCTTTGAAATCGTTGGCAGGCGCTTCTATGTTTTGGGAGACCGGGACCTCTTCGACGAGAGCGACCTGCTGGCGCGACCAGCCAAGTCCAAGCAGAAAAGTGCCTCATTCATTTCGGACTTTCGGGAATTGAAATCGGGAGACTATGTGGTTCACGTGGATCACGGCATCGGTCAGTTCCAGGGTCTGCGACAGATTGCCGCTGACGGGCTAGGACGGGAGTTCATGATTCTTAGCTATTACGGCGACGACAAGGTCTACGTCCCGTTAGAGCGGCTTGACCTCATCCAAAAATACAGTAGCGCAGAGAATTCCCATCCTTCTTTGGATAAGCTGGGAGGAACCACTTGGATTAGGACCAAAGCCCGCATTAAGAAATCAATGCGGGACATGGCCGAGGAGCTCCTCAAACTTTACGCCGAACGCCGCGTCGTAGCCGGGTTCGCGTTTTCCCCACAAGGACATTGGCATCAGGAGTTTGAGGAGGCTTTCGAATACACCGAGACAACTGACCAGTTTGCCGCGATCGAGGATGTCTACCGGGATATGGAGTCGGAAGTTCCGATGGACCGGCTTCTCTGTGGGGATGTAGGGTTTGGGAAGACGGAGGTGGCGATGCGCGCAGCCTTTAAAGCTGCATTCGATGGAAAACAGGTTGCTGTCCTAGCCCCAACCACTGTCCTGGCGTACCAACACTTCATTCGATTTCGACAGAGGTTCACGGCGTTCCCTATGAATATCGAGATGCTGAGTCGCTTTCGAGGACCTAAGGAACAGCCCGAAATCCTTGACCGACTGGCGTCCGGAAAGATCGACATCCTGATTGGGACGCACAGGCTACTATCCAAAGACGTATGCTTCCGCGATCTGGGCCTCTTGATCGTGGATGAGGAACAACAGTTTGGCGTCGCCCACAAGGAACGGCTCAAGCAGCTCAAAAGGCGGGTTGACACACTCACCATGACGGCAACGCCAATCCCCAGAACACTACATATGTCGTTGTTAGGCATTCGAGATATGTCGGTAATTGAAACGCCGCCGCGGGATCGGCTGGCCATTCAGACTCTGGTGGTCCCTTTCAGCAAGGCGGTGATTGAAAGGGCGATGCTCCAGGAGTTGGAGCGTAACGGCCAGATCTACGTCGTGCACAACAAGGTGGAATCCATCTATTCAGTGGCGTCGATGGTTCAGAGGATCTGCCCGCAGGCGCGCATCGTCGTCGGTCATGGACAGATGGCTGAAAAAGAGTTAGAAACCACGATGCTGAAGTTCGTTCGTCACGAAGCCGACATTCTAGTTTGTACTACAATCATAGAAAATGGATTGGACATCCCCCTTGTCAATACGATAATTATCAATCGCGCCGACCGCTTTGGATTGGCTCAGCTCTACCAACTTCGAGGTCGTGTCGGACGGTCCAGCCGCCCGGCTTATGCCTACCTCTTGGTCCCGCCGGACAAGAGCGTTTCGGGGGTGGCTCGCCAGCGGCTGGCGGCTCTCAAAGAATTCAGCGATCTTGGCTCCGGGTTCAAGATTGCAGCTCTGGATCTCGAGTTGCGCGGCGCCGGCAACCTGTTGGGGGGAGAGCAGCACGGACATATCAACTCCATCGGATTCGACCTCTACTGCCAGATGCTGGAACGTACGATCGAAGAGCTAAGGGGGCAGGAGGTGGTCCCCGAGGTGCAGTCGCAAATCAACCTGAAGGTCAGCGTTCGCATCCCGCCGCACTACATCCCGGACGAAAATCAAAGACTGAGCACCTACAAGAAGATTTCCTCAATCAAAGTTGATTCCGAGATCGAAGAGCTGCGCAACGAATTGGAGGACCGATTTGGGCCGGTTCCACCAGAAGTCGAAAGCCTCATCGACTATGTTCGGCTGCGCCTCGTAGCAGAAAGAGCGCTGGTGCAGACGATCGAAAGAGAGAGGGATGCGATTGCAATCAAGTTCCATGAGAAGACTCCAATCTCGCCCCAACGGCTTGTCGAAACTGTCTCTGCCTATCCTGAAATTTCTGTCACTCCGTCCGGAACACTGAAAATCCAGACGAGTGGACTGACGGCCCGAGAAATTTTCTCTTCGGTACGCACCTTCTTATTGGAGTTGAGTGGGTAAGTTTTCGAGATACGCAGCCAATTTTACAACCAGCCCAATTTCGGATATCATTTTTCTATAAAGGGGAGGCCCGACTCAAAGGAGCTAGCTCGGCGGATGGTTTTGCTTCTTATCTTAAGGAGGAAGGCATCGCATTCTTGCTTGTCGCCCTCGGTTGGGGTCTTCACGAATAATAAAAGCGAGGAAGGTGCCGATTTTCCAAGGAGGTCCGTTTTGAAGAAACAAATTTATTTGCTGGCCCTTAGTGGAATTATCTGCTTTTTTTTCTTTCCATTGAAGGCCTTGGCGGGAACTGTTTTCGAGGAAATCATCGTCCGGGTCAACAACGACATCATCTCCAAGTCTGACTACGAGAAGAGTCGCGATCTCATCAAGAAGGAGCTGATGAAGAACCTCAGCGGACCTGAATTGGACAAAGCCGTAGCCCAGCAGGAAAAGGACCTGCTCAAAACGCTCATCGAAGAACAACTGCTAGTACAAAAGGCTGTAGACCTCGGTTTGACGGCTGACAACGATGTCATCAAGTTCCTGGATCGGATTCGAAAAGAGAATAACCTGGCCAGCATGGAAGATCTCGAAAAGATGATGGCCCAACAGGGTATCGATCCTACCGAATTCAAACAAAACATCAAGAATCGCAGCCTCACTCAACAAGTGCTTGGACGCGAAGTCTACTCGCGAATACAGAACGCCATCTCCAATGATGAGGTAACCAAGTATTATGAAGAACACAAGCAGGAATTCGATAGACCTGAAGAAGTACGAATTCGGGAGATCCTGATCTCTACGGAGGGCAAAGAGCCTTCAGCCCTGCCCGCTCTGGAGAAGAAAGCCCAGGAGGCTCTTCAAAAGGCCAAGGGCGGAGAGAAATTTGACGAGCTGGCCATCAAGTACTCAGACGGCCCCACTGCCAAAGATGGCGGAGATTTAGGCTTCTTCCGTCGTGGCAAGATGATTCAGGAGATCGATGACGCGGCCTTCAAGCTAAGGCGAGGTCAGGTAAGTGACCTCATCAAGACGAAGTATGGGCTTGTCATCATTAAGGTCGAAGAAAAACACGAAGCAGGAATTCAAAAGATTGAAGTCGTCGGGAACGAGATCAGGGATCGTCTATTCGAAGCGAAAGCTCAAAAATCAACTCAGGAGTACATGGTGACACTGCGGAAGCAAAGTTTCATTGAGGTCAAACCCGGGTACGTGGACTCCGGAGCGGTTCCGAGCGATCCCAAGCAAACGGCGCAAAACCAGGATAGCAAGGACAAAAACAAAAAAGAGAAGAAGAAAAAATGAGCCGGGATGCTTCGCACTCGGAGAGCCCTGCATCTATGCGGTTGGATCTTTTCCTCAAAAGGTCCCGAGTAATTCCGAGGAGAACAGTTGCACACGAGATTTGTGATCACGGAGGCATTTGGGTAAACGGTCGCGTGGCCAAAGGGAGCCTGCTCGTGAAAGTTGGAGACCTGATCCAATGGCGTCTACCCGGCAAGGTTAGAAGTCTCAAGGTATCTCGCATCCCTTCCGGGGACGCGGGAAAGAAGGAGGCAGCCGGCCTTTACGAGATGATTGTTGCCACGCCAGACCCTCCGCCTGTGTAGACTCGAGGGGTTTTGGCCGAAAAACACTCCAGTGAGAGTTAGGGTGCTGCTCCGATGCTTATGGGCGATGACTCGCAAAACAACAAACGCAGTTCGGCTGAGAGAGCAGCCTCCATCAGCCGTCGTGATTTCGTCGCGGATACAGAACGGAAACTGAGCCAAGCCCGCCGCCTGTTCAGCCTAGGTGATTTTTTGGCTTGCGAAGCTCTGCTTCGTCAGATCCTCGAGACCGACCGACTCAATACTAAGGCCAAGGCCCTCAGCGAACTCACCGCCATCAAGCTCCACCGGCGCAAGCTCTACAAGAAGCTGGTGGATCCGCGCTCTTCCAGGACGTCCCCATCACCGTCAGACTCCACTCAAACTGCAGAAGAACGCATTGAACCCAACCTCAGTCCTGAGACTCAATCTCACCCAACGGGAGCAGAGGGCGCCAAGTCTTTTGCCTTTCACTCTGATGAATCATCCGATCTAACAGGGGACAGTGAGCAGGCCCCGCCATCTGCGGGGATGGCAGCCCCCAAAACAGACACGATGAGAGAGAGGACCATAGCGGCATTGGTCCAGCTCTTCAACGAAAAAGAGAAAAAAGTAGAAGATTGGCGGGCGCCGAAATTCAATGCCGCTCCAGTGGAGATCCCGGAAGCAGTGGACGCCGGTTCCGAGGCTTCAACCGATCTCGCGAAAGAAGACGCGGGGAGCTCGGCGGATCCATGGCGATCGCTTGCAAGTTCCCAAGGGGGCCAAGAGCTCGAAAAGGATCCCAGGGCTCCTTCCCAAATTGACACCGGGTTAGGTGACGAAAGTGCTGCGACGAAACAGCAGCAAGATTCACACGCTCTTGCCGCTAAACCGCTGGCTCAGTCAACGATCCCATTGCCTTCTCCGCAGATAGTGGAGGAAATTCAGCAGCTGAAGCACGAATCCCCGGATCAGACTGAAACGGACATGTTGCGTGGAATGGGCCCAGGGCTAAATAAAGCGCCGCTGGCGGAGGAAAAAGCCAAACGACCTCAGTCTACCGGCACTTCACCTGGAACGGTCCCTCACTTCCCGGAAGGCCGAGAGCCGGAAGTCAATCCCGCCAAGGTGATTCAGCTTCCTAAAGTGAGTCCTTTTGAGCAAATTACTTCACCAAGAAAAGTCGACAAGCGCCTTGTGGAAAGGAAGCTGGAAGAGCGCTCAGAAGAGCTGAAGAACTCCGAGATCAAAACGGTTTCCATTGCACAGATCAAGAAATATCTCTACAGAGAGGAGTATGAGCTTTGTGCTCGCGAACTGGAGAGCATCCGGAAGCGCTTTCCTGAGAACGGGGAGATTCAGGCGTTTGTGGAGAACACTTCAAAACGGCTAAGTGAGCTGCAGCGAGCAAAGGGCTTTGAGGTGTTGGCCAAGGAGCTCATGCTTTCCGCCAGTTTTCACTACCAGGAAGGAAAATTGCCGGAAGCTCTCATCGCAACTAAAGAGGTCTTGCGCGTGATTCCGCAACACCAACAAGCCAGGCAATTTGCCGAGATGGTTCAAAAACGAATAGAAAAAGAAAAGAGAAAGGCCCTCAGAGTCAGTAAGGTCCGTTACTGTTGGGCCTGCGGCGTTGCTGTGGATTTGATTAGTCACTATTGTCATCACTGCGGTCACCGTCTGACCAACTAACCAGGGGCCTTGCCCCCTGACATTCCATTATCTTTGGAAGCCTCTCGGGAGCCCGAGGACCCGTCCTTTAGCTCCCACCCGCCTCGTTCAGCAGGCTACCTATGGGATTTGAAGCTGCCAAAAAATCGGAGAATCTAAAGGGCACCCCGCGAGGGCAGGCGACCTCCAACGAGTCACTGACTCCCCTTGATTGGGTGACCCTTTGACAGCCTGAGAATTTGGCGCCGGGACACGATTCTAGCTCGTCCGGCCAGGGGCTAATCCCGACCCGAACGCTGCGGCTGGCAGCGCGGACAAAAGTGGCTGCTGCGCTGACCGACAACAACGCGAGCAACCTTCGTCCGGCAACGTGGACACTTTTCTCCTTCCCGCCCGTACACTCTCAGCCGTTCTTGATTCGCTCCCTTCTCACCCTCGGCGTTGAGATAGTTTTGAAAACTAGTGCCTCCGTACTTGAGCCCTCGCTTAAGAACCTTGGGAATGGCGCGAAAGAGTCTTCGTTTCTCCTCTTGCGTCAACGTCGCAACCTGTCGCTCAGGGTGAATTCCCGCATCAAACAGGGCTTCATCGGCATAAATGTTTCCGACACCCGCCACGAACGATTGATTCAGTAGAAGCGACTTGATCTTCAGTTTACGTCTATCGAATCGTTGTTGGAAGGGGACCCAACGATAATTCGGCGTGAATGGCTCCAGCCCAAGAGACCAGAACTCTCGAGCCTGCGCAAATTCCTCTTGCCGATAGAGCCGCCACTTGCCAAACTGGCGGATATCCCGATAGTGGAGGGCGTTGCCGTCCGCAAAATACAAGCTGACGTGCGTGTGTTTGTCCACGGCGTGCTGCCGCGCCTTCTGCAATCCGGTCAGTGGATGCGCA
>Ga0075423_10000420_pt1 | contig 34061 bp, 26 predicted proteins | sample SoiMethybrSBSTD2_FD_80114 | JGI IMG/M metagenome (GOLD analysis project Ga0075423, IMG submission 80114) | Bulk soil microbial communities from a Populus tree surrounding site in Tennessee, USA - Soil MetaG P. TD hybrid SBSTD2 | ecosystem: Environmental > Terrestrial > Soil > Tree plantation...
ACAGAGAGGATGATGTAAACGAGCACGCCATACATCCCTGCGCCCACTCCGCCGAAGACGACCTCGCTCAACTGGATGTTCGCGAGAGGGACCAGACCACCGAGCGGCGTGAACGAGTCGTGCCATCCGTTGACGGCCCCGCAACTTGCGTCCGTCGTGGCCGTGGCGAACAGCGCCGTGTTGGCGATCCCGAATCGGACCTCCTTCCCTTCCATGTTTCCGCCCGGTGCCAGCTCGCTCGCGACCTGGTTCGCACCGGCTGCGGTCAACATGGGATTGCCGTTCGCTTCGGCCCAGTACACGACCGTCACACCGCACAAGAACAGGAACGCCATCGCGGCCCATACGGCCCATCCGTGGCGGCGAGAACGAGTCAACGATCCGAGCGTGTAGGTCAGACCCGACGAGATCGCGAAGATGCCCAACATCGCCAGGAAGTTCGACAGCGGAGTCGGGTTTTCGTACGGATGCGAACTGTTCGCGTTGAAGAAGCCGCCCCCATTGGTGCCGAACTGCTTGATGATTTCCTGCGATGCAACCGGACCCTGCGCGATCACCTGCTCCGTGAGCTGCGTCGTGGTCTCTTTGCCCGCCGCATCCTTCGTCGTCACCGTCTGTGGATCGAGGACCTGTACGTGGTCATAGGCCTTCAGGTTCTGCACCACGCCCTGCGATACGAGGAAGAGCGCACCGACGATAGCAAGTGGCAGCAGGACCCAGAGCGTCGCGCGCGTCATGTCCACCCAGAAGTTGCCGATGGTTTCCTTCTCCCTCTGAGCGATGCCGCGAATGAAGGCGATGGCGACCGCTATGCCGACGGCGGCCGACACGAAGTTGTGGTACGCCAGCCCCGCCATCTGCGTGAGATAGCTCATCGTCGACTCGCCACCGTACGCCTGCCAGTTCGTGTTGGTCGTAAACGAGGCGGCCGTATTGAACGCGAGATCGGGAGCGACAGCTCCGAATCCCTGCGGGTTCCACGGCAAGCCTCCCTGCAGTCGCTGGATGAAATACAGCACCAGCATCGAGACGACACTGAAGAGCAGCACGGAGACCGCGTATTCAGTCCAGCGCATCTCGTGCGACTCGTTCACCCCTGTCGTCCGATAGACGAGCCGCTCGAACGGCCGCATGATCGGGTCGAGCCACGTCCGTTGCCGCGTGAACACGCGCGCCATGAAGCTGCCGAGCGGTGGTGTCACGAGGAAGACCGCGAGCAGGAAGAACAGAATCTGAAGCCATCCGTTGAGAGTCATGTCAAAACTTCTCCGGTCTCAACATCGCCACGACGAGATAGCCAAGCAGCAGGACGCTAGCAATCAATCCGATGACGGAATCAACGCCCATGTCTCGCCTCACTTCATCAGTCGATCGCATACGGCTACGTAGCCGATGGCGGCAACGAAGAAGAGGATGGTTAGAGCAACGAAAATCAGGTCGAACATCAGGGACCTCGCTCGGTGAGTACATGATCGCAACCGGCGGCGTAAGAAAGCGCGCAAGAGTCCATAAAGAGTTTGTAAGGGGTCTTATGCGAGCAGGCGGGCGAAGACAAACATGAGGACGAACAGTGCGCCAGTAATCCACCCCGCCAGAAACCACGGCCAGACGGCCGCGTGTAGGTAGGGCCCGTGCAGCTCCGATAGAGGTTCGTGAGGGGACACATCCCCAACGAGGGTGAGCTTCAACTGCTGCAAGCGGACGATGGACGCCTCCAGCGCTCGCAGGCGATCGGCTTGCGATCCCGAGAGCTCCACTGCGGGGATCACGATCGGACCATCGTCGGAAACGTGTTGCGGCATACTTTCCCGGGCGTACTGCCTGAAAACACGTTACCTGTCGTGTGGCTAAAGGATTCGGCAAAAAGTCATAAAGAGTTCGTTAAGGCCATCGCCGGGTTTGGCGTATCCCGCGTAGCATGACGTGATGCCGGAGAGAGCCCGATCCAGCGGCGAACAGCTGCTCGCCAAGCTCCAGGCCGATCAGCGCGCTCGCCTCCGCATCTACGTCGGAGCCGCGCCAGGCGTCGGCAAGACCTATTCGATGTTGCAGGATGCGCATGCGCTCCGGCGCGAGGGCGTCGATGTCGTCGTGGGATTCGTCGAGACCTACGGGCGGGCCGAGACTGAAGCGCAGATCGGCGATCTGGAAATCGTGCCGCGACGGCGAATCGAATATCGCGACGTGGTGCTCGAGGAGATGGACCTCGATGCCATCCTGAGGCGTCGTCCGCAGTTGTGCGTGGTGGATGAGCTCGCGCACACGAACGTCCCGGGCAGCGCACACGAGAAACGCTACCAGGATGTCGGCGCGATCCTCGATGCGGGCATTGGCGTCCTCACGGCGGTCAACATTCAGCATCTCGAGACGCTCAACGATGCCGTCGGCCGCGTCACCGGCGTCAGAGTGCGCGAAACGGTCCCTGACACGATTCTCGATCGCGCCGATGAAGTCGTGAACGTCGATGTGACCGTGCAGGAACTGCAAAGCCGCTTGCGACAGGGCAAGGTGTACAAACCCGAGAAGGTCGAGCAGGCGCTCAGCAACTTCTTTCGCGAGACGAACCTCTCTACGCTCCGTGAACTGGCACTGCGCGCCGTCGCCGACGAAGTCGGCGACAAGGCCGCGTCACACCGGCAGCGCGAGGGGCTGGAGCCGGCACTCATCCCGGAGCGCGTGATGGTCTGTATGAGCTCGAATGCCGATGCACCTCGCGTGATTCGCATCGGCTCACGCATCGCCGGCCGGCTGGGCGCGCGCTGGTATGCGGTCTACGTCGAAACGCCTCGAGAGGCGCCCGGCAAGATCACACCGGCCGATCGAGACGCGCTGCATCGCAACATCGTGTTGGCCGAAAGCCTTGGCGCAACGGTGGTCCGGGTCAAAGCCGATCGCGCGGCGGACGGCTTGATCGAATTCGCGAAGCGCGAGGGCATCACCCATGTGATCTTCGGGCAGACGGCGCGCAGCCGCTGGGAGATTCTGCTCAAAGGCTCCACGCTCAACCGCTTCCTCGAGGAGGTGCGCGACGCGGCGATTCAAGTGGTGCCGCTCGGCGAAGGAATGTGACAGGCTCCACGCAGAACAGGCCTGACGCATAATTCGTTCGGTATGCCCTTCGCGAATTGGAACAAGCTTCTCTACGGAATCGAACGCGGCGAGTGCATCCTCTTCCTGGGCCCGGACCTTCCTGCCGACACTCCTGGTGCGCCGCGACAGGTTCCCGCCCAGTCGCTTGCCGCGAGATTGCTCGAAGCGCTGGGCGATGACGGACTGAGCGGGCTCGATCCGGCCTCCAGCGATCTGGCGTGGATTGCCCAGCGTTTTGTTGCTCGCGAAGACGAGCTCGCGCTGGAAATGCATCTGGGCGAGTGGCACCGTGAATGGCTGGAACGACCGTCAACACTCCACGATGCGCTCGCCGAGCTGCCGTTGCGGCTGATTGTCACTTGCGGACTCGACCCGCTGATGGAAGCTGCGCTGCGACGCGCTGGTAAGACGCCGTCGGTCGAACGGTATCATTACCGCGGCAGGAACGAGGAACTGCTCCCGGAGGCATCGGTCGACGCCCCGCTGCTCTTTCACTTGTACGGGCGGGTCGACGAGCCCCCTTCCGTGGTCTTGACCGAGTTACAGCTGCTCGACTTCCTGGCGCACCTGATCTCGCACGATCCGCCGCTGCCCAATGACTTGAATGCCGGATTGACTCACGGACGGCTCTTCCTGTTCCTCGGCTTTGGCCTCAGGCAGTGGTATCTGCGCATTCTCTTCCACGTTCTGAAGGTGTTGCGTCCCGATAGCCGTGGCTTTGCTGTCGAGGCGATTGAGGCCGGCGAGAGCGACCAGAAAACGAAGGGCGACCCCGCGATCTTCTTTTACCGCGACAACTTCAAGATGGAGCTGGTCGACACCGATCCGGTCGCGTTCGTTAGTGAGCTGCGCGATCGGTACGTCCAGGCCGGTGGCCCAGCGCGAATGGCGAAAACGGGATCGGAGAGCTCCACGGCGACGTCCGGCCCGGGCCGCGGTCCCACGGTGTTCATCTGTCACGCGAGTGAAGACAAGAAGAAAGCGAGTGAAATCCACGATGCGTTGAAGAAGGCGCGGCTCGAGCCCTGGCTGGACCAGGACGCCCTGCGAGGCGGCGATCGCTGGGACGACCTGATCGCGGCGACGATCGAGAAAGTCGACTACTTCCTGGTGTTGAACAGCAAGGCACTTGTCGCCAAGAGTCGTGAAGCCTCGTACGTGAACAAGGAGATCAAACGTGCACTCCAGGCGGACGACTTGCGCCTCGTCGGTCATTTCATCGTGCCCGTCAGCATCGACGACGCACCACTGCTCGAGCCGCTCGCCAAGTTCCATGCGGTGGATCTCCGAAAACCGGAAGGCCTCAGCGAACTGGTCCGCGCGATCAAGCGTCAGAGCGCTGCCGGATAGCGCCAGCTGAGGAGACGTCGTGCAGACACCGAGGTCGATGACACTGAACATCCTGCGCTGGCTGGCGTTTCCGCTGGCGGTGATTGCCCTGATGTTGGCGGGTCTGGTCGCAAGCATCCTGCTGCTGAACACCTTCGAGGATTCGTGGATTGCGATCCCGGCCCTGTCATTGGGCACTTGTGTCGCCGTCTATTCCGGCTCGCGGATCGCACCCTCGCGCACGCGGCTCGCGATCGTCCTCGCATCGATTCTGATTGTCGCGGCGTCGCTGTGGCTACTCTCGCTGACCGCCGAAGGAGATCGCGAAGCGCAGGCACTTGCCCTGGGAGGCATTGCTGGAGTGGCGGCCGGCGCCCTCCTCGCCTTTCGACGAGCCCGGGCAACAGTCCAACCGCTTCGCAGCGCCAACCATCGGCCGCTCCGATACAAGGGGACTGCGCCCTATCAATACGACCCGGCCGACCGAAAGACGTTCTTCGGCCGCGATCGCGAAATCCGTTCACTGTTCAGCCTGGTGCTTGCCGAACGACTTGTCGTCGTGTTCGGAAAGTCCGGAACCGGCAAGTCGTCGCTGCTCAACGCCGGCCTCGTGGGACCGCTGTTCGAGCGCGGCTACTTGCCGATGACCATCAGACTTTCGGACTACGCACAGGGACCAGTCGCAGCACTTCTCGATGGTGTTCGTACGGCGGTGCGGGCCGCGGGGGCCGAGATCGTGGGAGCCGAGGGGCACGACGTTCCAGGGTTCTTCCAGTCAGCCGAGTTCTGGTCGCGTGACGACGATCTCCTGAAGCCGGTGCTCATCCTCGATCAGTTCGAGGAGTTGTTCACGCTGCATGGTCCTGCGCCGCGTCGAGAGTTCATTTCACAGCTGGCGGAGCTTGTGCGGGGTCGGACTCAGCGTCGGCAGCCGCTTGCTGCGGCCGATGGAGTAGCGGCGCCGGATACGAGCGCATCACAGGTCAAGATCGTGCTCTCGGTGCGGGAGGATTATCTTGCCGACCTGGAGGAGCTTGCCAGGGACATTCCAGGCATCCTTCAACGTCGATTCCGGATCGGTCCGTTGGCCGCGGAGAACGCTCGCGAAGCGATCGTTCAACCGGCGGCACTGCAAGACCCGACTTTCGACACACCGCCGTTCGAGTACACGGACGGCGCCGTTGAGCGCATCCTCACATTTCTTGCGCGTCGCCGGCAGCGCGATGAAACCGTGACAGGCAACGAGGTCGAGCCGGCGCAACTGCAGTTGGTGTGTCAATACGTCGAGCAGCAGGTGCGCACCCGACTCGCTCGTACCGATGGCGCCCGGGTTCAAGTCGGCGAGACCGACCTCGGCGGCGAAAACCAGCTTCAGCGCATCCTGGAGGAGTTCTACGACCGCACGCTCGCATCGATCGACGTCGGGAAGCGTCGTCGAGTCCGACGGTTATGCGAGCAACGGCTGATCAGCCGTGCCGGGCGGCGCTTGACCGAGGCGGAGGAAGAAATCGAGAAGAGGCACGGAGTGTCCGCGGACACCCTGCGGCAGCTTGTCGATGCGCGCCTTCTTCGTCCCGAGCCTCACCTGGGTGGCGTGTTCTACGAGTTGAGCCACGACACGCTGGTCGAGCCTATCCAGCGTTCGCGTAAGAAGCGCATCGCACGACAGCGACGCGCGTGGGCCGTCGCGGCAATTCTTGTCGCTGCGTATGTCACTCCGTGGTGGCTGCTGACTGGCCGCGACAATCGCGTACGCCAGCAGGCCCTGGCTCTTCTTGCAGCGAGTCTGCCAGACCGCGACGATCCGGGGCAGTTGCTGGCGTTGCCACGAGCAAGGCTCGCCGCGATTGAAGAACAGCTCCAGAACGGAGTGCGATCGCGCGAGGCATACGCCGCGATGATGTTCGCCGCGGACGACGTCGCGATTCGCTATCCAGAGCTCAGTCGCGAGTCACGAACCCTGCGGGCAGCAATCACCGAGCGCTTCAACCGCGAACAGGGACTCACGGCTGTCAACTGGGAAGAGGCCTCGCTGAACCGTCGGGTTCGCATCAAGGGCGGTCCCTTGCTCATGGGAAGTCCGGAGAGTGTGGGAGACGCGCCCGAGCATCCGCAGCACCGCGTGACCGTATCATCGTTCGACATCCTCGATCACGAGGTCACGAACGCCGACTACCGTCGCTTCGATCCGAATCACGATCGGCTCGCTCGGGACACCGATCCCGTCGTGAATGTGTCATGGTACGAGGCCGCAGCATACGCGGCCTGGGTTGGAGGGCGTCTGCCGACCGAGGCACAATGGGAATTCGCCGCACGAGGAACGGACGGGCGAAAGTACCCGTGGGGCGATGAAGAGCCCACATGTGATCGCGCCAATTTTCAGGAATGCGGCTCCACCTTGCGAGCAGCTCGCGAAGGCCGGGCACAAACGCCGGAGCAGGTTTACGACCTTGCCGGCAATGCGTGGGAATGGTGCCGCGATTGGTCGGGCGACTACACCGCCGCGGAGCGGAAGGATCCCCTTGGACCTGCGACTGGCTCAGCGCGGGTCGTGCGCGGAGGCTCCTTCTTGAATATCCCGTACGACCTTCGGGGCGCGAACCGCTACCGCAGCGCTCCTGAGGTACGAGATCCCTCTTTGGGATTTCGAGTGGTGTGGTCCGTCGAGAACGAGCTGAAGTGAAGGTTGCCCGAGTCTATCACTGCACGCACTCGACGACTTCGGTTCGAAACGCGGTGACCGTGACGCGCTGCCGGCACGTCTGCGACGTCCTTATGACGATGTCGTGCTCCCCCACCGGCGCGATCAAGCGACGGTCGGTGAGTTCACTCCCCCGCTGCCCGTCAATCGAAATCGGCGCCTGACGAGGCATCGACCTGACGAACAGGTATCCGGCCGCCTGCCTCGCCGTGAATCGACTCGTCAGGCGCGACACCATGTCCGAAAGCGATAGACGTTGTACCAGGCTCGCCGTGATACCAGCGTCCCCCTGACTCCCTTGCCCCTGACTCCCTTGCTGGAAAAGCACGGGCCTGACAACGATCCCGAGGGAGGGGCGGAACTCGGCCCGGCTCCGCGCGATCCCGGCGTCACGAAGATCGAAACAGTAGTGCGAGAGGATCGCGGCAAACACTTCGCGCACGTCACCTTGATTCGCCTGCTGCTGGCTCAGAAACTCGTCCAGCTCCCCTCGAGTGCCGAGCACGGAACGCTGAACGAGGTCACTCGCTTCCGCGCTGATGGCGACCCCGGTCCGTGCCTGCCAGGTGTCCATGATCGATGCCGTACTGCGAACCGCATCGAACTGGGATAGCGGCGGTTTCCCAACGCTCGCAGAGATCTGAAACGGACCAGCCTGGATTCCTGTAATTCGGCGATTGACGGCGAAGGTGCCTCCGGGCGTGACCTGGCCGGGCGAAATGGTAATGGGCCGATTGATGCCGTCTATTCGCACGCTCGCCGAAGAGTGATTGACGATGGTCAACATGACTGGCTCGCTGATGCCACTCAGGCCGCTGACGGTGGCGCTCAGATCGGCCCGCTGACCACGAAACAGTTGCGCCGAGGAGGACACCAGTCGCACGTGCAACGCGCGGAGCGTCCGATTGATCACACGCTCGCCGGCGGTGAAACGAAGCGGACTGGGCCCGACAGTGGTTGCCGGAACACGGAACACAATTTGTCGCGGCGACTTCGCCAACAGCTCCGCGTCAGTCCCGCCGAGCGTGACCGTGTGGTCGGTGAGCTCGCGATCGGACCGGCCGCGAATCACCGCGGTCTTCCCCGTCTCTCCTTCCGTCGGCACTTCGAAGTCAGTCTGAGCCACGGCGCGAGGGAGAGGGACAGGAACCGGGTCGATTGGAATCGTCGAGCGCAGAAGGATCTGGCCGTCCGGGTCGCGCAGCAGCAGCTGGCCCGACCCGGTGCGAAGCGCATTCGGAATCGACCACTGATACCTGCCGTTCGAGACTGGCGTACGCTGAGTCTGAAACTCGAGGACGAACCCGCCGAGTCGCCGGAGATTGACCTCGCGTTCCTGCGGCGTCACTCCGCTTGGCTCGGCAACGACCACGCCTGCAATCGAGTCACCAGGTGCAGCATCCGAGGACACGTAGACCCGAACTGTCCCTGCCGGCCCGCCCAGAACGATCGCATGCACTCCTGCAGTGGTGACCAGTCCACCGGATCCAGACTGCGCCTGGGCGGAAAGAGTTGCGAGCAGGAGGATCGGCACGATCAGGGCGCACACTCGAGTAATTTGCATCACGAACTCTGTGGCGGATCAGCAAGCGCTACATGATCGGCAGTGGGACGTTGACGCGCCTCAACAGTAACTTCTCGTTTGAGCTGTGGTGTTGCAAAGCTCAGCAACAAATTTCGCTTCGTCTTCCTCTCCGTTCATGCGTGCCACGCTCCCGCAACGACGGAACACAGCAATTGACAAAACGAACTCGTCCACTAACAATCGCTCCCTCAGTTTCGCACAAGGCTGGGTTCCCCCATTGGGGAGTCGACCTCTTGTCCAACAAGGCTGCGGTCTGGCCCGTGGACTGTAAGTCAGAAGGCGAAGCGGTGCCTGATCCTGCGTGTTCTCTTGTCGGTCGAGTTGTAGCCCTCGGGTTCACAGTCCTCTCTGTGATGCTTACTGCCTGTTCTGCCGCCCCGTCGTCTCCGCGCGACACCACCGTGGCGCAGTACGACCCCGAGAGCGGCCGGCTCAAGCGAATCGAGTTCGACACAACTCACAACGGACGCAATGACGCCGTCGGCATCATGGACGGAACCCATGTCGAACGCATCGAAGTGGACGAGGACGAGGACGGGATAGTCGATCGCTGGGAGTTCTACAGTGCGGACCGTCGTCTCGAGAGGGTCGGCTTCTCCCGTCAACACAACGGTGTCATGGATTCGATCGCGTTCTTCGCGAAGGATGGCGCGATGGAACGAATCGAGATGTCCACTCGCGGCGATGGACACTTCAATCGTACCGAGTACTACCAAAGTGAGTCGCTCGCGCGCGTTGAGGAAGACACCAACGGCGATGGACGAACAGACAAGTGGGAGACCTACGCCGTGGACGCTCACGCCCCTGCGGGCCAATCGCCGTCGATCGTCATGGCATCGTTCGACGATGCATTCCGCGGCACGCCGAACCGGCGTTTCCTGTATAGTCCACAGGGAACTGTCCTGCGAGTCGAAGTGGATCCCGACGGCGACGGAACATTCGTCGAAGCCGCAGCGACGCGCCGTCAATGATGGACGCTGACGTGGTATTCGTCTCAATGGGTTGCGTTCCGGAGTCTCGAGTCTGGCACGGAGAACCGACATGAAAGAGGTGGTTTGCCTGACGTTGGCTTGTGCTCTGGTGTGCTTCCCCGTCACCTCCGTCTGGGCCCAGACCCAGACACAAGCGCCCGGGACACTCGGAGGCGTCGTCCTGCAGGGGTCAGCCATCGTCTCCGGGTCGGTCGCCTCGTCCAGTGGCAGACGGCTCTCGAACATCACGATGCAGCTCCTGGATCCGAGCGGTGTCGTGGTCGGCAAGACGGTGTCGACGAAAAACGGCGAATTCACCTTTCCACCGGCTCGCTATGAGACATACACACTGCAGTGTGTGGATGACGGCAAAGTGATAGGGACTTCGAGCGTGGTTCTCAATGCGACGACGCAGCCGGTGCGCATCACCTGTACCTCCGACGTGGCGGGATACTGGCAGAAGTGGGGTGTGTTGACGGCATTGGGCGTCGCTGCTGCGGCAGCGGGTACTGCGGCGATAGTCGCATCTGGTGATTCTGGCGGCTCTGCTACTCGCAGCACCCCCACTCCCACTCCCACGCAGTTTGATGCCAGCGGATCCCGCTAACGCCCGGATGGCCCGATCGAGAGGATGGCCGCGATAACGTGTCGAGTCGTTGGCCCTGGAGAGTCTTAGGTGTATCGCACGCTCGCCGGTCTCCTCTTGACGAGTGTGTTGTCAGCCTCCCTGTCCGCGCAGACGCTTGATGATCCCATCGAGAGTGCGCGCTTCCAGACCGGCCCGATTGGCCTCTCCCCGGCGATCGCGCTGACCGGTTTCGGCGTCGACACCAACGTCTTCAACGACTTCGACGATCCGAGACGGGACCTCACCTTCACCGTATCTCCGATGCTCGACACCTGGCTGCGCGCCGGACGCTCGCGGCTCCACGTCTTCACGCGTACCGACCTCATGTACTTCCACCAGTACGCGAGCGAGCGCAGTGTGGACGGGGTGGTCGACTCGCGCTTCGAAGTCCGCGGCAACCGCGTCACGCCCTGGATCACCGCAGCGGCCGCATCCGGCCGGCAACGATGGGGGTACGAGATCGATCTGCGGTACCGACGTATCACGAGCGATCTCGGTGCCGGCGTTGGTGTGCGCGTTGGCAGCCGGACGCGCGTTGGCGTGAACGCGCGCTACAGCACCTACAACCATGAGCCGGATGCGTTGTACCTCGGAAGCAATTTGCGCGAGCTGCTCGACCGGAACACGACCGCGCTCGGCGGCGAGTTCCGTTATGCCCTCACAGCGCTGACGACGTGGGTCGTGTCTGGGGAACAAGCGCACGACCGCTTCGTCTACACACCTGCGCGCGACGCGAACAGCTGGCGCATCGATACGGGGTTCGACCTCGCGCCCACTGCACTCATCGCCGGGCGGGGCCGCGTCGGCTATCGAAGATTTGCCGGAATAGGCGGCGATTTCCCGCTCTATTCCGGTATCGTTGCCTCGGTTGCTGCAACATCGAGGATTCGTTCGCGCACTCAGCTCGAGGTGACCAGTGCTCGCGATGTCGACTACTCGTGGGAGCCGACCTACCCGTACTACGTGGTGACGGGAGCCATGCTGACCGTCACCCCACAGCTGACGCTGCGGTGGGACGTGAGGGCACGCCTCGGGGCGCAGCGGTTCGCGTACCGCGCGGCAGTGTGGCTGCCGAGTTCCTTACCCGATCGCGTGGATCGTGTGGGGATGCTGGGCTGGGGCGTCGGATATCGGCTTGCGCCCGACGTCCGCGTCGGTATCGACATCGATCGGGAGCACCGCCGCTCCGCGATTCGCTTGCGGGAGTATCAAGGCTTTCGAACCGGTCTGTCGGTGACATATGGACGCTGAACATTCTCGGCGCGTTCTGGCGACGCTTCTGCCGCTCTTCCTCCTCCACTTCGCGGTGCACGCGCAGGTCAACAACTACATCGTCGGCCCGCAGGACGTGCTGGCCATTACGCTCTTCGATCAGCAGGACCTCAGCGGCAAGTACACAGTCGAAGCCGACGGCACGTTCACCTTTCCGCTGATCGGGCGGGTGAAGGCCGGTGGCATGTCATTGCGCGACGTGGAGCAGGCCCTGCGTACACAGCTGTCGGACGGGTTCTTCAAGAATCCGCAGGTCAGCGTGTCGGTGGAGCAGTATCGCAGTCAGCGAATCTTCGTCGTGGGAGAGGTCCGCACTCCTGGCCCGTATCCGCTGGTGGGAGATATGACGCTCATCGAGGCGCTGGCGCGCGCCGGGTCCACAACCGAGCACGCCGCCGGCGAAGCGCTCATCGTGCGTTCCTCTGATGGCAGCCGGAGTAGCGGACCTCTACTCCCGGACCAGAAGAACGGCGCGGACGTGATCCGCGTCGACGTCAAAGCCCTACAGAGTGGTCGGCTTTCCGAAAATGCGACTCTCCGGGACGGCGATACCATCTTCGTTCCCCGCGCCGAACTCGTGTACGTGTTCGGGCACGTCCACAATCCAGGGGCCTACACGCTGCAAAGCGGCGTGACCGTGCTCCAGGCGCTCTCGCTGGCCGGGGGAGTCACGGACAGAGGGGCAATGAGCCGCATTCGAATCGCGCGCCTGCTGGAGGGCAAGAGAACCGAGCTGCGTGTGAAGCTCGATGACATCGTGCAGCCCGGCGACACGATCATCGTTCCCGAGAGGTACTTTTAATGACAGATTCCGAACGTTTCGAGCACGATGCCGATGGTGCCGCACCGCCCGCCGGGTCTCCGGCGCGCGCGATGACAGCGACCCAGCGAGGTCCCGTGTACGAACGCACGCTCGCGGACGTGCACTTGCTCGATTACGTTCGACTGCTCTACAAGCGGCGATGGGCGGCGTCGACGATGTTTCTGCTCGTCCTGCTGGCGGCGATAGTTCAGATCTTCACGACCACGCCGGTCTACGAGGCACGGACCCGCATCCTGATCGAGTCGAACGCCCCGAACATCGTCTCCTTCAAGGAAGTGATCGACCAGGCGCAGGCGCAGAGCGATTATTACCAGACCCAGTACAACGTCCTGCAAAGCCGAACGTTAGCAAGAGACACGATCGAGGATTTGCAACTCTGGAACAGCCCGCTCTTGAGCGACCCTGACGGCCGTTTCTCGAAGATCGGCGCGCTGGTGCGACGTCTCGTACCGTTTGCACATGACAGGGGCGCAACAATTCCGGAGCCCATCGATCAAAGCGCTACGCAGTCGCGCGTGATAGACGTCTTTCTGGAGAACCTGACGATTGCTCCAGTGCGCAACAGCCGCCTGGTGGACATTCGGTTTCGTCTCCAGGATCCCGCCAAGGCGGCGGCTGTGGCCAACAGCATCGCCGAGAACTACATTCAGCAGAGCCTCGTTTACAAGTTCACTGCATCGCGAGACGCCAGCGACTGGCTACAAGGCCAGCTCGCCGAGCAGCGTGGGCAAGTGGAGACGGCGGAGCTGGCGCTCCAGAAATATCGCGAGCAGAACGATGCGATCTCACTCGAGGATCGGCAGAACATCGTGGTGCAGAAGCTCGCTGACGTGAACGCTGCCGTGACGCGTGCCAAGACCGAGCGGCTGCTGAAGGAGGCGACGTACCGACAACTGGAAGCAGGCGCTCAGGATCCAACGCTGCTCGACACGTTCCCGGCGATCCTCGGCAACACGTTCATCCAGCAACAGAAGTCTGAGCTTGCGGCTCTCCAGCGGCAACAGGCTCAGTTGGGCGAGCGACTCGGCGACCGGCACCCGGACATGGTGAAGATCCGATCGGCAATTCAGAACACCCAATCGGCGCTCAAAACGGAAATCGCCAAGGTCGTGCAAGCGGTGCGCACCGAGTACCAAGCGGCCCTGGCCCAGGAAAACAGCTTGACCGCCGCCCTCAACCAGCAAAAAGCCGAGGCTCTCGCCATGAATCGCAAGGCGATCGAATACAGCGTCCTCGAGCGCGAGGTAGAGAGCGGCCGCCAGATTTACCAGAGCCTGATGCAGCGGGCGAGGGAAACCAGCGTCGCCGGGGAGCTCAAGTCGAGCAATATCCGTGTGGTCGATCGCGCCGAGGTGCCGCGACAGGCAGCGTCGCCGCGAGTGTTCCTGAGCCTGGCGCTCGCGTTGTTCGGCGGGCTTTTCCTCGCATGCGGCATCGCCTTTTTCTTCGAATACCTCGACAGCCGTATCAAGACACCGGAAGAAATCGAAACACACCTTGGCCTCCCAGCCATCGGCTTGATTCCCGCGCTTGGCAAAACGTGGCATAACGGGGAGCCGCTCCTGAGCAGCGGCGTCCCGCCGAACTTCGCCGAGGCGTTCCGCGCGCTTCGCACCAACGTCCTGTTTTCCTCGCCCGAGAAAGGTTGCCGCGTCATCGTCGTCACCAGCTCAGGACCACGAGAGGGCAAGACGATCGTGGCGAGCAATCTCGCTATCGGTTTCGCGCACCTTGGTCAGCGCGTGCTGCTGGCCGACGGCGATCTGCGCCGCCCGCGCGTGCACGAGGTCATCGGGCAGGAGCAGGAACCAGGCCTCTCGAATGCGATCGTCGGAGACGCGAAGGCGAGCGACGCAGTGCATCTGACCGACGTGTCGGGCCTCTGGGTCCTGACGGCTGGCCGCGTACCACCCAATGCCGCCGAGCTGCTCGGATCGCAGCGCTTCAAGGAGCTCCTTGCGTCTATCCGCAACCAGTTCGACTGGGTCATCATCGACTCCCCTCCGGTCATGGCGGTAACCGACCCGAATATTCTGGCGAGCCTCGCCGACGGTGTCGTGTTCGTCGTCGGCGCCGAGATGACAAGCTACCGGATCGCACGCCGCGCGGTTGAACAGCTCAGACGCGGCCGGGTCGTGTTGGCAGGGGGCGTGTTGAACCGAGTCCAGATTGAGCGGCATGGCTACTATTACTCGCAGTACTACCGACGCGAGTACACCGAGTACTACGTCGCCGCAGAACGGACGTGAGCGGTCGCGCACACGCTGCGAGCTGTCGCTTCCCTTTCAGCCGACCAACGCTGTGACATGAGTCGCATGTTGCGCGTGGCCGTGGTGGTTTCGCACCCGATTCAGCACTTCTGTCCGCAGTACACGAGCTGGGCCAAGCTGCCGAACGTCGACCTCAAAGTCTTTTTTGCATCTGACTACGGTTTGTCGACTTACGGCGACGCCGGCTTTGACCGTGACGTGAAGTGGGACCTCCAGCTCGATTTTCCACACGAGTTCCTTCGCGACGCGAAGGGAAACCCCGTGACAAACCAGATCGATGCGCCGGACCTCGGTGACCGTCTCTCGAGATTTTTACCCGACGTCGTCGCCGTCTACGGCTACTCGCAGCGGTTACAACGTCGTGCGGTTCGTGAGGCCAGAGCGTTGGGTGCGGCAGTAGTGATGACAACCGATTCGGAACTGCGCGCTCAACGGAGCTGGCCAGTGCGGGCGCTGAAGGCCGTCGTCGTTCCTTCCCTCCTGAAAAACGTGGCGCTCTTCCTGACTCTCGGTGATGCCAACGAAGCGTACTATCGTCGTTATGGGATCTCAGACGAACGATTCGTCCGCTGCTTCCTGCCTATTGACGTCGGTTACTACGATTCGATCGTCGCCCGGCGCGAGTGTTGCCGGCGCGAGGTCCGATCCGCTTTAGGCATTCCGGCCAATCACAAAGTGCTTCTCACTGTTGGCAAGCTGCTCCCTCGGAAACGGCAGGCCGACCTGGTCAGGTTGTCCAACTCACTTCAGGGCCAGCGGAACGATGTCACTGTCCTGCTCGCAGGCAGCGGACCAGACGAAGCCTCACTACGGGCCATGGCACATCGCCTCGAGCCAGGCGGTGTCGTGTTCGCGGGCTTCGTGCCGCCGCACCTCCTGGCGGAGTACTACTGTGCCGCCGACGTTTACGTTCACTGTTCCGACAACGAACCGCACTCACTCGCCATCACCGAAGCGATCTACTGCGGTCTTCCGGTGGTCTTGTCCGACCGGTGTGGCAGCTACGGACCGACCGACGATGTGCAGCCTGGCATCAACGGGTTCGTCTACCGTTGCGGTGACGTGAGCGACCTGTCGCGGTGCATCGTGCACGCGCTAGAAGAACATGTCCATGCAAGGATGGGTGAGGCCTCGTCGCGCATCGGCAGAGCGCACCAAGCATTGGCCCATGGTGCTGGTCTGGTCCAGGCGCTGGCGCTCGTGCAGACCAATTGGGCACGACCGTCATGAATCGTGGGGTCGCTCCAGCACTCCGAAGATATTGACGCGAAGGCCAGCGAGGAGTTCGCTCGAATTGACGGCCCGCTCGTAGAGCATGAAAGCAAGGAACAAGACCTTCGATGCCATCCCGTAAGAAGGCTCCTTCTCCACCATTCGCAGCTCGCGAGCGTGGAGGCCTGTGCGTGTGGCGGCGCGCGTGATCGCTCCGCGTGAGTTCAGCCGGTAGTAGGTGCGGTATGGGTCGGGCGCTTCCCGTGGCAAGTTCCGCAATCGATTGGCGACGGCCTCATGGAACCGGTGCGGAGCCAGTCGGGAGACGAGCGGAATGAAGTGATACAGATTGGGCGTGCGGAACACGTACACGCCACGTGGACGCAGGATCCGACCAACCTCCGAGAGATGAGCGACCGGATCCTCGACGTGTTCGAGCACATAGTTCGACACGCAGGCATCGAAAGAGGCGTCGGCGAATGGATAGGTCCACGTGTCGAGCACGCGCACCTCTTTCAGGGCGTCGTTGGACCGCACAGCTGGATCGATATCCACCCCGGACAGACGTCCGAGGGAAGACAGATAGCGGGAGGTCGGGTTCGATGGACCGGCGCCGATCTCCAGAATGTCGGACCCGGTCGGGATCAATGCGGCGCACATGGCGTGGAACTCAGTCGTTCCGTCGACCCACCTGCGTGATCGGCCGTAGAAGCGTGCGAGGTAGGCCTGCTGCCAACTCATTCGAGATTGTCTCCCTGTGAGTATAGGGGTGCGGCTTCTCGAGGAAGCGACCGGTGAAGAATCGCCTGCTTGAAACCCTCTGGCCCTCGAGCCTTGATGCGCGGCCTTTCGCGTCGACAGCTTTTGCCAACGCCGCGCTCGCCGCCATCGGGTTGCTGACAGGTACGCTGGCGGCGCGGATGCTCGGTGCCGAAGGCCGGGGGGAACTGGCCGCGGCCCAGGCGTGGCCACTGTTTCTGGCGACACTCGGGAGCTTTGGATTGACGGAGGCAATCGCCTATTTCGCGGCCCAGGCTCCGTCGCGCGCGCGCGCCACACTCGCCACAGGTCTCCTGCTCGCTGTACCTTTCACTGTCCTCGCGGTCGCGGCGGGTTTGTGGCTGCTTCCTCGCATGCTGCGCGGTCAGGCGACCGAGGTGCAGCAGATTGCGCTGCTGTCTCTCGCGCTGGTACCGCTGCTGACGCTGTCGGTAGCGCCATCGCAGGCGCTGCGCGGCGTGGGTCACTTCCGATCCTGGAACGCGTTGAGGCTGATCACACCACTTGCCTGGCTGGCCACGCTCGTCGCCGTGCAGGGCACGAGCCATGCGAACGTCCCGACGCTCGCCCTGGGTTTCATAGGCGCGACCGGGCTGGCCGCGTGTGTGAGTCACGTGTATGCCTGGCGGATGCTGTCAGGGCCCTCCGCTCCGAATCGCCATCTCGTGAGACCGATGCTGGCCTACAGCACTCCGACGATGATGGCAGCCATGCCGCAGTGGCTCAACCTGAGGCTCGATCAGCTGATCATGATTGTCGTCCTTGACATCAGGTCCCTCGGACTCTATGTGGTGGCAATGGCGTGGAGCACGGCCGTGCAGCCACTGGCGACAGTCATCGCGCACGGCGCAGTGCCTGCGCTTGCAAGTGCGCAGGATCGTCACCGAAAAGCTCGTCTCGTCTACCGGGCCGGCGCCGTGGTTGCGATCGCCACGTCTCTGGTGGTGCTCGCCGCAACGCCGATGATGCTCCCATTGATCTTCGGTGCCGAGTTCCGGTCAGCCCTTCCCGCCGCGCTGGTACTCGTGATCGCCAGCGGGATCACAAGTCTCAACTCCGTGGGCGCCGAGTGCCTCCGCGGCCTCGGCCGCCCGCGGTCGGTCCTGAGGGCCGAGTGCGTTGGGCTCGCTGTCACGGCGGTCGCGCTTCCCGCACTGATTCCGCTAGCCGGCATCGTCGGAGCAGCTTGTGCCTCGGTGCTGGCGTATTCGGCGACTCTCATCGTGCAGCGGCGCCAGCTCCGCACGCCAGGTGAGAACGCAGTACTCGACGTCACGGCGGGAGTACCGCCAACCCTGGATCCAATCGCGTGACGATGATCCCTCGCGCTACCGCGCTCGAATCAGCGACGCTCCCAACGGCCGCTCCGCACGCAACGTTACCGAACGCATTCGGCCTCGGTGCCGCACTGATTGTCGCGGGACTGTTCCTGGTTCTTGCGGCATTTCGTGTTAACGGCCTCGGCTTCGAGAACTCGGCGCTGTGGCTCTACAGCCTGGGCCTGACCTACATCGGCGTACTGACCTTCTGGGAGTCGACACGCCTGCGCGTCGGTGCTCTGCCCTCATGGACATCCCCGCCGGCGCTCATCGCCGGCTGGGCGCTGGCCTGGATTTATGCGCCCGCCCTCGCCCCGTTCTTCGACTCGTCTCTGCTCGGCAACTTCGAAACTACGCAGGGAGGTGAGGCGGTGCTCATGAGCGGACTGCTCTTGACCTGCGTTGCCCTTACCGCGCTGTCGCTCTCTTTTCATCTGACGTCACTTGCACTCGGTCGCCGCGCTGGGGACGCTGGGAACACAGACCGAGCATTGGCCTTGCAGCGGCTAGTGGGCTTGTATCTGGTCAGTACGGCCGTGCGGGGATTCCATCTGCGCAATCTGGGGGTTGCCTACGGAAGCGATCTCACGGCGTGGGGATCGTTGGAGCCGCTTGCTCAGTGGATCGGGTACGTCGAAGACCTTCGCTACCTGGCGCTGGCACTGCTCGTCGCGCATGTCGTGCGGCGGCGTACCGGGTACGTCTGGCTCGGGATGTCGCTGTTCGTCGACTTGATGCTGGGAGTCTCGTCGGGCTTCCTCACGCCGGTGATCATGCCGGTCGTCTTGTGCATCGTGACGGCGGTGGTGTTCGACCGCCTGAGAGCCCGTTACGTCCTTCTGCTCTTGATGGCCGTCGCCATCGTGGCGACGCTCGTGCCCGTCGTCAGGTCCATCCGTCAGGACCAGCAAGGAGTCATCGGGACCCGGGAAGCAGCCAGCGCAGCGGATGCACTAGCCGCTCCCAGAACGTACTGGCTTGGCGGCCTGTCCAGTCTCGACACGGCGTACCGCAAATTCTTTGGTCGCCAGTCCGAGGTTGCGAGCGCCACCGGCCTGGTCATGGCGCTCACGCCGGCGGTCGTGCCCTACGAGGGGTTCGAGCGATTCCTGACGCTGCCGTCGGGTCTCATCCCCAGGGCGCTCTGGCCCGACAAGCCCACACTCTCGCGTGGTGTCTGGTTCAGCTCCACCTTTCGCGGCCTCGAAGAGGACACGACTTCGTATTCGGCGATGACGATCTTCAGCGAAGGGTATCTGTTCTACGGGTGGACCGGCGCGCTAGTGGCCATGGTTATCACAGGGGCTGTTCTCGCAGTGCTGCGTCGCCGACTCGATAACTCTCGTCTCGCTCTGGTGTATCTGGCGCTCGTACCCACGATCCTCCAGATCGAGCCCGAGTTCTCCTCGTATCTCATCACTCTCGTTCAACGCGCAGTCGTCTTCGCAGCAACATTCATCGTGCTCACCTCTACACGCAAGATGCCCCTGACACGGTCGACAAGCAGGCCATGACCAGGCCGCGTGTCCTCGTGGTCGCTGACTACTACCTGCCAGGGTTCCGAGCCGGGGGCCCGGTGCGAGCCATCAGCAACACGATCAGGCGGCTCACGCCGGATGCCGACTTTTTTCTGGTGACCCGCGACCACGATGCCGATGGCTCGAAGTACCGCGATGTCGTGGTGGGGCGCTGGACTGAGAGCACAGCTGGCCGCGTGTTGTACGTCCCTCGTCTCACGCCCGCCCTGCTGCAGCGATGCGTTGCTGACACCGCTTGCGACATCATCTGGTTGAACAGCTTTTTTTCGAGGGCCTCTATCGGCGTGCTCGCCTACCGGCGGATAGGGCGTATCCGGCGGCCAGTGCTTCTCGCGCCTCGAGGTGAATTCGCATCAAGCGCACTGGCCATGAAATCACACCGGAAGGCGATCGCCCTGTGGGCGCTGCGCTGGACGGGATGCCTGTCGGATATCTACTGGCTTGCTTCGTCGGAGTTTGAACGCCAGGACATTCACCAGATGGTGGGCTCACAGCGGGTGAGCTGCGTTCCTGAGAGCGTGGCGGAGATGCCGGAGTCGGACGAAGGCTGGGGCGTGAAGTCCGAGTTCCAGCTCCGCGCCGTGTTTGCCTCCCGCATTGCGCCGATGAAGAACCTTCTGTTCCTGCTCGAGGTCCTCGTCCGCTGCCGCGGCGATATTCACCTCGACATCATCGGTCCTCCTGAGGATGCAACCTACTGGGCCACATGTCGGGCCGCGATCGAGCGCCTGCCGTCCAACGTGAAAGTGGCGTACGCGGGCGAGACAACGCACCACGATCTTCAGCGACGCCTGTCAGCCTATGACCTCATGATTCTGCCGACACACGGCGAGAGCTTTGGTCACATCATCGTCGAAGCGTGGGCGGCGGGCTGTCCGGTACTGATTAGCGACCGCACGCCCTGGCGAGGACTGCGGGAGCAGGGTGTCGGCTGGGACGTACCGTTGGAGCATAACGCGTGGGCGGCCGCGCTTGGCGAGTGTCTGGCTCTCGGTCCGGAGGCACACCGGGCGCTGCGACGGCGGGCCGGGGCGCGCGCACGGCGCGTGTGGGAGGACGGTGTCGCAGGCGCTGAGTCACTACGTCGGTTGATCGATGAAGTTGCAGGTGGACTGACCCCGGAACGCAGTCGGCGGTCTGACCCCGTGGTCGACATCTCGCGCACCAACGACACCGAGCCATGCGCGTAGCCATCGTCACACCCGACCTGCGGATCCGCGGCGGAGTCCGGGAAAAGGCGCTATTCGTCGCGCGCGCGTTGCGCAGCGACCTCGGCGCCTCTGTGCAAATCGTGTCGCTCGCAACCTCTCGCACAGACGCCTCCAGCATCCTCTTGCACCAGCCGCGGACATGGCGGCGCCCCCTGGTCTCACGCTACACCGACGAGGAGTTCATCGTGGATCATGTCGGCGCCGTGGGAGCCGAGTTCGAGGTCGCGCGGTACGCAGGTCGACGCGAGATTCTGCGCCTCGTCGAAGGATGCGACGTCGTCCACGTCGTCTGCGGTACTCCGGCGGCGGCTCACGCCGTCAGGCGGTTTGCCGGCCCGGTGGTCGTGCATTTCGCGTCGTTCGTCAGGCACGAAAGGCAACACGACGCATCAAGCCGGATATCACTTCTTGACCCGTGGCGACGAGTGATGACAGCAGTCGTCGGCATCGTCGAGCGCGCGGCACTTCGTCGCGCCGACGTCATCGTCTCAGTCAACGATACGCGCCGTGCCGAGGTCCGAGCGCTGGTGGGTCCCGAGACGCCCGTCGAGGTCGTGCACACCGGTGTTGATACCGAGTTCTTCTCTCCCGGCCCGTATCGCGATCACGGCTACTTGCTGAATGTGGGACGGCTGGACGACCCGCGAAAGAACATTCCCCTACTGTTGCGAGCGTACGCGGCGGCGCGGACCCGCCTGCCGACCCTGCCCAGGCTGGTACTCGCCGGGCCGGCTCCGCCAGCGCCAGACGCCTGGCAGCTGGTGTCGGCGCTGCATTTGACCGGCAACGTGGAGTACATCGGGCCGCAGGACCGTCGCGCAGTCGCCGACACCTACCGAGGCGCATCGGCGTTCGTCCTCAGCTCCAACGAGGAAGGACAAGGCATCGTCATCGTCGAGGCCATGGCCTCGGGCCTGCCGGTTGTCGCAACCTCCTGCATCGGACCGTCCGAGCTCATTACCGATGACGTCGAAGGCCTGCTGACGCCGGTACGCTCGGTGGAAAGGTTTGCGGACGCGATCGTACGCATCAGCACCGATCCAGGTCTCCGCCACCGGATGTCGCAAGCCGCCCGCAGCCGCGCTGTGAAGGAGTTCTCGCTCGACAGCGCCGGAGCGCAGCTGTGCAGGGTCTATCGAACCGCGGGAATCACGAGACATTTCTCGACTCGCGTCGAGCGGGCGGTGAGTCAGGCCGTAGGGGGACGGCGATGATGCGGCAGGTGGCGTTCTGATCGTGGGTGGACAAACCCGCCACTACGTCGACGCGGCGCTGAGGGCACTCACGCTGGGGCGCGAAGATCAGTCGTTTCTCGACGCCAGATGGATCGCTGCGCTGCTTCGCAATGCACCTTCGTCCAGCAGGCGTCGTCTCGCCTTGTCGATTCTGAGCTTGAGCCCGCACTACTTCTATCGGCGTCCCGAGTACGACGGATTGTCACATGCCGAGTTTGTCGAGCGGGAATTCGAACGCAACCGGGCAACGCGCGAGAAACTCGGCGAGTGCATTCTTGGTCCGCACCTGGAAGCCCGGCAGGTTGTTCTCGACTACGGGTGCGGTCCTGGATTCCTCGTGCAGTATGTCGCCCGTTTCGCGGAGACCGTCTATGGCGTGGACATCTCGCGGGGCGTCCTCGAATGCGCGAGAGTCATCAATAGAACCCCGAATGCTGCATTCGTTCATACAGGCAGTGTCGACGAAATCGGCGACGCGACCGTCGACCTGGCGTACTCAGTTGCCGTCGCGCAACACCTGACAGATTCGACGCTCGAGGGTGTTCTTGAAACCATCCGGAGGAAGCTCAGGCCGGCTGGCAGGTTCCTTCTCCACGTCGTCCTCGACGCGGAGGGCTGCCGGACCGAAGACGAGTGGAGACGCGACCTCTCGATTACCGGGCGCCTGAAGCTCAAGTACGGACTCAACTGCTTCACGCGTAGCGAAAAGCGGGTCCGCAACATGCTGGAGGCGGCGGGCTTCGGATCGATCGTGGTCCGGCCCATGCGCGAAATGTTTCCTGAGCCTCTGGACGATGTGTGCACCCAGCATCTCGTCTGCGCGAAAACCTGAATCGGATGCTGAGGATCATTCGCGGCAATCGTCACGACCTGTTCGAGCTGGCCACCGCGCTCCTCGAGCCCGAGATCGAGGCGGCGACACCCGGCCACCGGCCGATTCACGTCGTCGTAAAGCCGAACTGGGTGCAGCACCGTGCTGAATCGAGCGACTCCTGGGACGCGCTGATCACGTCGCCCGATCTCGTCGAGCAGGTCGTGCGAGCCGTGGCGGCTTTGACAAACGGCCGCGCCGTGGTCAGCGTCTGCGACGCACCACACACCGTCGCGGACTTCGAGGCGATTCTCGATCGAGGAGGCTTGCGCCAGCGGCTCGCGCGCGCAGGAACAGAGTGGCCGACCCTCGATCTCGAAATCCTCGACCTTCGACGCGAGCGCTGGATCCAAGAGGACAGCGTCATCGTCCGTCGCGAGGTCAATACCGAGGATCCGCGGGGGTACACGGCGGTCGATCTTGGATCGCTAAGCTGTTTGTACCGGCATCCTGGCGAGGGCCGCTTTTACGGAGCCGATTATGATCGGGACGGCGTCAACCGCCACCACCGCGGTGTGCGGCACGAGTATCTGCTGGCCGGCACTCCGCTCGACGCTGACCTGTTCATCAATCTGCCAAAACTCAAGACACACCGTAAGACCGGCATCACTGCCGCACTGAAGAATCTCGTCGGCATCAACGGCGACAAGAACTGGTTGCCTCATCACACGGACGGCTGCCCGGCGAATGGCGGCGACGAGCGTCCATCAATTGGTTGGATGGACTGGTTTGAAACGCGGCTCAAGCCGCTGGTCCAGGCCACAACGTTGAAAGCGCCGGCACTAGGGGCCCCGTTGTACCGCCTGGCACGCCGCGGCGGGGCAACCATGTTTGACCACCAGCGGCCGACAATTCGCAACGGCAACTGGCAGGGCAACGACACCTGTTGGCGCATGGCCCTGGATCTCAATCGCGCACTGCTGTTTGCCAATCGCGACGGCAGCCTCCGGACGGGAGCGCAGCCAAAGCGCTACTTCTGCATCGTCGATGGCATAGTCGGCGGCGAGGGCAACGGACCCATCGATCCCGAACCGGTCTTCTCGAACGTGCTCATCGCAGGCAATAACCCGGCGGAGGTGGACGCCGCGGCTGCGCGAGTCATGGGCTTCGACATCGAACAGCTCCCAATCGTACGTCGAGCTTTCGACGGCCATGTGCTGCCAATCGGAAGTACGCCGCTTCATCTCCTGACATGTCATGACGAACGCGTCGGTGCTGATATTCCTGTCAACGAGGTGCAGCCAGCCGTGCGTGGTGGCTTTCGCCCGCACTCTGGATGGCCCGACCTGCCGACGTTCCGCGCAGGTGCACAGCGCGCCGTGGCTGGAAAGACCGGTGAGCGGGTGACGTCGTGAACCACACGCTCGTGCGAATGTACGGTTACCTCCCGTCGAGCGTGCAACATCTGGTCTGCTCGCTGGAGGGGTATCGGCTCCAGCGGGTGCGCTTCGGCCGCGACTTTGACCTTGTCCTGCGCGAGGCCGAGGAGCGGAGCGAGAAGTCGCCGGCCGACATCGTCGCTCTTCGCGACGGGCTGTTCCGTCAATTCGTCTCGGATGCTGCGCGCGCCTCGGCCTTCTACGGTCGGCAAGCGTCGTTTCAATCGGCTGCCAGGTTTCGTCCGTTTCGCAGCGAGGACCTGCCGATCCTCGACAAACCGACGGTACAAGCTCGCGCCGCCGACATCGCGCCACCCACGGAACGAGCCGCCGAGATCGTCGCGACCAGTGGGTCGACCGGCATGGGCCTGCGATTCCCGGTGACGAACCACGCCATCCAGCAGCAGTGGGCGACCTGGTGGCGCTTCCGGCGGTGGCATGGGATTCGACGCGACGAATGGTGCGGGTACTTCGGAGGGAGGCCCGTTGTGCCAGTCGAACGGCGTCGGGCACCGTACTGGCGTTACAACGTGCCGGGCAGGCAGGTCCTCTTCAGTGGCTCGCATATCAGCGCCGACACATGGCGCGCGTATGTTGCCGAACTGGCGCGGCGGCGTCTCGTATGGCTCCACGGGTATCCATCGCTCCTCGCCCTTCTGGCCGGGTTCCTGATCGAGCACCGCGAGCCCATCGGCTACGAAGTGCGTTGGATCACGACGTCGGCCGAGAACCTCTTTCCGGCGCAGGCCGATCTCATCGAGCGCGCATTCGGCGTACGGCCTCGGCAGCACTACGGCATGGCGGAGGGTGCTGCCAATGCCTCGGAGTGCCCCGAGGGCCGGCTGCATGTGGATGAAGACTTCGCCTTCGTCGAATTCGTTCCTGTCGATCGCCAAAGCGGCTACCGGGTCGTCGGTACGAATATGGCAAACCGCGCCTTTCCGTTGGTTCGGTATGACGTCGGCGACATCGCACAAGTCTCCGGCCGGACGTGCGGCTGCGGGAGGCCCGGCCGCATCATCGATGCGATTGACGGACGGCGCGAGGACTACGTCGTGTTGCCAAACGGTGCGATGGTTGGCCGACTCGATCACATCTTCAAGGATCAGGTGCGAGTGCGCGAGGCTCAGATCTACCAGCCTGATCTAACCCGAGTGGTGCTTCGCCTGGTCAGCGCGGACGATTTCACCTCGCGAGACGAGCAGGTGTTGTTGACATCGGCGCGTACATGGCTGGGAACCAGCCTCCGAATCGAAGTCGAGCATCTGACGTCGCTCCCCCGAACGTCGTCGGGGAAACTGAGATTCGTTGTGTCCGATGTCACGGAGTCCCGATTGAACGAACGCCCAGCAACGTTGGCGCTGCCATGAAACAGCTCGTGCAATCGATGCGCACCGGCGCGGTGAGCGTCCTCGATGTTCCGCCTCCGCTGCTCATTGGCCCAGGCGTGCTGGTGCAAACCGCCGTCTCACTCATTTCGGCCGGCACCGAACGGGCAGCCGCGGAATTTGCCCGGAGCTCTCTTGTCGGCAAGGCACGTTCGCGGCCTGACCTGGTGAAGCAGGTACTCGACAAAGTTCGCCGGGACGGACTGGTGCACACCGCGAATGTTGCGTTCGCTCGCCTCGACGAGCCCGTGGCGCCAGGGTATGCGACATCTGGCACGGTGATCGCCGTCGCTCCCGGCGTCGGCGACATCGACGTCGGCGATCGCGTCGCGTGTGCAGGTGCGACCTACGCCACCCATGCCGAGATCAACTACGTTCCGAAGAATTTGGTTGTGCCTGTACCGCGGCGCCGCTCGGGTGAATACGTCGGCTTCGACGAGGCGGCGTTCACAACCGTTGGTGCCATTGCGCTGCACAGTGTCCGGCTCGGTGCGCCCCAGCTTGGTGAGCGCGTCGTCGTGATCGGCCTCGGTGTGATCGGTCTGCTCGCCACGCAGATTCTTCGTGCGCAGGGGTGCCGTGTGTTCGGTGTCGATCTGAACCCGGCTCGCTGCGATCTTGCACGGACGCTCGGCGCCGACGATGCGACGGAGCCGAGCGGCGCCGAGACAATCGTGTCGCGGTGGAGTGGCGGGTTCGGCGCGGACCTCGTGCTCGTCGCTGCCGCGACCAGTCGCAGCGATCCCGCGGCGCTGGCTGCCGAACTCGCTCGCGACAAAGGCCGGATCGTTGCGGTGGGCGCGACAGGGCTCGATCTACCGAGACGGACGTTGTATCGGAAGGAGCTTTCCCTCGTCGTGTCGCGCAGCTACGGGCCCGGACGCTACGATCCTGACTACGAGGAGCGCGGTCACGACTATCCTCGCGCTTACGTGCGCTGGACCGAGCGGGAGAACATGCGTACGTTCCTCGAGCTGGTTGCCGACGGCCGCGTCGATGTGCGTCCGCTCGTGTCCCATCGATTCGACATCGAGCGCGGCGCCGCGGCCTATGAAACGCTGGAGAAGGGACATCCCCTCGGCATCCTGATCGACTACGCACACGCGGCCACCCCCGCCGTCAGGGAGTCCTCGTTCATCCAGACGCGGCATGAGGAGCGGAAGTCAGGGCACGTCCGAATCAGCGTCGTCGGCGCCGGCGCCTTCGCGCGCAGCGTGCTGCTGCCCTCCCTGACACGCGCGGGTGCGAGCCTTCGGGCGGTTGTTACCGCGACTGGGCTGTCGGCGCGATCAGCGGCCGAGAGGTTTGGCTTCGCGACCTACTCGACTTCTGTAGACACGGTCTGGCGCGACAGCGACTGCGATGGCGTCGTCATCGCCACGCGGCACGACAGCCATGCGCGGCTCACGATCGATGCACTCGAAGCCGGCAAAGCCGTGCTCGTTGAGAAACCGCTGTGTGTCACCGAGGCCGAACTCGACCGCATCGTCCATGTCGTGGAGACCTTGCGCCTCGCTGGGCAGACGCCGTTCCTGATGGTCGGTTTCAACCGCCGCTTTGCGGCCACAGTCGACGCCGTGCGACGCGCCATGGCCGGCGTGCCCATCAGCATCGTGTACAGGGTGAACGCCGGCCGCGTGCCGCCCGAGAGCTGGATCGCGCGTGCCGAGGAAAGCGGAGGACGCATTATTGGAGAGGTGTGTCATTTCGTCGATCTGTGCGCACACCTTGCGGATTCACCGATCGCCGAAGTCTCGGCCACACGATCGTCGGCGGGTCCCGACGACGTGATGATCGGCTTGCGGATGGCCAACGGGTCGATCGCGACAGTCGCTTACATGATTGACGGCGACCGCGCGGCACCGAAAGAGCGCATCGAGGTGTTCGGCGGCGGCCGCCTCGCCACAATCGACGATTTTCGGCGAGCACGCGTCAGCGGGAGGGGGCTGGCGTTGAGGCACGGCGGTATGCTGGCGCGGCAGGACAAAGGCCACGCTGCGGAAGTGACCGCGTTTGTCCGCACCGTATCCTCGCGGATGGCCGCACCCGTCTCGCTGGACTCGGCCATCAACACGACACGCGCCACGTTTGCGATTGTCCGGTCGCTCGAATCTGGCGGCCCCGTCCGCGTGCCGTGATGGACACGTCCACGTCGCACGTGATCACAACGTCGTGGTTGCCGTCCCTGGCGCGTCTTGAGTACCTTGCGCGTATTCTCCAGGTGTACGGGCGCCCGGCGTCCGGGCCGTTGTCGTTCTGGCACGAACAACCAGAGTTCAATCCTGCGACCCGCAGCGACACCCGCCAGTACTTCATGCGCTTTCGTGGCAAGGCTGACTACACTGGCCCGTTCGACGCCGACGGCATCCCACTGCTCGACTATCACGGAAACATCGGACGACAGTACAACCCGATCGCGATTGCCCAGTACGGGCTGGCGCGCTTCAACCGCTGGTGTGATGCGGGCGACGATGGAGATCGCACGGCGTGGCTTTCGGTCTCGCGATGGCTCACCTCGACTCTGCAGCCCAACGCTCAGGGGGTGCCGGTGTGGCCCCACCATTTCGACTGGCCGTACCGGAGCGTGCTCAAGGCGCCGTGGTACTCAGGACTCGCCCAGGGCAACGGCGTGTCGATGCTGGTGCGAGCGGCGGCCGAGACCGGTGACGGTGCGTTCGCCGCCGCGGCACATCGTGCATTCCAGGCGCTCGAGCTGCCCATATCGCGAGGCGGCGTGCTCGCGACCAACGGCGACAGAGAAGTGTGGATCGAGGAGTACATCGTCGACCCACCGAGCCACATTCTCAACGGCTTCATCTGGGCACTGTGGGGCGTGCACGATTACGCGCGGTGGAGCTGCCGTCCTCGTGCGACTGCGCTATGGGATGCATGTGTCACCACGCTCGCGGCACGGCTTGACGACTTCGACATCGGCTGGTGGTCCTTGTACGAGGCACCGACGTCGGACCGCCGAATGCTCGCGAGTTTCTACTATCACCGGCTTCACGTCGTGCAGCTTCGCGTGCTGTACGACCTGACCGGTATCGAGGCATTCGCCGCGCGCGCAGCACAGTTCGAGCGCTACGCGCACCAGCCGCTCTCGAGAGCGCGCGCGCTTGTCGAGAAAGCCTGTTTCAAACTCCGGCACTACTGATCACGCCGTGACATGCGCATCCTCTTCCTGACGCACTACTTTCCACCCGAAGTCAATGCGCCGGCCACGCGCACGCACGAACATTGCCGCGAGTGGGTCGCCGCGGGCCACGAGGTCCACGTCGTGACCTGCATGCCGAGCCATCCGGCTGGCGAACCATTTCCCGGGTACCGGCGCCAGTGGTATCGACGCGAATCGATCGATGGCATTCAGGTGCATCGCGTGTGGACGTATCTTGCGGGCAACCGCGGAGTCGTCAAGCGGACCCTCAACTACCTGTCGTTTGCGGTCTCAGGGTCGTGGCGCGCGTGGCGGTTGGGCACCTTTCATGTCGCCATCGGTACGTCTCCACAGTTCTTTTGTGCCGCCGGGACGTGGCTGGTTGCCAAACTGCGACGCATGCCGTGGGTGTTCGAGCTGCGCGATCTGTGGCCCGAGTCGATTGCGGCTCTCGGCGTGCTCGAACGGCAATCGCTGCCGCTGCAGTGGCTGCAGCGTGTCGAGCTTCGGATGTATCGCGACGCCACAGCCGTCGCGTGCCTCACGCGCAGTTTTGTGATGACGCTCGAATCACGTGGAGTCGACCGCGCCAAGTTGCACTACATGCCCAACGGCATCATCCCGGAGTTCTGGTCCACCGGCGACCGTGATCGCATCCGTCGTGATTTGAAGCTGGGTCCCAATGACGTACTCATCAGCTACGTCGGCACGACCGGCATGGCGCACGACCTTCGTACGGTACTCGAGGCGGCGGCACAGCTTCAAAGCAGAGCGCCGGAGGTCCGGTTCTTGATCGTTGGGGACGGCGCAGAACTCGATATGCTGCGTGCCGATGCCGCGGCGCGTCGCTTGAGCAATCTGCGCCTGACGGGGCTGGTGCCTCGCACGCGTATCCCGTCGCTTTTAGCGGCGAGCGACATCATGCTGGTCACGCTGAGGCCATCAGAGGTATTCAGGACCGTCCTGCCATCGAAGATGTTCGAGGCGATGGCCGCCTCCCGGCCGATCGTGCTTGGCGTCGATGGCGAAGCACGCACTACTCTGCTCAACGCCGAGGCGGGTGTGGCGATTCCACCTGCTGACCCTACCGCACTGGCCGATGCGGTCTGTGGCCTCGCACGCGATCCTGCGCGGCGCGCTGAGATGGGTGCCGCGGGTGCTGTATTCGTTCGACGCGAATTCGACCGGCGCGTCTGGGCCACACGCTATCTCGCCCTGCTCGAAACGGTTGCCGTGGCTGCGACGTCGGCTCATCGCGTCGCGGTGGACGGCGATAACGCGGTGATCATGTGACTACCGCGCTCTGGCTCGTTCTACCCACGGCAGCCGCAGCGGCGCTCGCATTTGCCCTCACTCCGCTCACGGCGCGCCTGGCCGTGCGCATGGGGGCGATTGACATGCCGGGACACCGGAAGACGCATGCGACGCCGATTCCACGCCTCGGCGGCCTGGCAGTCGTAAGCGCGAGCGGTATCCTCTGGGCCGCTGCAACGTGGCTGTTCGGAGTCGCCCTTCCACGTGAGCTGTCCATCGGTCTGATCGCCGGAGGGCTGCCGATCCTGGCCGTGTCGGTGCTGGACGACACGAAGGGGGTGCGCGCGAGCCGCAAGTTCCTGGTACATGCAGCCGCAGCCGCGATTGCCGTCGCGAGCGGCGTCTCGCTGGGTGAGACGGTGCACCTCTTCGACATGAACATTCCGGTGGGCATATGGTCGGCTCCGCTGTCGGTGATCTGGCTCATTGGGGTGACGAATGCGTTCAATCTGATCGACGGGCTCGACGGGCTTTCGGCAGGATTGGGTCTGATCGCCGCTGTGTGCATGGCCGCGGTGTTCGGCCTGACTGGTCAGCCGATCATGGCAGGTGCGTCGCTCGTGCTGGCGGGCGCGCTCGCCGGATTCCTTCCTTACAATCTCCATCCGGCGAAACTCTTCCTCGGCGATGTCGGCGCCACTGCGCTGGGGTTCTGCCTCGGGGCGTTTGCGCTAAAGGGTGGATCCACGCTTTCGTCGGGCTTTGCAGCGCTGGTTCCCGTGTTGATCATGGGGCTCCCCATCGCTGACACCCTCATCGCGGTGGCGCGACGGGCGATCGGCCGCCTCGACTCGCGCCGCAGCGGCCTGTTCGTCGCGGATCGCGATCACATTCATCATCGGCTGCTCGCGCACGGTATTGACCACGAACACGCGGTGTTGATTCTGTACGGCGCCGGGCTGATATGCGCCGTCGGTGCGTTCCTTTCACTGTTTTTGCAGGCGCGCCACGCCGCTCTCTTTATCCTGGCGGTCCTGGTGGCTGGCGCAGTTGGTGTCCGCCGTCTTGGCTATGACGAATTCGCCTTCATCCGCCGCGGCACGATGCTTCGTGTCTACGATTCGCCGGCGTTCAACACGTCGATGTTCGTGGTTTTTGCCGACCTCGCCATGTCGGCCCTCGCCGCGTACCTCGCCATTGGGCTCAAGCTCGATGATTGGAACCTTCACGCGAGCGTTGACGAACTCTTCGATCTTGTCGCGCTGTTCGCACCGCTGACCGCCGTATGCTTCTGGTGCAGTGGCATCTACCGGCGGAGTTGGCGCGTCGCCGACGTCTCGGACCTGGCTCGCGCGTGCGGAGCCGCCATCGCTGCGACGGTGACAGGGGCAGTCGTCCATCCACTGCTCGCACCAGTTGCGCTGCCCGCGCCGCTCTTTTTGATCTACGGGCTCCTCACGACAGTATTGGTGACAACCTCGCGTGCCTCGTACGTGGTGCTGCGCAGAAGCCAGCGGCGCGCCAGCCATCAAGGAGTTCCCGCGCTGCTGTACGGTGCCGGCATGCAGGGGATCGCTGCTGCGGAGGACCTCTTCGACAATCCAGCTGCTGGTCTGAGACCGATCGGGTTTGTGGACGATGACCCTGACAGGACCGGAAGGCTCCTCGGCGGTTTACCGGTGTTGGGACGCTCCTACGAGCTCGAATCACTGATCGTGGCAAACGCGGTCAAGGCCGTGGTCGTGGTGTCGCCGGCCCTGTCGCTGGCATGCGAGGCAAGAATCGCAAGCGCGTGTGAACGCTCTGGCATCGGGTTGTTTCGCATGCACGTGCGGCTCGAACGATTGCGTGAGCAGCCGGCTGCCGCAGCTGCAGCGGGTGCGGTATCGATCGCCCTGGCGTCGACGGGCGCCTCGGAAATCAGGGCGGCTTTCAACGCCGCTACGCTGAGCGTCCCTATCCTCGAGTCCGAGCCCTGCGCTCGGTGTGGCGGACGCCACACGCATCGATCGCGAGTCAATGGAGTCTATGAACGCGTCCGGAAATGGCATACGCCGACGCGTCCGTTCCGCTGCGCCGACTGCGGGTGGCGCGGCTGGCTCTTGCCACTCGAGCGCGCCGTGCCGCTCGACCACATCGTCGACACCGACCTACGCTCTCTCGACGGAGCATTCCCGCAGTTGCCGGCGCTCAGTGACGGCACGAGCGCAACCGACGGACGGTGACCCACGAAGCGCGACATGTAGAGTCGTTTCGCACGCGCCGGCATCCGTGCAACTCAATTCACATCGCAACGGCCATCGTTGTGGCGTGGGGCGCATTGTCTTTCGGCGCCGTCTACCCATGGGCGTATTGGCCGTTGGCGGTCGTGTGTCTGGTGTGCGGCATCTATGCCCTGTGCCGCCGCAGCGACTTACCCCGTCTACCAAGCTCCGCTGCGGCAATCTGTCTCGCAAGCGTGGCCGCGGCGACCGTTGTCCAGCTGCTTCCCCTTCCTCTCCCGCTTCTCGCCCTTCTGTCCCCGCACGCCGGCAACCTGCTGGCAGAGCTCGATATCCCGTTTGCCGCGCGGGCCGTCGATCACCACGCGCTGTCCATTGCACCCGCCGCGACCATGACTGCGCTCGTTTTGTACGCGGCACTCGCGACGATGATGCTCGGTCAAGCGAGGACGGTGTCGGCGACCGGCCCACGTCGAATCGCCGCCATCATCTCCGGGATCGGTATCTTGCTTGCCCTGATCGGCATTGTGCAGCAACCGCTGTATGACGGTCGGATTTATGGCTTCTGGACGCCGCTCATGAAGGGCAGCCCATTCGGTCCATTCGTGAACAAGAACCATTTCGCGGGATGGATGCTGATGGCCCTGCCGGTGACCTTCGGATTGCTTTGTGCGAACGTCGCACGCGCGATGCCGAGAGTCGGCTCCAGTTGGCGGAATCGCGTCCTCTGGTTGTCGTCTCCCGAAGCGAGCCACGTGCTGATGCTGGGTGCCGCGGCCATCGTCATGGCGCTCTCGCTCGTGCTCACGATGTCGCGGTCCGGAATATTGGCGTTCGTCGCGTCTGTCTCGGTGACGAGCTGGTGGGCGATCCGCCGCTTGCCCGTTGAATCCGGACGCCTCGTCGTCGTTGGCTACCTCGTGTGCCTGGTCCTGTTCGTCGTGGGCTGGGTGGGAGTGGATACAGTGGTGGCGCGCTTCGAGAGCGCCAACCCTGCCACGATCAACGAGCGCCTTCCGCTCTGGCAGGACACGTGGCATATCGTTCACGACTTCTGGCTGACTGGAACCGGCCTCAACACCTACGGTGTTGCCACGCCCTTCTACCAGACCAGTGTGCCGGGGTTCCATCTACGTGAAGCGCACAACGACTATCTTCAGTTAGCTGCCGAAGGCGGCCTCCTGCTGGGTGTGCCGATTCTCAGCGTGCTCGCAACCCTTGCGAGAGACGTGCGACGTCAATTTGCAGCCTCGAGTGGATCGAGTTACTGGATCAGGCTCGGCGCGGTGACGGGCCTGATCGCAATCGCATTCCAATCAATCGTGGAGTTCAGTCTGCAGATGCCCGGTAACGCGGCGCTTGCTGCGGTACTTCTCGGCATCGCGCTCCATCGCGACCCTCGGTCCACTCGCGCGGCCCTCCTTCCTTAGCCGCTTCCTCGCCGTTCCCTCCCAGCCGCTCCTAAGTCTCAGCCCCTTGCGATCGCCCGCCTTTCACCCGAGAAGGAGAGGCCGCAGTTTGGCATGGCGCTTGAACCACCTCGACTTTGTGTGATCGCCTTCGGGCGACGCTCGATCGCTCGAAGGCTGGTGCGTAGCGCGTCAAGACGGAAAGACGTGACCCAGCTGTCACGGTCCGCATGGCGGACCGGAAAGGTTGCTCATGTCATTCCGAGTCCGCAAGGGTGGACGCGTGTGCCTGTTCTGTCTTGGTTTGGCGCTCGTCGCTGCCACGGCGCGGGCGCAGGAATCCCCCGCTCCTTCGTCGACCCCTCCATCAGTCTTGAGAGCAGGCTCAGACCTTGCCACTGGCGGCGAGCCGGCGTTTGA
>Ga0075423_10000421_pt1 | contig 34058 bp, 37 predicted proteins | sample SoiMethybrSBSTD2_FD_80114 | JGI IMG/M metagenome (GOLD analysis project Ga0075423, IMG submission 80114) | Bulk soil microbial communities from a Populus tree surrounding site in Tennessee, USA - Soil MetaG P. TD hybrid SBSTD2 | ecosystem: Environmental > Terrestrial > Soil > Tree plantation...
GGATGGGCCACGCCCGACCAGCTCGCCAGCCGCGTCGACCTCGCCAAGACCCTCAAGACCCTTCATCTCAGCATGGTCGCCTCCGTCGACATTGCCCACGTCGCACGAGACACCGCAGCGTACGAAGGCGTCATGTGGACCACACCCCGACAAATCTCCGCCAATGAGCTGATCCCGCTGCCGGAGCCAGCCCGGCGCGGACTGATCAACCTCAATGACGATGTGATCGCAACCACCAAACAGTCCGTCGCCGCGGCCGCTCAACTCGACCCTAGCGGTGTCACTCGATCGGTGAGATCCGGTCCTGAAGTACGTCGCGGACGATCCGTCGAGACCCTTCAGATCCCGCGCCGGCCGGATCTCGGCCCAAGGGGACCACGGAGATGAACTGCATCGACCCAGCTCGCGGGAAGTGTCCTTCACTCCCAGCTCGGAAGCCCCATTGACTCTGTCGCGGGAGGCCTAGACCTAATCAGCGCAGGAAGGAAGATGATCATGCCGCACTTGACTGTCAAGTCTCAAGTTGACCCGGTTCTCTATCGGGTTGACGAGGCTGCGGCCGCTACGGCTGAGCCGTTCGTTGGTCTATGAATTGATCCGATCCGGCCAGCTCAGGACGGTCAAGCAGGGCCGGCGCCGGCTGGTTCCGGTCACCGCACTCGCGGAGTATGTGACATCGCTGGGCGGTGCGCCGTGACTCGTCGAGCGAAGGGTGATGGCGGCCTCAGCTGGGATGCAGGCAGGGAGCGGTGGGTTGCCAGTGCAACGATCGCGTACGACGGCCGAGGGAAGCGGATCGTCCGTCGAGGTCGCGGGAGGACCAAGACAGAGGCGAAGAACAAGCTGCGTCAGTTGCTCAGAGATCTTGAGGACGGTCTGGTGGTCGCGGACGACGGCTACACCGTCGCTCAGGCGGTCGAGGACTGGCTGACCCACGGGCTGAGTAACCGGGACCCGGCGACGCAGGAGGTCAATCGGCGCCTATGCGAGAGGCACGTGATCCCACTACTGGGCGCTCGAAAGCTGCGCGACCTGAAAGCGACTGAGGTGGATGTCTGGCTAAGGGAGCTTTCGACCACGTTGAGCACGCGCACACTCCAGGCCATTCGGTCATGTCTGAACCGATCCGTAAAGCGAGCCATGGCTCGCGATCGAGTTCGGCGGAACGTTGTGGAGCTGACTGAGCCACCGACTGGACAGCTGGGTCGCCCCTCGAAGGCGCTGTCCGCGCAGCAGGCCGACGATGTGTTGATCAAGACTGCAGTTGACCGATTACATCTGTACATTGTCGTCTCGCTGTTGACGGGCGCACGGACCGAGGAGCTGCGTGCGTTGCGCTGGAGCCACGTGCACCTTGAAGGCCAGCCGACGGCAGTACCGCCGGTCCCCGCGTACATCGAGGTATGGCGCTCGGTGCGTGCGACGGGCGACACCAAGACGCGACGCTCAAGGCGAACGCTCGCGTTACCCAGTCGGTGCATCGACGCCCTCCGGGCACAACGCGCCCAACAGGCTGCAGATCGGCTAGCCGCCGGGCCTGCGTGGAAGGAGTCTGAACTGGTGTTCACAACGGGAGTTGGCAGTGAGATGGATCCAGCGAACGTCCGCCGCGACCTGCGTCGTGCTCTCAGACTGGTGCCCGGCCTGGACCCAAAGGATTGGACGCCGCGCGAGCTGCGTCACTCGTTCGTGTCGCTTCTGTCAGATGCAGGCGTGCCTGTCGAGATGATCTCGCAGCTGGTCGGCCACCGCGGTACCAGCGTCACCGAGATCGTCTATCGGCATCAGATTCGGCCGGTCATTCAAACGGGCGCGATCCTGATGGATGAGCTGTTCGGAAGGGCCGGCGATGCTCGGTAGTTACTCAGTTAGTTACTCACCGCTGGGTGACGGCCGGTCGCGCAATCAAAACCACGCTCTGACAAGGGTCTCAACGGTGGGCGATACTGGGTTCGAACCAGTGACCTCTTCGGTGTGAACGAAGCGCGCTACCACTGCGCCAATCGCCCGCTCGGGCGACGCCCACCATATCTCAAGCACTCAGGTCCAGAGCTGGGGTGGAGCAAGTCCGTCGAGCCGGTGCGTTTGGAGGTCTAGGCTTACCCGGGACCTCACACCCGGCAATGACTTCACAACCGGCAAACCAGTGCAGAGGAAGGAATCGATTGTGTCCACGATGTCCATCACGATCGCAGCAGGCGGCCTTAGCCAGCAGCGAGTGACGGACACGACTACCACCGGACTCGATCTGTTCGGCAACGACCCGACGATCGTGGCCGTACGCGTGAACGGCGAGCTTCGAGACCTCAACCGGACCCTCCCGAAGGACGCTCTCGTCGAGCCCGTCAAGATCGACAGCTCCGATGGGCTGGACATCTTGCGACATTCCACGGCACACGTCGCCGCTCAGGCCGTCCAGTCGCTGCACGAGGAAGCAAGACTCGGCATTGGGCCGCCGATCAAGGACGGGTTCTACTACGACTTCGATGTTGCGGAGCCGTTCACCCCTGATGATCTTCGCCAGATTGAAAAGGCCATGATCAAGATCATCAAGGAACGGCAGCGCTTCCAGCGGCGAGCGGTCAGTGACGAGGAAGCACGAGCCGAACTGGCAAGCGAGCCGTACAAGCTGGAGTTGATCGCCGACAAGTCCTCGGCCGCCGCCGATGAGGAAGCGAGCGCGGAGGTCGGCGCTGGGGAGCTGACGATCTACGACAACCTACGACGCGATGGCGCAATTGCCTGGAAGGACCTCTGCCGCGGTCCCCACGTACCGCACACCGGCTACATTCCCGCCTTCGCACTAACGCGGAACTCCGCAGCGTACTGGCGTGGCGACCAGAGCAACAACCAGCTACAGCGCCTTTACGGAACGGCCTGGCCAAGCCGGGATGCGCTGAAGGCTCACCAGACCCGCCTTGAGGAAGCCGCCAAGCGGGATCATCGCAAGCTTGGCGCCGAGCTCGATCTGTACTCCTTCCCCGACGAGATCGGCTCCGGGCTGGCGGTCTTCCATCCCAAGGGCGGCCTACTGCGCAAGATCATGGAGGACTACTCGCGGCAGCGCCATATCGAGGCGGGCTATGAGTTCGTGAACACCCCGCACATCAGCAAAGCGGAGTTGTTCAAGATCTCTGGTCATCTGGGCTTCTACGGCGACCTGATGTACCCGCCGATGCACGTCGATGAGGAGCGGCACGCCGATGGCACCGTGAAGCGGCAAGGGCAGGACTATTACCTGAAGCCGATGAACTGCCCGATGCATTGCCTAATCTTCCGATCCAGGGGCCGGTCGTATCGGGAGCTGCCGTTGCGATTGTTCGAGTTCGGCAGTGTCTACCGGTATGAGCTCTCCGGCGTCGTACACGGTCTAACCCGGGTCCGGGGCATGACTCAGGATGACGCTCACATTTACTGCACGCTGGACCAGATGCAAGACGAGCTGACCTCGCTGTTGCAATTCGTGCTGGAGCTGCTCAGCGACTATGGGCTGACCGACTTCTACCTCGAGCTGTCGACCAGGGATCCGGAAAAGTCGATCGGCTCCGACGAGGACTGGGAGCGGGCGACCAACGCACTGCGGCAGGCTGCGGAGGTCTCAGGTCTGGACCTGATCTTGGACCCCGGCGGTGCGGCCTTCTATGCGCCAAAGATCTCTGTTCAGGCTCGCGACGCCATTGGCCGTACCTGGCAGATGTCCACCATTCAGGTCGATCTGATGTTGCCGGACCGCTTCGACCTGGAGATCACCGCTCCCGACGGCACACGGCAACGGCCCGTGATGATCCACCGCGCCCTCTTCGGCTCGGTGGAGCGCTTCATCGGAGTGCTCGTGGAGCACTATGCGGGCGCGTTCCCGCCCTGGCTGGCGCCGGTGCAGGTCATATGCATCCCCGTGGCGGGTGAGCACAATGCCTACCTGCTGAGCGTTGCCGATCAGTTGCGCGAAGCAGGCGTACGAGTCGAGGTCGACACCTCCGATGACCGGATGCAGAAGAAGATCCGCAATGCCGAACGGGTCAAGGTGCCATACATCCTGATCGCCGGCGGTGAGGATGTTGCGGCCAACGCGATCTCGTTCCGCTACCGCGACCGACGGCAGAACAACGGCGTTCCGATCGACGCGGCTATCACCGAGATCACCGGCGATATCGCGGCGCGCCGGCAAGTCTGATGACTGAGGATCCAGGCGCTCATCCTGGCACACCCGATGGATTCGAGCGGCTGTGGACTCCGCACCGGATGGTTTACATCCAGGGCGAAAACAAGCCCGGCAGCGCTGATCGACAGGACTGCCCGTTCTGCGCTGTGCAGTCCCGCGATGACCGGGAAGGACTGATCGTGTACCGCGGCGACCTGGCGTACGCGGTGCTCAATCTCTATCCGTACTCACCCGGCCACTTGCTGATCTGCCCATACCGACACGTCGCAGACCTCACCGAGCTGGATCGTGACGAGCTCCTTGCCCTTGGCATGTTGACCCAGGACGCCATGCGCGTACTGCGGTCCGCAAGTGCTCCGCACGGCTTCAATCTGGGCATCAACCAAGGCGCGGTCGCAGGAGCCGGAATCGCGGCCCACTTGCACCAGCACGTGGTGCCGCGCTGGTCGGGTGATGCCAATTTTCTTCCCGTCGTCGGGCAAACCAAGGCATTGCCGCAGCTACTGGATCAGACCTGGGAGATCGTGCGCAGCAGCTGGGAGTCCTTCGCCGCTTCAGGGCAGCGCTGATGCTGAAGCGGTACTCATGCTAGAGCGCTTCAGGGGCTTGTCCGCGACCATGCTCGGCCCGATAGCACGACTGTTGATCAAGCTGGGGGTCTCTCCCGATGTTGTCACGATCACCGGCACTCTCGGGGTGGTATTCGCCTCATTGATCTGCTTCCCCCAAGGCTGGCTCTGGCAGGGCGTATTGATCGTGATCATCTTCGTGATCTCGGACATGCTCGACGGCCTGATGGCCAAGATCACCGGCAAAGCCAGTAACTGGGGTGCCTTCCTGGACTCCACCTCCGACCGGCTCGGCGACGCCGCTGTGTTCGGAGGCATCCTGCTCTACTTCGTCTATCGGCAGGACTCAACGTTGTGGGCGGGCATCGCGTTGGCCGGCCTGGTGTTCGGGCAGTGGACCTCGTACGTGAAAGCCAGAGCTGAGAGTCTGGGATTTGTCTGCAAGGGCGGCCTCGCAGCGCGTGCCGACCGGCTGGTGATCATCCTGGCTGGCGCGTTCATCGCCGGACTGGGAGTCCCGTACGTACTCAACATCGCCGTAGCGGCCTTGGCTGTGACGAGCATGATCACGGTGCTGCAACGCATCGCCCAGGTCCGTAAGCAGGCCAAGGCCGCGGATGCGCATTCGGCCTGAGACGGGCGCAGCATCCGGTCGAAGCGCCCTTCAACAAGCTCAGAGCACATTGCCGCAGACGCGGCGAGACATGTTGCGGAACTGGCTCGTGCGTAGCGTCTACCGCTTCGGCCGGCGAGTCGCCCCGCGACTTCCAGCCCAAGTAATTCCGATGATCATTTCGGCCGGCAGCTGGATAGCGCTGCGGCACGACGGCATCCATGTTCGTACGTTGCGTCGCAATTTGGCGCAGGCGACCGGTGCACCGGTCGCCGATGATCTATTGCGCGCTGCCGTGAAGTCGTATCTGCGCGGCTTCTACGAGGTCCTGGCCCTGCCTACCTGGTCCGAAACCGAGATTCGCAGCCGCGTTGTGGTTGTCAATGAGAAGGCGGTACGCGAGGCGCACGCCGGACCTGGCGCCGTGGTCGCGTTGCCGCACAGCGGGAATTGGGATCTGGCAGGCGCTTGGGCTTGCGTGACGGGAATGCCGGTAACGACGGTGGTCGAGCAGCTGCCGCCTGAGGAGTTCGCAGCCTTCCTGGCCTTTCGGGAGGGCCTGGGTATGCAGGTGCTTTCCCATCGTGACCCAGAGGTGCTTTCAGCGCTGATCAACGCGATTCACCGCCGCCGAGTTGTCTGCCTGTTGGCCGATCGGGACCTCCTCGGGACTGGTGTCCCGGTGCTGTGGCGAGGGAAGCACATCACCATGCCAGCTGGCCCGGCGCTGGTAGCCCGGCGCTCCGGAGCAGCCCTGCTGCCCGCCGTCTGCCTGTTCACCGAACGCGGCATGGCGATCATCATCGGAAGCGAAATCCCGGCACGACCGGGGCGGGATGGCTTGGTGACCATGATGCAGGCAGTGGCTGACTTCTTCGCCGACACCATCGTCAAGCAACCAGAGGACTGGCACATGATGCAGCCCTTTTTCGTCAAGCAGCAGACGCCAGCTCAGGAGGCCCGGTGACCGGCCTGCGCGCCTCGCTGCGCGTCGGAATCGTTTGCCCGTACTCATTCGACGTACCGGGCGGCGTGCAGAATCATGTTCTCGGTCTCGCGCGCTACCTGCGTGAGGCCGGACACCGGCCCTCTGTGCTGGCTCCGGGCCAGCTCGGACCTGCAACCGAGGAGCTTTATGTCGAAGACTTTGTCAGCGTTGGCGCGGCTGTGCCGGTCCGCTACAACGGCTCAGTGGCCCGCGTGAACTTCGGACCGCTCAGCGCTGCACGGGTGACTCGCTGGCTACACAAAGGCAAGTTCGACGTACTCCACATCCACGAACCCATCACGCCGAGCATCTCGTTGCTGGCCCTGTGGGCTGCCGAGCGGCCAGTCGTGGCCACCTTCCATACCGCTACTCCACGATCGCGATCGATGCAGCTGGCCGGGGGAGTGCTGCGGGCAGCTATCGAGAAGATCGATGCCGGCATCGCCGTCTCAGAGGAGGCCCGCAATGTCGTCGTGCAACATCTAGGACGCGATGCGGTGGTCATTCCCAATGGGATTCAATTCGACGATTTCACCCACCGCTCGGAAACGGGCGTTGAGCTGATGGACAGCTGTCGTTCGACTGGCTCCGAGCGCGCCAGATTGATCTTCCTAGGTCGACTGGACGAGCCGCGCAAAGGGCTCGATGTATTGCTGGCTGCTGTTCCGCTGATCATGAAATCTCGACCCAACCTGGAGCTGATCGTTGCTGGACAGGGCAGCCGCTCGCTTCCGGAGTGGTGCTGCAGCCTCGGCATGATCAGTGTGGAAACGAAGATCAAGCTACTGCGTTCCGCAGACGTCTTCGTTGCTCCGCACCTGGCCCGGGAAAGCTTCGGCATCGTGCTTCTCGAGGCAATGGCGAGTGGCGTCCCGATCGTCGCCTCCGAGCTGCCGTCGTTTCTTGACGTGCTCGGTTCACCACGAGATGAGCAACGACTTGGCGAAGTTTTCACCGCTGGCGACGCTCGCGCTCTCGCAGCCTCGGTGCTTCAGGTTCTGGACCGGCCCGACCCGCTACGCGTCACGAGAGCGCAAAGGGCCGCGCGGCGCTACGACTGGTCAGTGGTCGGCGCCACGGTCCTTGCGGTTTACCGAGCAGCGCTTTCAGCCGCCCCGGCTCGATGGGCTGAAAGGCGCATCGGATGAACACCGTGGAGATCGTGTCCCTGATGATCATCGTTGTGTTGATTGTCGGGTGGCGCGTCACCTGGTTGGCGACCCGAGTCGACCGGGCAAACGTTCGCGCAGAACGCACCTGGGCCGTCCTCGATGCAGCATTGGTGCGGCGGGCCGAGCGGGCACTCGAACTTCTGCTGGTGCCCGGCATCGACCCGGCCACCGCCCTGTTGGTCGCGGATGCTGCGAACGCTGCGCTGGACCCACAGCTATCCCGTCAAGATCGAGAGCGCGCTGAGAGCGATCTCAGCTATGTCCTCGATGCCATCGCAGCGATGCTTCCCAGCGAGTCCAACAGACTTGAGTCTGAGCGAGCCAGGGCCAGCATCTGTCGCAGACTCCACAACGATGCAGTGGCCACGGCGCTGTCGCTCCGGCGGCGATACAGCGTGCGACTCCTGCAGTTGGCCGGTCATGCCGCAGAACCGCGTCCTTTCGAAATGGCGGACGGGCTCAGCCAACCGGTCATCGTGCGAGCAGCCGAGAACTAGGCTGGCCCTGTGACAGGTAGCGAGCGGCAGACCTCGGTCGCCGGCGTACCGCAGAATCCTGAAATGACGCCGATCCCCGGGGGAGCGTCGGCGGATTCGTCCCTGATGTCGCCGGGGGTTCCGCGGTACGACACCGAGCGGATCTGGACGCTGCCCAATGCGCTGAGCTTCCTCCGACTGGCCGGCGCACCTGTTGTGCTGTGGCTGATCGTCGGGCCGCAGAACGATGGCCTGGCTGTTCTGGTTCTCGCGCTGGGCGGCTTCACTGACTGGCTGGACGGTTACCTGGCACGCGCTTGGCACCAAACATCTCGGATCGGGCAGATGCTGGATCCGATCGCGGATCGACTGTATATCCTCGCGGTTCTGCTGGGACTGGCCTTTCGAGGGATCATCCCCTGGTGGCTGGTCGTACTCGTAGTGGGACGAGATGTCATGATTGCGTGCTTGGTACCGATCCTCAAGACACGGGGTTTCTCCTCGCTACCGGTGCACTTCCTCGGTAAGGCCGCTACCTTCTGCCTGCTGTACGCCTTCCCGCTGGTACTGCTCGGTTCCGGTGAGGAAGGCTGGCTGCAGCTCGCGTGGATGTTGGGATGGGCATTCGCGATCTGGGGCACCGCCCTCTACTGGTACGCCGGAGGACTGTACATTGCGCAAACCGTCAAGCTGCTGCATACCATGCCGCCCATCCAGCACCGTAGTGACCAGGATGTGACCGGCTAGCGGCCGGGGACATCGCACTAAGCCGAATGACAGCTTCAGCTGCGCGGTGCCGTCCACAACGGCACACCGTCGATAGCCAACCGGCGCGCCGCGAGCAGGCCGCGGTCTCGACCAACCCAGCGCCTAAGCCGGCGGCGAGGGCAAAAACCAGTCAGGCGCCCGACGCCAGCATGGACTTGCTCAACCAGATCATCCGGCAGCCGATCGACCCCGACTACGCGCTAAGTGCCGCGGCCGGGAGCCATCCACCCAGAGGACGCTGGCAACTCGGCGTACTAGCCATGATCATCGGCGCCTTGTTCGCGGTGGCCGCGCTTCAGACCACGCGGGCCGCTCCGGTACAACAGTCTGAGCGGTCGGAGCTGATCAGCCGTATCCAGACGGCCGAGCATGAGCAAGATCAGCTACGCGGCAGAGTCACCTCCTTGACTGAGGAGATTGCGACATTACGAGCGGCCGCGTTGGGCGACGATGATGCGGCACGGGGCGTCGAATCGGAGATCAACACCCTTGACCCGGTTGTCGGTAATGCGGCTGTCTCAGGCCCTGGGGTGGTGATTGTGGTCGATGACTCACCGTCAGCCGCTGACGACGCCCGGGATCGAGTGCTCGACATCGATCTCCAAGTGCTGACCAATGGACTGTGGGAGGCCGGCGCCGAAGCGATTTCGATCAACGGGCACCGGCTGTCGAACCTCACTGCAATCCGAAGCGCAGGTGATGCGATAACGGTCGACTATCGGTCATTGACCCGTCCGTATCGGGTGGAGGCCATCGGGGATGTGCGTACGCTGCAGGCTCGCTTGGTTGAGTCTTCAGCGGGGGCGTGGTGGAATGACCTGGCCCAGAACCGGCGAATGAGATACGAGATCAGTGACGTGAAGCAGCTCGATCTGGCAGCCGATCCTGGCATTGTGCTCCGTCACGCGGGGAGGGCGGCCTCATGATCCCGCTTGTCGGTCTGCTCGCCGGGATCGTCATAGGCATTGTCCTGGAGCCATCGATTCCCCAGGTCCTCCAGCCCTACCTCCCCATCGCCATCGTTGCCGCGATGGACGCTTTGTTTGGTGCCTTCCGGGCGTACTTGGAAGGAATATTCACTGACCGGGTCTTCATCGTCTCGTTCATCTCCAACGTCTTGATCGCATCCGCGATCGTCTATGTAGGCGACCAGATCGGCGTCGGCTCGCAGCTGGCCACGGGCGTCGTTGTCGTCCTCGGAATCCGCATCTTCACAAATGCTGCGGCGATCAGGCGGGCACTGTTCCATGCTTGACAAACAGCACCTGGATCATCAGACACAGGAATCACCGACGCGACACCGGCGGCATCGCATTCCTTCCCGTAGCGCGGTTTCTCGGCGCATCACCTCACTTCGGCGCAGCCAGCGACGGCTGACCGGCGAGGATCCCGTCTCAGCGACAACGACCGATGAGGTTCCGACTACGACCGCGCCGGTGGATGCCGCAGAGGACTCGTCAACCACCCAGAGCACCCGCGCTCGGCTCGGCGCTTCACTGCTGCGTCCGGGTCGCGGCCAGATTCTGGCAGCCGTCATGTTGTTCGTCGTGGGAGCAGCCGGCGCTATGCAGATCCGCATCAACGCGACCGACGACACGTATGCTTCCGCACGGCGTGAGGACCTGATTCAGCTCCTCGACGGACTAAGCGCCGAGTCGCGACGGCTTGAGGGTGAGATTACCCAGCTCGAGCAGACCCGTAGCAATCTGCAGTCTGGTGCCGACACCCAACGAGTGGCCCGCCAAGAGGCTGAGAAGCACCTATCCGAGTTGTCCATCCTTGCCGGTACCGTGCCTGCTGAGGGACCGGGCATCCGAATGCGAATCGCCGATCCAAAGACAGCCGTCGATGCGGGCGTTTTGCTCGACGCTGTCGAGGAGATGCGCGACGCCGGTGCCGAAGTCATCGAGGTCAACAACACCATCCGCGTTGTCGCGTCGACATGGTTCAGCTCGGATGCTCATGGGCTTGTTATCGACGGCAAACCGGTCAGCCGCCCGATCACCTTAGAGGTCATCGGCAACCCGCACAGCCTGGAGGAGGCCGCGCGGTTCCGGGGCGGGATTGTCTCCGAGATCACCGGCCCAAGGATTGGTGGGCAGGTGCAAATTGAGCAGGAGAGCCGGGTCGTGATCGAGTCCTTGCATGCGGCAGGCGAGAATCAGTACGCTCACCCCGCGTCGGCGGAGCCAACCCCTCGGTGACATGTGATTTTGAGGAGCTTGATGTCGAACTATCCCGAAGATTTAAAGTACTCAGCCGAGCACGAGTGGGTGCGCAGCGGCAACGGCCACAGCGTCCGGGTCGGAATCACCGAGTTCGCGGCTGATCAGCTAGGGGACATCGTGTTCGTCACGTTGCCCGAGGTGGGCGACACCGTCGGTGCCGGAGACGCATGTGGCGAACTGGAGTCCACCAAGAGTGTCTCCGACATTTTTTGTCCGGTTCCCGGCATCATCACCGCCGTCAACGCCACCCTGGATATGCACCCCGAAACCATTAACAACGATCCGTACGGGGATGGCTGGCTCTTCGAGCTGGAGTTGGATGAGTCGGTGGATCTGGACGATTTGCTGGATGCTGATTCTTACGCTGAGCAGCTGGGTGACTGAGTCCGCCGTTTCCAACATATGGGCTTGCGCTTGGTCCTAAACTCTGCATCACGCCTCGAGCCTTTCGGGGCTGCACAACGAAAGCCGAAGCATGCCGTTCTGTACGAACTGTGGACATGAGAACCCAGAGGGGAGTAACTTCTGCGGCCAATGTGGCTCGGCGCTGGTTCCTGGTGCTGCCCGAGCCGCGACTCCGGAGAAGGTGCCGACCGGCGACACGACCAAGGCGATGCCCGCGATGGTTGAGGAGCGTGACGCAGACTCACTGACGGCTGAAGATGAGGCTGCCGTCAATGCGTTGCCGCATGGCTCGGCGTTGCTCATCGTTCAGCGTGGCGCCAATGCAGGCAGTCGATTTCTACTGGACACCGATGTTGTCACCGTTGGACGGCATCAAGACTCCGACATCTTCCTCGACGACATCTCGGTCTCTCGTCGGCATGTCACCTTTACTCGTACGCCGGAGGGGACTGTGGTCCGAGATGTTGGCAGCCTCAACGGCACCTATGTCAACCGTGATCTTGTGGACGAATGCCTGCTCCGGAATGGCGATGAGGTGCAGATCGGCAAATTCCGTCTGGTCTATTACGGGAGTAATCGGGCGCCGGAGTAGGCCCGCAGATCATGCCCAATCCAGCCGAGTCTCCGGTCAGTGCGCCGGAATCCCGCCTCAGGGCAGGAACCCGAAGCATCGGTCAGGTGCTGGCGATCCTCCGCACGGACTTCCCGGAGATCTCGATTTCCAAGATCAGATTCTTGGAGACCGAGGGACTGATCAGTCCGCAGCGAGCGCCCTCTGGATATCGCCGGTACACCGAAACTGACGTGGAGCGGTTGCGCTATGTCCTGTCGGTGCAACGTGAGCACTACTTACCACTGAAGGTCATTCGGGAACATCTGGAGCAGATCGACCGTGGCAAGGCGCCAGTGAATCTGAGCGGCCATGCCGCCCCGTCTGGTAACGGCCTGGCCGGCAGCGGGCACAGCCCGAATCCGTCGCCGGCGACTGCCAAGCAGCCGGTCAGGCTCACCCGCCAGGAGCTGCTGGACGCAAGCGGCCTAACCGACAATGCCTTGAGCGAGCTGGAAAAAACGCAGATCGTGGCCACCCGCCGCGGAACTGCACACTATGGCAGGGATGCGCTTACCCTCGCTATCGCTGCCCGTCGACTTGCTGAGTATGGAATTGATGGACGGCATTTGCGTGCCTTCAAGCTGGCGGCTGAGCGCGAGGTCGGACTCGTTGAGCAGGCCATTGCACCGTACGTGCGACGCGGTGGCGGTAGTCGCGATGTCCCTGGCGATGTGACGCAGCTGGTGATCAGCTTCCACGCGGCGTTGGTGCGCACGGCGATGGAGCGCAGTATCTCCGGGTGATCACTTACCCGATGCGCGACGCGCCCATCCACGAGCGGGGGTGATCTTGTAGCTGGTAGGTCGCGAAGTAGTGTTGTCGCATGCGCGAGCTCGATGTGGTTGGTGTCCGAGTCGAGATGCCGTCGAATGCTCCGATGGTGTTGTTGCGCGAGGTAGGCGGGACTCGCTATCTACCGATATGGATTGGTGCCGCCGAGGCGGCTGCGATTGCAAACGCGCAAGAGGGCATCGTTCCACCGCGCCCACTCACGCACGATTTGATGGTCGATACGCTCACGACGCTTGGCCACCGGCTGACAGAGGTGCACATCACCGAGCTTGAAGGTGGCACCTTCTACGCAGTGCTCCTTGTGGATGGAATCGAGATCAGTTCGCGTCCGTCGGACGCCATCGCGCTCGCGTTACGAGTGGGCTCCGACATCTATTGCGCCGAGGACGTGCTCGATGAGGCGGGCATCGAGATTCCCGAGGCCGAAGATGACGAAGTTGAGAAGTTCCGGGAATTTCTTGACCAGGTCAACCCGGATGACTTCGTCACTGGTGAAGAACCAAAGTCCTAGTCAGACGCAATACTAAAGCTGAACTTGAGGGTCCAGGCTGTCCGCCGCGGCACACCTGACGACTGTGGAGGATGAATTAAGACTTGATCTCGGCCAGCCGGACTCGGCGTCGCGGTGTTTGACCCGCTCAGTGCCCTCGTCGTAGGTTTTAAATGTAATGCCGACCGTGGAATTACGCGGAGGGAACTCAGAGTTCCCCTCTTCCCATCGCAGCACTTGATTCGCCAGAATCACTCGGCAGAATCCGGAGGCAACACGTGAGTAGCACCGACGCATCAGCAAGCCCGGCCGATGGTCCCGGGATTGAGCCGGCTGAAGCGCAGGGGCTGCTCTTCGATGGTGACTTCTCGCCGTTGCCAACCGACATGGGCTTTCGTGGGCCGGTCGCGTGCAGCGCGGCCGGGATCACTTACCGGCAGCTTGACTACTGGGCGCGTACCGGCCTGGTAGTGCCAGAGATACGGAGCGCATCTGGATCCGGATCACAGCGCCTGTACAGCTTCCGCGACATCTTGATCTTGAAAGTGATCAAGCGGCTGATCGACGCCGGTATCTCGTTGCAGCAGATCCGGACTGCAATCGAGCATCTCCGCAAGCGCGGCGTCCAGGATCTCACGCAGGTCACCTTGATGAGCGACGGTGTGTCGGTCTTCGAGTGCACCTCTGACGACGAGGTCATCGATCTGCTGCGAGGCGGCCAAGGCGTGTTCGGAATCGCCCTGGGCGGCGTATGGCGCGACATCGAAGGAACGCTTGCTGACCTGCCCGCCGAGCGCGCGGTGGTTGATGAGCCCCAGGAATCGCACGACGAGCTCTCTCAACGTCGTCAGGCGCATGCCAGCGGCTAAGGGCACTCTGTAGCACGTCGTGCTACAGAGTCGGTGTTGTGGCCGAACGGATCTCCCAACGGGAACTTCGCAATGATAGTGGGCGGATCATGCGCGCGTTGGACGAGGGAGAGTCCTTTGTGATCACCCGCAACGGGACCCCGGTGGGGGAGCTGCGGCCTCTGCGCCGCCATCGGTTTGTGGCCGCTGGAACGATCGTTGCGATGTTCTCTGATGCACCTCCGATCGATGCAGAGGCCTTGAAATGATCTCGACAAAGGCGTAGATCAAGAGATTTCAGTACGTGCCTGATCGGTTGGCGCAGGGCATCCTCGACACTTCGGTGATCGTAGATCTGGATCGACTCGATGCCTCTCAGCTTCCAGAAGAGGTGGCGATATCCACAGTCACGTTAGCCGAGCTGTCGGGAGATCCATCAGCCACGACGGATCCGGCCGAGCGTGCACGTCGACAAGATCGACTACAGCGGACCGAGGCAGCATTCGACCCGATGCCGTTCGACATTCGATCGGCTCGGGCGTATGGGCGCGTGCATGCCGCTGTCGTAGAACAAGGCCGCCAATCGAGACGCGGGTTCGCGGACTTGCTGATCGCGGCAACGGCTCTTGCCGAAGATTCACCCTTAGTCACCCGTAATGGGGACGACTTCAAGGGCTCGAGGATCTCATCACCGTCGTCGAAATCTGAATCTCCGAACTCCTGAAAACTGTGGGCAAGTGGCAACCTTTCGGGCCGGAAGCCTGCATTTCGCCGAAGTTTCTGCGGCTGAGGCGCGTGAGAGCCACGGTCGCCAATGCGTTCGGAGTAACCTAGGCCTGCTGATAAGGCCGCGCGGGAGAGCTCACCGCTCTCAAAGATGTCGGTGGCGCCGAAGGGGCAACATCCCCGGAACCTCTCAGGCAGCGAAGACCGCGTACGCTGTGGCAACTCTGGAGCTGTGGGCGACAGAGGGGGAGCGTTCCTCGCACAAGCGAGAGCAGACACCCGCACACACGCGAAAGAAGATCGAATGACCGCCACTCTTCCAGAAACCCAGCAGGGCTCGCTTCCGTCGCAGCGGTTCAGCACCCGCCATATCGGTCCCCAGGCAGATGATCGGGACAAGATGCTGGCCGCCCTGGGCTTGACCACCCTCGAGGAGTTAGTCGATCAGTCTCTGCCGCGGTCGATTCGCAGCACGGAGCCGCTCGACCTCCCAGCCGCACTGTCGGAGTCGGAGACTCTGGCGAAACTACGGGAGCTGGCCAGGCGAAACCGACCGCTGACATCGATGATCGGCCTCGGGTACCACGGCACCGTCACTCCTTCGGTGATCCGTCGCAATGTGCTCGAGTCGCCGGCGTGGTACACCGCATACACGCCGTATCAGCCCGAGATCAGTCAAGGCCGACTGGAGGCATTGCTCAACTTTCAGACCGTCATTTCAGACCTCACCGCACTGCCTACGGCGGGAGCGAGTCTCCTTGACGAGGCGACCGCTGTTGCTGAGGGGATGTCGTTGGCTCGCCGCAGCACAAAGGTGGGACAAGCGATTCTGCTCGACGGCGACACTTTGCCCCAGACCATCGGTGTTGTGAAAACCAGAGCGGCCGGTCTCGGGATTCCGGTTGTCGTGGCCGACAAGGATTTAGCAGAGGCGGTAGACGAGGTCGATTGCTTCGCGGTCGTTGTGCAAACACCCGGCGCCAGCGGCCGACTCCCCAACACCGATGAGTTGCGGGCGGTCGCCGAGCGAGCCCATTCTCGTGGCGCCATGGTGATCGCCGCCTGTGACCTCATGGCATTGACGATGACCGCCGCGCCAGGAGAGTGGGGTGCGGACGTGGCAGTCGGATCCAGCCAGCGGTTCGGCGTACCGCTGTTCTACGGCGGGCCCCACGCGGGTTTCATCGCTATCCGCGCAGGCCTGGAACGGACCCTGCCTGGCCGGCTCGTCGGAGTCTCCAAAGATCGTGATGGCACTGCCGGCTTCCGCTTGGCATTGCAGACTCGAGAACAACACATTCGCCGGGAGAAGGCGACATCGAACATCTGCACTGCGCAGGTGCTGCTGGCTGTCGTTGCCAGCATGTACGCCGTTTACCACGGGCCTATCGGCCTACGGGAGGTCGCGCAGACTATCCACGATCGTGCCACGAGCCTGGCTGGTGATCTTGTGGCCGGCGGGATCAGCATCGTCCACGACACATTTTTCGACACGGTGCTGGTCAATGTGCCAGGCCGGGCCGCTGCGCTGGTCTCCGACGCACGAAGCGCCGGAATCCATCTTCGGCTAGTCGATGATGATCATGTCGGAGTGTCAATCGGCGAAGACGCAACTACCGCCCACCTCAATGAGGTGCGCAAAGTCTTCGGCGTATCAGCGAGCCAGGATCGACGGTTTGCCGACAACTTGGCCGCGCAGCAGCGTACGACCGACTACCTGACCCATCCGGTTTTCAACACCCACCACAGCGAGACGGCAATGCTTCGCTACCTGCGGGCATTGTCGGATCGGGACCTCGCACTGGATCGCGGAATGATCCCGCTGGGCTCCTGCACGATGAAGCTCAACGCGACAACCGAGATGGAGCCGATCTCCTATCCAGGCTTTGCCGAGCTGCATCCATTCGCGCCCGTCGAGGACGCATTGGGATATCACGAGCTGATCTCCGAGCTCGAGTCCTGGCTCGCCGAGTTGACCGGCTACGCCAAGGTGTCGATCCAGCCGAACGCCGGTAGTCAGGGTGAACTGACCGGTCTGCTTGCCATCCGGGCATACCACGAGTCGCGCGGGGAAGATCAACGTCGGATCTGTCTCATTCCGTCGTCGGCGCACGGCACGAACGCGGCCTCAGCTACGATGGCCGACCTGAAGGTTGTCGTCGTCAAGGCTGCTGCCGATGGGGCGGTCGATCTGCAGGACCTGCGGACCAAGATCACTGAGCATGGTGATCAACTGGCGGCGATCATGGTGACCTATCCGTCCACTCATGGGGTGTTCGAAGAAGGCATCGTTGAAGTGTGCGAGATGGTTCATGAGGCCGGCGGCCAGGTCTATGTTGATGGAGCCAACCTGAATGCGTTGCTGGGCCTGGCACAACCAGGCAGCTTCGGCGCCGATGTAAGCCATCTGAATCTCCACAAGACCTTCTGCATCCCGCACGGCGGTGGCGGACCAGGTGTTGGGCCGGTCGGCGTTGGCGCGCATCTGGCGCCCTTCTTGCCCAACCACCCGCTACTCGAGACGGCGGGTCCAGGAACTGGCATCGGACCGATCTCGGCTGCTCCGTACGGATCGGCCGGGATCCTGCCGATCAGTTATGCCTATATTGCGATGATGGGTGCCGATGGTTTGACGTCCGCCACAGAGCACGCCTTGCTGGCAGCGAACTACGTTGCCGAACGACTTCATGATCATTATCCGGTGCTCTATGCAGGACGCAATGCAAGGGTGGCGCATGAGTGCATCCTTGATCTGCGCGCGTTGACGAAGGCGAGCGGGGTCACCGTGGAGGATGTGGCCAAGCGGTTGATCGACTACGGCTTCCATGCACCGACCATGAGCTTTCCCGTGGCGGGCACGTTGATGGTTGAGCCGACCGAATCCGAACCGCTGGAAGAGATCGACCGGTTTTGTGATGCCATGATCACCATCCGCGCCGAGATTGCCAAGATCGAAACAGGGGAGTGGGCCCGGGAGGACAACCCATTGGTCAATGCTCCACACACTCAATTTGAAGTGACCTCGGACACGTGGAATCACCGGTACTCGAGGCGCGATGCGGCCTTCCCCGGCGGGACTCACGTCGGTCCGCTGTACGCCGAGGGCTTCGACAAGTACTGGCCGCCCGTCGGCCGCATCGACGGTGGATACGGCGACCGCCATCTGGTCTGTACGTGTCCTCCGCCAGAAGCGTTCGAGTAGCTTCAGGCGTCCTCGCCGACCACCTCGTTGATTCGATGCGCCAGCTCGATATCGCTGTGGGTGAGGCCACCTTCGGAATGTGTTGAGAGAACGAGGGTCACCTTGTTCCAGCGGATGTCGATGTCGGGATGGTGATTCATGAGCTCAGCTTCATGGCCGACCTGATTTACGAAGTCCAAGGCGGCGACAAAGTCGATTAGCTCGTACGTCGCGGTGATCGCCGGTTCATCCCCTTCAGCACGGCGCCAGTTGGGCAGCCCCTCCAGCTGCTGGGACACTTCGGAATCGGTCAATAGTTGGCTCATAGCCTCAGCCAAGGGCGAGGTCACGGCGGGTGTCAAGAGGCGCGTCTGGCGTGCCACGTCCGATAGCGTCGGGGACGCAACGGGCGTGGCGTCGGCCCAGAAGGAAAGCACAGAAGGAAAGCAAGGAAAGCACAGAAGGAAGCACATGGTTGCGGTGCCGGAGCGGATCAAACGGCTCGAGCAACGGCCCTTGATCGCGCACATGATGCGCGCTGTCCAGCGCTATCTCAGTCGGCTCGGCTCCCAATTTGCCGCAGCGACCAGCTACTTCTCGGTGCTCGCACTGGTACCGATCCTGATGGTGGCCTTTTCGATCACTGGTTTCGTGCTGACCAAGGTGCAACCGGGCCTGCTCGACGACGTCGCGGACGCGGTCGCGAAGGCGCTAGGAGGCACCGATTCAGCGACTAAGGAAAAGATCTTGGGTGTTGTCAACGACGCCCTAGACAGTTTCTGGACGATTGGCATCGTCGGCCTCATCGCCGCTCTCTATACCGGCGCCAAGTGGATGGGTCATCTGAAAAATGCGGTGCGAACGCAGTGGCGACCGGAATTTGATCTTCGTCCGCAGAAGATCAACATCGTGGTCAAGACGCTCGCCAACCTCGGGCTGCTGGTCGGCCTGCTGGTCGGGATGGGAGTGATGTTCTGTCTGTCCTCGCTGTCCACATCCCTTGCGAACACGGTGGTGGAGTGGCTGGGACTCAGTGACCAGCCTTGGATCGCACCGCTGCTTCGCGTCACCTCGATCGTGATCTCGATCGGTGCCGGGTGGCTGATCTTCATGTACCTGTACACGGTGCTGCCAGAGACCCGCGAGCCGTGGCACATCGTACGCCGCGGCGCCCTGCTGGGTTCGATTGCCCTTGTTGCACTGCAATTCGTGGCCAGCTACGTGATCAGCGCATTTCGCGGTAATCCGGCTGCCGTGATCTTCGGGCCAGTGATCGTGCTGATGCTGTTCTTCAACCTTTTTGCTCAGCTCGTGTTGTTTGTCGCGGCATGGATCGCGACGTCGCAGCACGAGGCCGTCCCAGTCGCCTCTGAGGAAGAGCAGCCACAGCAGGAGAGCACGGCTCCCGACCCCGAGATCGAGCAGGAACATGATGAGGCACCGAACCTCGTCCCAGAGGCCGTTGCTGCGCGTTCGGTCCGAGCTGGCATGGGCGCCGGTTACGTCACGGGAGCCGCTACCGGGGTGGGACTTGGCGCGGTACTCGCCTACCTGTTCTCAGCCGCCGTACGCGGGCGTAAGAAGTCCTGACAAGCCAGGACTGTCAACGGGCGGTGGTGAGCTGAGCGACCGGCTGGCCGATTCCATCCAGCAGATCGGAGAACCACGACGCTTTGATGTCGAATGCCTTGCCGCCTTTGATGCGCTCGAACTCAATGGCGCGGAGTTCGTCACCGCGTTCTTCGTCCTGCCCTATTACTCCAGGCTCGCCGCGCAGCGCTGATTCGACGGCAAAGTCGGTCATCGACCTGATCAATTCGCGATCACGGTCATTTGGTGCTGCCGACCGGGAGAAGTAACCAGACTTCTGCACCATCACCTTCTCCGCATCCAGCCGCTCGGCGAACTTGTTGGCGAACCAATTGCCCGGGTTGATCTTGTCCATCTTGACGTGGCCGAACGGATCCCTGGGGACGTCCTCACCGGAGCGCTCCAGCTCAGCCAAGATCGTCTCCAAACCGGCGCCCTCGGAGATGAAAAGGTTGACCGAGCCAATCCGATCCATCGTCTCCTTGAGGCGTTGCGCCTCGGTCTCAAGATCGAAAACCGCCTCCGGGACGTAGACGCCGTGGATCTCCCACGCCTCTCGACTGAGGCCGATCTCAGGCACCCAGGACCGGGTATCAAGCCACGCCCGGTACGCCTGTGACGCCGCTGCGGTCAGCCATCCGCAATGCCGGCCCATGACTTCATGAACCAAGAGCATCCGAGATCCGGAATTGTGCTCGCCAATGACGTTCTGTGCGAAACGCGCCGCCTGTTCTGCCGCGGTCCAGGCGCCCAGCGATTGGCGTATCGGGATGATGTCGTTGTCAATGGTCTTGGGCAGCCCGACCACAGTCAGCGGGTGCCCGCTACGGGCCAGAAAAGCGGCAAGATCGGCCGCTGTGGTGTTGGTGTCGTCGCCGCCAATGGTGTGCAGGACGTCGATGCCGTCAGCCGTCAGCCTGTCGGCCGCAGCCTGCAACGGATCCACACCTTCGGGAACCAATCCGCGCTCCACAAGGTCTGCAGCATTGGTCAGCTTGACTCGGGAGCTTCCGATCGGTGATCCGCCGAATGAGTGGAGAACCGATGCGTTCTGCCGCACGGCTGGTGTCACCGTGATTGAGTCGCCCTTCAAGAGGCCTTCATAGCCGTGTCGGTAGGCGATGATCTCTACGTCAGGAGCGATGTCGGAGTAATGCTCGATCAGGCCCCCGATCGCCGAGGAGAGGCACGGCGCGAACCCGCCAGCGGTAAGCATTGCCACCTTGTTGACCATGCTTTTTAACCTATCCGAGCCGTCGACAGCGCCCCGCCGGCGTCTGTCAGCCGGTCAATCTTTGGAGGGGTCGAGGTACACCGCACCAGGTCCGCGATAGCTGACGTAATCTTCGGGATTCTGCAAGCTGCACTTCTGCAAACTCAGGCAGCCGCATCCGATGCAGCTGTCTAGCCGATCCCGCAGACGCTCAAGCCTTTCGATCTGCTCGTTCAGCCGACCGCGCCACTGGTGAGAGAGCCGAGTCCAGTCGGCTTTGGTCGGCGTACGGTTTCCGGGCAAGGTCCGCAATGCCTCGGTGATTTCCTCGAGCGACAACCCGACACGCTGCGCGGACCGAATGAAGGCCAAGCGGCGCAACATCGCCCGCTCGTAGCGGCGCTGGTTGCCTGAGGTCCGCGTCGAGGTGATCAGGTCGAGGCTTTCGTAGTAGCGCAAGGCAGAAGGTGCGAAGCCTGAGCGAGCCGCCAGCTCACCGATTGTCAGCAGATCGGTACGGTGCAACACGTCGATAGTCTAATAGATGAACCTAAACCTTTAGTGAAGTTTAAGTCTCGTCAGGAGCAGAGCGGTGTCTCGACTTCTTGATCGGCCAATCATCAGGATGGCTGATGTTCCCGCACATGGCCACGAACATCCGCGCTAGGTGGCAAATGGCGCAAACGGGCTGTAGACGCGGTCTGGTGCGGTAGGAACGCGGTCAGTACACCAAGCTCCGAGCCTGACCGCACGCCAATCACCACCCGGATGATTCTTGGACAACAGATTTTTGGGCGCTGGCGGCACTAGGCTCGATTTCGTGGCCCGATACTTCGACGTCCACCCGGACAACCCTCAGCCACGCACCGTTGGCAGTGTCGTCGACATGCTGCGTACTGACGGGCTCGTCGCGTACCCGACAGACTCCTGCTTTGCACTGGGCTGCCAGCTGGACAACCGGTCCGGCCTGGAACGGATTCGAGACATCCGGGACCTTGACAATCAACACCACTTCACGCTGGTCTGCGCTGACTTCAATCAACTTGGCCGGTTCGTGCACCTCGATAATGTGATCTTCCGAGCCCTTAAGGCATCAACGCCTGGGCAATACACCTTCATCGTGCCGGCCACTCGAGTGGTGCCGAAACGCATGCTGCATCCCAAGAGGCGAACCGTCGGCGTTCGAATTCCTGATCATGTGGTCGCACAGGCGATCTTGGCGGGACTTGGTGAGCCCTTGGTGTCGAGCACGCTGATCCTGCCTGGGGAACAGCGGCCGCTGACTCAGGGCTGGGAAATCATGGAGCGTCTTGACCATGTTGTGGACGCTGTCGTGGATTCCGGTGAATGCGGTGAAGTTCCCACCACAGTTGTTGATCTCTCCGACGGTGACGCAGTGATCATTCGGCGCGGAGCCGGAGATCCCGCGCGTTTCGAGTAGGGGCCGCCTGATGGGCCGGAGAAATCGGGCGCAAAGAGGTCAGACGTCGCAGCAGGCCATCACGGACACGCTTGTTGCGCGCCTGATGGGAAGCAAAGCTGCGGTCCAGGTGCTCTCGGTGGCTCCGATTCCTCTCCTCGTGGTGCGCTCGGTCCTGGTTCATGACAACGCGCGAGAGAATCGCAAGGACAGCTGGCAGCGGCTTCGTGGGACTTCCGAGGCGGCTCGCTACGAGGCAGTCCGGAGCGTCACAGAGCGGTATGCGCGCGATGGCTTTGTGCTCGATGTCGGCTGCTCGCAAGGAATACTCCAGGAAGGTTTGCAGTACCGCCGATATCTCGGCATCGACAACTGCGAACAGTCGATCATGCTCGCCAAACAGAAGTGTGATCTAAGGACGCAGTACGTGTATGCCGACGGATCCACCTTTGTCGCCGACGAGCGACCGGACGCTGTGGTGATGAACGAGGTGATCTACTACTTGCCGGATCCGCTGGGAACCGTCCAGCACCACGCGAGCCGGCTGGCGCCCGGTGGCGTGCTGATTGTCTCGATATATGCCCGAACCTGGTCGTCGCGGCGGCTTATCCGAGCGATCGCTGCGCGGCTGGAACTGGTTGAATCGAACCTTGTCAGGTCAGGCCACTTGGCCTGGACCGTGGCCGTGTTTCGCCCCTTGCCGGATCGGGCGGCTGCCTGAGGATCGCGGATCAGATCGGTTGCCGCTCACTGCAGGTATCGCTCAACCTGCTCCGGAGACCTCGGCTGCGAGTCGTTGGGATCCTGCGCGAACTCTCGATGTGCACGGCGCTGGCGCAGCAGATCCCAGCACTGGTCGAGGGACTCTTCAAGATTACGAAGCTGCTGAGCTGCGTCGGGGACTTCTTCGGGGTCGTCCTGCATCTTGCGGCGCAGCTGGTGTTCAGCATCGACCATCTCGCGAATGCGCGCGAGGATGTCGGAGTCATCCATACGCCTCAGCCTAGGGAGCGTAGGCCGTCGGCATGCTCGCGGGTCCGGCGGGCCGCCTAACGGGCACGTTCATCGCGTTCGCTATCCAACATGGCCATCTGGCGCTCGTCGTAGCGTTCGCCAGCCGCGGCGCCGGGCGGCACTGCACGCTCGATGGCGGCGAAGTCCTCCTCGTTGAGTTGAAGCTCGAGAGCATCGATCGCTTCGGCAAGCCGATCGCGCCTTGTAGTACCGATCAGCGGAACGATGTCCTCGCCGCGGGCGAGCACCCACGCTATGGCGATCTGTGCGACAGTCACGCCCTTCGCTTCAGCGATAGCACGCAGGGCCTCGACAAGAGCGAGGTTCGATTCCAGGTTCTCCCGGCGAAAGCGAGGCATGCGGGTACGCATGTCGCCAGCTGCAACGGTTCGCTCCATCGACCAGGCTCCCCCGAGTAGCCCGCGCGCCAGCACGCCGTACGCGGTGATGCCCACGCCTAGCTCCCGGCAGGCGGGCAGGATCTCCGCCTCGATTCCGCGAGAGAGTACCGAGTACTCGATCTGCAGGTCAGCTACCGGATGGGTGGCGTGGGCCCGGCGTACGGTATCGGCTCCCGCCTCCGAGAGACCGACGTGTCGTACGTAGCCTGCGGTGATCATGTCCGCGATCGCTCCGACAGTCTCCTCGATCGGCACCTGCGGGTCGACTCGGCCCAGGCGGTAGATGTCGATGTAGTCGGTGCCGAGGCGTTGCAGGGAGTACGCGAGGAAGTTACGTACTGCCACCGGCCTGCCGTCGATGCCGATGAAGGAATTGTCCGGAGCGCGCAGTGCGCCAAACTTCACGCTGATCACCACGTCGTTGCGGTTTCGGCTGCGGAGCGCCTCGCGGATGAGCAACTCATTGTGTCCCATGCCGTAGTAGTCGCCGGTGTCGAGCACATTGATCCTGGCGTCCAGTGCCGCGCCGATCGTGGCGATGCTCTCGGCCTCGTCGGCAGGCCCGTAGACGCCGGACATGCCCATGCAGCCCAGCCCGATCGCGGACACGCGAGGACCGGTCGACCCCAATTGTCGTGTGATCATCCGAGGCCTCCCACCTGGAGCTTTCGGCAAACGTACCAACGGCGGGGGCCCTAGCTGGCGGGCGCAGGCCGCGTCGCCTGATCCCAGCGCAGCAGGAGGCCGAGTGTGATCACTTGCAGCGCAACTTCGACCAAGATCGCAAACTGGTAGACGTAGCTTGAGAGCAGGTTGCCCAGGAGGAGCATCAGCAACATCGCTCCGTAGCCACAGCCAAGGGCGATCCGCCGGCGCAGCCGCCTCGGCCGAAGTGCCCACCAGGCGATCCCGGCGAGCGCCGCCACCACGGCATTCAGGCCCCATGTGATAAGGAAAATGATCTTCCCAAAATCGCCGACGGGCTGGTCGCGCACGCTGAGAGTCAGCGCCCCGCGTAGCCGTTCGGGTGTGACTACGACGCCGATGAGTAGCAGTAGTTGGAACAATCCGAGAACGCAGAACAGCGCCAACGCCCAGCGCGCCAATCGGCGGGCACGATTCACGGGCAGCCCCGAGACGACAGTCCTCCGGACTCGGCGAGCGGTACGGCCGGCGAAGGCGAAGGGCTCCTGGACTCGATCCGCCAATGCCATTGATGTCTCGATGCCGTTGAGCAGCGCTGCGGAGGCGTCATCTAATGAACTGGTACGGGCCTTTCGGATGTGATTCTCCATCGCGGCGATCTCAGTTGCGGTAGCCGTGCCGTCGGCGACGGTCTGGCTGAGCGAGATCGCAGCCAGTAGATGCGCCCGCGGATTACGCAGCTGGTGGCGCCGCGCCAGCTCGGTAAGCAGCAAGATCAACAGCAGCGAGGCGTAAACGATGGGTGCAGCGAGCGGAAAGAAGTAATCATTCTTCTGCGTGATGAACTTGCCGACCTCATCGACGAAAAGGCCGAATCCGATTCCGGTCAGCAGCGCGATGATGATGGCCGCCCCACGATTCTGGACGACCAATGCCATTGTGCTGGCTAGGAACAACGCCAGTCCGCCCCACAGTGCATGTGCTAAGTGGAACGTCGACCCGCCGATTTGCGGATAGCCGGTGAGCACCAGGAACAGACGTGTGACCGCGACGGTCAGTGCGCAGCTCACCAAAACGATCAACATCAGTCGCGAAGAGCGGTCCGAGACCATGATGAACGGATTGGGGCTGGGATCGGCGTAAACGGGTCCGGTCGTAGCCTCTTGTGCGGAGGATTCGGTTGGGTTCATGTTTGATATCCGCTCGCTGTGCTGCCTTCCTTACGGCGACGGTACGTTTCGCAGCACAGGTGTCAAGACGCCCCATCTTGCGCCGCATTAGGGGTCGTTTCGCAGCACAACCGTCAAGAAGTTCGATCGCGAAACGCCAAATTGGTCAGCACCTATCTGTCTTAGTCGTTGCTAGCCGAAGGCTGTGGCGCTATGACCAGCTGTTCGCTCCGACGACTGCAGGAGCTTGCCCTCAGACACGATGGAAGCTTCCTGCTCGGGCCACGGGAAGCGACGAAGGAGTCGGATTTGCCGCACAGCTTGTCAGAGCGCAAATTCAATACCGCGCCAAGCTGATCGCTTCCGATGCGCGCTGCCGGCTAGCGGCCCAGGCGATCCATACTCCGCTGATAGCCATCAGAACACCGCCGATCGGTTGGGTCGGCAGGCTGGCACCGGTCGTAGCCATGCCTAGGGCGGCACCAAGAACGTAGAAGATCAGCGTTGCAACAGCCCACACCACACCCGACCATCTGGGCAGAGTGCCCCCACGCCAGATAGCGACACCGAGCAGGCCGTTGCCGATCACCGCGAATGCCAACCCCAGCAGGACGATCACTGTGAGAACGGAGGAAAACTCCAGCGCCATGACCTCGCGATTACCGGCCAAGTAGGCTGCGCCGATCGCGGGGGTGGCAAACGTAGAGATCACCCCCGGCACAGTGAACAGCACATAGCCAGTGATCGACAGCACCATTCCCCACAACGCAAGGCGTGCTGCCTGACTTGCGGCAAGGAATGCACCAAGTGCGAAAGTCCCGAAGATCACCAGAGCAGTGCCCAAGACATTGCCGATGATGTGTTCCACAAGGTAGGGGGTGCTGCTGACGAAGCGGGCCCATCCGTCTGGATCGCGCACCTGATCAGGCTGAGGTTTCAACGTCGAATAGGCGATCAGCAGCCCGTACGCCGGCAGCGCATAAAGGCCGACTCTGATCCAGTTGGCGGCCGGTGTGGAAGTCAACGGTGCGGACCCGACTCTGGGGACAGCGAGGTCATATCAGCACCGGACGGCGCCGGATACGGATCGAAGGAACGTAGGTCGGCCAGCTGCAAGGTGCGCGCGACGTCGCTTCCCGACACAACGCCGACTACTCGCCCGGCGTCATCGACGACAACGGCCCGTCCATCGGCGCAACCCTGCATTCGCTCCAAGAGATCAACCAAGGGATCCTCAGGGCGCGCGGTGGGAACCTCGCTCGGCGGGCAGGCGATGTCTTGCAGGCGGGTGGTGGCTCGAAGTTCTGGCGGCACCCCACGTACGCGATTGAGGGTAACCAGCCCGGTAAGCCGCCCGTAGGGATCAACCAATGGGTAGGTGGAGAACTGGTGAGTGAGAGCGATCTGCGCTACGAAATCCGCAACGGTGAGGTTTCCGTCGACAACGGTGGGTCGTGGAGCCATAACTTGGCCGACGAGAAGCCCGGCTAGCCGGCCGCCCAGCCGAGCTTGCTGCTCTTCGGCGGTCGCCGCGCTTACCACGAACCAGCCAATCAAAGCGAGCCAGACTCCACCCAGACCGCGACCTATCACCACCTGCAGTATTCCGAGGGCGATCATGATGAAGCCCACAATCCGGCCGGCACGGGCAGCGCTTACCGCGGCTGTCAGCCGGTTACCTCGCCACCGCCATAAGGCCGCGCGTAACACTCGACCGCCATCCAGGGGAGCTGCGGGAATCAGGTTGAAGATTGCGAGCATCGCGTTGGTCGCGGCCAGGTAGACCAATACACCGAAGGGCAGCCCAGCTATCCCCAGGGATGTGGCGCCCACTGCGCCGAGCCCAAAGATCACTGCCAGGACGAAGCTGGTCAGCGGGCCAACGATGGCAATGCGGAAGTCCGCTCCGGGAGTCTTGGCCTCGCCGCGGAGCTGTGCCACGCCACCCAAAAGCCACAGCACAATGCTCTCGACCTCAATGCCGTTGCGCCGGGCCACCAAGGAGTGGGCCAGCTCGTGAGCCAGCAGCGAGGCAAGAAATAGCACCGCAGCGATGATCGCGGCGATCACATATACGACGATGCTGCGGCCCGGAAAGGCCGCGGGCAACTGCCCGGTCGCGAGCCCAGCGACCAGAATCGCAACGATAAGAAAGACGCTGGCGTTGATTCCGACCCGGATGCCAGCAATGCGGCCCAGCGAGATGGACGCTCGCACAGCTTCACCGCCTTCGAACGTGTAGTCCTAGATCTCCAGTATTGGATTGGCACTCTGACAAGCCGTTCGCCGGATCCGACTCCTTCGTCGCTTGCCGTGCAGACTGCGGCATGCAGTGGACGACGGCCTCACGGCAAGCTCTTGCAGTCGTCGGAGCGAACAGCTCGTCATAGTGCCAGTGTCCCAACGAGGCAAACCGACGTTCCCGCGGGGACGTCTGCTCGTCTCAGACCTCGGTTGAGCAGGCGCGGCACGCCGTAGGGTGGTGGGCTGTGACGCGTCGCGGCTGGGTGCTCTTCATCGCACTCAGCGTGTGCTGGGGGATTCCCTATCTCTTTATCCGAGTGGCCGTTGCTGATGTTGATCCGCTCATTGTCGCGTTCGGCCGGACAGCTATCGGCGGTTTGCTGCTGCTTCCGCTTGCCATACGCAAACGAGCTTTTCGGCCGTTGCTGCCGCACTGGAGAATCCTGCTGATCTACACCGCGGTGGAGATCATCGGGCCGTGGGTTTTGCTCGGTCACGCCGAGACCCGCCTGAACAGCTCTACTACCGGCTTGATCATTGCGGTGGTTCCCATCGTCGCAGCAATCATTCTCACCGTGATGGGCCTCGATCGCCTTGATGCCCGTCGCATTGCCGGCCTAGTGATCGGACTGGCGGGTGTCGGGCTGCTCGTCGGTCTTGACGTGCGCCTCGATGACTTTGTCGCGATCGGCCAGCTACTGCTGGTCGTCCTCGGCTACGCGATTGGGCCGATCATCATCAGCCGTAGATTGGCCGACCTGCCGTCGCTAGGCGTGGTGACCGTGTCGCTGCTTATCGCAGCTGCCGCGTACGCACCGTTTACTCCGCTGGTCTGGCCGGACCAATGGACCGCGCCGGCCGTTGGCTCTGTCGTGGTGCTTGCCGTGATCTGTACGGCTACGGCCTTTCTGGTGATGTTCGCTCTCATCGCAGAAGCCGGGCCAGCCAGGATGACCTTGATCACCTACGTTAATCCGGCCGTAGCCATACTTCTTGGTGCAATCGTGTTGGGGGAGCCGCTGACGATCGGTTTGGCGATCGGATTCCCCCTGGTCATTCTCGGTTCCGTGCTCGGGACCTGGCGCAGCACGCCTCGAACGCCCTCCACCGTTGGCGCTGATGCCGGCACGGCGCGCTGAGGCCTCTCGAACCGCCCGGCCTATATGCGCGAAGATGGTTGCGATGGAAACCGACGTCACTGAAGTTCTCTGGACGCCGGAACCTGCTGTGGCCCGGGGCAGCGCGATGGCGCAGTTCGTTCGCTTCGTACGTGAGAAGCGCCTTGTCGATGTCGACGAGCTTGACTACACCTCGCTGCATGCCTGGTCGGTAGATGATCTTGATGGCTTCTGGTCGGCAGCTGCTGACTTCCTCGGCGTACGGTTTCACGCTGCGCCTCGAGAGGCACTCGGCTCGCCGGCCATGCCGGGCACCGAGTGGTTCCCGGGCGCGACGCTCAACTATGCCGAGCACGCACTTACCGACAGTCCGGGGCGTGCCGTCGACGACCTTGCCGTGGTGTTCGTCCGAGAAGACGGGCTGGAACGCCTGGTCAGCCACGGCGAGCTGCGGAATCTCGTCGGCCGGGTACGCGCCGGCCTACTGAGGCTCGGCGTAACCCGTGGTGATCGAGTCGTGGCGTTGATGCCGAACTGCGTCGAGACTTTGGCGGCGTTCCTGGCGGTGGCCAGCCTCGGCGCCATTTGGTCATCGTGCTCACCAGACTTCGGAACGCGGGCGGTGCATGATCGTTTTGCACAGCTGGAACCGTCTGTTTTTATCGCCGTGGATGGATATCGGTACGGCGGGAAGGCGTTCGACATCGGGGACCGCGTGCAAGCCCTGCGGGAACAGATGCCGACGCTGAACAGCACAGTTTTGCTGCCGTATCTTGACGACAATGCTGAGCTCGCCGGCACTGTTAACTGGTCTACATTCACGGTTGAGGTCGGTCGGCTGGAATTTGATGTGGTGCCGTTCGACCATCCGTTGTGGGTGCTCTACTCGTCGGGCACCACGGGACTGCCGAAGGGCATCGTGCACGGGCATGGCGGCATCGTCGTCGAGCACCTGAAGACCTTGGCGCTGCATCATGGCCTTGGGCCGGGCAGGCGTTTTTTCTGGTTCACCACAACCGGCTGGATGATGTGGAACCTGCTGGTCTCGGGCCTGATGGTGGGCTCGACAATCGTGATGTACGACGGCAGTCCCGGACATCCGGATCTTGGCACCCTGTGGCGGCTGGCTGCCAAGCATCGTGTCAGCTATTTCGGCGTCTCGGCGCCATACATTCATGCATGCCTGAAGGCTGGGCTGCGTCCGGGGGACGAGTTCGACCTGTCTGCCATGCAGGCAGTGGGCTCGACCGGAGCGCCGCTGTCGGTCGACGGCTTCCGCTGGGTTTCCGACGCGGTGGGAAGCCAGATACAGATCTGCTCCATGTCCGGTGGCACCGACGTATGCACCGCATTCCTGGAGTCAGCGCCTACCGTGCCCGTGTGGCTCGGCGAGCTGTCGTGCGCCGCTCTCGGGGCGTCAGTCGCCGCGTACGACCCGAGCGGTGCCGAGGTCGTCGATGAGGTCGGCGAGCTAGTGGTGACCAGGCCGATGCCGTCGATGCCGGTGTCGTTCTGGAACGATCCGGATTCCTCACGACTGCATGCCGCCTACTTCGAGGACTTTCCAGGCGTCTGGCGCCACGGTGACTGGGTCCGTAAGACCTCCCGTGGGTCCTTCGTGATCTATGGACGCAGCGACTCAACGCTCAACCGTGGCGGAGTACGGATGGGAACGGCCGACTTCTATGCGGTCGTCGAGGGCTTCGATGAGATCGCCGACTCCCTGGTTGTCGACACCACCGAAGTCGGTGCCGCCGATGAAAGCGAGCTGCTGTGCTTCGTCGTGCTCAACCCTGGCGCGGTTCTTGCTGATCTTGAGCCGCGGCTGCGGCGCGCGCTCCGGACAGAACTGTCGCCGCGGCATGTCCCCGACCGGTTCATTGCCGTGGATGCGATTCCGCACACGCTCAACGGCAAGAAATGCGAGGTGCCAGTGAAGCGCATCCTCGCTGGGGTTGACCCAGAGCGCGCCGTGAGCAAGGAGGCGCTGGCCAACCCGGCTGCACTCGAGCCCTTCATCCGGATGGCGCATCACTCCTAGTGCAACAACGCAGCGGTAGTCAGTCGCGTGCAGCTTCGAGGTCGAAGATAGTCCAAGACAGCGGTGGCAGAGTGGCGGTCAACCGAGCGTTGTCGAGAGCGTAGGCACTGAAGGGCCGCGGAATCACGGCATCGTGCGAAACGCCATTGCTGGTGTGGCGGTCCTGGCCAGCCTGGGCGTGCAGGGTCCTCGACGTGCGCACATTGGTCGCGTGAACTCCGCGCAGATCGACCGAGAGCATGGCCTGCTCGGTAAGGCTGCGGTTGGCGACGAAGAGTGCGGCACTGCCGGTTTCGGCGTCGTACGTGGCGCTGGCGTCCATTAGTGGGACGTCGGTGAAGCGGGGGGAGTCGTACCGGTCTGAATCAGCGATCAGCTGGATGATCTGTCCCCGAGCCAGGCGGCGCATCTGCTGGAACGGATAGGCGATCGTTTGCTTCCAGGCGTCGCCGCCGGGCTCAGAGCGCAGCAGCCCGATCACGTTGATCAGCTGGGCCTGGCAGGCGACGGTGACCCGGTCGCCATGCCGGAGCAGCGAATTGAGGAAGGTCCCGACGACGACGGCGTCGGTGATCGTGTAGTCATCCTCGATGAGGCGTGGATGCTGCACCCAAGGTGCGTCCCGGGGTTGGGGACCGTCGCCACTGAAGCGGCTGTTGTACCAGACGTTCCATTCATCGAAGCTGAGGTTGAGCCGCTTTCGGTCAGTCTGGCCCCGACGGCATCGGCGGTCGCGATCACGGCCTGGATGAAGTGGTCCATGTCGACCGCGGATGCCAGAAAACTCAGCGGATCACCCTCCAGCTCCTCGTAATAGGCGTGAAGTGACACGTAGTCGACCGTCTCGTAACACTGCTCGAGGACTGTGGACTCCCAGGAGCCGAAGGTCGGCATGCTGGAGTTGGACGAGCCGCAGGCGACGAGTTCGATCTCGCTGTCGATGAGGCGCATTGCCTTGCCCGTCTCGTTGGCCAGCCGGCCGTACTCGTACGCGGTCTTGTGTCCGACCTGCCAAGGGCCGTCCAACTCGTTGCCCAGGCACCACATTTTGATCTTGAACGGGTGCTCAGCTCCGTTCGCGATGCGACGGTCCGACAAGTATGTGCCGCCTTGATGGTTGGCGTATTCGAGCAGAGCGCACGCCTCCTGCAATCCGCGGGTGCCGAGGTTCACCGCCAGCATGATCTCGGTGCCTGCTCGGCGGGCCATTCGACGAACCCGTGTAATCCGAACTGGTTGGTTTCGATGGAGTGCCAGGCCAGATCCAGCCTGGTTGGTCGATCGAGCTTCGGCCCGACGCCGTCCTCCCAGCGGTAGTTGGACACGAAATTGCCGCCCGGATAGCGCACCACCGTTGGCGCCAGCTCGCGAGTCAAGCTCAGTACGTCTTCTCGCAGGCCGTTGTCGTCAGCACGAGGATGCCCGGGCTCGTACAAGCCGGTGTAGACGCAGCGCCCCATGTGCTCGACGAAGGTGCCGAAGAGGCGTCGCGGCACCGGACCGATGGCGTACGCGGCATCGAGGACAAGTGAAGCGGTGGGCATGAAGCTCCAGTGTGAGGGATGGACGAGGATGGCGGGGTGGACTACGTCGTTGTCGCGGAGGCATATCGGGACCTGGAGCAGGCTTCCGGCCGATTGATGTTGATCGACCGGCTGTCAGCCCTACTGGCTGAGACCCCGCAGGAATTGTTGCCCACTGTCTGTTACCTGTGTCAGGGATTGATAGCGCCTGAGTTCGCAGGCGTCGATCTCGGTCTGGCCGAGAAGCTGGCGCTGCGGGCGGTGGCGACGGCGACCGGTGTCGAGCCGGAGACGGTTGTCGCGGAACTGCGGGAGGCCGGCGACCTCGGCCAAGCCGCCGAACAGTTGCTGGCGGCGACCGCCCAAGATCGGAAGCCACGTCTGCAGGTAGCTGCGGTCGTTGACTCGCTGCACGAGATCGCCAGCGCCGAAGGGCCCGGCTCGCAGGGTCGCAAACTTGATCTGCTGGCCGGCTTGCTGGCGTCGGCTACTCCGCTGGAGGCTCGCTACCTGCTGCGGCTGGTGACCGGCAATCTGCGGCTCGGTATCGGTACCCCGACGATTCTGGACGCCTTGGCGCAGGTGTACGCGGGTAGCCGCAAGGACCGGCCAGTACTGGAGCGGGCGTACAACATCTGCTGCGATCTCGGCCTGGTTGCCGAGACGCTGGCCTCCGGCGGGCTGGCTGCGGTCGAGGAACTGCGCGTCCGGCCAGGCAACCCGGTACGAGTAATGCTGGCCCAGCGGTTGTCTGACGCCGGCGAGATTCTGGCCAGGCTGGGCGGGCAGTGCACGGCCGAGTACAAGTACGACGGAATGCGGCTGCAGGCGCACCGCACCGCCGACGGAGAGATCGAGCTGTTTACCCGGCGGCAGGAGCGAGTGAGCAGCCAATTCCCCGATGTGGTTGAGCTGCTGCAGACCGGCCTAGGCCCGCGCGAGGCGATCTTGGAAGGTGAGGTGGTGGCCTACGACGCTGCCGCCGGTGAACTCCGCCCGTTCCAAGAGGTCATGTTCCGTCGCCGTAAGCACGGAATCGCTGAAGCGGCGCGGGACGTGCCGGTCGGGTTGTTCTGCTTCGAATTGCTGTACGCCGACGGAGAGGACTTCACTGAGCTGCCCTATCTAGACCGTCGGGCACGACTTGCTGACGCTGTCACATTGTCGGATCGGCTTCGGTTGACCACGGCACTCGACGTGGAGACCGAAACGGCGCTGGAGGCCGCGTTCGAGCAGGCGGTGGCGGACGGATCCGAAGGTTTGGTGTGTAAATCGATCGGTCCGAATGCGATCTATCAGGCCGGGGCCCGCGGCTGGCTGTGGATCAAACTCAAGCGCGATTACCGCACTGAGCTGGCGGACACGGTCGACCTGGTGGTTGTCGGCGCGTACGCCGGGCGTGGCCGGCGGCGCGGCACGTACGGCGCCGTGCTGCTGGCGGCGTACGACCCGGAAACAGAGCTGTATCAGACGGTCGGTAAGTGTGGCACCGGGTTCTCCGATGCCGAGCTGGCTGCGCTGCCGGCCAGAATGGCAGGCCATATCCGAACGGAGCGACCGGCCCGAGTCGACTCTCACGTTCCCGCCGATGTGTGGTTCGAGCCCAGCCAGGTGGTCGAGGTGCTGAGCGCGGAGCTCACGGTGTCGCC
>Ga0075423_10000422_pt1 | contig 34037 bp, 33 predicted proteins | sample SoiMethybrSBSTD2_FD_80114 | JGI IMG/M metagenome (GOLD analysis project Ga0075423, IMG submission 80114) | Bulk soil microbial communities from a Populus tree surrounding site in Tennessee, USA - Soil MetaG P. TD hybrid SBSTD2 | ecosystem: Environmental > Terrestrial > Soil > Tree plantation...
CCGGGGTGATCGGGGTCGGTGACTATCTCGGCGCGCAGGCCGAGGACACGCGCGTGGTGAGCCACCTTTTTGCGTGCCCGCATCCCGGCTACCACGGGTGGCGCTGGTCGGTAACCGTTGCCCGCGCCGCGCGCGCTCGCACCGTAACCGTCGACGAGGTCGTGCTGTTGCCGGGTGAAGGCGCGTTGCGGGCCAAGGCCTGGGTGCCGTGGGCCGAGCGGATCCAGCCTGGGGATGTGACGCCCGGCCTGCTGATGCCGAGCACGGGCGATGATCCGAGGCTTGAGCCTGGATACACCGGTGGCGAGTCTGCCGCAGATCCCGAACCCGCCGAGATGAGCCTGGCGCGCATTGTGGCAACCGAGCTTGGGCTCGGCCGGGAGCGGGTGCTCTCAGCGGAAGGTCGAGCTGAGGCGGTCGAGCGCTGGCTCGCCGGTGACGGCGGTCCGGACAACCCGCTCAGCAAGCTGGCACCCGACGTCTGCGAGACCTGCGGGTTCTTTGTACGCCTGCAGGGCAATCTGGGGATCCTGTTCGGAGTTTGCGGGAACGCGTTTTCGGTCTCAGATGGAACGGTCGTCAGTGTTGACCACGGCTGTGGCGCTCACTCGAATGTGCAGCCTGAGGAGCAGCTTGACGAGCTTCCGGAGCCGGTCTGGGACACCATCGAATGGGACGCTCCGATCTCGCTCTTTGACTAGTGGCGTAGCCCTGAAAGCAGTTCTGAATCAACGCTGAAGCGCGTCCAGTGGATGGGCCTTGCAAGTAGCGGTCGGCCGCTGACCGCGTGCAGTGCTCAAACGAAGCGCACCTTTACCCCGCTGTGACATTCGTCACAAACCGGTTCCCCAACAGCGGACGTGTACACCAAACTCTTCAGTCTCGGGGGATTCTTCCTCAACCCAGGAGAATTCTCATGTCGGACACGGCCATTGAGTTTGGGCGCCGGATCCCCCGGATCGCGCGGCTCTCCATAGCCGCTCCCCCTTCGCTGATCCGTTGGACGCTTCGCGCAACGACGGTTGTTCTGTTCGTTGGAGCGACGGCGTTCGGCGTAAGTCTCGGCATGAGCGGCCCCGATAGTGCGCCAACGTCGGTGGTTCATCACCACACGGCGGCGTCGGACCAGTGACCGGAACTGCCGCGACGTGCGATCGCCGAGGCTTACAGCAACGATTCTTCTGGTCCTGGTCTGGCTGGGAGCCGCGCTAGCAGTATTTCAGAGCTTCGTCACTGCTGGTCTGCCGATTCAGATCGGAGTGGCTCTGGTCGCGCACGTCACCGGTATGGCTGCAGGGTACGGCGCAGCCATCATGTTGATCTTGATGTCGCGGGCCCCCTGGCTGGAGTATGGCGTCGGTGCCCACCGACTGGCGCGCTGGCATGCCTGGGGTGGCCCGACGGTGATCATTCTTACGGTCGTGCATGCGCTAGCCGCGGTGCTGGCGTCGGCGTATGCCGGATCAATCGATCTGATGGCCGCGGCGAAGGACGTGGTCGGCATTCCGGGGCTCACGTCAGCCCTGGCTGCCACTGTGCTGCTCATACTCGTCGGCATCGCCTCGCTACGGGTCGTGCGACAGCGCCTGTCCTACGAGTGGTGGCACTTCGTGCATCTGCTCACCTACCTTGCCGTGGCGCTGGGTTTTGCCCATCAACTGGCAGGGCCCGACTTGGCCGGACGGAGGTGGCTGCAGGTTGCTTGGAGCCTGCTGTATACCTACGCCTTCGCGCTGGTCCTGCGGTGGCGGCTACTCCAACCCCTCTTCCAGCTTTGGCGCCACCGGCTCAGGGTCGAGCAGGTATGGCAGGAGTCAGCCGACGTGATCAGCGTGCTGATGTCGGGCCACCATCTGGACGAGCTACGAGCTGAGCCGGGTCAGTTCTTTCGCTGGAGGTTCCTGACGGGCAAGACCTGGCGCTCGGCGTATCCGTTCTCGCTGTCGGCGCCACCGGCCGGCGACCGGCTGCGCATCACGGTCAAGGCCCGTGGCGACGGGACCCGGCGGATCTTCACGATCCCCGTCGGGACGCTGGTATTCGCCGAAGGTCCGTACGGTGCGCTTACCAGAAGGCGCCGCCGCCGGCCGCGCGTCTTGTTGATCGCCGGCGGCGTGGGAATTACTCCGATGCGTGCCCTCTTCGAGGTGATCGACCTGCCGGGCGAGGACGTCACGCTCGTCTACCGCGCCTCCCGCGAGCAGGATCTGGTCCTCAAGCACGAGCTTGATGAGATCTCCGAGCGCTCTGGTGCCAGGGTGGTCTATCTGGTCGGTCCGTCCACTGATACCGCGAACGACATGAGCGCCCACGCACTGAACCGGATCGTCGGCAACCTCAGCGACCACGATGTCTATCTCTGCGCTTCACCTCGACTTGCCGCGCGGGTCCGCGGCTCGCTGATGGATCGCGGTTTTCCACGGCACCAGCTACACGAGGAGCGCTTCAGCTTCTGACGAGCAGCGGCGAACGATCAGCTCGAAGTAGAGCGGCGGCGACGCCGGCGATTCCAGCAGTACGCCAGCTCAATCAGTCCGAGGACGAAGCCGGCCACGCTGATCTGCAGCCACGACTTGTGGCCGTGGGCAGCAAGCGAGTCGTAGCCAATCGCGAATACCACCGACACCAGCGCGAAGATCACCGTGCCGACCGTGACGACGGCCAAGCCGTCCACATCCAGAGCCGGGACAGGTGCTTGCACCCAGAAATGATGGTGCTCGGCCGGCTCGTCCATACCCAACACTTTAGTTCTCCCGTCGCGGCAGGATGTGGTGATGAACAGGCTCGAAACCCAGCTGGCTCGCCTGGTGGAGGAGCAGGTCCTCACGTCGACCCAAGCGCAGGAGCTGGTGGCCGCTGCCCGGGCTGACCGGCTGGATGGCGAGGCGGCGCCCGCCGAGTCCGTTGCCCGATCAAGCCCGAGGAGCTCGGCCGTATTGGAGGTCCTCGGCTACGTCGGCGGCGCGCTGGTGCTGGGCGCGGTGATCATGCTCGGCTCATTCTTCTGGGACGACTTGGGTAGCACGGGACGCAAGCTCGTTGCCGTCGCATCACTGGTGGTTCCTGCCCTCGGTGGCGCGGCATTGGTCAGGGGAGGGGCTCGCCCTGAGCTTGGCCGGATTCTGTTGGCCTTGGCCTGCTATGCCGCCGGCTTCGCCTATCTCGTGGTATTCGACGATCGCAAATTCGTCGTGTCGGCCGCGATCGTCGTGCTGACCTCGGCGATTGGTGCGGTACTGCTGCGCTCCGGGGCGTTCCTTGTCTCGGGCTGGTCGGGCGCCATGCTGTTCGTATGCGCTGTGGTGTTCAACGTCATCGACCCGGTGGAGACCATCGGTCCGGACAGCACCGCCGTGCCGGTGCACCTGGCGATCGGATTTCTCCTCGTGGGGCTGGCTCTTGCAGGCAGCGGGTTGCTGCTCAGCCGCACCCTCGCATGGTCACTTGCAGGTCTTAGCGGCTGGGCCGCGAGCATCGTGCTGCAGATGGACGCGCCGCATGGCGAGTGGCTTTCATTGGCTGTCGCAACCCTTGTGACCGCGGCCCTGCTCACCGCCTTCGTCCTCAGCCGGCGGTACGCGTACGCGGTGATCGGTTGCGCGATCTTGCTGAGCATCTGGCCGGTGTCCCTGTATCGCATCCTTGACGACGCGGTGGGCGCGGCCATCGGTCTGGTTGCGGCGGGTGCAGTACTCATCGGGACGGTGATCGTACTGTCTCGGCGTCGGCGCATCTCAACAACTGCATAGCATTGATAATTAGCATTGCTAACTACTATGCTGGGGTAAATGGGCGGAACAAGGGAAAACCTTCGAACAACAACCGGGCTGGCCCATGCGCTCCGGCCAGCCGTGATGCGGCTGGCCCGGCGACTGCGACAGATGCAGGACGAGTCGCTGGAGCTGAACCCCAACCAGCTCTCAGCTATGGGAGTGCTGCTCAACTCCGGTGATCAGCTGATGGGTGAGCTTGCCGCGCTGGAGAAGGTGCGGCCCCCGTCCATGACCCGCATCGTCAACAGCCTCGAGGTGCGCGGTTATGTCGCCCGCCGGGCGGATCCACGTGATCATCGACAGTGCCTGGTGGCGCTCACCGAGGCCGGCCGTCAAGTGCTGCTGGCCAACCGTCGCCGGCGCGATGAATGGCTGGCCGTGCGGCTCGCAGGGCTGGATCCGGCTGAGCGTGAGGCATTGCGTAGAGCCATACCTGTGCTGGAAAGACTGAACCAGGGATGACTGTCGACGCCGATCCGACCACAACTCAGGCTGAACGTGCTGTCGCCCGACCTCAGGTCATCCGGCGACCGCGCGGGGGCATGTTCGCCGCGCTTGTCGAGCGCAACTACCGCATCTACGTCGCCGGCTCGTTCGTCTCCAATATCGGCACCTGGATGCAGCGGGTGGCCCAGGACTGGCTGGTACTCGAGCTCTCCGGTGGGTCAGCCCTGGCGGTAGGTATCACGACGGGTCTGCAGTTCCTGCCGATGCTCCTACTGTCCCCGTACGCCGGCGTGATCGCAGATCGCTTCAACAAGCGGCAGATTCTCAAGATCACCCAGTCCTGGCTGGCGCTTTGGGCTGCAGTGCTCGGCGTATTGGCGATCACGGGTGTTGCGACGACCGAGCAGGTCTACGTGATCGCATTCGCCTTTGGATTGGGCACCGCGTTCGACAATCCCGCACGGCAGAGCTTCGTATCCGAGGTCGCCGGTCTTGATCATCTGCCAAACGCCATCGGGCTCAACTCCGCTACGTTCCACGCTGCAAGGATTGTGGGCCCCGCGGTCGCCGGTCTGGTAATCGCTCAGGTTGGATCAGGCTGGGCGATTTTGTCGAACGCGGTCAGCTACCTGGCCTTCATCATCGCCTTGGTGATCATCGACGGCCGGCTGCTGCACCCAGCCCCCCGGAGTCCGCGAGCCAAACGACAACTCCGGGAGGGCCTCGCGTACGTCCACAGGAGAACCGACATATTGCTCGTGATGTGTGTGATGTTCTTCGTTGGCACCTTCGGGTTGAACTTCCAGATGACCACTGCATTGATGGCACAGCAACAGTTCCACCTGAATGCGGAGGCCTATGGGATCCTCGGCACGCTTCTCGCCGTAGGCTCGCTGGCCGGCGCACTGATCGCGGCGCGGCGGCGCAGCCGCCCGCGTCCGCAATTCGTGGTCGGTATGGCCGTGGCATTCGGGCTGGTCGAAATCGCCACCGGGCTGGCGCCCAGCTACCAGGCCTACGGCGCAGCGCTGCCAATCATGGGCTTCGTGACGCTGCTGACCATGACTGCGGGCAATGCCTCGATTCAGCTCGGCGTCGATCCACGGCTACGCGGCCGCGTCATGGCCCTCTACATCATGCTGTTGATGGGAGGCACCCCTATTGGCGCGCCAATCCTGGGGTGGCTGGGGGAAGCCATGGGTCCGCGCTGGACATTGATCGGCGGGGGTGCGGTGACTGTGCTCGGAGTGCTGGCAAGCGTTCTGATGCTACGGGGCCGCTTACGGTCGGGCGAGAGCTAGAGCACGCGTACGGCGATGCCTGGGTAATCCAGCACAAGGCCCGCGGAATCGTAGACCAGGCGCGCCCGGAAGTCGAAGGCCGGTGACCAGTAGTCGAAGCATTGATTCTCGCCCTTATCGGGAAGGCGCTGATAAAGCTGCTCCAAGCGCTCGATCTCAAGATCAACAGCACGAACGTACGCCGCCGGCGCGGAGGTCTGACGTCCAAGCGGCAGTGCTTTTCGGTGGACTGGGAAAGCGTTGGTCATAGCTGAGGATTCCAGATCCAGGTCGAGACAGCCGTCCAGCGCGGCCACCCTGGCACCATCGAGCAGCCAGTGTCCTTCGCCATCGGCATCGAGCAACCGGTGCCGCACCCCGCGCGTCGACCGCACGCTGATGCGCGCCCTTCGCACCCGCCACTGTGGATCCAGCTCAATCTCGTAGTCGACCGCCCATGCCTCGCCACCTTCGACCGCGCTGGTACTGCCGGTTGCGCGGAGCGGTGGATTGGGCGCCGAGAAGAATGCCACCTCGAAGCCGAGCCGTCCCCCCTGATGCCGCCACGCGGCACTGGGGGGCAGCAGCTCGGTCGAGAGCACAATCCCAGCCTGCCATCGAAAGCTGACCGGGTACGTGGGGCGTCACCGAGAACCTTGAGACGTCAGGCCCCGGGCATCGTGCTCAACCTTGGCCTTGCTCGGCTATGTGACCAAGCGAGACGTGCGGGTGGGGAGCACGAAGTCGGCGTCGTCTCGACCTGCACCACGGTAGGCCAGCATCGAGCGGGACATCCGATCCTTCAGCGGGCGTACCTGATTGGTGACGCGCATCGCCGTCCGCATGAGCCCCAGCACAAGGCGGCCGACGATCGGCTTGTGCGTCGGGCCCTCATCGGTCATTTGCTCACGAGACTTCAAGACCGCGTCGAAGCCATACTTGATCATCTTTGCCTCGTAGCGTCCGACCGCCTCGACAACCGCGAGCCGGCCGTCGGCCACATCAATGATCCGCGCACAAAGCAGCACGGCATCCCGCAGAGCGGTGTTTGCGCCGACTCCACGGCCCGGTGTCATCGTATGGATCGCGTCGCCGATCAGCGTGACATTGGAGGCGGACCAGGGATCCAACGGCACCGAGGTCTTGATATTGACCGGGAAGCACGTGCTCGGATCGGTGAGCTCGAAGAGCCGCCGCAGGTTCGGATGCCAGTCCGGAGTCATCTCTTCGACGAGGCGGGCAAGATCAGCACCGCGACGTTGCATCACATCGGCCGGGAATTTGTCGGCACTGGCGGAGAAGCCCCAGTTGATGTAGTCGCGGGTGTTGTCGAACTGCAGTCCCGGCCAGATCTCGATCAGCTCGGCGTCCGTGCCACCAATGCCGTTCTTGATCTTGCCTGAGCGATCCCACTTGAACTCCATGACATGGAGGATGCAGAAATAGCCCTTGGGTGCCTGGATCATGGAGATGCCTTGGAACACCCGCGGTGGCACGAGAGAGGTTGACTCCTCGGAGATCGGCAGCTTGCCGGCGATCGCGATAATGCCGGTATCCTCCTGCCGCGCTTGCGGGAGATACTGCTTGCGAACCCGAGAGCCGACCCCGTCGGCTCCAACCAGTAGGTCGCCGATGGCACTCGAGCCGTCGGCGAAATGGGCGGTGACTGTACCGTCTGCGTGCTGCTCGAAGCCGGTGAACTCTTTGCCGAACTTGATCACATCCTCCAGGCCGGTCATCAGCACTTGACGCAGCGTCATGCGGCTGACCGACTTCTCGCTCTCCACCGGGTCGGTTTCAACCGGGAGCTCGATCGCTAGTACCTCATGAAGCTGCTCGGTAAGCATGTTGAACCAGCGCGGTGCGCGTGCCTGGGTGGCGACGAAGGTGTCGTACAGATCGGGCGGCAGCAGCGCATGCAACGCGCGGCTTCCGTCAGGATCGATACCGACTCGGTAGCCGTGCAGACCTTCGGTCCGCAGCGCATCCCTTTCGAACACCTGCACGTCAATTCCTGCTCGTACCAGGCCGTGGGCCAGTGCGAGGCCACCGGTGCCGGCGCCGATCACCAACACGCGTGGCGAAGTCGAGGGCATGGTCAACTCCGTTCTATGATTATCTGGATTGCTCGTGAATCTTGATAATCCAAATATCTTGGATTTTCGAGATAAAATCAAGCCGATGAGCTGCGAGCGTCGGAATCGCGCTGACGTGCTGAGGAGGAGCGAGCGGAGGGTTCTTTCCTCTGCGAGCGACGACGAAGTAGGCGGACTCCCAAGCGCGATTGCGCGAGCAGCTCAAGAAAGTGGGCAGCCGTGGCGCGCAGGAAAGATCTCGAGTTGGAGATTCAGCAGCAAATGGTCCAGGTGATCGCGCAGGTAGTGCTGTTCAACCACGCAGCGAACGCCAGCTTGGGGCTGGGCGCCAGCGATTCGCAGTTTCTTACTTTGCTGCAGATGCGCGGATCGATGACGCCCGGTCAACTAGCCGCGGCGACCGGACTGACCTCGGGCACAGTCACAGGCGTGATCGATCGGTTGGAGAAGGCGAAGCTGGTGCGTCGGGAACGAGATAGCAATGATCGCCGGAAAGTGCTCGTTGTGCCAATGGGCGACGCGGTCGATCGCCTTGCACCCGTCTACGCCGGGAAGGGTGCGATGCTGCAGCGGATACTGGGACGGCGCACGGCACACGAGCTCGAGGTGATCACCGGCTTCCTCGGTGATCTTGTCGCCGAGGACGCTGCAAGCTGAGGGATTGGGCCCCAATCCTGCTGAGTTTTCCGCTATCCGCCTACGTTTGTAAGCGCAGCGCGGCGTCGAGTTCCGGATGTGGCCGCCAGGTTCCGTCGTGCAGCACCCGGCGATTCCACGGGAAGATGATCAACTCGTCACTGACAAGTCCCGAGAACGTCGGTGCCGGACTCGCCCAACTGTGCTGCACGAGGCAGGCCGTGACGACCTCTGCGGCTCCGATATCGATCACGGCTCGTCGGGCTGCCTCCAACGTCTCGCCGCTGTCGACGATCTCGTCCACAACCGCGACCCTTAGGCCGGCGACGTCCGGTGGCACGCCGATCCACCAGACCGGCGAGTCATATTTCACCTCATCCTTGATGCGCCGGCTCAGACGTATTGGGAACATGTCGCGGCGCAGGCATAGCGCGACCGTCGTAGCCGGAATCAATCCGGCGCGTGCAATCCCGATGACAGCGTCGATGTGAAGGGGCTCCAGAGCCTCAGCCAGACCTGCGGCCAGGTCAAAGCAGGCGTCCCAGTCAAGCTCACGCACCCCCGTGCGGCGGCCGTAGTCATAACTCGCGATTTCCCCTGAGTTCCGGCCGTTTCGATCCTCCCGAGTCATGCTCCCATCTTGACCCCGACACGCCCGGCTGACTAGTCGGGGGGTGCTATAGGTTTTGACTTATATAAGTCTGTACCGATAGAGTTGCTTTGTGCACGCGCTGGACATCCTCGGTGATCCCGTCCGACGTCGAATTCTGGAGCTTCTCGCCACGGGCGAGCATTCCGCTGGTGCGGTGGTGGCCGCGATCTCGGTGGAGTTTGGCATCACTCAGCCGGCGGTGTCACAACATCTGAGGGTGCTCCGAGAGGCTGGCTTTGCCACCGTACGCGCCGAGGGGACGCGACGGCTCTACGCGGTTGATCCCGCTCCGCTGCAGGAGGTGGATCTCTGGCTTGATCAGTTCCGCCGGTACTGGAGCTCTCGGCTCGATGCGCTCGGCACTGAGCTGGCCCGTGGCAAGCGTGCCCGCCGACTGTCCACCCAATCCAAGGAGAAACCACAATGATCATCGACATCGCCAACCAGATCGGCGCCACCTCGCGACAGGTCGCGCAGCAGCACACCGAGCGCGGCGAGACCGTCGTCGTGACGCTGGAGCGTCGCTATGCGGCCGAGGTGGCAGACGTCTGGCAGGCGATCACCGACCCGGATCGGGTCCGGCGCTGGTTCCTTCCGCTCACCGGTGATCTCCGCGAAGGCGGAACCTTCCAGCTCGAAAATCACGCTGGCGGGGACATCATGACGTGCGAGCCACCTCGCCATCTCGTGGTGACCTTCGGCGGGGAGAGCAGCATTGTTGATGTTGTGCTTGCCGGCGAGGGGGACCAGACGCTGTTGAAGCTCACCCACTCCGTACCGATCGAGCTGGCCGGCAGCGGCGCCGGAGCCTTGTACGTCGGACCTGGCTGGGATGGCGCACTGCTGGGCATCGCCCAGTACCTCGCAGGTGAGGTCGTCAGTGATCCTGTTGCTGCTGCCAACACTCCCGAAGTGCAGGACTTCAATGTCAGTTCGATCAAGGAGTGGATCGCCGCCGTCGAAGCATCCGACACAGCCGATGCCGATACGATTTCGGCCGCCCAGCAAGCCGCTCTTGCTCAGTACGCCCCCGATCTCGTACGCCCTGACTGAATCTCCGCTTGCCGTTAGCTCACCGCCCAAGAGGCACCGCTCGGCGACAGCCACGCGCAGAGCCTACGGATGATGTTTTTCCGCCGCCTCTGGTGGCATTTGACCGTACCCTTAACCAGCATCGGTGTCGCTAGAGCCAAGGAGGGCATGTGTGACAACCCTGGTGAGGCCGCGTGAGGGACGCCCTGCTCTGGATGGACCGTACAAGGGCGTTCCGGATTTTCTTCGGCGTCCGCTCACCCGCTGGCTTGAGAACGTTTACACCATCACGCCGGATACCTTGTCGCCGCGGATGGACGAAGCTGGCCTCGAGCGCTTGGCCGCCCTCCTTCGCATCGACCTTCGTGGTACTGACGGCTACGGGATGCTCATTGCCATCCTCGCTTGGACGGACGACGACGACGAACGCCTACTGGATGTCATCCACTACACCCTCCAGATCCCGACACGGATGCCGAAGATGTGGAACGAGCTGGAGATTTTGCTTGCGTATGGCGCTTCGATGTGGCAGGCGACGGACAAGGGACTTCAGCGGAGAGTCGATGCAACCGCGATGGATACCCTCCACGCCGCCACTGCAGTTCCGGATAACGCAAGTGATCACCTTGCCCTGGCATGGGCTGGTGCGTACGGCCGGCACCCACATCCGGCTTCTGCCTGGTATCACTCGATCAAGGCACTCGAGGCGACCCTCGGGACGGTGGTATACCCGAACGATCCGACAGTGACGCTCCCTCAAGTCATCAGTGAGCTCAAGACTGGACGGTGGCAGCTCGAGGTCCGGGGGCAGGCCCGCGATTACACGATCGACCCGCTGGTCCAGATGCTTGAACTCGTATGGCCAGATCCGAACCGCTATGACTCTTCCACACCGGAACCACCTGCGACGAAGGAAGAGGCGTGCGCCTTGGTTCAGCTGTCAGTGGCGATCGTGCAGTGGGGACGCGACGGCCAATTGGTGAGGAAGTCGTTCTGACGCCGGTCGCTAACGAAGCTGCCGTCGCAAGACGGTAAGAGGCTGCGGCGCAATCATCAACACGAGTACGGCGGGAGCCGTCGGTCGTTGAGTTTCTGCTAGCTGATCGACTCGTGGGTGAAACAATGTTGCCCACTGGGGGTCGTGTGCTGGAGGTGGGTTGAGCGGGTCTGCGCGCGTGTTCGTGAGTTATCGGCGGGAAGACACGCGTCACGTTGCCGGTCGGTTGGCTGACCGTCTCGTCGAGCGGTTCCAGGTGTTCATGGACATGGACACCATCGAGCCGGGAACCGACTTCACCGACGTGATCAGGCGAGCCGTGAACGACTGCGACGTCTTCTTATCGATCATCGGAACTCAGTGGACGACTGCGGACGATGAGAACGGACGACGAAGGCTCGACGACCCCAACGATTGGGTGGTTGCCGAGACTGCGACTGCATTGCAGCGCAAGGTCCCCGTCATTCCGGTGCTAGTCGACGGCGCGCGGATGCCCGTCCGCACCGAACTTCCTGACGTACTAACACCACTGGCCAGCCGACAGGGGATGACGCTGCGGCATGAGTCATTCTCCTCCGATGTCGGTCGCCTGATTGCAGCTATCGAGAAGCGTGTCGGCACCCCGGCTGCTCTCCCCGCTCGTGACGAGCACCAGCCTGCCCAAACGAATCCAGCTGCGGTCGAGGCGGACTACACCGCCGGTTTAGCCGCGTTCTTCGCGCAACGTTGGGATCAGGCGATCGAGCTGTTTCAACGAGTGCTCAGCCAGCAACCCAATCACCAGGCTGCGGCCGACCGGCTGGCTGAGGCCCGACGCCATCAACAGCTCGCGACCTGGAATTCTCAAGCCGACCGTGCCGCCGCCGAGGGCCGGTGGTCGGACGCCGTGGTGCTGCTGGAAAACATCCGGTCACTCGACCCGGACTATGCGGATCTGAGCAGGCGGCTGCAGGTCGCGACCCGCAGGCGTCATGCCGGGGAATTGGAGAACGACATCCGTACGCTCGCCGCCGCAGGCCAGTGGGCCGCAGTAGTGGCCGCCGGTCAGGAGCTTGGAGCCATCGATCCGAGCCGAGCAGATCCCGACCAACTCGTGACCCGCGCTAAGGGTGCGCTCGCAGACTCACGGCATCGCCACTTGTCGGCCCTCTACAACGCAGCTGGGGAAGCTGAAAATGTCGGGCGGTTCGATCAGGCCGTGCAGGCGCTGGAGGAGATCACCAGACTGGATCCAGCGAATGCCGAGGCCGCCCGACGCTTGCAAGCCTTACGCAGCAGGCAGGCAGCTTGGCCTCAATCGGGGCCGACACCGCCGCAAGCGCCCGGGTACGGCACGCCGCTCATGCAGCCGCCGGGACCTCCTGGCCCGCCAGGGCAGCCTGTGCCCGGGGTCGCCATGCCGCCGCCTCCGCAGCGCAGGCGTTTCCCGACATGGATCGTTGCGTTGATTGCCGGGGTCGTGGTGATTGCCGTCATCGTGAGTGTCTTGGTGATACGCGGTTTCGGAGATGGCGGCGAGGTGACCCCGGTCGTTTCGGAGTCAGCTTCGGTCAGATTTCCGAGTCCGTCGGCCACGCCGAGCCAGAGCCCGAAGGCCTACAACACAAGTAATCTGCGCACCCACATTCCGACCGACATCCGTACGAGTTGCACTGATTACGCCCCATCTGCAGGTGACGCGCTGGAGGCCAAGCTGATCGGCGCAGTACGGTGCGAGCCAACGGGCACGGGCGTGCCGGAAAAGATCTGGTACTTCGAATTCCCCGATAACTCGGCGATGGACGTGGCGTACGCGGCGTACATCCGCGGCAACTTTTCCAAGGGGGACTGCACGAAGAACCGGCAGAAGATGGACTACACGACGACCGAGAAGGGCAAGAAGCTGCCAGGCGGCCTGCTGCACTGCTATACCGCCGACGGCGATGTGACATTCGCCTGGACGCACGACTACCTGCATATCGTGAGCTTTGCAAGCGACAGCGACATCAGCTTTGCCGCGATGAAGAAATGGTGGGAGCACGCCGGGCCATACCGCCAGCCGTAGGGCGTATCTCTCAGGCTCGACGATCCCGACATAGGGTCTTGCCATGACCGAACCGATGGGTTCTCCGCTGGTGACCGTACGCGGGGAGGCTCAGCTCGAAGGGCCGCCGGATCTGGCGACGCTCGCTCTGACGCTGCATGCATCCAGCGATTCCGCCGAGCGAACCAGGTCCCAGCTCGCCGAGGGCTCCGGCACCGTCACGCTGCTGCTGGAGCAGTTCGAAACGGCGCTCGAGCGGTACAGCACCAGCGGGTTGCACGTCTCTCCGGTCTTCAACCGACGCACTCCGACCAAGATCACCGGGTACCAGGGCACCTTCACCACACAGATCGTGGTTGCTGACTTCGAGTCGCTGTCTCCGCTTGTCTTGGCGTTGACCGCCTTGCCGAACAGCCAAATTGATGGGCCCTGGTGGTCGCTGCGGCCCGGCAACCAGATGTTTCGCGAGGCACGGCTGGCCGCGATCGCGGATGCTCGCCGCCGCGCCGACGACTACGCTGCGGCGTTCGGCACTACGGTGTCGGATTTGGTCGAGGTGTCCGATCTCAATCCCGGTCTCGGTGGCGTCCGCGAGATGCGCGCGTTCGCCATGGCCAAGGGTGTGGATGATGCCGCGTTCGAATTCGAGCCGGCGGTCCAGACGGTATCGGGCCAGGTGACAGTCCGATTCACTCTGAAGACAGTCTCACTCTGAGGGCTCACGCTGAGGGTCTCGTAGAACACGTTGAGCCCAGTCATCGGAGGTGCCCTGAAAAACGCCGTATCGCTGCGGTAACAATCTGCCGCTAGATTCGACCCATGTTCGGCAAGGTGCTGGTCGCTAATCGCGGTGAGATCGCGGTTCGGGCTTTCCGCGCAGCCTATGAGCTGGGCGTCAGAACCGTCGCCGTGTTCTCCTACGAGGACCGTAACGCCATCCACCGGATCAAAGCGGATGAGGCGTACTTGATCGGCGAGCGCGGACATCCGGTACGCGCATATCTGGACATCAACGAGATCATGCGTGCCGCGAAGGAGTCTGACGCGGACGCGATCTATCCCGGCTACGGGTTCTTGAGCGAGAACCCCGAACTCGCGCGTGCCTGCGCAGAGGCGGGCATAACTTTCATCGGCCCACCCACGAATGTGCTCGAGCTTGCCGGCAACAAGGTCCGGGCGATCGAGGCGGCCAGGGCTGCCGGCGTGCCCACTCTCAAGTCGACCCCCCCGTCTGCTGACTTGAACGAGCTGATGGCCGGTGCAGAGGCCATTGGCTTCCCGGTCTTCGTCAAGGCGGTCGCCGGCGGCGGCGGCCGCGGCATGCGTCGGATCGAGCGTCCTGAGCAGCTCAGGGAATCCATTTCCGCCGCCATGCGCGAGGCCGAGGGGGCGTTCGGGGATCCGACGGCCTTCATGGAGCAGGCAGTGGGCCGGCCGCGCCACATCGAGGTGCAGATCCTCTCGGACACCAGGGGCGACACAATCCATCTGTTCGAGCGTGACTGTTCGGTGCAACGGCGGCACCAGAAGGTCGTGGAAATCGCGCCGGCTCCGCATATCCAGCCCGAGCTGCGTGAGGCACTGTGCCGCGACGCGGTGCGCTTTGCCGAGTCGATCGACTATTCCTGCGCGGGCACCGTCGAATTCCTGGTGGAAACCGAAGGGGAGCGGGCGGGCCAGCACGTCTTCATCGAGATGAATCCACGCATCCAGGTCGAGCACACCGTCACCGAGGAGATCACCGACGTTGATCTTGTGCAGGCCCAGATGCGTATCGCTGCGGGAGAGAGCCTTGCTGATCTTGGTCTGTCCCAGGAGGTAATCAGGATCAACGGCGCTGCGCTGCAGTGCCGGATCACGACAGAGGATCCGGCAAACGACTTCCGGCCCGACACCGGCACGATCACCGCCTACCGGTCCGCAGGGGGAGCGGGCGTGCGCATCGATGGCGGAACTGTCGACATCGGCGTGGAGATCAGCGCGTACTTCGACTCATTGTTGGTCAAGCTCATTTGCCACGGACGGGATTTCGAGTCGGCCGTGACCCGGGCTCGGAGGGCGCTGGCTGAGTTCCGGATTCGCGGCGTCAGCACCAACATCCCGTTCTTGCAGGCGGTTCTGGAAGATCCAGACTTCATGGCCGGTGATGTCTCGACTTCCTTCATCGAGGAGCGTCCAGACCTGCTGACCGCCCACGCTCCCGCCGACCGCGGCACCAAGCTGCTGCGCTGGCTCGCCGAGGTAACGGTCAACCAGCCGTATGGCCCCGCACCGACCCAACTCGACCCGGGCCTCAAACGACCCACCGGGATCAACCTGAACATCCCATCGCCCAAGGGCTCCCGGCAGCGGCTTCTTGATCTTGGTCCGGAAGCCTTTGCCGAGGATCTGCGGCAACGGGTGTCGGTGGAGGTCACCGACACCACCTTCCGCGATGCTCATCAGTCGCTGCTGGCGACCCGGCTTCGCACCAAGGACCTGCTGCGTATCGCACCGTACGTCGGACGCATGACTCCCGAACTGTTCTCGGTGGAGTGCTGGGGCGGGGCAACGTACGACGTGGCGCTCCGTTTCATTGCCGAAGATCCTTGGGAACGCCTCGCGGCGCTGCGCTTCAACATGCCCGGCCTGTGCCTGCAGATGCTGCTACGTGGGCGCAATACGGTCGGCTATACGCCGTATCCCACCAGGGTGACGACCTCCTTCGTGGCCGAGGCCGCCGAGGTCGGCATCGACATCTTCCGAATCTTCGATGCGCTCAATGACGTCGAGCAGATGCGACCGGCGATCGAGGCCGTACGCGAGACCGGCAGCACCATCGCCGAAGTGGCGCTGTGCTACACCGCCGATCTCAACTCACCGTTCGAGGACCTGTACACCCTCGACTACTACCTGCGGCTGGCCGAGAAGATAGTGAATGCCGGGGCGCACATCATCGCGATCAAGGACATGGCCGGCTTGTTGCGTCCGCCCGCGGCCCGCAAGCTGGTGGCAGCACTACGGCAGAACTTCGACTTGCCGGTGCACCTGCATACCCACGACACCGCGGGCGGCCAGCTCGCGACCCTGGTCGCGGCGATCGATGTGGGAGTAGATGCCGTGGACGTGGCGAGCGCGCCGATGGCGGGAACGACCAGTCAGGTGCCGGCGTCGGCTCTCGTAGCCGCGTGTGCGAACACCGAGCGGCCCACGAATCTCGATTTGCGCGCGGTGATGGAGCTGGAGCCGTATTGGGAGGCGGTGCGCAAGATGTACGCGCCGTTCGAATCTGGTCTGCCCAGCCCCACCGGCCGGGTCTATGACCACGAGATCCCCGGCGGGCAGCTCTCCAACCTTCGACAGCAGGCGATTGCGTTGGGGCTGGGGGAGAAGTTCGAGCAGATCGAGGCGATGTACACCGCTGCGAACCACATCCTCGGCCGTCCGCCCAAGGTCACGCCGTCATCGAAGGTTGTTGGTGACCTTGCGCTGCATCTGGTGGCAGTCGGCGCCGATCCAGATGACTTCGCCGAGAACCCGCAGAAGTACGACATCCCCGATTCGGTGATCGGTTTTCTCAATGGGGAGCTAGGCGATCCTCCCGGCGGCTGGCCTGAGCCGTTCCGAACCAGGGCGCTGCAGGGGCGTACGATGCCGACCCGCGATGTCGAGCTCTCGCCCGAGGATTCGGCCAACCTCGACGACAAGGGACTGGTACGGCAGAGCACGCTCAACCGTCTGCTCTTTCCGGGGCCGACCAAGGAGTTCCTGGCCAACCGCGTCACCTACGGCGACGTGGCGCGGCTCAACACCCTCGACTTCCTCTATGGGCTGCAGCCCGGCCAGGAGCATGTCGCCAAGATCGGCAGGGGAGTCAGCCTGATCCTTGGGCTGTCGGCCATCGGCAACGCCGACGAGCGCGGCATGCGGACCGTGATGTGCACGATCAACGGCCAGTTGCGCCCCATTCGCGTACGCGATAAATCGATCAAGGTTGATGTCAAGACGGCCGAGCGCGCCGACCCGAACAACCCGGGCCATGTGGCTGCGCCGTTCGCAGGCGTGGTCACCGTCACTGTGAACGAGGGCGATCAGGTCCAGGCCGGCGCCACTGTCGCCACAATCGAGGCCATGAAGATGGAAGCCGCGATCACAGCGCCCGTCGCCGGTGTCGTGCAGCGGCTTGCGCTCGCCGACGTCCAGCAGGTAGAGGGCGGCGACCTGGTCTTGGCAATCGCTCCCGTGTAGGCGTATCCCCCGCAGCCTCCTCCGTGAGGCAACGGCTGCCGTGATCAGCTGGCCCAGAAGCCGACCAGATCGGGCACCGGCCGGCCGAGCGAGGCCGCCACTTGCGCCCAGGGTAGGAAGCCCTCCAGCCACATCGTCAGCGAGTTGATCATCTCCCGCTGCTCGGCTGTCTTGATTCCCGGCATTGCCAGTCGATAGGCCGCCGCCATCGCGACTGCCTTCTGGTGGGGGTGCCAACCGACCCTCAGCCCCTGCACGGGTATCAGGTTGAGGCTGGGCGCGCTGTTCAGCAGGTGGCGCAGTCCTACCGACGCCGAGGCGCCGCCTCGGGCGAGCGCAAAGTCGAGATCATCGAGTTCCTGGGCGGTCAGCCCCATCCGGGTCGAACCCCAGGCGATGCCCTGGACGAGTGTCTCGAGCAGACGCCAGGTGGCCCCGGTCCGATCCGGCGGCACGTATGCCCCGGCGAGCAGCACCTCAACGTCGTGCGGCTCCGGCTGCGTGGGTGAAATCACTGGCGCCGCAGGTACCCGTTTGAAGATCGGTCCCAGCTTGGAGAGCAGCCCGCCTCTGGCCTCGAGACTCGGCGGCGCGAAGGCGCGTTGCGCGACCTCACGCAGGTGGTCGGCGACCTGGGGCGGGGCTCCGAACATGCCGCGAACCTCCTCGATGCCGATGGCATACAAGCGAAGTTCACCCATGACTGACACCGTAATCGAGCGCAGCATCGGCCGGGGTGCATTCATGGCAGCTGCGAGCGTCGGGAATCGCGCGCCGGCACGCGGAGGAGGAGGGGAGCGAAGGCGTTCCTTCCTCTGCGAGCCACGACGACGGCTGCGGATTCCAAGCGCGATGCGCGAGCAGCTCCAAAAAAATAGCCGCCCTATTCTGGGCGCATGAACCCACGGGTGCGTCGGCTCATCGTCTCCGGCGTACTTGGCGGCCTCGTCCTGATAGTCGTCGTAACTGCAGCCTGGAACTGGCTACGGTGATGGTCATCGGCGCGTACGCTCCCATAGGCAAACAAAGTCGCGGAAAGGGATCGAGGGATGGCATTATTCCGCGCGTCCAGGCGCGTCGGACTGCTGCTGCTGGCCGCGCTGCTGCTCGCGATCATGCCGACGGTCGCAGGGGCCGAGGACACCCTCGCCTTCAAGATCAAGGACGCTCGGATCACCGAATCCTCCGGTCTCGCCGTCGATCCAGCCGGCAACGTCTACTGGACCGTCAACGATTCAGGCGACCGTGGTGTGGCCTACGGGATCGGGCTCGATGGGACAGTGAAGGGCAGCCTCAACTTCCGCGCCCAGCCGGTCGATGTGGAGGCGGTTGCCCTGCACGATGCCCGGCTCTATGTCGCCGACATCGGAGACAACAACAGCAGTCGCCGCGTCGTTCGTGTCTACTTCTTCAAGAATCCCAGAGCCAATGGCCTGACGGTGAGCTACCACGCGTACGACTTCCGCTATCCGGATGGATCGCACAACGCCGAGACGCTGCTCGTCAATGACTCCGGTCGGCTGTTCATCGTGACGAAGGCCCAGAACGCTGCTGTCTACGCGGCTCCGGTCAAACCCAGCCGCAACGGCGTCAACGACTTGAAGAAGGTGGGCTCGGCACCGTCTGGTGTCACCGACGGCACCTTCCTGCCTGGCGGAGACAAGATTGCACTGCTGACCTATACCTCAGTGAACCTGCTCGATGCCAGCAGCTACAAGGTACTGGCCAGCTCGCCTATCCCTCATCAGCCACAGGCGGAGTCTTTGACGATGAGTCTGGATGAGAAGTCTTTGCTGGTCGGCAGTGAGGGCAGGAAGTCCAAGGTGTACGCCGTCCCGGTGCCGAGCGAGACCACCCCGATGCCCACCCCTGCTGCGAGCGAGGATCCCGGCGGCGAAACCGATGTTCCCGAGGATCAGGCGGATTCGATTCAAAACCAGAAGGGAACGCTGCTGGCGCTCGGGCTGGCCGGCTTCGTAGCAATTGTTGCCGGGACGGTTGTCGGCTTAGCCCGCAAACCCTGACGTGCCGCCGGTGCCAGACTGACGTGCATGCCCGATCTCTACGGGGAGCGCACCGAATACAAAAGCGAGCACTTACTCGAGTCCGATGCCCCGGCCGATCCCTTCGCGCTCTTCGATAGCTGGCTGGGGGATGCGTTTGTCGCCAAGGAACGCGGACTGTTGCCAGAGCCAACAGCCATGGTCATCGCCACCTGTGTCGAGGACCAACCATCGGCGCGTACCGTGCTGCTCAAGAACGTCTCCAACGAAGGCTTCACCTTCTTCACCAACTACAACTCCCGGAAGGGCAGTGAGCTGAGCCGCAACCGCAGGGTTGCGCTGCTCTTCGGCTGGTATCCGTTGCATCGCCAGGTGCGCGCAGAGGGTACTGCCGAACTGGTGCCGCGGGCGGAATCGGAAGCCTACTTTGCGACCCGGCCACGTGACTCCCAGCTTGGGGCATGGGCCTCCGAACAGTCCTCGACTGTCGCCTCGCTCGATGAGTTGGCGGAGGCGTATGCCGCCACAGAACGCCGATTCCGAGGGGTCGCAGTCCCGTGTCCCGAAGATTGGGGTGGCTACCGCGTCACCCCGACCATGATCGAGTTCTGGCAAGGCCAGCCGAGCCGGATGCACGACAGACTGCTCTACCAGCGGACGGGGCTGGGCTGGACGCGCAGTCGACTGGCACCTTAGGTGCCGCTGGGTTGATCAACCACTGGGTGGAAGTCAGCTGATCATTTCTGGGATCAGAAATCGATCACTGAGGCGCGATCAACCCGGCGGTCTGAGATGTTGCCGCAGCGTAACGGGCCTGCGCGTCAGTCCAGTTGACTATGTTCCACCATGCGGTCACGTAGTCGGCCTTGACGTTCTTGTACTGCAGGTAGAACGCGTGCTCCCACATGTCCAGCAGCAAGATCGGTATCTGGGCAAGCGGCAGGTTGCCCTGCTGATCGAACAGTTGCACGATGTTGAGCCGGTCGCCGAGGACGTCGTACACGAGCATTGACCAGCCCGAACCCTGGATCGCATTGGCATTCGCCCCGAACTGGGCGCGGAACTTGTCGAAACTGCCGAAGTACTCATCAATCGCTGCTCCGAGGGTGCCATCCGGCTTGTCGCCGCCCTCAGGAGACATGTTGGGCCAGAACACCGAGTGGTTGATGTGGCCGCCGAGATGGAAGGCCAGATCCTTCTCGAGCTTGTTGATGTTGCCGAACGAATCCCCATCTCGCGCCTCAGCAAGCTGGTCCAGCGCGGTGTTGACGCCCTTCACGTACGCGGCATGGTGCTTGGAGTGATGTAACTCCATGATCTGGCCGGAGATATGTGGTTCCAATGCGCCGTAGTCGTAAGGAAGATCGGGCAGTTCGTAGGAAGCCATTACAGTCCTCTCGGCTCGTGGTGCGTGCGGGAAGTCAAACTGACGCTCATGCTACGACCAGGGATCGTCGAGCTTGGGCACAGGCCCCTTAGTTGCAGCCATGGGGTAGCTACCCACTTCGTCGGCTGTTCGAACATCGAGTAACCACTATTTCGTGCTGTGTTTGACTGGGTGGATGACGTATCTGCGGGAGCGCTCAATCGAGTGGCGAACTGCAGCGTGACTCCTGCACTTTCTCTTGTCGGGCTCTGCAAGTCGTTCGGACCCAAGCGAGCGGTTGATCATCTCGATCTCGACGTCCGGCGCGGGTGCATGTTCGGGTTGGTCGGGCCGAACGGCGCAGGCAAGACCACCACGCTGTCCATGGCGACCGGCTTGCTCCGGCCAGACGCAGGCACGGCTCGGGTTCTCGATCATGACGTCTGGGCTAATCCCGCTGGGGCGAAGGCGCTGATGGGAGTTTTACCCGACGGCCTGCGGCTGTTCGACCGGCTGAGCGGAGGAGAGTTGCTGCATTACGTTGGACTGCTGCGCAGAGTGCCTCTTGCTGAGATCGCCACTCGCTCGGCCGAGCTGCTCGATGCGCTCGCGCTTGCCGACGATCGAGACACCCTCGTCGTGGAGTACTCGGCCGGCATGACGAAGAAGATCGGACTCGCCTGTGCGCTGATCCACGCTCCTCGGCTGTTGATCTTGGACGAGCCGTTTGAGGCTGTCGATCCTGTCTCCGGCGAAGTCATTCGCTCGATTCTGCGCAACTACGCACATGCGGGCGGCACTGTGGTCATGTCCAGCCACGTGATGGAGCTGGTCGAGAGCCTGTGCGACGAGCTGGCCGTTGTTGCCCAGGGCAGGGTGCTGGCCGCCGGCACCCTCGACGAGGTGCGCGCGGGCTCCAGCCTGCAGCAGCGCTTTCTGGATCTGGTCGGCTTTACGGCGTCGGGAGAGGAGTCCTTGGCGTGGTTGCGCTCCTCGTCCGGCTCAAGTTGACGCTGCTGAAGAACAGTTTGAAACGGAGCCTGTGGCGGACGGTCGGGCTGATCATCGCGCTGCTCTACGCACTGGGCATCGTTGTCGTGGTACTGGCCGCTATGGTCGGCCTGCGATACACCTCGCTGGCGCTGACCGCCGACATCACAGTGATCGCGTACGCCGGCCTCACGCTCGGCTGGCTGCTCATGTCGATGCTGGTCTTCGGCGTCGATGAGACCATCGATCCCGCCAAGTTCGCGCTGTTGCCCGTGCGCGCCTCGGAGTTGTTGCCTGGCCTGCTGCTCGCTGGCCTGGTCAGTGCGCCGGGGGCGGCGACCGTGCTGGTAGCAGCGGGTCTGGTGATCGCGTGGGCGCGTACCGTGCCGCTGACGCTGGCAGCCCTGGTTGCGGTACCGCTGGGTGTCGTCACCTGCTTTCTGCTGTCCCGGGCCGCGACAGCTGCGTGCGCCTCCTTCCTCTCTTCGCGCAGGTTTCGTGATCTTGCGTTTGTCGCGGTCGCGCTGGTCGGCGTGGCAATGGCCATCGTCGGCAACCTGATCAATGCGATCGTCAGCACCGAGGTCGCCAAGTTGCGAAGTAGCCTGGGCGATCTTGCGATCGTGGCTGGCTGGTCACCGTTCGGTTGGGCGTGGGCGATTCCGGCCGACGTCTCACGCGGTGCGTGGGCAGCGGCGGGCGTCCATCTGGTGCTGGCCGTTGGGTTGGTCGGATTGCTCTGGATGACCTGGGAACACTTTCTCGCCCTGGGCTTGGTCTCGCCTATGGACGGCGGCGGCACAGCCAGCAAAGTGCGTGATTCCAGTTCAATCGAGCGCCTCTACCCGGCGACTCCGGCGGGCGGCATAGCGGGTCGGGCCCTGCGCTACTGGCGACGTGATCCTCGCTACGTGGCAGGAATTGCCGGTTTCCTGATTGGGCCGATCGTGCTCATCGTCACTCAGATGATCAATCCGCAGGGCAACGCCGCAATCGCTGTGTTCGCCCCGAGCCTTCTGGGGCTGCTGGTCGGATTCAGCATCGCACAGGACCTCTCCTACGACGGGAGCGCGCTCTGGCTACACATCTCGGCCGGCATCAGTGGTGCTGAGGATCGCGTCGGACGCGTCATGTCGACAATGACGATCTATCTGCCGCTGACGGTGATCTTGCTCGTCGTCGCCATGATCACCACCGGCGCATGGCACTTACTTGTACCGGCGGTCGGGCTCGCCTTTGCGCTGATGCTCAGCGCTCTCGGCGTCGGATCCTTCGTCGGCACCCTCTGGCAGTGGCCTGCGGCGCCGCCGGGCGCCAGCCCGTTCAGCCAGGGCAAGGCCGGTGGCCTACCGTCGCTGCTCTCACTTACGGTCACAATGCTCGGCACATTGAGCCTGACGCTGCCGACGATCGCGCTGGTCATCTGGTCCTTCTCCACACCCTGGGTGGGTTATCTGACGGTGCCGGTCGGTCTGGTGTGCGGCTTCATCGTGCTTCGGATCGGAATGACCCAGGGCGGCCGGATCCTCGATCGGCGCTGGCCGGAGGCGATGCTTGCTGTCTCGGAGAAGGCTGCCTGACGCCCCATTCCTCTTCTTGACGCCCCACGTATGTGTGGGGTGTCGATGCAGGCACCCCGAGGACCTGCGGCGTCGCTTGGAACGCGCCTCCGAGAGGGGTTTGCAGCGGCCTGACGAGCTGACGCTCCACCCACCTTTTCGCTGACGCCCCGTCTGCTGCCTCGACGCCCCGCTTATTGATGGGGCGGTCGGCGAAAAGATGGCGCGTGATCAAGAAGGTAGAGCGCCAGCCAACAATGAGCTACTGCGGATTGCGGCGCACCACGAGCACCCTGAAGCCTTTAGCTGATGCGGTGCGCTCACACGGGTAGCCCTGCTCGATGAGCCAGCGCTGCAGCGTGTCGGCCCCGAGGTTCTTCCCGACCACAAGGCGAGCAACGCCATCCGGTGCCAGCCGCGGAAGCCACGTGAGCAATAGCTCGTGCAGGTTTTGCTTTCCGATCCGGATGGGGGGGTTGGACCAGATCTCGTCGTAGCGTGCCCCAGGTTCAACCTCGTCGGGTCGCAGCACCCGTACCCGGTCCGCAACGCCCAGTGCCACAGCGTTGTCTCGACAGAGCGCCAGCGCCCGCTCGTTGACATCCACTGCATCGATCAGTGCTCCCGGGCAGTGGACCGCGATGGCCAGCGCAATCGGCCCATAGCCACAGCCGAGGTCAAGGATTCGCGGGCTTCCGACAGGCACAGGCGAACTGCGCAGCAGTACGGCCGTGCCACGGTCCAGGCCATCGGCCGCGAACACTCCGCTGGCGGTGATCAACGTCAGCTCTCGGTCCCAGACGCGCGCGGTGATCCTGCGCCGTACCTCGGCGCCGCTCGGCTTCTCGCTGAAGTATTGCGAGGTCTCCTGGGGCGTCATGATCGGCTGCCACCTCGCACCGTCCGCGCCTCCAGAACGCGAGCGGCCAAGTCATGATCAGCTGGATAAGCGACCTCCTCCAGTGTCAGTCCCGCCGCAGGCATGACCCTGATCGTGGGGTCGCGCACGCTCTGTCCGGTCACCCTGGTCAGCCACTCATGATCACGGTGACCAGTGGCGACCGCTACCAGTGCTCCCATCAGGGACCTCACCATCGAGTGGCAGAACGCATCCGCTCGTATGGTGCACTCAACGACACCCGCCATCGGTCCGGATGATATGCGCCGACCGGTCAGCTCGAGCAGGGTCCGGATAGTGCTAGCTCCGTCCCGTTTGCGACAGAAAGCCCCAAAGTCTCTGAGCCCCAGCAGATTCGCTGCCTCCTCGTTCAACCGAACAAGATCGACTTCGGCTCGCACCACGGCGATCTGGTAGCGATGCAGCGGGTCGGGTACGCCCGCATCGGTCATTCGGTAGGCATAGCGTCGCCATATCGCCGCGAAACGAGCGTCGAATCCGGGTGGTGCCGCCGAGATCCGTCGCACCACGCAATCCCCGCCCAGCACGTGGTTGAGTCGTCGAGTCAGCCCTCCTCCGCCATCGGTGATCACCGCTGGATCCAGGTCAAGGTGGGCGACCTGGCCTCTGGCATGCACGCCGGCATCGGTCCGGCCGGCGCAAACCAGACGCGGCTGTTCGCCCAGCCGCAGGACCCGTGCGATCCAGGTTTCCAGTTCGCCCTGGACGGTACGCAGCCCGGCCTGGGCGGCCCATCCGGAGAAGTTGGTGCCGTCGTATGCGATATCCATCCGCCACCGAACCTTCGGCGGTTCGGAAACCTCAGCTGACACGACGATAGGCAAGGTCGAAGGTCCGCCGACCTGCATCCAGGCCTCGCTGCTCGAACTGGGTGATCGGCCTCGCTTCCCACCGCGGGGCCCACCCGCTGGGATGCTCGTTCGTGAAGTCATGATCGTTGTCGAGAACCTTGCGCATCCTGTCGGCGTAATCAGCGCAATCGGTCGCAATCCGCCACACTCCGCCCGGCTTCATCCGGGAAGCCGACAGCGCCGCGAACGCTGGTGTCAACAACCGGCGCTTGTGATGGCGCGGCTTCGGCCAGGGATCTGGAAAAAACGTCCAGAGCGCATCGATTGATCGGGCCGGCAGGAGGCGCTCGATGCCAGCGACCGCGTCTGCCTCGACGATCCGGACGTTCTCCACGCCTCTCCGGGCGAGCTGGCCGAGCATCCGCGCGATGGCCGGCCGGTAGACCTCGAAGCACAGCAGGTTCGCCTCCGGCCGAGCCTCCGCCATCGGGATCAGTGACTCACCCGTGCCGGACCCGATCTCGACGATCAGCTCTGCAGCACGTCCGAAGGCCTCGACGAGATCCACGGCAGCGTCAGGGTGGATTGATGTGGAGGCCTCGTGACGAGGCACGTCAAGGAGGTAGCGCTCCCTGTGGACCTCCCAGGCGCGACGCTGGTTCGGGCGCATCCGGTTGCTGCGGCGTACGAACGACACGACCTGCCGCTGTACGCGGAGATCCGTGGGTTCAGCAGCCGAGCCAATCATGATCTTGGCCAATATAGTGGCTTAGCTTGAGACGTCCTTGGTTGACAGCCTGGCCCAGGCAGCAAGCCAGAAGACGCAGGCGTAGACCAGAGCCGTGATCAGCCCGCGCTGGATCGACTCGGTGGCGATCGGGTCGCGCAGCAGATCACCAAATGCCGTCCACCAATGCGTCAGCAGCCACGGATGAAGCCAGCCCAGCTGTGAGATCGAGTTGAGGATGAACATCAAAACGTTCACTACTACGACCGCGATGGTCGCGCCAATCGGCTGCTCGGTCAGCGTCGAGATGAACAGTCCAATCGCGCCCAATGCGGAGAACTGGACCCCAAGATAGAGCGAGCTCAAGGCCAGCCGCCACACGCCGTCGCCCATCGAGGTCTGCGTGCCGGAGAGCAGCGTCATGTCACCGCCGCCGAAGAGCGCGAGCCCCATGATCGTGCCCACAAGTGCCACCAGGAACGTCGCCGCGATAGCGAAGATCACAATTGCGAGGTACTTGATCACCAGTAGTCGGGTGCGTCCGACGGGAATCGCCAGCAGGTAACGCAACGTGCCAAGGTTGGCCTCGCCCGCGACAGCATCACCCGAGATAGCGCTCACTGCCAAGGGTAAGAACAGCGGCAGCTCCAACGCGAGCGCAGCAAAGGCCACGAACAACCCGTTGCCGGCGATCGCGCTGATGAAGTCTGGACCGCCACCCTGACTGGGCGAGGAGAGACGTGCGGAGACAGCCAAGATCACCGGAACGACGGCGAGCACCCCCATCCCAGCGATATTCCGCCGGCGCCCGAAAATGATCTTGAGCTCCGATCGCAGAAACCGGGTGGAGACCCGAGCGCGTGGCGGATTGCCGATCAAGACGAGCTCAGCCGCTGACATCGAATCCCTCTCCGGTCAAGGACACGAACACGTCCTCGAGGCTTGGCTGCAGCACGCTGAACCCGAGCACCGGCACATACGCGCTGACCAGGTTCGGCACGATCTTTTCCACTGCTACCTCACCCAGCGCCGCCGTCACGTAGCCGGGCGAGGTCACGATCTCGCTCAGACCCAGCTCGCTCAGCACTCGCGCCGCGTCCTCGGTGCGATCTGTGTCGACGCGTACGGTCTGCACCGCGTCGGCTCGCAGTTCGCTCAGTGGGCTTTGCGCCACCAGCCGGCCCTCATACATCACCCCGACATGGCTGCAGATCTGGTCCACCTCGGCGAGCAGATGGCTGGAGACGAGCACGGTGGCACCGTCACGTGCCAGGTCGCTGATCAAGTGTCTAACTTCGCGCGTCCCTTGGGGATCGAGCCCATTCGTGGGTTCGTCCAGCACCAGAAGATCACGGGGCATCAACAGCGAGTTCGCGATCGCCAGTCGCTGGCGCATACCTAGTGAGTACGCCCGGTAGCGCTTGTCCGCGGCCGCCAGCAAGCCGACCCGGTCGAGGGCGGCGTCGATCCGCCGCCGTGACGAGTGTGCGTCGCTGAAACGGTCCGCCGCATCGAGCCTGGCCAAGTTTGCGCGTCCGGAGAGGTAGGGATGGAAGGCAGGACCTTCCACGAGCGAGCCGACGCGCCGGAGCACGGTTCGGGCGGCCGATGGCATCCAGGATCCCAGCAGTGAGATCTCACCAGCCGTCGGCGAGATCAGCCCAAGGAGCATTCGTATCGTGGTGGTCTTGCCGGAGCCGTTTGGCCCCAAAAAGCCGTAGACCGCACCAGCTGGCACCTCCAGGTCGATGCGATCCACAGCAACCTGGCGTCGAAACCGCTTGGTCAGCCCGCTCGTGACGACTGGCGAGGCCTCGACGGAGTCTGGCGTCACTTGCTGAGCGCTTGATAGATCACGTCGGGGCGAACCGCGCCGACAGCGAGCCGGCCGTCGTCGGTCCATACGGCCGAGAACACGGTGCCGGCAAGCAGCCGACCCGAACCCCAGGATCCATGAACCGGCTGCAGCTTGGCGAGGAACGCCTTGAGCTGCTGATCAGTCTGGCTGTTGGCAAGATCACCGATCTTTGTTATGCGTACCGCTGTCCATCCGGTGCCGACAATCTTCGTGGCCGTCTCCGCTCGCTGACCATGTTCCGCACCCGGCGTCTTTTGATCACTCGGCTTGATCTCGGTCACCTTCGCTCCCGGCGGCGGGTTGAAGACGAACTCGGAATCATCGGGCCGGGTGAAGTCCACCGAGGTGTAGGCGACCTCGAACACGATCTTGTTGTCTGGTCCGAAGACCTGCACTCGGAGCGGCAGCTTCGTGTCGCCGTCGATCGCGATCCGCGCCTGGCTGATCAAGGTGTTCGAGTCCTTGGGATCCAGTACCAGCTCGTACGCGGGACGGCCGGCAACCTCGACGGAACTGTCGCTGGTCACGGTCGTCGTCGGCTCCAGCGCTTTGAGCACCTGGTCTGCCGCTTCTTCTGGTGTCCTGGGCGTACCAGACGGCGTAGGAGTGGGCTGTCCCGCCTGCTCCGCGGTCACGGTGCGATGCGTCGCAGCATTCTCCTTGCTGTCCCAGGTCCAGACGTCTTTGCCGTTCCTGATGATGTCGTACTCGCTGTAGGTGCCAAGCACCGCCAACCGTGCCTTGTCCGGAGCCGAATACCGCACTCGCAGCGTGTGGGTTCCGGAGACCAGAGAGGTGAGTTCAGCGTCCTCTTGGCCGTTCGCACCGGGGATGGCCGGAATGCCGAGATCGGCCCGTTCGACGACGGTGCCGGTGAGGCCGTCGGTTTTGGCTTGCTGTAGGTCGACGAGCAACTCTTGCGGTGTCCGGGTCGGCAGTTTGTTATCGGCGCTCGCTGTGGTGGCGACGAAGCTGGCGCCGGCCACGACGAGCACGAAGGCCAGCGGCGCCAACAGGCGCAGCGCTGGTTTGGAGTCAAAGATCCGCATGTGCCCATTGTGGTCTCGACTCACTGTGAGATCCCTGAGGTAGTTCGATCGCTGTGAGAACCTCCGAAGCCCGAGTGCCAACGTTGCAGCCGATACTTGGCGTGTGCGAGTGCTGCTGGTAGACGACGAGGAGCGGATGGTTGCCGCGCTGCGTCGCGGGCTCGCGGCCGAGGGATTCGTGGTTGAGAGCGCCACCGACGGAGCCATGGGTCTGCAGCTTGCGCAGCACGGTGACTTTGATGCTGTGGTGCTTGACGTCATGCTGCCGGGATTGTCGGGATATGAAGTGGTACGCCGCCTGCGGGCTCGCGGCAATTGGGTTCCAGTGCTCATGCTGTCGGCCAAGGACGGCGAATACGACCAAGCGGATGCTCTTGACGATGGAGCCGATGACTATCTGACCAAGCCCTTCTCCTTCGTGGTCTTGGTGGCCCGGATCAGGGCGCTGCTTCGGCGGGGGGCCCGAGCCCGCCCTGTCGTGCTCAGTGCCGGCGATCTGACGCTAGATCCTGCGAGCCGCGAGGTCTTGGTGAACGGAGGGCCTGTTGACCTGACACCGCGCGAGTTTGTGCTGCTGGAGTACCTCATCCGCAACGCCGGCCGGGCGATCGGCAAGGCTGAGCTGCTGGACCATGTCTGGGACAGCGCCGCCGAGGTCGCTCCCAATGCCGTCGAGGTCTATGTCGGATACCTGCGGCGCAAGATCGGGAACGATCGGTTGATCACCGTACGCGGTGTCGGCTATCGGCTGGCATCAGGCCCGGAGCCCATCGCGTGAAGCGCTTCTGGACATTGAGCCTGCGGGTGCGGCTCATGATCATCGGGCTGGCCGGAGTCGGTACCGCGTTGATCATGGGTGGAGTGGCGTTGTTTGGTGCGCTGACCTATTCGGTGAATCGCACTCTAGACAACGAGGCGCTCGGCAGCGCCCACGAGGTAGCCGCAATGGTCAACGAGAACCGACTGCCCAGCCCCGTTCCCGTATCCGGTGCCCAGGTCGTCCAGGTGGTTGATGCCCAGCAACGGGTGATCGGCGGCTCGGTAACGGCGGACCGCCTGACCCCACTGTTGCGCCCGAACGAGCTGACGATGGCACTAGGCGGAAAGGCGGTTGTCCTGGACGGCGTACGACTTGGCATCGTGGGGCCTCTGCGAGTGCGAGCCATCCAGGCCGGATCGACGGCGGCCCCCGTCAGCGTCGTTGTCGGATTGCCCGTCGGCGACGTGCTTGCCACACGCACGGCCTTGCGAACCGCTCTGCTCGTTACCTTTCCGCTGCTTCTGGGGACGCTCGCCGTGATTGCGTGGCGGGTGATCGGGTGGACGCTTCGGCCGGTGGAACAACTTCGTGCGGGTGCTGAGCAGATCAGCAGAACGCGCCGGATCAGCGGGCCGGCTGGGCGACAGCGTCTCCCAGTGCCACCGGCGGCGGACGAAATCCGCGCTCTTGCCGTCACCCTCAACGAGATGCTCGACCGGCTTGCCGAGGCCTACGAGCGGCAACGTTCGTTCGTGGCGGACGCGGCACATGAGCTCCGCAGCCCGCTGGCCAGCATTCAGACCCAGTTGGAAGTTGCCCAGCGACTCGGTGAGGGCGAAACACTACCCGCTGATCTCATGGTTGATGTCAAGCGGCTGTCCGGACTAGCCGAAGACTTGCTGTTGCTCGCCCGGGCCGACGCTGACACCCGGCCACCGGCGCGGCTGACTCCCATCGATGGGCGCGATCTGGTTGCCGACGTTGTGCAGGCATACGACGGTGCGCGCGTTCCAGTGACGTTGGGGGCGAACCAGGCTGTCATGATCATGGTCGATGCCGAAGAGCTGCGTCGCGCGCTCGGGAACCTGGTCGACAATGCGGTGCGGCACGCGCGTGCCGGGGTCGAGGTGGCAGCGCGGGTTGATCAGGATCAGGCCGTGATCAGTGTCAGAGACGACGGCCCAGGCATCCCGACAGCAGACCGAGAGCGAGTCTTCGAGCGCTTCACGCGGCTCGATGATGCGCGAGAGCGCAGCTCGGGCGGCGCCGGCCTCGGCTTGGCGATCGTCCGTGAGCTCATCACCCGCGCGGGAGGGACTGTCGCGCTCACCGGGGCGGAGCCTCCGTGGAATACCCGTGCGGAGTTGCGAGTCCCGCTCGCAGACCATGACGATCGCGAACTGATGCCCATCGACCAATCACGAAGTGATACCGATCGACCCATCACAAAGTAATACCGATCAACCTAGTCACGCACGCTTTAGCACTCCTACCCCCTTGTCTGCTAACTGCTCCGTGAGGACTATTGACCCAGGTTCGGCTGGTGATCGACGACGTACCTGAGGTCCTGCACCTGAGCAGTGAGTTGGGAGGTCATCATGGATGGCTTTCGGTCGTCGATTGAGGTCGCGCCACTGCAGGCCGATGGATCGCTCTACGGCTTCATGTTGTTGGGGCGCTGGCCGAACGACACGGTCGAATGGGCCAGATTCCTGGTACTAGCCGTGCAGATGGCCGCCGTTCCCGGCTTGCTGCCGACCAGCACCGTCTTCCGCGTACGCGAGGAGCTGCCCGAGCAGCCACAGCCAGGGGCGGTCGGACTCGTCGTCGCCGAGGGACAACTGCTGGGTGAGAATCCCCTTCGCCCCGGCCACTTCGCGGGGCAACAACCGCCAGGGCTGATCGTGTTGCACCCACCGTCGAGCACACTCGCGAGTATTCCCGAATACCACGTTGCATCGGGTTGTGTGTTCCTCCCCGGCCTGCCGCACCTGGGCCTTGATCACCGCGCCGCCTGGGTGGAGGCGGACGTTGACGGGACAGTAACGCAGCTGATCAGCAAGGTGGGCATCGATCCCCAGGTCAACGCCGACACCGCCGCGCTGGCCATGCTCCTCGCCGCTTGACCGCCTCACGTTGGGCGTTGATCTGGGGCTGCCGCCGACTAGGGCGGGAACGCACGTGCGCGTGCGTTGCTGCGCCGCAACCCGGGGCAATATGAAATCGCTTCGTGAGTGGGTGGCGCCTAGCATGGCCGACCATGGGACACGTCGAGCTCTCCGGTGTCGGGTATCACTTGCCCGATGGCCGCGTCTTGCTCGATGAGGTGTCGTTCCGCGTTGGTGAGGGTTCCACAGTCGCGCTGGTCGGCCCCAACGGTGCCGGCAAGACCACGCTGCTGAAGATCATTGCCGGCGATGTCGCACCGACCAGCGGGTCGGTGTCCCGTAGCGGAGGCCTCGGTGTGATGCGTCAGTTCATCGGCAGCATCCGAGACTCCTCGTCCGTACGCGACCTGCTGTTCTCGCTATCGCCGCTAGCGCTACGCCACGCGGTCGCCGAGCTCGATCGCCTTGAGCTGCTGCTGATGGATGACGACAGCGAAGAAGCCCAACTGCGATACGCGCAGTCTTTGGCTGATTACGCCGATGCCGGCGGGTACGACGCAGAGGTCATATTCGACGCCTGCTGCACCTCAGCTCTTGGCCTCAGCTATGACCAGGCAAGGTGGCGCGAGGTCGCCAGTCTGTCCGGAGGTGAACAGAAGCGGCTGGCCCTGGAGGCCCTGCTTCGGGGTCCCGACGAGGTCTTGCTCCTCGACGAACCAGACAACTTCTTGGACGTGCCAGCCAAGCGCTGGCTCGAGAATCAGCTTCAGACCACCCAGAAGTCTGTGCTACTGGTCAGCCACGACCGCGAATTATTAGCTCAAACCGCGAAGACCATCGCTGTCCTGGAGCTTGGCGCCGCCGGCAACTCAGCGTGGATTCACGGATCTGGTTTTGCGACGCTCGCTGCCGCCCGCCGGGACCGATTCGACCGCCTCGAGGAGCTGCGACGGCGCTGGGACGAGCAGCACGACAAGCTACGAGAACTGATGCTGCTGTACAAGAACAAGGCCGCGTACAACTCAGGAATGGCGTCGCGTTATCAGGCGGCCCAGACCCGCTTGGCCAAGTTCGAGGAGGCCGGTCCGCCGCAGGCGGTGCCGTTGGAGCAGCGCGTTTCTATGCGGCTGAGTGGAGGACGTACGGGCAAACGCGCGGTCGTGATCGAGAATCTCGAGCTGACCGGCCTCATGAAGCCGTTCGACGACGAGATCTGGTTCGGTGATCGCGTTGCAGTGTTGGGCTCCAACGGCTCTGGCAAGTCGCATTTTCTCCGCCTGCTGGCACGCGGCGGCTCCGATCCCGATCGTGAACACCTGCCCGTCGGTGATCTAGACATCGCTCCAGTTCCCCATACTGGCAAGGCAAAACTCGGAGCGCGGGTACGACCCGGCTGGTTCGCCCAGACCCATGATCATCCGGAGCTTGTCGGTCGTACCCTGCTGGAGATCTTGCATCGCGGTGATGATCACCGAGCCGGCATGGGTCGCGAGGAGGCGTCCCGCAAGCTGGATCGCTACGAGCTGGCAAAGGCTGCCGAGCAGAGATTCGAGTGGTTGTCTGGCGGCCAGCAGGCGCGCCTCCAGATACTGCTCTTGGAGTTGAGCGGTGCAACGCTGCTGCTGCTCGATGAGCCGACCGACAATCTCGACTTGGAGTCCGCGGAAGCACTGGAACAGGGACTTGATTCCTTCGAAGGCACAGTGATCGCCGTCACTCATGATCGGTGGTTCGCACGAAGCTTCGACAGATATTTGATCTTCGGTGGGGACGGCAGCGTGTATGAGTCAACGGACCCGGTCTGGGACGAGGCGCGGGTCGAGCGGTCGCGGTAACCAGCGACGACTGGGGATATCCCGACCTCAGGATCCCGGGCAAGCCTCTAGCCCATCGCCGGCAGTGGATGCTGCGCAGCGGACCTCTGGCTTCCTCAGCGCAGATCCAGCCGCATCAGGACACGTGGAAAGCCGCCGGACACCGAGCCGGTGTCCGCAGCCTTGACGAAGCCGGCATCCTCGAAGAGCTTCCGCGTGCCGACGTAGGCCATCGTGAGATCGACCGTCGCTCCCCTGTTGTCTACGGGGTAGCCCTCGACCGCTGGCGCACCCTCTGACCGTGCGTACGCGACAGCACCATCGAGAAGAGCGTGTGAGATGCCTTTCCGGCGGTGGCCAGGGCGGACCCGAATGCACCACACCGACCAGACCGGCAGGTGATCGACGTGAGGGATCTTGGTAGAGCGCGCGAAAGGCAGTTCGGACCGGGGCGCCACGGCAGCCCACCCGACTACCTCAAGATCTTCGTAGCCGAGGACGCCCGGCGCCACCGTACGGCTGCAGAGTTGCTTCACGTACTCACCCCGTGCCCGGCCGACGAGCGCGCGGTTGGTCGTGGCGTCGAGCCGGTGGCTCAGGCACCAGCACACTGACGAATCAGGATTCTTGGGTCCGAGCATGATCGCAACATCATCGAACCGCGCCATCGTGGCGGGACGGACTTCGATGCTCATGTTTGATTGCCTCGCTGGCTCTGCAGCGGATCGCCCTTGAAGGCCGCCTGCTTCGTCGTCGCTGGCCGACGAAAACCGTGTCGGCTCGCTCCTGCACAGCCACGGCGGCGCGCGATCCGGTATTGGATTGCTCCGCTCGCTGCGCTCGCTCTGCGCGGATCGCGCGGTGGAGCCCGCCTACTTCGTCGTCGCTCGCCGACGAAAAGCGTGTCGGCTCGCTCCTCCTCAGCACGGC
>Ga0075423_10000423_pt1 | contig 34021 bp, 31 predicted proteins | sample SoiMethybrSBSTD2_FD_80114 | JGI IMG/M metagenome (GOLD analysis project Ga0075423, IMG submission 80114) | Bulk soil microbial communities from a Populus tree surrounding site in Tennessee, USA - Soil MetaG P. TD hybrid SBSTD2 | ecosystem: Environmental > Terrestrial > Soil > Tree plantation...
GCTGGTAGCCTGGAGCCTTCTCGTCCGCGTGCTTGCTTCCCCGGCGACCTTGCCCGCCCCCCGCAAGGTGCACCTCGATCTTGTCACCGCCAATCCTGACCTCGGTGATGGGCACGGGCTGGTTCGCTTCCACGCCTACGCCTTTTTCCTTTAGCCACTTGGTCATGTCCTCCAGGTTCAGCCCGCGCTCATCAATACGGTCACCTTTCCGGGAATAGTAGATGTCGATTCCCTCTTTGGTGGCCGGAAGTTGGAGCAGTGGTTTCACTTCCTTACCGAGCAAAAGCTGCGTCAGCGCCTTTCGCGAGGCTTCCGACGTTCCGGCCACGGCACCGGAAGGAAATAGGGAAATCCCCATACCAACTATGAGTACCAGAAGCTCTCCAAATCTTGCCTTCATGTCTCCTCCTCCTTAGTTCACAAAAACAGAAGATACGCCAGCCGGCGCCAAAATCAAGGGACTTGGAGTCAGGCGTAGGCCCTTCGAGCGTTTCGCTGAATATGATTGGCGTGAAGGGGAATACGGAGCGCCGGAATCCCGCTCACGATGGTTTCAGAATGACAACGTTATGGGAGGTGGTAACAAGCTCAGCCATAGTCGATTTTATCGTCAACCTCCCGAGATTGCACGACAAACCATTTCTCCCGGTCAGCCTTCTGGTCCTGATCTGCCACAAGGTTCGAAAGACCATGCATGGTGCTGCTACGCGATCTTGTCCACGAGCTATTCATTCGACCCGGGAATCTCAAGGCAGCAAGTATTACTTGAAAGAACAGGGAATCACTTATGATTACCTGTCGAGATCTGTGGGCTCAAACACGTTGGCTCGGTGGGGAACACCAATGACAGTTTGGAGACTCTGAGGTAAGAACCGCCTCGCCCGTCATTCTGCGCGACGCTCACGGTCGCATCAAGAGAAGCTGTGCGGCCAAATATGAATTCGAGCGGATGCACCCTTGGCCATCAACCGCCAAAAGCTCGGGCCTATGCCGGGCTATGTCGTCGATCACGTCAGAACCTTTGAAGTTCCATACACTGAGATTGGTCCATCCTGCGAGATGACAATGGCGACGGTGCCTCTGTACTTCTCACAGAGTGCGATAGCTGACCTGTGTCGGTGGCCTCCCTCCGACTGCGATTCGGGATCGGTTGGAACTCTGATTGTCGCCCCGAAGCCGTGTAGCGACAGGTCTTTCTTCATGACGACAGCGCCGTCAACTCTGGTGAGGGCTGCAAGCGTATCAGAGCATTTTTCAACCAGCTCGTTATTCATGTGGTCACGAGCTAGCCACAGTCGGTCAAACTCCAGGCCTAGCTTGCCGGGCCACTTTATTGAGATATCCCTAAGGCAACTCGTTGGATCTGATGGAAGAAGCAAGAATGCGCCTCCGTGTCCTCCAAGGCTGGTTTTGTAAGTTGCCCTTGCAAGGACGTAGGCGCTTGTCCTCCAATCGCGTCCGTCCTCCGAGGCTGCTGCGTCCTTAAGACGGAAGACAGCCATTTGCCAGCTCTCATCATATGGACAGATGAGCCCTCTGACTATGTCGAGTGCGGGAATCAGCTTATTGGGCAGGAGGATAGAAATGCTGAGAGGCGCTCTAATATGAAGGCCTACCCCGTCCTGCTGGAGATGAGCCTCGGTTATTCCGGATATCTTCCATTCGCCGTTCCAGGTACAAAGGACCGCCGCTTCCGGGGATACCGCTGGAGCAACGTCAGCTAGATTCTCCAGAGGCAGGTCCAGATTTAAGAGGAAAGGGTGTTGTTTCTTGTAGGTAGTGCGGACGTGAACCCTCGGATAGCGTCCCTCGTTTGGAATTACACTTAGCCTCAGTGCCGCAACCAGAAGTGATTCCAGACCAGGGACTTCACCCTCACAATGCGACCGGATCGTTGACGCAAGGCTCTCGGGCGAAATGACCGAGCTGGAATCGAAGCCAAGCGTCATAGGAGTACCGCCGAACTATTGAATGAGCGGAAGGATTTCATCAAAAGTAGATGAGTATATGGAAAATCGTTACGCAACTTCAATCAGCAACACAGGAGCGAGCCAACCCAAACGCTATGCTGACACTGATACCGGTAGCGAACGCGAATACCATGATCGTGCCAAGCAAATGGTTTTCGCTGATGCCTCCATGGTCTCGGTGGGGTTGATTGTGTTCCTTCGGTTGCCTCGACTTAACCGCTCAGGTCATTTTCAAGAACAATCCGATAGCGCGCTTTCCCTGCTTCAAGATGGCCGAAGGCTTCATTTGCTTCAGACATTTTGAAACTTTCGGTAACAGCTGCGATATCGTGTCGCGCACAAAAGTCGAGCATTTTCGCTATCGTCGCTGGAGCTCCCGAAGGTGTACCGGAAACCGATCTTTGCCCGGCTATCAGCGGAAAGGCAGGTAATGGAATCGGCCCTGGTACAACTCCGACAAAGTGCAAACGGCCTTTCGGTGCGAGCGTGTTCAAAAAGGACAGCCAATTCAAGTCGGCATTCACCGTCGAGATGATGAAATCGAATTTTCCCACCGCCGCTTCCAGCTCGCTGTCACTTTTTGAATTAATTACAAGGTGTGCGCCCATCTTGCTGGCTTCGCCAGCCTTTGCAGACGACGACGTGAATGCAGTGACTTCGCAACCCCACTTGTTCAGAAACTGCAACGCCAGATGTCCAAGACCGCCGATGCCAATAACGCCGACTTTGTCGGTAGGCTTTACATCAAACTGCAAGATCGGGTTAAAAACCGTAATCCCACCGCAAAAGAGCGGTCCGGCTTTGCTCGCGTCAAGCTTGTCGGGCAGCCGGAGAGCCCATCCCCAATGGCAGCGTACACGGTCCGCAAAGGCCCCGGGTCGCCCGACGATTGTCTGCTCGGCCTTTTGGCAAAGGTTATGATTCCCGCTTAAACATTGTGGGCAAGTCATGTCGCTCTCGGTGAACCACCCCAGCCCAACTTTGTCGCCGATTTTCAAGTTCTTCACTTGGCCGCCGACAGCAACAATTTCTCCGACGGCTTCGTGCCCCGGAACAAACGGATAAGCAGTCATTTGCCACTCATTGTCGCGCATTGATAAATCTGAGTGACAAATGCCGCAATGCGAAACGTTGATCTCGACCTGTTCCGGTTTCAAATCGCCGGGATCAAACTCAAACGGTTCGAGCTTTCCCTTTGGTTTACGAGCTGCAAGTGCTCTAATTTTACGTTCCATGAGCTTTCTCCTCTCACGATCTATAAAGTCTGCCTCGACCTCGTGTTAGTTATCAAGCTTCAGCGTTCAGGTCAAGCCGGCAATGAGGCCTCCTTCACAAGCTTAGACGGGCAACAAGAAAGAGTGCGCCCGAGTATCCGAGATTCATCAGGTGCTTCCGCAATCGACTGTTGGTAGCTCGGAGGTAACTCACGGCGTGGTATAGTTTGAGACACAATTCCAGAGCCATCAATTCTGGTCCCAACCATGAAGAGTCTCAACCCAGCCAGCACTGCCCTCCCTCGAGAACAGGTAAAATCGGAGCCATCGTCGCCACGGTTTCGACACGACTAGGTCGGGAATGCGTCTTGCGGCCTAGCACCAATTGATGACGGAAGCACCCCTCCCACTCCTGCCCTCAACTGTACTGTTCAAAGCACGTACAGAGTGGTGCGGATCGAAGGGGCACCGCTGGCTGCGCGTTTCCGGTGACGCGTTCGGGATTGTCAGCGTGCGGATTCCAGACCAAGCACGCGTGTCACTTCATCGCTCGCACAGGGTCGCCTCTAAACCGGAATCCGCGAGGTCAGCGATTCGTGGTTTGCGGTTCCGCGACTCGTACTACTACGTTAAGTAGTTTTACTTCTTTTTTACTCTTCGCTCATCGGGAAAAGGGCGGCCACAAAACGGGCAAGAGCCGAACATGCGAATCAAGACCTGCTGCAGGCAGCGACGCACTTCAGGCAGAGTCAGCGAAAGAGTCTTTTTGTTGCGTTGCCGTTCCAGTGGCAAGAACGCATAGCCAGACAAACCAGAGTGACGTGGTGGTTCTATGGTAAGATGAGATGCTTCTAGCGGATTGCGACTAACATCTAGAAACGCACCAAGACTCGATCAGCAGGCGGTTGTTGACAATGCGTAATGTCTCGGTTGTGCTGTTGCTTGTCGCATCCACTGTCGGTGCCGAGGATTGGGACCGGTTTCGGGGGCCCAATGGATCCGGCGTTTCAGCAAGCACCGGATTTCCCACTGAATTCAGCAAACAGAAGAACCTCCTATGGAGGACCCCGGTTCGTCAGGGTAAGTCCTCGCCCGTACTCACCCGCCGTCACATCTTCCTGACAGGCTTCGAAGACGGAAAGCTTTACACACAATGCTACGATCGCGAAACCGGCACATTACTGTGGGAGCGGGCCGTGAACCGCGCCAGCACCGAGTTAGTAAACGCGTTGAACCATCCCGCGGCTATCACTCCTGTTGTCGACGGTGAGAACGTCTACGCATTCTTCTACGAGTACGGATTAGTTTCATACAGCCCCCGTGGAGAACTTCGCTGGGAGGTAAAGCTCGGACCCTTCTCGAATTCGATGGGACATTCGTCCTGTCCGATCCTAGGCGGAGGAAGCGTCATCCTTGTGCTCGATCAGATGGTCAACTCCTACATGGCCGCTTTCGATCAAAGCAGCGGTGAGATTCGTTGGCGAACCTCGCGCGAAGAAATGGAAGGATGGGCGACCCCGGTGCTGTACCACCCGACTGGCACCATCCCTGTCGTCGTGACAGCCAGCCGTGGTCAGTTGGGAGCTCATCGCGTCACGGATGGGAAGCGCCTCTGGAGCCGTTCCAATTTGGCACCCTCCGTGGTGGCGAGCCCAGTCGTTGATAAAGATACCCTTTACACCTTTGGCTATGGTTACGACGCGATAAGTCCGTTTGTCGCGCAATTAGAGGAGTACGATAAGAATCACGACGGTAAGCTCTCACCCGATGAGTACGGGAATAATGCCTATCTCGTCGGCATCGGCCGATTCGTAGGCAACAAGGACGGCATCGTGACGCAGGAAAAATGGGAAGCACGCCAGCGGCTCTCGATGGCGCCATCCAGTCTGCTCGCGATCCGTCTCCAACCCGAGGCCACAACGGTCGGTGACGGTCAGTCGCTCACTAAAGAGTTGTGGAGATATGAGAAGAGCTTCGTAGGCGTTGTGCCATCGCCGCTTCTCTATGATGGGGTCCTTTATTTAGTGAAGAACGGTGGAATACTTGCGACTTTTGACGCAAAGACGGGTGAGGTGACAAAAACGGGCCGCATAACCGGTGCCCTTGGGCCTTATTCGGCTTCCCCTGTCGCCGCGGAAGGTAAGATATTCCTGGCGAGCGAAGAAGGAAAAGTGACTGTGCTCAAAGCCTCTCGCGACTGGGAGGTCGCGGCGATCAATGAACTGGGGGAAAGCTGCTTCGCGACGCCCGCCCTGGCCGGTGGGCGCATTTACCTACGCACGTCCGAGGCGCTTTATTGCTTCAGATCTTCCCCGGACGGGAAGCTTCCGATGAACTGACCTTCGTCTTCGAGCAGGTCGGCACGGCGGCCTTGGCTTGATCCAGATCGGGAAGTCCCAGCTTGGTTTTGGGTCGAGGTTTCTTCTTTGTAGTTCTTGATAATCTTCTCTTCATGGGCCAGCCGCCTCCGCACGGCTGGCCTTGAGATTAAAGCCTTATGGTTCAATCGTAATGGATGGTTACGCCGTGATACATCCAAGTGATCCATCGCGTCAAGTAGATGCCCGTCCCATGGCCCTCCCGAGCATACCCGAAGTCTAGGCCAGACTCGAGTCTTACACTACCGCACCCAGCCAATGATATACTCAGGACATTCACATGTTTAGGGTCGTCACCTCATAGGGCTCAATATGGCTGCAGTGCCGCACCCGGAAGTCAGCTCACAGCTCCAGACCTGGAACCAAGGTGGTTACTTGGCTGCTGACTCCTGACCGTTGGCAACAGATTGAAAGGATTTATCACTTAGCCATCGAGGTGGTTGAAGAGTTGCAACGGGCAGTCCCTGCTGGGCCAATCGGTGGGCTCTTACCAGATTCTTTCGCTGCTAGGCATGGCTGGCATGGGGGTGGTCTGCAAGACGCAGGATAGCCGACTAAAGCGGCTTGGAGCCATCAAGATTTTTGCCGGCGGATCAGATGAGCGGCCCGGAGCGGAGGTGCCGGCTCATTTAGGAAGCTCGAGAGATCTTGTGCCAGTCCTCTGGTTCATTGACAGACTTCAAGCAGACTTCAAGCGGTAAACTTTACCTCCGGATTCTCTTTCCGTCCTGGACCGCTTGCGTGCGAAGTAGACGCCTGCGCAGGCGCCAGACTCATGGGGATCAAGACCTATGCGTCGTTTTGCCAAAGTCGGGATCATCATCGCGACGAGTGCAGCTATCGTTGTGAGCGTTCCTCAGGTCAGGAGGAGAGGTGCGCTACTTGTCAGCAAGGTTGCGGGCTCTTCGACGGACCCTTGGAGGGAAGTGGTCGTAAAAATGGTGCCGCACCGCTGGCAAGAAGGTGCGCGCAGCATCCTGGGGTATTGGACGGTGGAATGGAGCCGACATCTGAACTTCCCATTGCAAGTGGGTTCGCAGAAAGGCCTCAGCTACAGCATCTTTTTGGGTGCCACGCCAAACCTGGACTTGCTGGATTGCCACTACACGGTCCTTGCTGAAGGCCAGATTCCTCATCCTCCCCATGTTCATGACGAGGAGGAAATCATCATCCCGTTTGTCGGTAGTGTCGATATCCTTCGGGCGGCTGCGGCCGATTCGAACAAAACGCAGGACGAGCGAATCAGTTTCGGCCAAATGGTCTACCATGCATCCCGGCTGCCTCACACGATCCGTGCAGTGGGTCCAGGCCCGTCCGGTTATCTCGTTCTTCGGTGGTCTGCTCCGGCGTCCGGGGGGAGTCACGATGGCGCTGTTTCCGCTCAGTGCTTCGATCTTGGCCAGGTGCTGACGGCGGAACCTGCTGCGACTGAAGGCCGAACCAGCACTCTGATTTTCGAAGGACCGACCCGCTTGTTGCGCCGGTTGCATGCCCACGCCAGCTTCGCACGCCCCGGCGAGGGCTCACCACCACATCAGGACCCCCACGATGTTGCTGTGATCGTACTCGAAGGCGCCGTTGAAACGACGAGCGGACGCGTGGAAGCTCCCGGCATCATCTTTCACCCTGCGGGGCGGACTCATTTCCTTCGCAGCGTGGGAACGCAGCCAGCCCGTTATCTCGCCATCGAATTTCTCGAGAGGGACTAGCCATTGACTAGTAAAGTGTCGACTCGTCGCCAGGCTGCGCTACAGTGGGGAGCATGGCTAGTCTTGGCGACGGCCCTAGCCGGCGGCGTCTACGGGCGTTTAGCTGGCTTCGGTGAGCGTCAATTAGCGGAAGATGAGTTCTACTTTGTGGAGGGCGTCGACAAAATCCGGCAGCAAGGAGTACCGCGGTTTGATGACGGAGGGTACTACATCCAGGGCCTGCTGCCGCAGTATTTGACCGCAGCCTCAGTCGAGCTTTTCGGCGAAACGAACACCGCTCTGCGATTACCGGCACTTCTCTTCGGCCTGCTTGTCCCGCTTCTCGCTTACCGCTACGCACGACCCCATTTGCCCGCGCCGTTGCCTTTGGTTTTGAGCGCAGCGTTGTTGGCTTCTTCGTGGGAGATTGAATTCTCGCGATTCGGCCGTATGTACACGGCCCTGCAATTCGCGACATTAGCGTTTCTCTGTCGCTTCGACCTTTCAATCATCGGGCCCGACTGGAAGCGCCGCTATCGCGCGCACGGTTGGGTGGTGATTGCCACGTTGTGCCACCTTCAGGGAGCAATCCTCGCTCCTTTGCTGTTTTGGCCCTGTCTCGACTTGGACAATCGCGAACGTTTTCCTGACCGGAAATCGGTCGTCCAATACTCAATAGTCACCGCCGTGGTTACTGCCCTGGTGGGTCTAATCGCAACGTTTGACTTTAGGCGATGGGGCGCAATCGATCCATTTCCGATTGGCTACGCACGGCCTCGGATCGGTTTCTTACGTACCCCAGAATTTCTGCTCTGGAGTACAAGCGACCATCCCTTGATAGTCACTGTGATCCTCGGGGCTCTGGCCATGACCCTCGTGATTCGACAGGCTCTGGCCCGGCGAGGAGCGGTCGCGCAACTCCAAGTGGGACTGACTCTGCTGGTCGTGTCAGCCCTTTTCCACCAGGGCATTGTTGCCGTGCTCATCACGATCGCGCTCGCTCTGCGATACGGCATTCGGCGCGCGTTCTGGGAATTGCCTTACCAGAGGCTTCTGGTGATTGCTACCGGTGGTCTGTTCTTGTTCTGGGCGGCCGTCGCTGCCTCCGCCGGAAAGAACTGGATCAAGATCAGCGGCGCGACCAATTGGATAGGAGCGCTACGAAGAACCTTCTTTAGTTGGCCGAATTGGTCCAAGGCACTGGTTCAGCCTTGGGCCGCCGACCTTCCCGTCGTGGGAATGCTCACGTTGTTGTCGATCGCCGTCCTGTTGAAGTTAAGGGCTCGCTCTTCCTGGATGGAAACCTTCCGCGGGCCAGTCGGAATCCTCGTTTACGGGATTTTGGTTTTTGGCCTAGTGCGATTCGTCTATGAGTCCACGAGGTATCACTTTTTGTTCTATCCGGTCGTGCTTGCAGCCCAGGCATCTGCCGCATTTCAGCTGGCTGGTCTTCGGGGAGGACTCCTACTGTTTGTTGCTGCCTTCACGCTGTCCGGAGACTTCAGTCCATCTCATATTGCCGCGGCCAGCAAACCCACCGTGGCATTCCGGACAGGGCCATTCGCTGAGAAAGGGAACCTATGGTACTACCGCCCCGACTACCAGAGTGCGGCGGACTATCTGCAGAAGGCTAATAACGATACGCCAGATGCCCTCTTCGTTGTCTTTGCCTGCCCTCCTGTGGCGCGACAGTTCCAACCGCAGCGCTACGCCAGCTATGTGCCTCGGACGGGCTTCGGGTTCTATGAATGGAGCCGTGAAAGAGGCACACGTGATGTTTGGAAACGACGGTTGCTCTTGAGCACTGAGGAGGAGCTACGTGAAGCTACGCGATCAGATCGCGTGGTTTGGCTCGCACGTCCGTTATCGATAGCGGCCCAACTCCAGCCCGAGGTTGTTTGGGGCGAGCGCCTCGACCACGTGACCCAACAATTCTTGAGCCGCGATGCGCGGATTGAGGTTCTAAGAGTATCACTCAAGCTATGATAGTCGTTGTCCGTTGCAGCCAGCAGTAGTCGTGGGGAATCAGAGCAGTGCCCCAAGGACTTTTTCAAAGGCTCGAATAATATCGTCTTCGTCCCGCCGGGTAAGGCAGGACGGGATCGCAAGCAAGATGCTCCGTTCAAACAGGCTGTCGGCCACCGGGCAGGTGCCTTTGCCGTAGCTTCTTGGCAAATCTTTGTTTTCAGCAAGATCCCAAGGAAAGCCGCGTCCATCCATGCTGTTCCGCAGAATCATGCTAAGGTTGTTGTAGTAAAGGTGAAGTCCGAACTCACTCAGGACAATATTGGAAACACCTTGGGGGTAGGTCATGATTCCTTCCGCCCGCAGCGCTAGATTGATCTTCTTGGCGGTCTCCGGGTCGGCGTAGGTCGTGATCAGAAAACATCCAGTGTCGCCCTCCGGGTCGGGAATCCTCCGTAGTTGCACTTTGCGGGAAAACAGCTCGAGCGCCTGCCGAATATGGCGCTTGCTTCGGCGCATGGCGTCGACGATGTAGGGCAGTTTCTGCAATTGAACCCGTAATACTGCGGCCCGCAGCTCGTCGAGACGATAGCCCCGTGCAAACAGACACATTTCAGGTTCGTCGAAAACCAGCGCTCCACCTTCATCCCGGGGGAAGCCCATGTCGTGGCAAGCTAGCGCCCTGCGATAGAGCCGCTGGTCGTTGGTCACCACGCAGCCTCCCTCCCCCGATGTCATGTTCTTGTTGTTCTGAAAGCTAAACGTCGCCATGTCTCCAAACGATCCGACCTTCTTCCCATCCACGCTTCCGCCAGCGCATTGCGCACAATCCTCAAGCAGGAACAAGCCCCGTTCTTGGGCCATCGCCCGGAGGGCTTTCACGTCGCCGGGAGCGCCGCTCATGTGGACCAGGATCATACCCGTGGTTTTGGGAGTGATTTGTCTCTCGACCGCGGAAGGATCCAGACAAAAGGTATCGTCGATGTCGATTAGCACCGGAATGGCACCGAGATTGACTACCGCAGCTGCCACCGCGACCCAGAGATAGGCCGGGATCAGCACCTCCTGCCCCGGCCCCACGCCGAGAGCGGAGAGGGCAGTGTGCAACGCACCAGTCCCGCTGTTCACTGCGATGGCATACTTGACCCCGACGAAACGGGAGAGTTCCACCTCAAACTGATGCACTTCTTTCAGCGGCTGGATGCCGCGATAGCGAAACAGCGAGCGTGAGCGCAACACGCGAACGGCCGCTTCGACCTCGCGCTCGTCGATCCACTGGGCACCGGGAAACTCCAGGGGCAGCGGCTCAGTCCGGACGGGCTGGCCGCCCTCGATCGCTAAACTCTCGAATGCAGTCTTCTGTTCGCTCATCAAGATACCTCGTTTGTGACTCTCGTTCCGGGTTACAACGACGGGCCCGCGTGAAGCGTGTTAAGCTCTGAAGTATTGTATCCGCCCGATTCTACCACCTTTTGTGCTTGCCCTCCTTGAAGGTTTTCCACCGTGTCGAATGCATCTAGGTTCGTTTGAAACGTTTTTCCGTCGACCAAAACCTGAGCGAGGATCAACGTTAGCACATTTCGCGCATGCATAAGCATTCCCAAAGATTTGGGCCGGTGGTTGCCTGATGATTCAGGGACGATCTTTAAGGTGCATACGCACTCCACACTACATTTCATGACTCAATCGTCGGATCAACGCCAACACTTGCCGGCTTATCGCACCGTCCTCCTTGACGCTACCATATCCACCGCTACCAGGGCAGAAAGACTCCCTCGTGCCATCGGAGACCGTCTTGGGTTTGATTAGGTCGGCTGCATCCCTGGACTGCTAACAGCTACACCCACTCATCCCTACGACCTCCGTTGCCTGCCACCACCGCGCGCGATCGCTCGCAAAACCAGTTCTTGCACCTTCACTGTCCGCTGCATTTCGTCTTCGCTGTAGAACTTCACCTTCCTGCTCGGTGCTACTTTGCTCCGCCTGCCTAGCTACGGTGTTTCTGTTCGCAGTGAGATGGTCACTGAGCCAGGCTTGGTCAATGAGCAGCAAGCTGGTGGAGCCCTGCCGTGAGCTTGGCCTCGCGGGTATCAAATGGCGTAGTACTGGCAAATTTCTGTTCTGGTCCCTCAGTTCAAGCCTCTACCTTCGGTTTTTCAGCTTTTTTCGGACCGACCTGCTAATTCTTCCAGTATTCAGCCGCTAAGGGAGACGATATCGTATAAGATTCATGATCCATGAAAGGAGGATGGACCAGTCTGCAAAGAAGTCGCTCAAAAAGGAAACGGCCAAACAGACCAGAACCGATTTGATCCGCACGATTCATAGAAGGACGGAATCCTTCAATCTGAAGTGCTAAGACCAAGGAGGTCTTCGATGAAACTCACATGCTTGAAAGTTGAAGCTCTCGGTAAGTTGATGGTGGCAGGGACCGTCTGCGTGGGGGCGCTGATGTTGCCGGCCGTGTTTGCGCAGGAGAAATCTTCTGACACCAACATGCAAATTCTGCGCGACAAGATAAAGTCCGACAAGAAGCTGGTCGTCGCCGCGAACATGGATTTGACTGAAGCCGAGGCAAAGAAGTTCTGGCCGGTCTACGATGCCTACCAGAAGGATTTGCAGAGCATCAATGAGCGCCTGAAGAAGGTAATCCTCGACTACGCCGACGCATACAACAACAACTCGCTCACCGATGCGCAGGCTAAGAAGCTCAGTGACGAGGCCCTTGCCATTGAGGCTGACGAAGCCAAGATGCGCAAGGATTATTCGGTCAAACTCAACGGTGTAGTGCCCGCGAAGAAAGCGGCCCGCTACCTCCAGATCGAAAACAAGATCCGAGCTGTGATCCGTTACGACCTGGCCGACGCCATCCCGCTTGTCCCGTAATGCTTTTCGAAGAGTGGCTGCCAATGAGGTTCAACTCGTTGCACAGTTATTCGCGCCGCCCTTGAATACCCGACTCTCCGGGAGTGATACGGGTCTCTCCGGGGTTTGCAATGCGCATGATACTGTCGCTAAGAATCTCATGTTATTCGAGAGTTTTTCCTGTATAATTTCGAAATGGCACGCATTTAGAAAGGGGTGGGGGCTGGTTTCAATGAACTATCGAAACAAATTTCTGCTGATCATTCTGTCGACGGTGTTTGTTCTCTATGCTGTCGTGGGAGGCTTGTTAGGCCGGGCAACCGCAAAGGAAGGGGCCTACACGCAGCTTTCGGTCTTCAATGAGGTTCTTTCTAAGATCAGAAGCAGTTACGTTGAGGACCCGAATCTGACAGAGGTAATGCACGGAGCCTTGCGAGGATTGCTGGAGTCTTTGGATTCTTACAGCACCTATTTGACTCCGGAGGAGTACTCGCGTTACAAGAAGCACAAGACTAATGGCAATGGCGGCATCGGACTGGAGCTTTCGAAGGAGAAGGTCCTCGGTTATGTCTATGTGATACACCCGATCGACGGAGGTCCGGCTGACAAAGCGGGCGTGAAGGCCGGGGACGTGATCGAGTCGATTGAGGAATTCTCAACCCGGGATATCAGCTTGATCCAGGCGGAGTACTTGCTCACCGGGAACGTCGGCTCGGCGGTGAAGCTGAAGATCCTGCGTCGCGGAAGGACCGAGCCGCTGGAGATAAGCGTCAATAGAGACCAGGTGAAAATTCCTCCGGTTAAAACAAATGTATTGGAGGGCAAGATCGGTTACCTCAAGATCTACCGATTCACGCCGGGAGTCAGCGAGGAGATTCGGACGAAGCTCCAGCATTTGATCAAAGGCGGGGCAGGCAAGATCATTTTGGACCTGCGTTATTGTGCCGGGGATGAGTACGAAGAGGGTATCAAGGTCTCCAATTTGTTCTTGGACCATGGGGTCATTGCTTATACCCAGGGGCAGAAATCCCCTAAGCATGAGTTCGTAGCCGATCCCGCCAAGGCCGTTACCAAGCTTCCTTTAGTCGTCCTGCAGAACTATGGGAGCGCCTCTGCGGCTGAAATTGTTTCGGCAGCGATCAAGGAAAACCGCCGTGGGGAACTGGTGGGTGTGAGAACCTTTGGCAAAGCGGCTCTGCAAAACCTTTTCCCGCTGGAAAATGACTCAGCCGTGCTGATCTCGACGGCTAAGTTCTATTCTCAGTCCGGAAAAGTAATCCAGAACAACGGCGTGCTTCCCGATCATGAGGTGCGTGACGGCGTTGATGCTTTCCAGGGTGACGTTGAAGGCGAAGACGATGAGGACTCTAACCGTGAGACTCCTCCGGGACCTAAGCCCCCCCCTTCGCAGGAAGATCTTCAGTTGAAGAAAGCAATCGAGTTGCTCAACTCTCCGGCGACCGAGAGGCAGAAGGCTGCGTAGAGCTGGACAAGAAACCCCACTTTTTCAAAACGAAGCTGTGAAGAATTTCGATTCCCCTCCTTGCTAGGTGGGGGCAAGTGGCTGGTCGCAAGTCCTGCTGGACGCATCCCCTGAAGTCCCCACCGGACGATCCTAGACCAGTCCCAAGAGTGAGTGTTGGTGTAAAGGGCAGTTTTTGACTGCCCTTTTTTGTTTTTGGTGCGATCCTCGCAGCAAAGCGTGGTCGACTTCCCATGCTGATTCGCTTCGATCAAGTCAGTAAGAGCTTTGACTCCAAGCCGCTGTTGAAGCAAGTGTGCTTTCAGCTCAATTTTTCTGAGAAGGTAGGTTTGATTGGGAAGAACGGCTGCGGCAAGACGACCTTTCTTCGTTTAATCAATGGGGAACTGGAACCGGACGATGGCCAAATCGTCAAACATCCCCATTTGCGGATTGGGTTTTTGCAACAGATTGTTCGGTTCGATTCCGAGAAGAACCTGTTCGACGAGGCGGTCTCAGTTTTCCGGGTGCTCGAAGAGTTGGGCCAGGAGATGGAGCGTCTCGAAGGGGAAATTGAGACCCAGGCAAAAGAATCTGGTCTGCAATCCTTGCTGGATCAGTATGCCGAGCTCCAGACCCGGTGGGAAATGGAGGGAGGGTATTCCTACCGGTCTCAAACCGAGTCCGTCTTGTTTGGTTTGGGTTTCGATCAGAATGACCTTGGTAAACGGGTCGCCGAGCTGAGCGGCGGAGAACTCAATCGTCTGAATCTAGCCAAGTTGCTTCTTTCCAAACCTAATCTGTTGCTTCTTGACGAGCCCACCAATCATTTGGATATTTCGGCAGTCGAATGGTTGGAGAGCTATTTGAGGGACTACCCGCATGGCTTCATCTTGATTTCCCATGACCGTTATTTCCTAGACACTGCGGTGGCCAAGGTGTTCGAGCTCTCTCAGGGCAGGCTGGACGAGTACTCCGGGAATTACTCACAGGCCATCAAGGAGCGTGAGAATCGTCTGTTGCTGTACCAAAGAAGCTATGAGCAACAGCAGGAACTGATCGACAGGACCGAGGATTTCATTCGGCGCAACATCGCCGGGCAAAAAACGAAGCAAGCCCAGTCTCGCCGCAAGATGCTGCAAAAATTGGAGAGACTGGAAGCCATTCCCGGAGACAGATCACGTGCAAAGTTTGGATTTGAGATGACTCATCCAAGCGGCAGTCTCGTCCTTAAGATTTCCGATCTCGATATTGGCTATCAAGGAGCAACGTTGATTCGGAAGATGAACCTGAATGTGTTCCGCGGCGAGAGAATTGGGATTGTCGGTCCCAACGGATCAGGCAAAACAACACTCTTGAAGACGATCTTAGGATCGCAGGAACCCCTGCGAGGCCGCATCACGGTGGGGCAGAATGTAAGGATTGGATACTACGCGCAAACTCTCTCTGATCTCAATGCAAGTCTGACAGTGATGGAAGAGATGAGGTCCGTGGCTTCGCTGGATAGCGACGAAACGCTCAGAGGTTATTTGGCAAGATTCTTGTTTCGGGGAGAGGAGGTTTTCCAATCCGTCTCGCTACTGAGTGGAGGGGAGAAGAGCCGTTTGGCTCTCGCCAAGCTGATCTTCAGCAAGGCCAACACCCTGATGTTGGATGAACCAACCAATCATCTGGACATCCCTTCCTGTGAGGCTCTTGAATCGGCATTGCAGGCTTTTCCAGGAACCTTGATCCTGGTTTCACACGATCGTTATCTCGTAAATAGCCTGGCTGAGCGGATCATTCATCTGGACGGCACAGGTAAGTATTACTATTTCGAAGGCACCTACCGGGAGTTCGAGGCCCAATCGGCAAAACGAACGACAGGTAAGGAGGATCGCCCGAGTTCCCGCCAGGCTGACCGCATCGCGGCAGTCGGGGAGCCCTCGGCCAATGAGCGGCTCAGTAAGAACGAACGTAACAAGATCAGGTCACGCTGCGACACTTTAGAACAGGAGATCCGAAGGCTGGAGGAGGAGATTAGGCTCGCTTTGGAGAAGCTGGGTGAACCGGCAACCGCGGGAAATCATCTTCTCTTTCGGCAGCTCAATGATCATTACCAGGCCATGACGACCCGCCTGGATCGGCTCTACCTGGAGTGGGGAGACTCATTGGCACTCTTGGAAAAGTGAGGAGTAATAGCGATCTGTGCTCATTGATTCCGATCTCGGAATCGCTTGATTTCGCCGACCGTTTCGAGAATGGAGATGCCGGGGTCCTGGAACAGGCGAATGGCAGCGATGCCAGATGCTCCGTTGAGCAGGCAACCGGCGTAGTTATTTTTGTCGATGCCGCCCAGTGCGAAAACCGGAATGCTTGCCGATTGACACGCCTCTTTCAAAGCCAGCAGGCCAACGGGGTTCCCATACTTTGCTTTCGACGGAGTGAAAAATACGGGCCCGAATGTCACGAAGCTGGCCCCGTGTTTCTGAGCCGCGGCAACCTCGTCCGAAGAATGAGTGGACACTGCGATCAGAAAATCCTGCCTAGGCAGTCTGTCATGAATCTGTTCGATAGGGACCGAGCTTTGGCCTAGATGAATACCATCCAGATTTGCAGCTAGGGCTACATCCAGGCGATCATTTAAGAGGATCCTGGTCTGATGCCCGCTCTTCAACTCGCGGGCGTTTCGCGCCAGGGAGAGCAGATCTTTGGTGGAGAGGTCCTTTTCCCGGATCTGAATGAAATCTACTCCGGCGTCGATGGCGCGTTTGATATTGTCGATGAGAGGTATTGGACAAATTTGGCGGTCTGTAATGTAGTAAAGCCGGGGCACTTTACTTTTGGCTGAGCTCTGCAACCGCCAATCGGAAATGTGTGGCTTCCCAAAGGCCCAGGCCAATGTCGACAACACCCAGCCCTGAAACGGCACCGCGAAAATAGTTGTTCAGCACAAAGTCTCGAATAGTGGGAAGGTAGGACAGGAAGAGATTGTTCTCCCAATACTGGGACCAAGGGAAAACGATCAGAAAGAAGCCGAGCTCAAAACAGAAGAAAATGAAAACCATCACCAGGAGCTTGTTAGCCATCAGAGTGATTTTTTCAGATTTTCGATCTTCTCCGCCACATCTCGATAATTGATATTAGCTCCGTAGACGTCCAGGAAGGTTTCAAGAGCGGCTTTGACGTTGCCTGATTTTTCGTGTGCGCATCCCAGGTCGTAGCGGAGAGCCTGGTAGGTTTCTTCGTCTTGCCCTGGACTTGTCAATCCTTTAGTAAACCACTTAATCGCTACTTGGGGCAATCCCTTTTCCACAAAGCACAGGCCTAGCATGTTGCAACACTTGACAAACTCCTCGCAGGCGCCGTCGACGGACTGGGCCTTGAGGGCCTTCTGAAACTCAGCGATCGCTTCTTCATTCAGTCCCATTTCCTTAAACGCAATGCCGAGGTTGTAGTGGGTTTCGTAGTCGGGCACTTCATCATCATCTTCTTCGAAGCCAGCCTTGAACTCAGCAAAAACGTCTTCCAGTCCCGACCCGTGAGAGCTGACGTGCGAGCCCTTTTCCCTGGTGGGGGAAACAGGACTTCCAGGCCTCAGCGCTGGTCCTGTTGCTTTTTCGAGCGATGAGCTGGCGAGTTCCCGGTCCAGGTCGATCATGATTTCGTCGAATGATTCCGACGAGGCCGCAGAGGCAGGCAGGTTTACTCTGCTCTCCGAACCGGCAGGAACGGAAGCGGTTTCGAATCCGGAAACGTCATTGACTCTTCCGCCGATCGGAGACACGGAAATCGCCGTTGGTTCAAAGCCTTCGACTCGGCCATCTTCGAGTGAACGTACCGCTGTGTCCAGGTCCGACTCTGTGGCAACCTCAATCACACCGGGTTCTCCTGGCTTCTCAGGTTGACCTTTTGAAAGCCGATCGTAACGCTCTAGACGCTTGATGAGTTCCGGGCCCGGAGGCGCCAATCGCAAGTAGGAGTCAATAGAGCTCTTGACCTCATCCAGGAACCCCTGGTCAAAGTAAAAGTCGATTTCCTCCAAGAGTTCTTGCAGACGCCCTTCCTCAGCGATGGAGGGTGCGCTCGACGAGCCTGGTTGAGACTCTGTAAGGCCGGAAATGCGAGCGGGTTCAGCCAGCTGGTCTTTTGGCTCCGGTGCTTGATGGAGACCCGGGTCGTACTGGTACGCCAGGCTAAGGTTTCTGTCGGCGCTCTCCTTGTCACCCCGAGAGGTGTAGATGTTCGCCAAAGCAAGGCATTCTTGGGCCGCTTTCTGCAGCTTGCCATCTTTGGCATGCATGTCCCGGATTTTCTCATGGGTCTCGACATGATTTGGAATGACGTCCAGCACCTTACTGTACTGGTCGATTGCCTTCTGATAGAGGCCATAACCTGCAAAGAGGTCACCCTCAACAATGAAACCGTTGACTTGCTCGAGGTTGCCCTCTTCGACCTTCGGTTCGCCTTCCGGCCCTTTCGCTCCAGCCTCAGGGGCGATGGTCGCGAGCGTGGGTTCGGAAACAAATTTGTCCGCCAACGTAGCCATGTCAGGAACCAGTGGGGGAAGCTCAATATCCTCCTCGGCCAGTCCCAAGCGCTGCCTGAGTTGGTTCAAGCTTTCACGATGTGATGGCTCGTTCGGTTCAAGCTTGATCAACTCCTTAAAGGTGTTGACTGCCTCGTTGAGTTGATCCCTCCTCACATAGAGATTCCCTAGCTTCTCCAACAAAGAGGGAATGTTGTGGCGGGCATTGGACCTAGTGTAGTACTTGATCAGTTCTAGAAGCGTATGAATGTGTTCCGGATCTCGCAGCAGGATGGCTTTTAGCTGATCCTCGATCGCCTGACCTTCCCCTTTTTCTGTAGCGATCGGGACTACTTTTTCGATTTGGGAGAGGGCCTTATCAAGCTCGTTAACTTGAACGAATGCTTCGGCCAACGTCAGGTTTTGACGGAAGTAGCTATTGTCGAGTTCGAGAAGATGAACAGCTGCATTCTCAGCCTCCGGGAGTCTTCCCGCTTTGAGGTTGATCTGGAAGATGGCTTCGTGAACTCCCGGCTTAAAATCATGGAAGTGAATTCGATTGAGATGACTGAGCGCCTCGTCAGGCTTGCCGGCATCGCTGAGAATACCTGCATAAGCCAGCATCACATTCAAGTTGCCTTCATCTAGCTCAAAGGCCTTTTTTAGAAGGCCTTCGGCTTCATCAAAAGACCCTTTTTTTCGATACTTTTCGGCCGCTGCGTGCAAGGCCTGGACAGCTTCACTTTTCTTCCCAAGCTTAAGATAGACATCACCCAGACGCGCTTCGAGAAGGGCATTTTCAGGATCGACTTCAATGATCTTGCGGAGGATGGAGGCTGCGTTCTCGGTTTCATTCTTTTTGAGGAGAGCTTCCGCCACCTGCAAATAATGTGTGCGTGCGTCACTGATCAATCCTTGCCGCAGGTACAGATCAGCCAAACGGTGGAGAGCCGGAATCTGGCCCAAATCGATCTTGCTGACCTTCTTGTACATGGCGATGGCCCGTACGACAAAACCGCCATTGTCATAACTCTCCGCGAGCCGGGTAAAGCATTTGACCGCTTCAGGGATGTTGCCGATCCGGACGTAGAGATCTCCCAACGTATTGACGAGAGGCAGATCCGTCGGATCTTCTTTGATGAGCTTTTGGTACTCAGAAATGGCATGGCTGATCTTGCCTTGGATCACGTACTTCTCGGCAGACTTGAGCACCTTGGCTTTGTTTAAAGCCATATCAAATGCCTCTCCAGGAATTGGAACTAAGATTTAGCATCCGGTGATTTCGATGTTAACAGCGGACTCCCCGGAACGTCAGCCGGTGGCACGGAGTCGGACCTAGGCACCTGATGGCGTTCAGGTGGTTGGATGTAGCATAACCCTTGTTTGTCTTCAGGTCGTAACCAGGGTATTCCAAGTCCAAAGAGGTGACGAGTCGATCGCGTTCAACTTTGGCCAGGATCGATGCGGCAGCGATGGAGAGAGAAAGAGCATCGCCCTTTACAATATAGTTTTGCGGAATGTTCAAACGGGTGATAACAATTCCATCGCAAAGAAGGTAATCCGGTCTCTCTTTCAAGCCGTCTACGGCTCGTCTCATTGCCTCCCGTGTTGCTTCCAGGATATTGATCCGGTCAATTACTGACGACTCAACAAAAGCAATGGAATAGTCCCTTGCTTCTGCCCTTATATCTTCGGCTAATTCGAACCTTTTCTTAGCACTTAGTTTCTTCGAGTCATTTATTCCGTGGGGGATAGCGCCTACATTGAGTATGACGGCGGCAGCGCAGACAGGCCCAAAAAGAGCCCCTCTGCCTACCTCATCGATTCCCGCGATTCTCTGGAATCCTTGTTCCGAGGCCAGCTTTTCGAAAGTCAGATCGCAGGATTGAGGCTTCCAGGGTGGGAAATCAGCCAAGCAGGACGTACTCATCAGCACGGAGAAGGCACTGAGAGAAACATTTCCAGGACAGAGGGTTAAAGAGCAGATAACGTTCTATCTGCTGAAACTGATCTTTCTGAATACAGGGGCAAGAAGACATCAGGTCGTCTTGATTTCCTGAACCTTTGCGGCTTTTCCCTTAAGATCCCGAAGGTAATAGAGCTTGGCTCTCCGAACGCGTCCCTTCCTGATGACTTCAATTTTCTCGATAATGGGGGAATGAAGCGGGAAGATTCTCTCGACGCCTTGGCCAAAGGATGTCTTCCGTACGGTGAACGTGGAGCGCAGGTCCCCGTTTTTGCGAGCAATAACAATCCCTTCGAATACCTGAATCCGCTCCTTATCGCCTTCTTTGATTTTCACATGGATTCGGACGGTATCACCGGTGCGGAAAGGCGGCAGGTCAGTCCGCATCTCAGGTTTTTCAACCCTACTCAACGCATTCATGGCATCACTCCCAAACTACGACTCCAGGTTAGTGTGGTTCAATAACTTCTTATCCCAGTCGGATAAGCCGTCATATTGTAATAAGTCGGGCCGGTTTTTCAAAGTCTTTTCTAGGGCCTTCTTTCGCCTCCACAGGTCGATACTCTTGTGATTCCCGGACAAAAGCGGCTCCGGCACCTTGAGCCCTCTGAAAATCTCAGGCCGGGTGTACTGAGGGAAGTCCAAGACCAGATTGGAAGATGGACTCTGGTCCTCTCTCGAGTATCCTCCAAACGATTCGTTGACCCGACTCTTCTCGTTATTCAATACTCCCGAGATCATGCGCGTCACTGTATCGATCAACACGCAGGCTGCTAATTCCCCGCCACTCAGTACATAGTCGCCAATGGAGATCTCATCATCCACCAGGTTCTCTGCGACTCGTTCGTCCACACCTTCATAACGCCCACAGATTAGTGTAATCTGCTGATATCGCGAGAGGTCTTGAGCCATTGGCTGATTTAGTTTCCTGCCTTGAGGCGTTAGGAGGATCACCCTTCCTTTTTCCCGTGGCCAGGCAGAATAAATCTGCTCAACCGAAAGGAATATTGGCTCAGGCTTGAGGACCATCCCCTCGCCTCCGCCAAAAGGCCGGTCATCTACGGTCTTATGCCGGTCGCTCGTGTTCGCCCTCAGATCGTGAATATGGATTCCGATCTTTTTCTTTTTTTGAGCCTGATTGACGATTCCGTGGCAGAAGGGACCTTCAAAAAAGCCGGGGAAGATCGTGACAATGTCAAATACAAGGTCGACCATCTTTCTTTTGCGAGGAAGCTTTGACGGGGATGAGTGTGGGACTTAGAGGTCTTCAAGCCCTTCAGGAAGGTCGCAGACCAGTTCTTTGTCCTTTACACTGGCCTGCACTAACAAACTTTGGGCAAAAGGAATCAGAAAATCACCCGTATCCCTTGAAACCTTCAACAGGTAATTCCCTTCGGTTCCTACAACTTCGCTGATCTTCCCCAGCGATCGACCTTGTCTATCCTTCACGACGCAATTCAGCAGCTCGTGCTGATAGTAGGTACCCTCCGTGAGGGGCATCCGCTGACTCTCAGGAATCATGACTTCGTAATCTCGCAATTCTTCGGCCATGGATCGATTATCTACCCCGAAGAACTTCAAGATGACTCTCTTCTTGTGAAACCAGAAGGACTCCACCCTCAGACTCTGAGGTTGCTGCTGCGATCTCTGCAGCGACACCTCCTTCACAAATTGAAACCGCTCTGGAAAATCAGTCCAGATTTCCGCTGCCACCTCTCCTCGATTTCCCTGGGGTTTGATGATTTTGGCTATGGCCACGAAGCCGGTTGCATCCACCGGGTTATTCCAAGATTTCAAGTGTGAATCTCTTCTTCAGTTTCATTCCCGCCGCACCTAGGATGGTCCTGATTGATCGAGCTGTTCGACCCTGTTTCCCAATCACTTTGCCCAGATCACTCGGGGCAACTCTGAGCTCAAGAACGGTGGTCTGTTCGCCCTCGATAGGCTTCACTGAGACTTGATCAGGGTTGTCCACCAACGCCTTTGCAATTTGCTCGATTAGCTCTTTCACGGCTACCTCCTAACTTGTGCTGTGATTGATCTCATTTGAGGTATCTCGAATTGGAGATTTAGCAGGAATGATACGGCTGTCACGTTCACCCAGTCATTTTAAGGAAGCTTCGCACTGTCGCACTAGGCTGCGCTCCCTTAGCCACCCAGTAGGCGTATTTCTCCTTGTCAAGTTTCACGATCGATGGGCTCTTTTTGGGGTTATAGTGCCCCAGCAAATCAATGAACCTACCGTCCCGCGCTCTCGATCGTTCAATCACAACGACACGATAGCTCGGTTTCTTTTTTGATCCCGTTCGAGATAATCTGATCTTTAGCAAATGTTCCTCCTAAAAGAGATTTAGAGCGCATGCTCTCCAGTCATGAAAAATCCGCATGATAGAAACAGTCCTTCATTCAAGCAAATATAGCAAATCTCATGAAAATACTTAAGTAAAAAATGGGATACGGCAAGGACTTGGCTCTATTCCTGAGCCCCCGTTTTCACTATTGTTGTTTGAGGTTTGGGATTGCCAGAAAGTCGAGAGTCTTGCCGGTTGGGTGGAGGAGAACAGATTACTAAAGGGAGAGCAGCCTTAAAATTTCACTCTTGTCGGGCTTGACTTTGACTGGAGCGTTGGCAAAAGTGGACTGAATCTTATCTTTTCGTTCGATCAATTCATTCTTGTAGGTAGCCATCTCAAACAGCGAGTCCTGATGATAGTTCACCGTATAGTCCGGATCCTTCAATAGATTGCCGGTCAGCACGGCCACCACATCTTCATCCTCATCGATTTCTTTGGTCTGAACAAGCTTCTTGATGCCGGCGACTGTTGTGGCGGACGCCGGCTCACAGCCGATTCCATCGCGTCCGATGATGGCTTTGGCGTCTGCGATCTCCTGTTCACTGACCACGTCACACCAGCCCCGGGTCCAGTCCATGGCTCTTACGGCCTTCTTCCAGGATACAGGATTCCCTATCTTAATGGCCGTCGCCAAGGTGTGCGCCTGCATGGGAATCAACCTCGGAGATTGGTAAATCAGAGTTCGATAAAGCGGATTAGCCCGGTCGGCTTGAATAATGGTCACCATCGGCATCTTGTCGATGAACCGCTGATCATAGAGCTCCTTGATGGCCTTTCCAAAAGAAGAACTGTTCCCAAGATTCCCTCCAGGAACAACGACTCGATCCGGAACTTTCCATCCTCGTTGAGCCAACAGCTCGATGATGATTGTCTTCTGCCCCTCCAGACGAAACGGGTTGATGGAATTGAGTAAGTACACATCGCTTTCTTCAGTGATCTCTTTGACCATCTTCATGGCTTCGTCGAAATCTCCCTCAATTTGCAACGTCAGGGCGCCATAGTCCAGACTTTGAGAGAGTTTGCCAAAGGCGATCTGCTGATCCGGAATGAAAATAACCGCTTTCATGCCGGCTCGAGCCGCATAAGCAGCCATGGAGGCGGACGTATTTCCAGTGCTCGCACAGGCCACAATCTTCGAGCCCATCAATCTGGCCTGAGTCACACCTGCAGTCATCCCGTTATCTTTAAAGGAGCCGGTCGGATTGAGGCCCTGATGCTTCAAATAGAGACGCTTTAACCCGGTATACTCGGCGCATCGGGGGGCATCATAAACGGGTGTGTTTCCCTCCCGCATGGTAACCACCTTGGTCGAGTCGTCACAGAACGGAATTAGCTCCCGGTATCGCCAGACTCCACTCAGGTCCAGAGGATCATTCGAGAGTCTTCGGCACTCAAAGGTACGCTTGACCTCCTCCGAATCACTGAAGCTAAAATCATACAAAACATCCAGGAGACCGCCGCACTTAGGGCACACGTAGGACTTGCTGTTTGCGGAAAGCCGGTGCTGACAATCTTCTTCAATGCACCTAAGGTAAACGTCCATGGCGTAAACTGTAATTGAACTGCTCACAAATCTCAACACAATAGGGCGCGAGAACCGCGCTATCCGTTGGGGTTCTTTAAATCCAGTGACCCATTTGGGAAAGAGTGACAGGTGAGGGACTCTCAACCCAACTTCAAATGGACATCTGCGTTCAAAGCGAAATCTGCAAATTTTCCCTGTTTGAGCTTGGGATAGCCGGCTGCCGCAATCATCGCGGCGTTGTCAGTGGAAAGAATCGGGGAAGGAAAATAGACGGGGAGGCCCTGTTTCCCAAATCCCTCTTCGAAACGGCCCCGCAGATAGGTGTTGCAGGCAACTCCTCCGGACACCATGATTGAACGAGGTTCATAGATCTCGGCGGCTCTCATTGTGTTACTGAAAAGGTTCTCAACAGCCGTTCTTTGGAAACTGGCTATGACATCATAGATGGCTTGAGGCAGGCTCTCTGAGAAGCCTTCTAGGTTACGCCGGGCGCTCAGCGTTTCGAGTTCGCCGCTCAAGTTTGATTTGACATGGCGCAACACCGCAGTCTTGATTCCCGAAAAGCTGAAATCCAACTTTGAATCGCTCATCCGAGTGACGGGGAATTCGACAGCGCAAGGGTCGCCTCTCTTGGCCAGCCTATCAATAACTGGGCCTCCTGGATAACCCAGCCGAAGGAGCTTGGCAACTTTATCGAATGCTTCCCCGGCAGCGTCGTCTCGGGTTCGGCCTACCAGTTCATAAGGGGTGCCTTCTTCTGTTCGCCCAGGCGTTTGTCTGACCCAAAAGAGACTTGTGTGACCGCCAGAGACTACCAGGGCAAGTGCCGGAAAAAGCGTGTCCCAGTCACTGAAAGGACGCTGCCTCTTTTGCTCATCGCAAGCGATTTGCAGCGGCACGGAATAGATGTGCCCTTCAATGTGGTTGACTGCTACCAATGGGCGTTGCAGCGAGTAGCTCAGCGCCTTGGCATAGTTAACACCGACGAGGAGGGAGCCGACCAGTCCGGGCCCCTGGGTTACCGCAATTCCATCGATATCTTCTTTCTTGATTCTTGCCTCTTCGAGAGCGGCGGAGACTATCGGAACGATGTTTTCCAAGTGGTGTCGAGAAGCCAGCTCTGGAACAACACCGCCATATTTTCTGTGGACTGCGATCTGGGAGGCGACACAGTTCGATCGAATTGCGACTCCGTCTTTCAAGATCGCGGCGGCCGTTTCATCGCAAGAGGATTCAATACCCAGGACAAGCATCGTGACGAATCAGGGTTCAAGAGAATTTGACGCGCCAAGCTGCATCTGGTATGCTTTGCGTTTTTGAGTTAGGCTTATAGGAGGTGTACGATGGCAGCACGCTGTGATATCTGTGGCAAGGGCCCCATCTTTGGAAACAACGTCAGTCATGCCCACAACATCACCAAAAGAAGATGGAACCCTAATCTGCAGAGAGTACGTGTCATTCTCAACGGCGCTCACAGGCGCGCGCGGGTGTGCACGGCATGTATTCGCTCCGGCAAGGTAGTCAAGTCTCACTGAGAAGAGCTTCCAGACCGAGCAAACGCCCGCCTATTGCCAGGCAATTTCGTTGACCCCTTTGATCTTCTTGATTGAACTAACGGCCCGCTCCAGGTGCTTCAGATCAGATATTTCAATCGTAACGTGAATCATCCCTTGGTGATCCTCGAAGGATTGAGCTTCGATATTTTTGATGTTGGTCTTGATGTCTGAAATTGTTGAGGTGATCTCAGCCAGCATTCCCCGGCGATCATCCACGGAGATAGACAACTTAACCGCGTAAGAATCCTCTCCACTATCTGTCCACTGCACATCAATCTTACGATCTGCCTCGTAAAGTAGGTTCACGACGTTGGAACAGCGTTTGGCGTGAACGGCCACGCCTTTGCCGCGGGTTATGTAGCCTACGATCTCCTCGCCTCGAATTGGATTGCAGCACTTTGCGCGGTACACGAGGAGGTCATCAATACCTTTAACCTGGATTGTTGCCTCAGAAGCAATTCCGAAAACCTTCTTGACCGCCGAAGTCAACTTGGAAATTCGTTCATCTTGCTCCTCCTTGAGTTCCTCCTGGGGCACGAGCTTGCCGAGCAACACTCGCGCAGACACCTTGCCGAATCCCAAAGCGGAGTAAAGATCCTCCAACTTAGTACAGCCATAGTCGGGAGCCGCCTTCAAAAGCTGCCCCTCATCAATGAGCTTCTTCAGATTGACCTTGAACTTTTTGGCCTCTTTCTCGAGGATCTTCTTCCCGATTTCAATCGAGCGCTCCCTCTGACTCACATTGATAAAATGCCGAATCTTATTGCGAGCTCTTGAAGTCTTGACGATGGAAATCCAATCTCGGCTTGGAGTATGGCCGAGTTGGGTCTGGATTTCGACAATGTCTCCATTCTTCAGTTTCGACTTGAGAGGCACGATTCTTCCGTTGACCTTGGCTCCGACACAGGTATTCCCAACCTCCGTATGAATTGCATAGGCAAAGTCTACGGGAGAGGCATCCCGTGGCAGAATGATGACTTTGCCTTTGGGTGTGAAAGCATAAACTTCCTCCGGATAAAGATCGATTTTCAGAGTGCTCAGAAAGTCGCTCGGATCCTGCATTTCTTGCTGCCATTCCACCAGATGCCGCAACCAGAGAAAGCGCTGATCATCTTTTTCGTCCAGACCTCCACCCGTTTTGTACTTCCAATGAGCTGCGATTCCTTCTTCAGCAATTCGATGCATCTCCACAGTTCGAATCTGAACCTCAAACGGCTGGCCGTGCGGGCCAATCACTGATGTGTGGAGCGATTGGTACATGTTGGGACGGGGAATTGCGATGAAGTCCTTGATTCTTCCAGGTACCGGCCTCCAGAGATTGTGGATGATGCCGAGAGCTGCATAGCAATCCCTGACCGTCCCCGTAATGATCCGGACTGCCAGAAGATCGTACACCTGCTCAAGGGGTATCTTTTGCCTCCTGATCTTCTGATGCACACTATAAATTCTCTTAATTCTCGACTCAACAGAGCACGGGATATCGTGCTCCTGGAGTTTTTGGTTGATGAGTTCCTTGACCTCTTCAAGAAACTCCTCCCTGACCTTTCTTCTGCTCTCGATTCCTTGACTGATTTCCCGATAAGCCTCCGGCTCAAGGTAGCTGAAGGCAAGGTCTTCAAGTTCTCCTCGTATCTTCCCCATTCCCAATCGATGCGCAATCGGTGCGTAAATGTCCATCGTTTCTTGCGCTATTCGCTGTCGCTTCTCCGGGGGGAGATACTGCAGGGTACGCATGTTGTGAAGACGATCAGCCAGCTTTACCAGCACGACCCGGATATCATCTACCATGGCGAGAAACATCTTTCGGAAATTCTCAGCTTGTTGTTCTTCTTTGGAATCGAATTGGAATTGGCTGATTTTCGTCAACCCGTTTACGATATGAGCAACATCGCTCCCAAAAAGTTCCTCGATCTTTTCAATAGAAGTCGACGTGTCTTCAACGATATCGTGCAGGAACCCGACACAAATGCATACGGCGTCCAGCTTCATCTGCGCCAGGATGTCCGCAACAGCCAGAGGATGGTTGAGGTATGGCTCTCCGGACTTGCGGATCTGGCCCTGATGACGACGTGCTGAAAAGTCATACGCCCGGTTGATCAAGCTCAGGTCATCGTTAGGGTGGTACCTTGCAACAGTCGCCAGAATGTCGTCGAGACGCACCATATTTCGTATCATAATGGAAACGACCGGAAAGGTCCAACTGGCTGAGGTCTCGGCTTACGCACCAACAAAAAAGCCTCTTGGGAAACTGTTCCCAAGAGGCTAGAGAAATTTCCTGGAGGCTGAGCCTACTTGTTCGGGTCGATATTGCCTTTGGTCTCGGCTTTGGCTTCGACTTCCTTCTTAATTGTCATCGCCTTCTCAAAAAGCTCGTCGGCCTTTTTGAAGTCTGATTGATAGTCCGAATGCTGATCTGGAGCATTCTTTTTGACTAGTGGATCAATAGACTTTGGATCTAAGGCAGCCATCGTAAATTGATCCTTGAGCTTGGGGTTCTTTTCCACAATCTGGTCGACAATGACCTGGGCTTTCTGCCGATAAAGCAGATTCATGTAAAAATACGCGTTGTAATAATTCGGATCAATTTCTATCGCCTTGTTCAGGTATTTCAATCCTTCTTCAACCAACTCTGCCTTTCTGGCCGGCGGAAGCGGGTTTGATTTGTCGTAGCACAGCAGCCAGTTGATGTTGCCCACACTGTAATAGGGATCAGGATTGGTGGGCTCGAGTTCTGCGGCTTTCATGTGAAACTCTTTCGCTTTTTCCAGTTGCTTCATTTGGAAATAGATTCCCGCGATTCCCTTGACGGATCCCAAGTTCTTGGGATCCTTCTGCAGCACGGTCTCAAACGCTTTAATGGCTTCCTGTCCTAGCGTCTTGTTCTCGGGTGATTCTCCCCCGGGTACGTACTGGGCGGCATAGGCCGTTGCCAAATACAGGTGGGCGTTGAGAAGCTCGGGGTCGAGGTCTACCGCCGATTTGAAGTGCTCCACGGCCGTTTCGTACTTAGCATCTCTGAAAGCACGAACTCCCTTGTTGAGCGAGTCGCGAGCCTTCAGCTTAGTACAGCCTTGAAACGCAAAGATGGATAGCAGGACCAGAGCACAGGCTCGTGATTTAGATGTAAACTTCATCGAGTTCCTCCACGGACCCCATTTCGCGCTTCAAGCAGACACAGAGATTCCTCCCAGAACCTCTTGAGCGAGAAGGCGATTCGTCAGAATCATTTTCCAGTCTGGATTTTTTCAGTGATCAAGCCGATCTTGTCTACTCCCGCTCCCCGCGCGATGTCGATAATGTCGACAACGTCGTTGAAAAATAACTCCGTGTCACCCTGGACGAACATAGTTCTTTCATTCCGGGTCTTAAAAATTTCCGTGAGCTCATCAAACAGTTTCTGCTTTTGTACAGTCTTCTGATTAATCGAGATAGCCCTGTCCCTATCGATAGACACCACCACCGTGCGATTTAAGGTATCCGGGTCCGGGGGCGGAGCGCCAGGTGGGGGAGGCTGCGGAATCTGCGCATCCAGCCCCTTCGGGATGAGGGGTGTAATCACCATGAAGATAATGATCAAGACGAGCAGAACATCAATCAAAGGAGTGACGTTGATGTCCGCCTTGGGGCCGCCGCCCATTCCTACCGCAATTGCCATCGTAATACCTCCAAATCAGAATTCAATTACTGGCCGGTGCTGTCGGCTTTGGCCGTCAATAGGCCCAAGGCATCAACTCCGGAAGCTCTCACAATGTCGACCACATCGACGACCTCGCCATACTTGGCACGTCGATCGCTCCGCACATAAACGGTCTTATCCACTCGGCTTTGAAGCAGGTCCTTGATTTTCTCGTTCAGTTGATCCTTACTGAGCCTGTCATCATGGAGAAAAATATTACCGTCCCGCGTGACTGCGACGATGATCGCATCATCCCGATCGGCCTCGCGCATTTCTCGAGGATACTTGGTTTTGGCCAAGTCCACACTGACCCCCTTCTGCAAGAGGGGAGTGACCACCATGAAAATGATCAGCAGCACCAACATGATATCCACCATCGGGGTCACGTTGATGTCGGCAATTGCCTTCCCGGCACCGGTAGTTTCACCTGACATTGCCATTATTTTTTACTCCCTCTCCGCTTCAGGAAATAGTCGATGAGCTCGGATGAAGAATTGTTCATTTCAACGCCGAAGGATTCAATCTTGCTGTTGAAGTAGTTGAACATCCAAACAGCAGGGATAGCCACCAAGAGTCCGAAAGCAGTGGTGATAAGCGCTTCTGAAATACCACCAGCCACGGCTGAAAGACCGGTCGATTTCTCGGAAGACATCCCTTGGAACGCGTTGATGATTCCGACGACCGTGCCGAACAGCCCCACGAAGGGAGCCGTGCTTCCGATCGTAGCCAGCCCACTGATGCCGCGTTTCAGTTCAGCATTGGTGATGGCAGTGGCTCGCTCCAACGCTCTCTTCGAAGCCTCAATCTGCTCACCGGGTATCTCAGTGCTGACTTGATGCGCCGAGAACTCCTGCAAGCCGGCCACGACGACCTTAGCCAGGTGACTCTTCTTGTTTTGCTCGGAAACATTGATGGCTTCGTCGATCTTTCCTTCCTTCAAACATCCTGCCACCAGAGGAGCAAACTCTCTGGACTGCTTGCGGGCTGCCGAAAAGGCCAGCAAGCGGTCAATCATCACTCCGATAGACCAAGCGGACATGATGGCCAGGATGATGATGACAGTCTTGGCGGCAGGACCTGACTGAGCCCACATCGATCTCAAGTCAAATCCGACTTCACCTTGTAACAAGGTGATGGCAAGTAGATTTAAATTGTACGAAAGCATGTGAAAACTCCTCCTCTAAATTTAGGTTTTTGGTATTTGTTGTTTACGAACTGGATGCGCTTTGACCTGGGGTTGAAAGCGCCATCTCATTGCCAGGGTCACTCGATCAACCACTCAGATTGAAGTTCACAGTCACAGTCGTTACCACTTCGACCGGCTCTCCATTGAGCAAGGTGGGCTTGTATTTCCACTGCTTCACTGCATCCAAGGCGGCTTGAATCAAAAGCGGATGGCCGCTAATAACACGCAGGTTCTCAACTCCACCCTGTTTGCTAATGACGGCTTCCAGCACCACGGCACCCTGAATTCGCGCCTGCTTGGCTAGAGGCGGGTATGGGGGCTTGACTTGGCGGATCAGGTTGGCCTGTTGCACGTTTCCGCCTACTCTCACTCTCTGAGGTGGCTTCGGAGCAGCGGGCGGCGGGGGAGGCGGAGGCGCTACGGGGGAAGGTGCCCCACCAATCACACCGCCGATCACTCCACCGATCTGGCCGCCAGGGACGCCACCGGGAACACCGCCAACCACGCCACCAATGGCGGCCTCCGGAGGCGGTCCCTCATCCACCACCATCTTAACTTCTTTGGGAATCTCAACTGGAGCTCGAAAAGTCCCATCGTCAACAACTTTCTTAACTACCTTCTGGACTACCGCTGGTGCCGGTGGTGGAGGGGGCGGAGGGGGGGGTGGAGGAGGTGCTACCAGAAACGTGAGTTGTTGCATCGATCCTGACAGGGTCTCTGGGAATAAGAGTGGAATAATAACCAAGACCACAATCAAGACGACGTGGATGATGATGGAGACCGTCATCGTGAGTGGCTTCTTGGTCTTCTGTTCTTCGCCGCTTGACGACTCAAGAAGTTGATCGAACATGATTCTTGGACCTCCCTTCTAACTAGACTGTAACTTCAATCTCTCTACTCTCAGCTTTTTGAACTGAGTCAAACTCTAAAAAATGATAATCCGCTTAGCGATCCTAGGGACGACAAGATTTGATTTACTTTCGAATGTATCACAAAACAATTTGTCGCGCCATAGCTACAAGAAATATTAAGCTTTGGCCAGTGCTTTCTTCTTATTGATCCTGCTGTTCCGATAGTCATACCAGATCACCAGCAGCGGGCTGGCGATAGCGATCGAGGAGTAAGTTCCAATGACGATACCGACCAGCATGGCAAAGGCAAACCCGTTGATGACCTCTCCGCCAAACAGATAAAGCGAAACAACCGTCAGGAAGGTCAGCCCAGAAGTCAGGATCGTGCGGCTCAGCGTTTGGTTAATGCTCTTGTTAATGACTGACTCCAGAGGCTCCTTACGTAACAATTTCAGATTCTCGCGAATTCGGTCGAAGACCACGATGGTGTCATTCATCGAGTAACCTACCAGGGTCAAAAGGGCTGCAATTACCGTCAGTGAGATCTCCTTGTTCAAAAAAGAAAAGAAACCCAAGGTGATGATGACGTCATGAAAGACAGCCAGGACAGCTGCTGTTCCGTACACCGTGCCTTTGAACCGCCAGGCGATGTAAGCCAACATCCCGCCCAGTGCGTACAGCGTGGCGGAGATGGCCTGCTGCTGGAGATTCTTCCCTACCTTGGCGCCGACAATTTCCGTGCTTCTCACGGCGAAGTCACCCAGGTAAAACTTTTCTTTGAGCGCAGCCACGATTTCGTCTGAGACGCCTGGAATGGTCTTTAGCTCTTCAAAGTTGTTGATGAGCCCGCCGTGAGCGGTCCGATACTGCATCACTGCATTCCCCAGACCCTGCAAGGTTTTCAACTGGGCTGGGCCCGCCTTTTGAAGAGCTGTAACCAGAGAGGGATTCCCGGCCATGGCCCCTTCAAAAACGGATGCTGATCGGATATTGTTCAAATCTAATTTTCCGGCTTGGGCTTCAGGCGGGCGAAAGCTCAGATTGAGCGTGTCTTCGATCGTCCTCCGCCCCTGATCCAGCTCACTCCCGCCTTCTGTAGCTGCCTGCTCGAGGCTGATGATGACCTCGTGATCGCTTTCGGGTCCGAAACGTTGGATCGTACTCTCCCCCAGCCCTTTCTTCCGGAGGTCAGTGCGAATCTGGTCAAGGGGAGGAGCAGTGCGGAATTTGACGTAAACCAGGGTTCCTCCACGAAAATCGATCCCATAACGGGGTCCCCCTTTGACGATTAGAGAGATCAGGCTGACCACGAACAGGGCGAAGGAAGCTCCAATGAAAAGCCATTTCTTTCCAATCCAATCAATGTTAACGCTCTTGAATAACCGCATTATGACGAGCTCTCCTTCGAATACGGTTCGTGTGGAGGGAGGACCGCAAAGAATTAGCCACTGCGATTAGACACCGTGCCGCTGAAAAAGTTCCCGGCGAGATCTTAATTTCTAAATGCTGATCCGATCGGGTCGGGAAGGTCCGCTCAGCACAAAGTCAAAAAGGACTTTGGATACGAAGACGGATGTGAAAAGATTAGCCAGTAGTCCCCAAAAGAGAACCACGGCAAATCCCTTAACAGGTCCAGTTCCAAAAATGAACAAGAACAATACGGAAACGACGGTGGTGACGTGAGTATCAACAATCGTCACAAACGCTTTGGAAAAGCCGGTATTAACGGCTGAAACGACGTTTTTCCCGCTCCACAACTCTTCCCGAATGCGCTCGAAAATCAGAACGTTCGAGTCGACGGCCATACCAATTAATAGGACCACTCCAGCGATTCCTGGCAAAGTCAGTGTGGCCTGGATGTATGCCAGGCAGGCGACCAGAATGATCAGGTTCAAGATCAAAGCCACAATCGCGTTGATGCCGGAGTGCTTGTAATAGAACAGCATGACCAGGATAACGGCGGCCAGGCCGACCAGCGAAGCGACGATGCCATGCCGAATCGAATCAGCCCCCAGAGAAGCCCCCACGGTTCGCTCCTCCAGGTAATTCATGCGGGCCGGCAAGGCCCCCGACCTCAAGATCAATGCAAGGTCATTGGCCTGTTCGTGGGTAAAGCTGCCGTGGATCTGGCCAGAATCGGTGATCCGGCCATCGATGCGAGGAGCAGACACTACCTTTCCATCCAACACGATAGCCAATTGCTTGCCAATGTTTTCTTCTGTAGCCCGGCCAAATCGCGCCGCACCATCTACTGTCAAATTAAAGCTGACTGCCGGTTTCCCAAAATCGTCGGTGCTTTCCCGAGCTGTCTTCAAATCACGCCCCGTAATGACCGCAACTCTGTTGACCAGATACCACTCTTCGCTTGATTGAGAAGCATCATTGAATTTCCTGACCGAAGGAAGCAACTCCTTTCCCTCTGGCACGACCCCGTTGAATTGGCTGAGCGCAGCCTCTCGCGAAGCAAACGGGCCATTGCCGGGTTCTACAAGTTTGAGCTCCAAAAGGGCTGTTGACTTGATGATGTCTTTGACGCGGGCGGGGTCGTCCACCCCGGGAAGTTGAACCAGGATCTGATATTCATTAGCGGCGCCGTGCTCTTGGATGACCGGTTCGGCCACTCCCAGTTGGTCGATGCGATTCCGAATCGTCTGGATCGCCTGCTGGACTGAACTGGTTCGCAGCTGATTCTCGACACTGGGCCTCAGTGTCAAGAGGAAAGAATTGGCAACCTCCGGCAGCGACGAACGATTCCAGGTTGGGAAGTTGTCGTCAATCAGGGCGCGGGCCTCGGAAGTTTTCTGCGGGTCCACCTCGCGGATTTCCAGCTGCCTCAGATCGCGTTTTCGGACTTCTGA
>Ga0075423_10000426_pt1 | contig 33945 bp, 30 predicted proteins | sample SoiMethybrSBSTD2_FD_80114 | JGI IMG/M metagenome (GOLD analysis project Ga0075423, IMG submission 80114) | Bulk soil microbial communities from a Populus tree surrounding site in Tennessee, USA - Soil MetaG P. TD hybrid SBSTD2 | ecosystem: Environmental > Terrestrial > Soil > Tree plantation...
CCACTCTGGCTTCCGCGCTCAAACCAGCCTCTGGCGAACTGACCCGCGCCTGCTCGCCGGCCCGCCACGCGTGTTCCGTCGTCACCCGCATGCCGTGAGCGCTCAGATTCTGAGATTGAGCTGTCTCGCTGGCTCCCGTGTCATTCAACGGGACGAGGTCGATCGGTATTTCTTTTGCGATTCGGTCTCCCGATCTGTCGTCGTGCACGACGGTCGTGTCCGAAGGCGCAGTTGCTCCAATCGGCATGATTGCCGTGACCGAGGTGCCGCGCTCGGATGACGTCACATTCAGGCGGCCGCCGAGTTGTTTCATCAGCTCACGCATGCCTGCGATCGTGAACGCCAACTCACCTTTCCCTTCTCTCAACGACTCCAGCACACTTGGCGGCAGGTTCCCGCGCTCGCTCCGTATTTCGAGCATCAGGAGCTCTCCTTCAGTCGACAGCCTCACGTGGGCGCGGGCGCTCCCCGACCGGCCAACGATACTCGTGAAGCATTCTTGCGTGATGCGATACAGCGCGCGCTCGGCCGGTCGCGGCAGCCGATCCAGCTGGTCGGGAAACTCCATGTCAACGACCGTACCCCTGTGCTTTGAAAAACCATCGAGGTACCACCGCAAGCTTGCCAACAGGCCGCCCGAGTCGAGGAGCGGCGGGTTCAAGAAGTAGGAGACGACTCGGATCTCACGTGAGAGCGAATCGGCGAGGAGGATGCTGTCGCCCACCAATTGAAGGGTATCGCCGCCGAGTTTCTCTGTTCGCTTCCTGATCTGGCGCAGATTCATCAGCAACGACGTAAAGTTGGGGCTGGTCTTGTCGTTCAGCTCGAGCGCGATCCGACGCCGCTCGTTGTCTTCTGCTTCGAGCAATCGCGTCGAGAGTTCGGCCAATGCGTCTTCCGCCCGCTTGCGTCTCGTCGCGTCACGCGTCACTTTGCAGAAGCCTGTCAGGACTCCCTTCTTGTCCCGCAATGCCGTGATGTTGATGTCGGCCCAGAAGACCGTGCCGTCCTTCCGCACACGCCAACCTTCATCGGTGACGCGTCCCTGCGATTCGGCCGTTTTCAGGAGCGCAGTAGGGCGGCCTTGCTCGAGATCTTCTTCGGTGTAGAACCGCGATATATGCTGGCCAATGATTTCTCGAGCCAGGTATCCCTTGATTTTTTCCGCGCCCTCATTCCAGCTCAGAACGCAGCCGTCCCGGTCGAGCGCGAAGATCGCGTATTCGTCTATTCCTTCCACCATCATGCGAAAGGAAAGGCCCGTCTTCAGCAACTTGTGATGCTGTGCGTCGGTCAGTGCGTCGGGGACAGGTTCTTCTGGATCTTCGACCGCCATTGCGCACCTCGTCCGCCGTGGGCGCTGGGACCCGTCTGCAGAGGAGCAGCCTTGCCGAGCACGATACGCGAACTCCCATGGTCGAGGAAGGCTGGAAGAACCCTACTGGAACCGCTAATTGACCTGATGGGAGAGAAGAAAACGCCCGCGATCGACTCGTCAGTCGATAATCGCGATCGCGTCGATCTCGATTCGGACATCGCGCGGCAGACGCGCAACCTGCACGGTCGCCCGCGCTGGCGGCGGATCGACGATGTAGCGGCTGTACACCTCGTTCATTCCGGCGAAGTCGTTCATGTCGGCGAGAAACACCGTCGTTCGCACAACGTGCTCGAACCCGAGCCCGGCTGCACGCAGCAAGGCCGACACGTTTCGCATCACGCGATCGGCCTGTGCGCTGATATCACCAGCGACGAGATTGCCGGTCGCGGGATCGAGCGGGATCTGCCCGGAAATGAACAGCAGGTTGCCGGCCTTGATCGCCGGTGAGTACGCGCCCATCGCCTTGGGCGCGTCCGGAGCGGAGATGACCTGGCGCACCTAGGCCGCCTTCGTCACCTTTCCGTCCCGAAGGCAGCGCGTGCAGACGCGGATGCGCTTCGTCGTTCCACCGATGATGGCTCGCACTGTCTGAAGATTCGGCTCGAATCGTCGCGGTCCCACGTTATGCGCGTGGGAGATCGTTCTGCCGACTGCCGGGCCCTTGTGGCACACCTCACATCGTTTCGCCATGATTGCCTCGCCGCACCCCAAGGGCGCAAACCCTAGATTGTACCAGGATCACGGCAGAATCAGCGAACTCTGAGGCGCACTCGGTTCACTCGGCGCCGTCGCCTTGCGCACGTGAAGCAGACGGCTCATCAGCGCGAGGTACGCCGTATCGCCCTCGGTAACGCCAGGTACTCGGCGTGTCTCCTTGGCGCCGTCCTCGATCGCTCGAAGGACGATGGCGGCTTCGCCGTCGTGAATGGTGGCGCCTTGAGACTTGATCTCGACCAGAAGCGCGGTCAGTTCCGACGCGAGTCGCTGAGCGGTCAGTGACTGTGCTTTATGCTCGTAGATGACGCCGCGCGCCGACGTCTCGAGCGTCGAGGCCACGGCCCCAGCGGCCTCCGCAACATCGTCATCGATGAGCCGCGAGAATCCTTCGGGTTTGTGGCGCGCAATCGCGGTGTGAAACAGAAAGAACAGTTGGTATTGCCGTTCAGTGAGATGGCGAATACCGGGCAGGAGCACCGCGACGTCCTCCTGCTGCTGACGCTTGACGACCGCCGCCGGATGCTCACGTGCACTGGCGAGATGCGGACAGTCGTCCGGACACGCGATCTCCACGAGACGCTTTGTGCCGCAACAGACTGAGCAAATCGTCTGGCGAAGGGCTGGGCACGAACGCCGCCCCTTTCGCTCCCCACACACCGGGCACGTCATCGTCTGAAGCATCGCATACCTGACGTCCCTTTCCCGACACTGTCAGTCGGATCGGCGACACAATTTGTCCTCCTTCACGCCAAATTGCCCCATGCAAAAATTCCCTCCTGATGATGTAATTTCAGCGATATGTAGATTTACCTACACTCGACAGTGGCATCGATGCGCGTCGTGGACAGATGGGTGACACGTTCTCGTACGGACTGCAGAGGCGGATCGAGACGATGGCTCTAAGAGCTGGTTTCATTGGGTTTACGACAACAGACTGCGAGAAGCTCGTCTGCTTTCTCCTCCGCGTGAGTGGGGTGCCCCTGTGCTACATCCGAACAGCAAACGCCAGTTCCGTTCATGACTACCGTCATTGACAGAGGACATTTCACGAGAAAACCTGCGCAGGGTACTCGGCGTCTAAAGGGGCAGTGACACGGACCAGGAAGAGCTCATAGGCGTAAATCATAGGCCCACCGACACTTGCTGGATATACCGGCGGATCGGCAATTGAATTCATAACTCGCCTGTGGGCGCCGGCGGAAAGCCAGGGCGAGAGGGGCACCCAAGTTGCATAGCCGCCGGCATCATGAAGTGGCCGGTCCAAAGGAAGGGCCGGCGCGAAGGGAGCGGCAGTCATCATGGCGACGACGACACGAACGAAGGCAGCGGCGAAGACGAGCCGCTACACCGAGCTGAAGCGAATGCTCGAAGACCGCCGCCGCGAGTTGTTGAGCGCAGTGCAGGAGAAGATGCGCGACGTTCGGGCTGAAGGCAACAAAGAGCGCGATGTGCTCGACCAGGGCGAGAGCTCCGAGGTCGACATTCAGGAAGACATCGAGTTCGCGCTCATTCAGATGAAGTCCGAGACGCTCGGCAAGGTCGATGCTGCGCTGCGTCGGCTCGAGGAAGGCACCTACGGGAACTGCTTCGAGTGCGGTGAGGAGATCGCGGAGGCACGGCTGCGTGCGCTGCCGTTTGCGGCGCGATGCAAGGATTGCGAAGAGGCCAAGGAGAACTCCGAACGGCGTGAGCGCATGCTGGCGCAGAAGCGCGGTTCATCGGCCCTCTTCTTCGACTCCGCCAACTAAATCGCGCGCGGACGCGCATCATCACTTCCAGCCGCTGGGATCGCGCAACCGGTCCCAGCGGTGTGGTCCCTGCATCAGCCCGGCTTCTCCGAATCGCGCGCATTTTCTTGCGCGTCTCATCAAAGTAGGAGAGCATCCGCCCATGACCGAACGAGACGACATGCCCGACCTCGAAGAGGTGTCGGCGAGTGACCGTCCGCTGGCCATTCCAGACGAACTGCCGATTCTGCCGCTGCGCGACACGGTGCTGTTTCCCAATTCGTTCATGCCGTTGGCGGTCGCGCGCGAATCGTCGGTGCGTTTGATCGACGAAGCGATTTCCGCGGGCAAGCTCATTGGGGTGTTCACACAGCGTGATGCCTCGGTGGACGAGCCGCAGCAGTCCGACCTGTACGAAATTGGTACCGCGAGCCACATTCACAAGATGTTCAAGCTGCCCGACGGCAGCCTGCGTTTGATCGTGCAGGGTCTCGCGCGTCTGCGTCTCGAGGAAGTGACCGAGACACGGCCGTACCTCCGCGCGCGCGTGGCGCCCGCGGTCGAGACGTTGGCCGAGACCGATCGTCTCGAGATCGATGCGCTGCTCAGGAACATCAAGACCAGTTTCCAGAAAGTCGTGTCGCTGTCGCCGCTGCTTTCTGAAGATCTGCAGACGCTGGCGGCCAACATCACCGAGCCGGGCCGCCTATCCGACTTCATCGCCTCGAGCCTGTCGACGATCGCCACCGCCATCAAGCAGGAGGCGCTCGAGACGCTCGATGTGCGCGCGCGCATGGACACCTTGAACCGGATCCTCGTCAAGGAGCTCGAGGTGCTCGAGCTCGGATCGAAGATTCAGTCGCAGGTGCAGTCCGAAGTCGGTCGCAATCAGCGCGAGTACTTCCTTCGCGAACAGCTCAAAGCGATCCAGAAGGAGCTCGGCGAGGGCGACGATCAGACCAAGGACATCGAGGAGCTCACCGAGAAGATCGAAGCGGCAGGGATGCCAGAGCTGGTGAAGAAAGAGGCGCTTCGCGAGCTCGATCGTCTGGCGAGGATGCCGGTGGCGGCGGCCGAATACACCGTGTCACGCACGTATCTCGACTGGCTGATCATGCTGCCGTGGCAGAAGCGCACCGACGAAGTGATCGATCTCCCGAAGACCAAGCAGGTGCTCGACGCCGATCACTCGGGACTCGACAAGGCCAAAGACCGGATCCTCGAGTATCTGGCTGTTCGCAAGCTCAATCCCGAGGTGAAGGGGCCGATCCTCTGCTTCGCTGGCCCGCCTGGCGTCGGCAAGACATCCCTCGCGCGCGGCATCGCGACGTCGCTCGGGCGGAAGTTCGTACGCGTGTCGCTCGGCGGCATGCGCGACGAGGCGGAGATTCGCGGGCACAGGCGCACCTACATCGGTGCGCTGCCTGGTCAGATCATCCAGGGCTTGCGCCGCGCCGAGTCGCGCAATCCGGTCTTCATCCTCGACGAGATCGATAAGCTGGGATCCGACTTCCGCGGTGATCCGGCGTCGGCGTTACTCGAAGTGCTCGACCCGGAACAGAACAACTCGTTTCGCGATCATTACCTCGACGTGCCGTTCGATCTGTCGGAGGTGCTGTTCATCACCACCGCGAACGTGCTGCACACGATTCCGCCGGCACTGCGGGATCGCATGGAAGTGCTAGAGATCCCCGGATACACCGAGGATGAGAAGCTCGCGATCGCGCGCGATCACTTGGTGCAGAAACAGATCGTCAATCACGGTCTCACCGCCGAGCAGTTGACGATCACCGACGAAGCGATTCGCGTGGTGATTCATGGCTACACGCGCGAGGCCGGCGTGCGCAATCTCGAGCGCGAAATCGGCGCGCTGTGCCGTAAGGCGGCGCGGCGCCGCGCCGAAGGCGACGAGACGTCGCTCGCCATCACGAAGGCAATCGTGACGCAGATGCTGGGTGCGCCGACGTTCCTCGACGAGGAGATGGAGGAGCGCACCAAAGATCCGGGCGTCGCGATTGGTCTGGCGTGGACGCCGGCCGGCGGCGACGTGCTGTTTATCGAGGCGTCGCGCATGGCCGGTGGCGGCCAGCTGACGCTCACCGGTCAACTCGGCGACGTGATGAAGGAATCCGCGCGCGCGGCGTTGTCGTGGTTCCGCGCGCATGCGGGTGACTACGGCGCCGATCCGGACTTCTTCAAGAACTCCGAGATCCACCTCCACGTCCCGTCTGGTGCGATTCCGAAGGACGGACCGTCGGCAGGAGTGACGATCGCCGCGGCGCTCGCCTCGGAGTTGACGCAGCGCCCCGTGCGCGGCGACATCGCGATGACCGGCGAGATCACGCTGTCCGGTCGTGTGCTGCCGGTTGGCGGCATCAAAGAGAAGGTGTTGGCGGCTCGCCGCGTCGGCATTCGTGAGGTCATCCTGCCGCGGCAGAACGAGAAGAACGTGATCGAGGATCTGAACGATGATCTCAAGCGTGAGATGACGATCCACTACGTTCACAGCGTGGACGAGGTGCTGCTGCTGGCGCTGATGCCGGCGAAAGCCGCGCGCCCGGAACGAAAGGGAACCCGTCGAGTAACGGCGCACCTGCAGTGACATGACGCTCGACGCGTGTCTCCCGCCCCAGCTGCGCGGGCCGGAAACCACCATCACTCGGATGGCCATGGGGTTTTCGGGTGCGGCCGTTTATCGCGTCGATGCCGGCGGCCAGACCTTCGTCCTCAAGATCACCGATCAAGCGGCACCGATCGACGCGTGGCGCCGCGCGCTCCGTATTCAGGAGCTCGCGGCCAACGCGTCGATCACACCTCGGATCGTTCACAGCGATGAAGAGCATCGCGCCATCGTCACGGCGTTCGTCGTCGACGAATCGTTCGCGGCCATCCTCTACAACCCTCCGACTCGCGACGCGGCTCTCGACCTGGCGGCGGCGACGCTGAAACGCCTTCATCGGATGCCCGCGCCCGATAGCGAGTATCGCGATCCGATGAAATTCCTGTCGACGACGTTGGCGCCGATGGCAACCGATGCCGTGGTGCCCTCGTTCGCGCGTGATGCGATTCAGCGCCTGCTCGCCGAGAAGCCGCCTTCGTCCGATCGCGCGATGGTGCTGAGCCACAACGACGTCAATCCGACCAACCTCGCCTACGACGGCGAACGTGTGTGGCTATTCGATTGGGACGTGGCCGCGTTGAACGATCCGTTGTACGACCTCGCCACGCTCGCGATGTTCTTTCGCATGGACGACTCAGCCTGCCGCCGACTGCTTGCTGCCTACGACGGCGAATCACCCGCGGTGCTCCCCGAACGCTTCCTGTACAACCGCCGGCTGGTCGCCGTTCTCTGCGGTGCGCTATTGGTGGGCGGCACTGAGGGCGCAGAGACGCTGGAAGACACACCCGCGCTTGGTGAGATCTATCGCCGGATGATGTCGGGTGCACTGAACATCGCCGCGCCCGAGGGAAGAAGGGCGTTCGGCCTTGCACTGATCAAAGAGGGCATTATGCGCGGATGAAGGGCGGCCTTCGGCCGTGCGGCGCGCGCTCACACGAGTAGGGCCGCTGCGTGGTAGGGCCCGCGCTTCGCGCGAGTGGGGCCGGGCCTGCGGCCCAGTGGGGCGGGCACTTCGTGCCCGTGTGTTCGGTTCATCGGTTCATTGCATCGATTCGAAGACCCGCCGGCGCGTAGCCCGCCCGACGCGGCGAAGCCGCGCCCTACGCGCGCGTGAGCGCGCCCCCCACCGCGCCGAAGGCGCGGCCCCGCTCGGCCCGAGGGGCCGAGCCCTACGCGCGCGAAGCGTCTGAGAGAGCGAGCCCTGCTACCGTCTTCATGTCGACGATCTCACCGGCCTTCATCATCGCATGCACCTCTGCGCGCGTGAACGCACGCGGTTCGAGGTCTTCGTCCTCATCCTGATGCGCTTCTTCGTCAGCGGCTCCGGGCGTCCTCAGGCCGGTCGCACGAAAGAAATGCATGATCTCGTCGCAGAACCCGGGCGAGGGATAGAACGATCCGACGCGTTCGAGCGTCGCGGGAATCAAACCGATCTCCTCGTGGCACTCCCGGATCGCAGCGTGCTCGATGTCTTCACCGGGTTTCAGCGTTCCGGCCGGCAGCTCCCACACCCATCGACCGATCGGATGGCGGTACTGGCGCACCAGCATGAGCGAACCGTCTTCGGTCACGGGAATGAGTACGACCGATCCTGGGTGGCGCACGATCTCCACTGCGAGCTCGCCGCCTTTCGGCAGCGCGATCGTTTCCACCTGCACGGTGAACACGCGCCCTTTGAAAACCGTGCGAATCTCGCGCGGTACGATCGGCTTGTCCATGGTGTCCCTCGATCGCGAAGGCTCGAGCCTCCGCTCTACGGTTTGGGTTCCGGCGGCCAGCCTGGAAGATCATTGAGTACCTTCTCCAGGTCATCCGGAAGCGGCGCGATGAACTGCATGCGCCGCCGATCGCGCGGGTGGGTGAACGCCAGCCGCGCCGCATGCAGGAAAGGTCGCGTGAGGCGCTGCACGGCGCGGATGTCTCCCGGCACCCGCCGATGCACGCCGCCGTAGAGTGCATCGCCGACCACCGGATGGCCGATCGCGCTCAGATGAACGCGGATCTGGTGCGTGCGGCCGGTGTGGATCGCGACCTGGCATAGCGTCAGCCCGGGCAGGTGATGGGCGCGCGTGATGCGCGTCACCGCTTCGCGGGCGTGCTTGGCGCGCGCCGACATCTTCTGACGATTTGCCGGGTCGCGTCCGATCGCGGCGTCAATTCGGCGCCCCGCCTGCACCACGCCCCAGACCAGCGCGATGTATTCCTTCTCGACCTCGCGATCGTGGAATTGACGCGCGAGCTCCTGATGCGCCGCGTCGTTTTTGGCAATGACCATCACTCCCGATGTGCCGCGATCGAGGCGGTGCACGATGCCGGGGCGCCGCTCACCGCCGACGCCACTCAGATCCGACAGGTGATGGAGAAGCGCGTTCACGAGTGTCCCGGACGCGTGACCGGCGCTCGGATGAATCACCATGCCGGGCGGTTTGTTGAGCACCGCGAGATCGGTGTCCTGATAGAGGATGTCCAGCGGCAGCGCTTCTGCGGCGAGGGAAGATTCCTCCACAGCCGGCGCATCGACGGTAATGCGATCCGCCTCGCGCACGACGAGATTCGATTTCGCCGAAGAGAGCGGCTTCGCGCCGCGATGGACTGCGACGTGGCCGTCGGCGATCAGCTTCTGGATCTGCGAGCGCGAGAAGTCGGCGAGCACCGAGACCAGAAAGCGATCGATGCGCTGTCCGTCGAATTCGGGCGGGACGGCGAAGTCAACTGGCAACGCTGCTACTTCGTGACCTTCGTGTTCTTCGTGGCTACGCGGCCACGCGTCGCCGTTGTCCCTGTGTCTGGGGCGTCTCCGGGTTCGTGCGCGCCAGCCACGCGAGCATCGCCAGGCTGAGCGGCGCCAGCACGAGTGAAATGACCTGCGACGTCGACATGCCGAACAGCGTGCCGCGCGGATCGCCGCGATAGAACTCGATGATGTAGCGCGAGATCGCATAGAGCAGCATGTAGGCCCAGAATGTCCGCCCCGCGAACGGCTTCCCGCGCTTCTCCGTCGTCAGCAGCACGATGAGGATCAAGAGCTCGGCGCCCGCCTCGTAGAGTTGCGTTGGATGAAGGCGCATGTTGAGCGGTGTTCCCACCAGCGATGCCGCGAGCGGGTTCGTGAACGTGATGCCCCACGGCAGATCGGTGGGCCGTCCAAAGCAGCAGCCGGCGGCAAGACAGCCAAGCCGTCCGGTGACGTGACCGAGCGCGATGCCCGGCGCGAACACATCGCACGTCGTCCAGAACGGCATACGGTGCCGCGCGATGTACCAGAACGCCACGCTCACGGCGAGGATCAAGCCGCCGTAGAACACGCCGCCGGACCGGGCGAGCGAAAACAGCTCTTTCGGATTCTGCAGGAACTGATTGCGATCGACGATGAGCAGCAGGAGCTTGGCACCGACCAGTGCGGCGATGATGATGTAGATGCCGAGATCGAGGACGCGATTGGCGTCGAGGCCCCAGCGTTTCGCTCGTGACATCGCAAGCTTGAGTCCGAGCAAATAGGATGCGGCGAGGAGCACACCGTACGTGTAGACGGTGATCGGACCGAGACTAAACAGTTCTGGATACACGGTAGTACCTGCCCATCCCCAACATCTCGAGGACCATCAGTGCGACGCCGATCGAGATGGCGGCATCGGCCACATTGAACGCCCAAAAATGCCAGCCGCGCCAGTAGAAGTCGAAGAAGTCCAACACGTAGCCGAACCGAATGCGATCGATCAGGTTGCCCGCGGCGCCGCCGATGACGAGCGCGAGCCCCGTGCGCGTCAGCCGCTGATCGCTGGCGATCGCCGAGATGTACACCGCCAGCCCAATCAATGCCGTCGTCTGGACGAGCGCGAGGATGGCGGCCTTGAAGGGGAAGTCGAGGCCGTCCATCAGTCCAAACGCCGCTCCTGTATTGTGGATCCGCGTCAGGCTGAAGAAGCCGTGAATCAGCGGGATGCTTTCGTAGAGCCCGAGCTTCGGCCGGATCAGCATCTTGACGATCTGATCGAGCAGCAGCACGGTGCTGGCGAGCCACATTGGCAGACGATGGATGGCGGTCGTCACCTTACGCCGCCGCCGTGCCGCCAAGTGCGTCGACGCACCGGTCGCAGATGCCTTCCCATTCCGGCTCGGTTCTCACGCTCGGCACGAATCGCCAGCAGCGTGCGCACTTCACGCCGCGCGCGCGGTCGACCGTCACCCGTACGTCATCACTCCCCTCGGCGTCGACGCGCAGCGAGACCTCGGACACGTTGAACAACATCGGCAGCTCGTCGCGGTGCGCCTGAAGCAGGGCCGCGATGCTGCCCGATGCCGCAAGTTGCACCTGAGCGCCCAGCGCCGTTCCGATGACTTTATCCTTGCGCTTCTGCTCCAGTGCGGCGTTCACGGTCTCGCGGACCTCGAGCAGTCGGGTCCATTCCTTGACGAGCGCCTGATCCATATACGCTTCGACGCGGGGAAAGTCGGCGAGGTGCACGGACGGCTCGCGATCGCCTGGCATGCGGCGCCACAGATCATCAGCGGTGACCGGCAGGATCGGGGCCAGCAGCCGGGCCAGCCCGTCGCAGATGAGATACATCGCGGTTTGTGTCGACCGCCGCTCGTGGGATTTGACTCCGAGCGTGTACATGCGGTCTTTGGTCACGTCGACATAGAACGCGCTGAGATCGACCGTGGCCAACGTGTTGATCGTCTGCGATACAGTCGAGAAATCGTAGTCGTCGTAGGCGCGCAGCATCCGCTGTGCGGCGTCCGCATAGCGCGCGAGCGCGAACCGGTCGACGGCGGTGAGATCGGCGACGGGCAACAGGTCGACCGTCGGATTGAAATCGTACAGGTTGGCCACGAGGATGCGACACGTGTTGCGGATCTTGCGATACACGTCGATCACGCGGGTGAGGATTTCGCGGCTCACGCGCAGTTCTTCGGTGAACTCCGTCATCGAGACCCACAGTCTGATGATCTCGGCGCCGCTTTCCTTGATGACTTCCTGCGGCACGATCGTGTTGCCGAGCGACTTCGACATCTTCCGGCCTTCGAGGTCGATGAGAAACCCGTGGGTCAGTACTTCGCGGAACGGCGGACGGCCGCGTGTGGCGAGTGCCACGAGCAGCGAGCTCTGAAACCAGCCGCGATGCTGATCGCTGCCTTCGAGATACATGTCGGCCGGCCACCCCAGGTCCGGCGTCCGCGCCAGTACCGCCTCGTGACTCGATCCCGAGTCGAACCAGACATCGAGAATGTCGCGCTCGCGCTCGAAGGACGCGCCGCCGCATGACGGGCACTTCAGTCCGGCCGGGATGAATTCCTCGATCGGACGCTCGTACCACGAGTCGGCGTTGTACTGCTCGAAGACGGCCGCAGCGTTGTCGATGATCGCTGTGGTCAGCACAGCGTCCCCGCACGAGGTGCAGTCGAGCGCTGGAATCGGCACGCCCCAGGCGCGCTGCCTCGAGATGCACCAGTCGGGGCGGTTCGACACCATGTTGAAGATGCGATCGCGGCCCCATGCCGGAATCCACTTCACCTCGTGATCGATCGCGTGGCGGGCCGCTTCGCGCAATGTGCGCGTGTGGCCGTCAGCACCAGTGATGGCAGGCTCGCCGTCCATGCGGACGAACCATTGTGACGTGGCGAGGAAGATCACTGGGTTGTGGCACCGCCAGCAATGCGGGTACTGGTGCGTCACTGTCTCGCGATGCCACAGGCGTCCGCGCTCCTCGAGCGCCTTCTCGACATGCGGGTTCGCATCGAACACGCGCTGGCCGCCGAACAGCTGCACGGTGTCGAGGAAGTGGCCGCTCGGACCGACGGGAGCGTAGATCTCGAGGCCGTACTTCTTGCCGGTGAGGAAGTCGTCCGCGCCATGTCCTGGAGCCGTATGAACGGCACCAGTGCCTTGTTCGAGCGTGACGTAGTCTGCGAGCACGCCCACCGAGTCGCGGTCGTACAGCGGATGACGGAAGCGGATGCCCTCGAGCTCCTCGCCCTTCATCCGCGCGATCGCACGATCGAACGGCTTGCCTACGGCCTGATCGACGCGCGCGGCCAGACCTTCCGCGACGATCACGGCGTGGCCGTTCACGTCGTAGGCCGCGTAGTCGAATTCGGGATGAAAGGCGATCGCCAGATTCGACGGAATCGTCCATGGCGTTGTCGTCCAGATGAGCACCGAGACGTCGCGCCCGGCGAGCGCAGGCACGCGCGACGCGAGCTCGCCGGCGGCATCCCGATTCAACGGGAACTCCACGTAGATCGACGGCGAAACGTGATCCTCGTACTCGACTTCAGCTTCGGCGAGTGCCGTGCGGCAATGAATGCACCAGTGGACCGGCTTTTTGCCTTTGTAGACGAGGCCGCGCTCGACGAACTTGCCGAGTGCGCGCGCGATGTCCGCCTGATAGCGCGGGTTCATCGTGAGGTAGTAATGATCCCAGTCGCCGAACACCATGAGCCGCTTGAACTCGCCGGTCATCACGTCGATGAAGCGGCCGGCGTAGTCGCGGCACGCGCGGCGGATCTCGGCGATCGACATGTCGCGCTTCTTCGGTCCGAGCTCGCGATCGACCTTCAACTCGATCGGCAGGCCGTGGCAGTCGTAGCCGGGCGTGTACGGCACATCGAACCCGGCCATCGTCCGCGACTTGATCACGAAGTCTTTCAGAATCTTGTTCAGCGCCGTCCCGAGGTGAATCTGCCCGTTCGCATACGGCGGTCCGTCGTGGAACACGTACTTCGGAGCTCCGCGCCGCGCGCGGCGGATCTGGTGGTAGAGATCCATGGCCGCCCAACGCTCGAGCGCCTCTGGCTCGGCCGTCTGCAGGCTGGCTTTCATGGGAAACTCGGTCCGTGGCAGGTTAACGGTATCTTTCCACTCGGGCATCTCGTAATTCTAGCCCGGCCCTATAATCGCGGGATGGTCACGGCGCAGCCGGAGTTAACCGAGAACTCGACGGTTCGCGAGCACGTGCTCGACAACGGTTTGCGGGTGCTGGTGCAGGAGGTTCACACGGCGCCTCTGGCAACCGTCTGGTGCTGGTATCGCGTCGGGTCGAAAGACGAGCGGCCTGGACTCACCGGCGTGTCGCACTGGGTCGAGCACATGAACTTCAAGGGCTCGACCAACATTCCCCGCGACAAGGTCAAAGGCATCATCGAGCAGTACGGCGGCTACTGGAACGGCTACACCTGGATCGATCAGACGACGTATACCGAGACCGCGACGCGTGATGCGCTCGATCGCATGTTGTTCATCGAAGCCGAGCGCATGAGCAGCTGCTTGTACGACCCGGCCGACTGCGAGTCGGAGCGAACCGTCATCATCTCCGAGCTGCAGGGCGGTGAGAACGATCCCGATCAACTGCTCGATCAGGAGCTGACCGCCACGGCCTTCCGTCTGCACCCCTATCGGCATCCGACGATCGGCTGGCTCTCCGACCTGCAGACGATGACCCGCGATGATCTCTACGGGCACTATCGTCGCTTTTACGTGCCGAACAACGCCACCCTGGTGATCGTCGGCGATGTCGACCGCGACGATGTGTTGCGAGCGGTCGATGGACACTTCGGCGGTATCGAATCGAGAGAGATCGGACCGCGTTTCCATCCGGTTGAACCCGAACAGCTCGGTGAACGGCGCGTCACGATCGCAAAGGAAGGCACCACCGCGTATCTGAAGATCGGCTTCCACGGTCCATCACTCACCGATCCTGATTTCTTTCCGCTGCTCGTGCTCGATGCTGCCTTGACCGGCGCGAAAGGCATCAATCTGTGGGCGAGCTTTCGTACGCCGCCGCCGCAGCGCAGCACGCGTCTCTATCAAGCACTGGTCAACAGCGGATTGGCTTCGGCGGTGAGCGGTGGCGTCGTTCCGACGCAGCAGCCATTCCTGTACACGATTTCGGCGACTGTGACCGAGGGCATCGAGCTGGCGCGAGTGGAACACGCGGCTGTTCACGCCATCGATCGCGTACGGGCAGAGGGAATTACCGAGGACGAGCTGGTCAAGGCCAAGAACCAGCTGCGCGCGCGGCTCGTGTTCGAGAACGACAGCATCACCAACATCGCGCATCAACTCGGTTACTTCGAGACGATCGCAAGCTGGCGGCGATATCCAACCGTCGCTCAACAGATCGCTGCGGTTACTCTCGAACAAGTGGCGGCAGTAGCGGCCGCGCGTTTCGCATCTTCGAATCGGACGATCGGCTGGTTCGCGCCGTCCGCGTCTCACACGCCCGCCGGAGGCGCGGTTTCTGACGGGCGCGCACGATGACGCCACCTGACGCCGGTCCGGTGGCGGCCGGTCTGCAGATCCGCGGGTTGTCGCCGACGCGGGAAGTTCTGGCTAACGGCGTCACGATCCTTTCCAAACAGACCACGACAACGCCGGCGGTCACGCTTCATGCGAGCCTTCTTGTGGCCGGGAGCACGTCGGATCCGGCCTCGCTCGCCGGGCTGGCCCACTTCGTGTCGCGCACGATCGATCGCGGCACAACGCGCCTTTCGGCTGACGAGATCGCGGAAGAGCTCGACGGCCGCGGCGTGTCGCTGTCGGTGTCGGTCGGCCGGCACGCGTTGTCCCTCATAGCCACTTGCCTCTCCGAGGATTTCGACGCCATCCTCTCGCTACTCGCCGAGATCGTCACGACCCCGACGTTTCCGGCGGTGGAAGTCGACCGTCGGCGTGGCGAAATCGTCACCATGATTCGTCAGGACGAGGACAATCCCGCTGCGGTGGCGACCGACGGCCTGATGGCGATGCTGTATGGCAAGTCCCATCCCTACGGCCGTCCGATTCGCGGCACCGTGGACATAGTCGAGGGAATCGATCGCGCCGCGCTGCAGCGGTTTCACGCCGAGCACATTGCACCGGATGCCATGACGTTGGCCATCGTCGGCGACGTTGAGCCGGGTCGCACGCTCGATGTCGCCTCGCGAGCGCTCGGACACTGGACGGGAATGCGGATCGAGAAGCCGACCTGGCCCCCGCTGCCCGGCGCGTTCGGACGTCGCACGCGCACGATCCCGATGATGAACAAGTCGCAAACCGACATTGCGTACGGGTTCACGTCGATTGCGCGCTCCGATCCCGCCTACTACGCCTACTCGCTGATGAACAACATCCTCGGCCAGTACTCGCTCGGCGGCCGTCTCGGCGACAGCATCCGCGAACGTCAGGGCATGGCGTATTACGTGTCGAGTGCGCTCGATGCCAATGTGATTCCCGGTCCGCTGATGATTCGCGCCGGCGTGAACCCGTCGAACGTCGAGCGGGCCGTCCAATCCATCGACGCCGAGCTGACGGCGCTCCTCGCCAGCGGTCCGACCGCGGAGGAAGTGGTCGAGTCGAAGCAGTACTTGATCGGGTCGATGCCGCGCACGCTCGAGACCAACGCCGGCATCGCGAGCTTTCTTCAGACCATCGAGCGCTTCGACCTGGGCCTCGACTACGACGTCCGGATGCCTGGTCTGCTCAGAGCGGTCTCGCGCGACGAAGTGCACGAGGCGGCCAAGCGAGCCCTCGATCCGTCGAAGGCGGCGATTGTCGTTGCCGGCCCCTACGACGGTCCGCTGACGTGAACGCGTCGCGCCTTGCCGCCGTCTTCTTCGACGTCGACTTCACCCTCATCTACCCCGGCCCCACATTTCAGGGTGAGGGCTACGCACGCTTTGCGGCGCAGTACGGGATCACTGTCGATCGCGCGCGATTCAGCCATGCCGTGCGAGCCGCGTCGTCGATCCTCGACGAAGCCCAGGAGCATACCTACGACGACGCGATCTTCGTCCGTTACACGCGGCGCATCGTCGAGGAAATGGGCGGCACCGGCGATCGGCTCGACGACTGCGCGCGCGAGATCTACAACGAGTGGGCCGCCAATCAGCACTTCTTTCTCTACGACGATGTCAGCGCGGTGCTGACCGAGCTGGCTGGCCGCGGGTTGAAGCTGGGACTGATTTCGAACTCGCACCGCTGTCTGTCGTCGTTCCAGCAGCACTTCGAGCTTGAGGGGCTGATCGCCGTGGCGGTGTCATCCTCCGAGCACGGTTTCATGAAGCCGCACCCAAGCATCTTCGAAGCAGCACTGACGCTGGCAGGAGTGAGTGCAGCTGAATCGGTGATGGTCGGCGACAGCCTCTCGCACGACATCGACGGCGCGCGGAGTGTCGGCATGCGCGGGATCCTCGTGCATCGATCCGACGATCCGCCACCAGTGACTGACGTGCCAGTGATTCGGTCGATGGGGGAGTTGTTGGAGGTTCTGTAAGTCAAAGGTCAAGGTCAAAGGTCAAAGTCAGAAGACAAAGGTCAAAGACACGAAACGCGGTGTTCGGTCGCGCGTGCGGCGTCGTTGATCCAGTCGGGTGAGGCTCTATGGCCGACATCAAAGTGGCATTCTGGAACGTCGAAAATCTCTTCGACATCACGGCTTCGCCGATTGCAACGGATCTCGAGTTCACGCCGGAGCAAGGGTGGACCCAGGCGGTCTTCGACCTCAAGGTCAAGAACATCGCCTCGATCATCAAGCAAATGCACGGCGGTCTGGGTCCGGATCTTCTCGGTCTGGTCGAAGTGGAGAACAAGTCCGTCGTCGACCAGCTGATCACGCAGATCGGTGACCCGAAGTACAAGGTCGCGCACGTCGAGAGTCCAGACATTCGAGGGATCGACTGCAGCCTCATTTACTCGAGCGACGTGTTCTTCGATCCGCCCCCAGCCGACATCGCGGGCCACCTGGTTCACTTTCGCTTCCCGACGCGGGACATCTTCCAAGTCAGACTCCAGGTGAAGGAAAACGGCGCCGAACTGAACGCCTTCGTGAACCATTGGCCCTCGCGACGGCAGGGACAATTCGAGTCAGAGCCTCTCCGCATGACCGTTGCCGAACGGTGCGGCCAGCTCGTGGATCAGGTGCTGAAGCTCGATCGCGACGCCTTCGCGCTCGTAGCCGACACGCCCGCGGGTCTGGGTGAGCTCAACGCGCGATGGAATCGCAATGTGCTGTTGATGGGTGACTTCAACGACGAGCCCTTCAACCGCAGTGTGACGGATTACCTAGGTGCGTCGAAGGACCTCGACAGGGTCGAGGAGGAGCTGAAGGCGGCAGCCGGTCAGAACATCCCGACGCTCCGCACGTACCTGGATCGAATTCCTGTGCTCTTCAACTTGTCCTGGGCAGAGTTGGCCACTCCAGACACCGGCACCTTCTTTTTCGGCGGCGGAACGGCCAATACGATGAACCTGCTGGACCAGTTCATCGTCTCGCGAGGCCTGCACTTCGGAGTGTCGAAGCTCAAAGTACGACCCGATTCGCTGCAGATCTTCCGTGCTCCTGACATGTCGCCCGGCGCCAAGAAGCGGCCCAAAGCGTTTGTCTTTGATAAGAAGGCGCCGTTTGATGAGACACAGGCCTCTGGTTTCAGCGACCACTTCCCCATCGAGTTGGTGATCGAGACGGTGCCCTGAAGCCCCCGATCAGGCGACGACGAGATCGTGAGATCGTATCGGCCTTCGAGGCCCGTCTTGTTGACGACGAGACTGCTCATCACGACGGCCGACAGCTAGTCGGCGACATCGTCCATTGATACGTCGGTGCACGTGGCGGCGACGGGATAACAGCCCGTCGCGTGCGGTTCCGTTGAATCATAGGGTTTGTGCAGCGAAAGGCGGGTGTGCACGACCCGCCTCTCCACTGGACGTCGCGCCGGAAGGCGGTGCTAGTCTTCGCTTCTGAGAATGCCAGCGGCGAACCACTGGGCGTTGCTGGCCGCTCGAATCAGCAGGACTGGACTCGCGCAATCGAATGGCGCCGGCGATAGCACATCATCGATCTGGAAATCGCCGTTCGCGTCGAGCGGGACGCCGCTCAGCGTGGTACTGCGTTCGGTGAACGGCTCGGTCGCCTCGCAGATCAACGTCGCGAAGACGCTCTGGCCGGCGTTCTGACCGATCCGATTGCCGGCGGCAAGCAACAGACCGCGACCGCGGACCCGGATACGTCCGTCGGCCCACACGGTGGCCTTGAGGTCCTCGATGCGCCACGGCCCCGCCGGGATCACCTTGCGGACGATGTTGCGGCTGACGTTTGCAAACGTCCCATCGGCATTCGGTGGTTGGACGACGTTTGCCACCGGCTGAACGCCGATACCGCCATCGAATTTGAGCAGCACGTTCGACTCTGCACCGAGCGATGCACTCATTCCCAGCGCCATCAGTACGGCCGCTGCCTGTCTCTTCATTTCCATACCTCTATCCTTTCATTCAACCCAGCATCCGGCTGGTGCGGGCGATTCAGGTGAATCGCATCTGCCTGGCGTGTGCGGGCGGCACGCCGCGCGCCTGTGCCGCGCGGTTGCATCTGTTCGCGCAGCGCGTCACGAAGCGCGCGACGTGCCCGTGACAAGCCGGACATCACGGTGCCAATCGGCATGTGCATCTCGTCCGAGAGCTCGCGATAGGAGAGTCCCTCCAGCTCGCGCCGGACGAGGAGATCGCGGGAGCGTCGGGGCAGCGTGTTCATCGCCCGCTCGATCAAGGTCGAGGTGTCGGCGTGCAGCACTTGTGCCTCGGGAGTGCACTCGGACCAGTCGCCCCAGTGCTGCTCTTCGTCGAACGGGTCCGTGTCCTCTACGCGATGTCGCCACGCGTAACACAGGTTGCGAACGATCCTGAGAAACCAGGCGCGCGCGTTGCCACCGGTGAACGTGTGGAAGTAGCGAAAGGCCCGCAGTGTGGCTTCTTGCACGACGTCCTCCGCGTCCTGATTGTTGTGGGTCAGCCAGCGGGCAAGCCGGAGCGCCGCATCGAGATGCGGCAGCACGACATCGTCGAAATCGCCGGCAAAGTGCGTATCTGCGCTGTCCATGGCGTCAGTGTGCGTTGCACAGAACGTGGTCGCCACCCACAACAGCCGCACAGCACTCGTACGCCCGTACGAGTCGCGGCGGTACAATTGGCGGGCCATGAAATCTGACCCTTCGGGGTCATTCGGCGCACAACTGAAGGCGCTTCGCCAAGCCGCCGGCTTTACTCAAGAAGAGCTGGCGGCCATTGCCGGCTTGTCGGTGCACGGCGTCAGTGCGCTCGAACGGGGGGAACGGCGGCGGCCGCAGGTCGAAACGCTGCGCGCGCTCTCCGCCGCCCTCGACTTGCCGGTGGCCACTCGCGATGCGTTGTGGCGCAGCGCGCGGACGTCGGCCGGCGATGCTGCAGTCTTGGAACGCGGAGTTCTCTCGCTTCCTCTCCCACTCACATCCCTGCTTGGCCGTGACGCTGATGTCGACACGCTGCGACAGTGGCTCGGCGATCCACTGCTCCGCCTGATCACGCTCACCGGTCCTGGAGGGGTGGGCAAGACCCGCCTGGCGATCGAAGTCGCCCACGCCGTCGCGGCCGATCGCACGATGCGCGTGGCGTTCGTGCCCTTGGCTGCTACGAGGGATCCGGCGTTTGTCGCCTCGGCGATCGCCGAGGTACTCGGACTGTCGGATGTCATCGCCGCGGATCTGCCGTTGCGCGCGCGTGCGGCGTGCGCTAGTGGTCCGACGCTGCTGCTCCTCGACAACTTCGAGCAGGTGCTCGACGCCGCTGCGCTGGTCGGCGATCTGTTGGCGTCGGTCGCGTCGCTTCGCGTGCTCGTCACCAGCCGGGCGCCGCTTCGACTACGGGGCGAGCGTGAGTACTCGGTCGGCCCTCTCGAGTTGCAAGTCGGATCGGATCGGACGTCGCCGGAGGATCTGGCCCGCGCCCCGGCCGTGCGCCTATTCGTCGAACGAGCGCAGGACGTGCGGCCTGGCTTTCGTCTCACCGCGACCAATGCGGCGATCATTTCCGCGGTCTGCCAGCGGCTCGATGCGCTTCCGCTCGCGCTCGAGCTCGCGGCCTCGTGGATGAAAGTGCTCTCGGCCGAGGAGTTGCTTCGTCGGCTGGATCAAAACGTCCTGCTGTCGACCACTGGTCTTCGCGACCTTCCTGCCCGTCAGCAAACGATCAATGCGACCGTCGCCTGGAGTTACCAGCTTCTCGAGGCCAACGAGCAGCACGCATTTCGCCGGTTCAGCGTGCTGCATGGCCGATTCCCGATTGACGCGGCCGCGGCCGTGCTCGGCGACTCCTCGGGTTCGCCTGCCAGCAGCGACGACGCGCTTGCAGTGGCAGCCGGGTTGATCGACAAGAGCCTTTTGTTGCGATCGGAATCGTCGCCATCACCCCGTCCGATGTACCAAATGCTCGAAACCGTTCGGGCCTACGCGGCGCTCGAGCTCGGCGCGGTCGGAGAGCGCGACGACGCTCTGGAAGGGCTGGCGCGGTATTGCGTTGGCGAAGCCTCGCGTGCAGCGAAGGGACTGATGGGACCCACCCAGGTGGCCTGGCTCAATCGCGTGCGCGACGATCTCGAAAGCTATCGCGCGACGCTCGACTGGCTGCTCGTACGCAACCGTGCCGCCGAGGCGTCCGACATTGCCTGGCAACTGAAGTACTTCTGGTTGATCCGTGGACACGCGGTCGAAGGCCTCCGCTGGTATCAGCGGATCCTCGACCTGCCGTCGCTTCCCGCGTCGGGCGAATCGAAAGCGCTGCTCGGTGCCGCATCGATGTGGTGGACGCAGGGCGATCTGGAGCGCGCGCGCGCCGCGCTCCCGCGCGCCCTGTCCCTGGCCGAGAGCGTGGGCGACATGGAGACGGCCGCTCACGCCGCGCATGTCTCCGCCCACGTGGCGCATGCCCTCGGCGACGAGGAGGGTGCACGTCACATGTTCACCCGGAGCGTCGACACATTTCGAGCCTTGTCGATCCCGTCGGGCACCGGCAACGCGCTGAACGGGATGGCGGTGCTCGCCCTCGCCAAAGGCGACACCAGCACTGCGGAACGCCTGCTGGAAGAAGCGACATCCGTGTTGCGACAGGTCGGCCCGTGGTTCCTGACTTGGGCGCTGTACGTCAGAGGGATTCTTGCGGTCCGCCGCGGCGACGCCGACGGCGCAATCGCGGTCGCGCGTGAGAGCCTCACGTGCATTCGCGATCACCACGACAAGTTCGCGTTCGTGTACGCGCTGGTTCCCTTGGTCGCGGCTGCGGCCCTGAAGCACGACGAGGCCTGGGTCGCGAGAATCCTCGGTGCCCGCGACGCTGTCACGGAGCGCACGGGCGTGATGGTCTCCGACAACTCGGTGCATGACCTCCTGACGCAGGCCGAGACCGACGCGCGTGCACGCCTCGGCCCCGATCAGTGGGCATTGGCGTACACGGCAGGGCGCACGAGCACCATCGACGCGGTGTTGAAGGACATCGATCGCGTCCTTCGCAAGACACGAGTCTCGATCGAGAGCCGGGCGCACGACGAAGTGATCAAGCCGACAGAACAGCCAGTCTAGTACACGGCGGCGGTAAGATCAGGCCGCCATGAAATCCGCCGGGCCGACGTCGTTCGGAGCGCAGCTCAAAGCGCTCCGCGAGGCGGCCGGTTACACGCAGGCCGAACTCGCGACGATCGCTGGAGTGTCGGTCTATGCTGTCAGCGCGCTCGAGCGTGGCGAGCGACGCCGGCCGCAGGTCGACACCGTGAGCGCCCTTGCGGCGGCGCTCGACTTGAGCGGCGCGACGCGTGCCGGATTCCTTCGCCTCGCACACACGTCTCTCGAACCGTCGTCCCTCGATGACACGCCGACCGCATCGTTGCCACTCGCACCGACGTCGCTGCTGGGCCGCGAAGACGATGTCCAGACACTGTGCCGCTGGCTTCGCGAGCCTGCCGTACGCCTCGTGACGCTCACCGGACCGGGGGGCGTTGGCAAGACGCGGCTCGCTCTCGAGGTCGCGCGCACCATCGCCGTCGAGGGCCGTGTGCGCGTGTGCTTCGTGCCGCTCGCGGCCGCCCGCGATGAGACGGTGGTCGCGTCCGCAATCGCTGAAGCGCTCGGCCTCTCGAACGTCGCCATTCTCGACCTGGCCAGACGTGCGCAGATTGCGTGCGCGGCTCGCGCCACGCTGCTCGTGCTCGACAACCTCGAGCAGGTGCTCGTCGCGGTGCCGCTCCTCGCCGATCTGTTATCAACGGCCGCGTCACTGCGACTGCTGACGACGAGCCGCGCTTCACTGCGAATCCGAGGCGAGCGCGAATACGGCGTGGGTCCATTGCCTCTGGACATCGATTGCGGAACAGAGGCGCCAGACGGGGCCCTCTCGCCGGCGATGCAGCTGTTCGTCGAGCGTGTCCGCGACGTGAAACCGGATTTCACGGTAACCGACGGCAATCGTGCGACCGTAGCGGCGATTTGCGAACGGCTTGACGGCCTGCCGCTCGCGCTCGAGCTCGCCGCGCCGTGGATCAAAGTGCTGTCACCGGAGGACCTGCTCCGCCGGCTCGCGCACGATGTCCTCGATTCGACGACGTCGCGGCGCGATCTTCCCGCACGGCAGCAGACGATCAACGCGACGGTCGCGTGGAGCTATCAACTCCTCGACGCCGAGGAACGGTGCGCGTTTCGTCGTTTCGGCGCGCTGCCGGGGCCCTTCTCAATCGAGGCGGCGGCCGCGGTACTCGCCGGTCGTGACGATGGCGCGACCGACATCGACGAGGCGATTCGGACGACTGCCGGTTTGATGGACAAAAGCCTCGTCGTGCGAATCGAGAGCTCCGTCGTGTCGAGCCGCGCACTGTTCAACATGCTCGAAACGGTACGCGCGTACGCGGGCCACGAACTGAACGGAGTCGGTGAGCGCGACGAGGCCATGGAGGGTTTGGTCCGTTACTGCAGCACGGAAGCCGCGCGCGCCGCTGAGGGTTTGGTCGGACTGTCACAGGTCGAATGGTTGGATCGCGTCCGTGAGAATCTCGAGAGCTATCGTGCCGTATTGACCTGGCTGATCGAGGGCGGGCGCAGCGCAGAGGCCGCCCACATCGCCTGGAGCCTGCATTGGTTTTCGGTGATCCGCGGAAACGCGACCGAGGCGCTGCGGTGGTACCAGCAGATCCTGAACCTGCGGTCTCTCCCACCCGCCGCGGAGTCGAGGATGCTGCTGGCCGCGGCTGCGATGTCGTACATCAAGGGGGAGCTCGATCCCGCTCGTGTCGGGCTCACGCGGGCCCTGTCGGTCGCCCGAATCGCGGGCGACGACGACGCGATGATGCATGTCGAGTTCGTGTTCGGCCATATCGAGCATGCCACCGGTCATTTCGCTGCGGCCCGTGAACGATTCACCCGCAGTATCGAAGGATTCAGGAGATCGGACCAGGCCTGGGGCATCGGCCATCTGCTCACCGCGTTGGCCTGGGTTGCGCTCGCGAGCGGTGAGGTCGAAGAAGCCGAGCGACTGCTCGACGAAGGCGTCCACGTGCTTCGAGACGCGGGCCCCTGGTTCCTGTCGCTTGGGGTCTACGTCCGCGCGCTCCTGGCGGTGCAACGCGGCGAAGCGGACATCGCCATCGCGTTGGTGCGCGACACCCTCATCGCCATCAGGGACATTCAGGATAGGTTCGCGTTCGTCTATGCGACGGCCCCTCTCGTCTGCGCCGCTGTGCTCAAGGGCGATCATGCATGGGCCGCGCGCATCCTCGGTGCGCGAGATGTCGTCACCGAAACTACCGGCGCCACGGTGGTCGACCGATTAGCGCGCGATCTCTTGGACGCGGCGCAGGGGGAGGCGCTGGCTCGCCTGACCGCCCAGGAGTGGGCGGCCGCCTATGCCGCCGGCCGCAGCATCTCGATCGACGGTTTGCTCGCAGACATCGATCGTGTGCTGTCCCGCTGACGCGCCGTGTAGATCTAGTGCGCGCTCGAGCACGACGGCGGTTCGATCACGATGCCCTGGACCGGCGAGGTGACGATGCGACGGCCTCGCGAGCGAAACTCCATCATCCCGCCGACGGCGATCCATCCGGATTTCAACGACGGTTGGTCGGTGCTGTATCCGTCGAGAGACGCCGGCTCCGGATCGCGAAAGAACGCGCCTCCCTGCACGTTGACCTCGGTCGCGTCGACGATCACCACCCGATACAACGAGTTCATCGTCTGCACGAGCAACGTGGTCGACGGCACGAGTTGGCTCAGGTGCACGCCCTCGATGGAGCCGATGTCGTCTTCAAGACACTCGCGCATGATCGTCGACCTTACCGCCCTTCCGCCTAACTCCTCGTGCTGCGCGGCCCGAGATCGCATGACCACGTGCCTATACCTCCTCTAAGCCGACATCCCGGCGGATTATTCCCGATAGGTGGTGTCGCGATGGCGTTGCGGGGGGCGGGACGACGTGCGACCGTTTGACCGATGCGTTATCCCGGCGGCCACATCAAGCCGCGGCCAGCCAGGAGATGCAAGTGAATGTGAAGGACCGTCTGACCCGCTTCGCGGTTGGTGTTGAACACCGTGCGATAACCGCGAGACGAGTAGCCGTGCTGCGCCGCCAGTGCGGCGGCGACACGATGCATCGCACCGACCACTCCGTCGTCGTCAGGTGAGAGATCGTTCAGCGTCGCGATGTGCTTCCGCGGAATGATCAGCGCGTGCAGCGGCGCCTGCGGGTTGATGTCGGCGATCGCGACAATCTGATCGTCCTGGTGCAGAAACTTGCCGGGAATCTGGCCGGCGATGATCTTGCAAAAGAGGCAGTCGCTCATGGTGTCCCGGGTTGAATGATAACGGTTCAGGGGATTTCCGATGGATGAACAATCAGATCGGACGGCGTTGCACTCGGCCCTGACGACGGAGCACTTCGTGTTGCAAACGGCGAATACATCTACCTACGCGGAAGCGTCCGCGCGCAGCACGCTCTACGTCATGGCGCTGTCGAGCTCGCTCGTGGCAATGGGATTCGTAGCTGGCCGGACCGATTTGCTGGTCCCGTTCGCGGCGATTCTCCTGCCAGCGGTTTTCCTGCTCGGCATCTTCACCGTCGTCAGGTTGGTCGAAACCGGAATGGACAGCATGCAATGCCTCATCGGCATCGCCCGCATTCGCGCCTACTACCGCACGCTCGGTCCCGAGGCTGCGCGCCACTTTGCGCCACAATACGGCCGCTGGCCGGAAGTGGAGCCACCCGCATTGCGCTTCGGTCCGTTCCTCGCCTTCTTCGGCACGACGGCCACCATGATCGCCGTCATCAACAACGTCGTCGCCGGCGTGGCTATCGCGCTGCTCATTCGCTTTCTCAGCCCTGCCTCGCCTTTCTGGGTTGATGCGATTGCGGGGGTCGCTGGTGTGTTGGTCCTGACGGCGCTGTTCTACATGTACCAGCGCTGGCGGTTCTTCGAGATTGACGCCCAAGCTGGTCGACGCGCAGAAGATCGCTGACGTTGCTAGATGTGGGAGTTCATTCTTTTTGAATGATCGCCGTCCGCGGGATGCCTTGAAGGTCGTCGCGGATGCGGTCGAGTCGCAGCGCCGGCCGAACCGCGACAAGGTTTTCGATGGCCGTCGTCTGGTCGAATCCGAATTCCATCACCAGCCATCCGCTCGGGTTCAACCATGCGACCACGGCGTCGAGCACGCCTTCAATCGCGATCAATCCCTCATTACCGCCGTAGAGCGCCACGGCCGGCTCGTGCTGCACGACTCGTGACAGCGTGAGCGTGTCGGCCGCTCTCACATACGGCGGGTTCGCGACGATGACATCGAAGTCGAGCTCGACGCCATCCAGGTACGTCGTTTCGACAAACACGATTCGTTCTTCGACTCCGTGCGACCGGGCGTTCTGCTTCGCGATGGCGAGCGCATCGGAAGAGACATCGGTTGCGGTCAGATGGCTGGTCGGAATCGTGTGAGCGAGACTGATCGCGAGGTTTCCACTGCCGGTGCCGATATCGGCGATCTGCGGCGACGGCATTTGCATCGCGCGAACGATTTCGATCGTCTCTTCGACGATCAGTTCGCTTTCGGGTCTTGGGATGAGGACGGCCGGAGTGACCGCGAAATCGAGTCCCCAGAACTCGCGATGACCGACGATGTACGCCGCCGGCTCGTGAGCGATGCGTCGCGCGATCCATTGTGAGAATCGCGGCTCGAGCGCCGCCGGCGCAGGCTGCGCGTGACGAGACAGCAGCTGCGCGCGATCCCAACCGAGGATCGTGCAGGCAAACAGCGGTACGTCGACGGCAGCTTCGTCGGGAGGAATACCGGCCGACACGAGTCGGCTGCGCGCTGATGCCAGCGTCGCGTGCAGTGTCAATGCTTCGTCGGGCCCGGGTCCTCGGGATCGACCTCGGTGGCCTTCTTCAGTTTCTCGGCGTTGTAGAAGGAACTCACTTGGTCCAGCAATTCGGTGATGTCGCCATCGAGGACATCGTGCAGCTGATGAGTGGTGAAGTTGATGCGATGATCCGTGATCCGGCTTTGGGGGAAGTTGTAGGTGCGGATCTTCTCGGAGCGATCGCCAGAGCCGACCTGGCCGCGCCGCTCTTTCGCGATCGCATCCTGCTGCTTCTGCATCTCGATCTCGTAGAGACGCGCCCGTAGCACCTTCATCGCCTTCGCGCGGTTCTTGATCTGCGACTTCTCGTCCTGCTGCGACACGACCAGTCCGGTGGGCAGGTGCGTGAGGCGCACTGCGGAATACGTCGTGTTCACGCTCTGACCGCCCGGGCCGCTCGAGCAGAAGGTGTCGACGCGCAGATCCTTTTCCTCGACCTTGATGTCGACTTCTTCCGCTTCGGGCAGCACGGCGACCGTTGCCGTCGATGTGTGGATGCGTCCGCTCGCCTCCGTCGCTGGCACCCGTTGCACGCGATGCACACCGCTTTCGTACTTCAGACGGCTGTAGACGCCTTTGCCTTCGATCGAGACGATCGCTTCCTTCAATCCACCTGCACCGCTTTCACTCGATGACATCACGTCGAGCTTCCATCGCTGCCGCTCGGCGTAGCGCGTATACATGCGGAACAGATCGCCGGCAAAGAGTGCGGCTTCGTCGCCGCCAGTCCCGGCGCGGATTTCGAGGATGACGTTTTTCTCGTCGTTGGGATCCTTCGGGATGAGAAGCACCTTCAGGTCCTGCAGAAGGGCTTCCTTGCGCACGGCGAGTGACTTGAGCTCATCTTCGGCCAGCGCGCGCATGTCGGCATCGGAACCCTTGGCCAGTTCCTCGGCGCCTGCGATGTCCTGTTCGACGGTCTTGTACTGACGAAACTTCTCGACCAGCGGCTCGAGCTCGGAGAGCGACTTCGCCGCTTTCCGGTACTCGGCTGCGTCCGACTGCAGTTCCACCGTGCCGAGTCTTGCACTCAGCTCTTCGTAGCGCGCTTCAACGGACGAGAGTTTGTCGAACATGTGTGTACGTTAGCCCCCGGACACCGGAGGCAGAAATGCGACTTCGTCGCCGTCGGTCACTGGCGCCGACATCCTCGCATAGTCGGCATTGACGGCCACCGACATCGCCCGCTCGTAGTCGCTGAGCGCGGGCATCTCCGTCACCAGCACCTTCCAGACTGATTGGACGGTCGCCGGGCCGGGCACGTCCCGGACCAGCTCGCCCGAGCCAGCGAGGTCTCTCAGCCGCGCGAACAGCCGAATGGTCACGCGCATGCGATCTTATAAGCGGTCTGGCGCGCGGCCTCATCGTCGGGATCTGCGACCGCGCCCTCCAGCCAGACATCGCCGCCCGCAAAGTGTTCATGTTTCCAGATCGGCACGATCTGCTTCACTCTTTCGATCGTGTAACGGCAGGCCGCAAACGCATTCGCGCGATGCGCCGATGCGGCGACGATGATGATGCTCGCCTCGCCGATCTCGAGCCTGCCGATCCGATGGTGCACGCCGACGCGCGTATCGGGCCACGCTGTGTGCGCCTCATCGACGATTCGTTGCAGCGTCCGCACCGCCAGCGCCTCATACGCTTCGTAGACGAGGAACTCGACGCGGCGCCCCTGGTTATGGTCGCGAACGAGCCCACTGAATGCCGCCACGCCGCCGTCGCCCGAACCGGATGCGCAGACAGCGTCCGTCAGCGCTTTCAAATCGAGCTCGCCCGGCCCGACCGCAACCAGGGGCACTGCCATCTCTCCAGTATAGCTAGCGATACCTGAAGAAGTGATCCATGGGCTGATGGCCTTTGCCAAGATCGACGCCCGCCGCCATCGCCCCAGCAACGTATTCCTGTGCTCGCGGGATGGCCTCCTGCAGTGTGCCCCCGAGGGCGAGTGTGGCAGCGATCGATGATGCGAACGTGCAGCCGGTCCCGTGCGTGTGACGCCCGGCGATTCGTGCGTGCCGGAATTCGATGAACTGGCCGTGGCCATAAAGCAAGTCGCGAATATCGGCGGAGTCGAGATGGCCGCCCTTGATCACGACATTCTTCGCGCCCAGTGCAGCGATTCGCTTCGCCGCCTCCCGCCGATCGTCGTCGGCTCGAATCGGGATGCCGCTGAGCGCTTCCGCCTCGGGAATATTGGGGGTCACGAGAAACGCACGTCGCAGCAACTCCGCTTTCATCGCCTCCTTCACATCGTCCACAACGAGCGAGTCGCCGCTCTTGGCGACCATCACCGGATCGACCACAAGCAGCGGCAGGTCGAGCTCGCGGACGGCCGCGGCCACCGCTTCGACGATCGCCGCTGTCGCGAGCATGCCGGTCTTCACCGCGTGGACGCCGAAGTCAGACGCCACTGCTTCGATCTGCGCCGTCACGAGATCGGCTGACAACGCTTCGACCATCGTCACACCGAGCGTGTTCTGCGCGGTGACCGCGGTGATCGCACATGTGCCGTAGACGCCGTGCGCGGCAAACGTTTTGAGATCGGCTTGAATGCCCGCACCCGCGCCCGAATCGCTGCCCGCGATCGTGAGCGCGGTGCGCATGGAAGGGGATCGTTCGCTAGCGAGGACGTCCGATGACCCGCCATACCGCCGGCACGAGACCGGCCGCGATGGCGAGCTTGACGATGTCGGCGACCAGGAACGGATAGAGACCGGTGGCGAGCGCGGCAGCGAGACCAACGGGCGAGCCACCCGCGATCGGTCGCGCGAAGAACGCCAGCCAGCCAAGGCCCGACGCGAAGATCAGCGCGAGCCCCGCGAGCATCGCGACGAACGACCCCGCGTAACGCCGATCGAGGCCGCGCTCAGCCAGCCATCCGGTGATGAATGCGGCAAACGGATAGGCCATCAGATATCCGCCCGTGGGTCCAAGCAGCCGAAGCGGTCCCGGTGGGAGCGACGCCGACGCGGCGAACACAGGCAAGCCGGCCACGCCTGCGGCGAGATACAGAATCTGACTCGCCGATCCAAGTCGCGAGCCGAGCGCCAACCCGCCGATCAGTACCACCATCGGCTGCATCGTCAGCGGCACATCCGTGAACGGCAATGGCACGCTGATCTGCGCGGCGACTGCGGTGAGACCGGTGAAGAACAGCACCGAGAGCGCGGGCACCAGGTACGCGCCGCGGCGCGCCGTTGCCGACGTCAGAACGTTGAGCAGCGTAGCGGATGTGGTGGCAGACATCGCCGGGATTGTACTACCGCGTCCGGCGGGTCTAAAGACCCGCCTCCACGTACTGATTGCGTCAGCGTGTCGTAGAGGCGGGTCTTCAGACCCGCCGACCTAAGGCGCCAGTACCAACAAGTACTGATAAGGAAGATTCTCGAGCGCACGGACGCGCAGATGTGCGGTGCGCGCATCTGCTTCCACGACTTCGCTCGGCACGCGCGCTTCCGCATTCGGTCCGGGCCCGCCTTCACCTGGCTTCCAATTGACGATGCCGATCATGCCGTTCGGCTTCAGCGCCTGGGTGAGGTTGCGAAGAAACGTGACGCGATCGCCGACTTCGATCTCGGCATACACCTCGACCAGCAGCGCAGCGTCTACCGATTTGGGATACAAGTTGGGGCTGGTTCCCGACCCCTGCCGCGGCTGCACGTTCCGCAGACCTTCGCGGCTCACGCGTCGTTTGATCGCTTCGAGCATCAGCCGCTGTACGTCCTGCGCGTAGACGATCCCGTTTGGACCGACGCGCCGTGCCAGCCGAATCGTGAACCATCCCGCACCAGCACCGATATCGGCAACTGCCGCGCCTTCGGCGATCTTCAGCGCGTCCATGATCTGATCGGGCTTTTGCCACGCCGCGCGATCCGGCGATTCGAGCAGTCCCAGATCGAGCGGCGAATACAGTTTGCTGTGAGGCTGCGGCGCGAGCGCGTCGGGCCGGCTTTGCGTTTGCGCGCGCCCGGTGGTGCCAAGAATCAGCGCGGCAAGCGCTGTCAGCGCAATCGCGATACGGGCGCCTGCCCGCCGTAGCCTTGGCGAAGGTGGGTTCATGCGTGAGGCTTTCCGACGATTCCAGGGCGCGTCATGGTTTCTACTGAAAGTATGGCATCGAGCTGGGCCGGATCGAGCAATCGCTGTTCGAGCACGAGTTCTCGAATCGATCGACCCGATCGTACTGACTCTTTTGCCAGTTCGGCGGTCTTCGCGTACCCCAGATAGGGGCTGAGTGCGGTGGCCACCGCGGTGCTGCGATCCAGCAGCTCGCGGCAGCGCGCGTCATCCGCGTCGATGCCGTCCACCGTGCGCGTCCGCAAGGTGTCCATCGCATTTCTCAGAATCGTCGACGCATGCAGGGCATTCCATGCGATCACCGGCATCATCACGTTCAGCTCGAGCTGACCGGCTTCAGTGGCCATGCAAATCGTGGTGTCGCAGCCGAGCACCTGGAAGCACACCTGATTCACCATCTCGGGAATGGACGGATTCACCTTGCCCGGCATGATCGACGATCCCGGCTGGACGGCCGGCAGCGCGATCTCACCCAGACCTGCGCGCGGGCCCATGCTGAGCAAACGCAGATCGCTCGCGATCTTCGACAGCTCCACTGCGAGGCGCCGCATCGCACCGGAGTAGGCGAGCACGTCGCCCATGCTCTGTGTCACGCGAAAGCGGTTGGGCGCAGGCTCGACATCGAGACCGGTCATCGTCTTGATGTTCTTGACCGCGCGCGCGGCGTAGTCGTCGCCGCCGTTGAGGCCAGTGCCCACCGCGGTCGCACCGAGATTGAGCTCCTTCAGCTGATTCGCGGTCTGCTCCACATCGTTGGCACCGCGCTCGAGACATGCAGCATAGCCGCCGAATTCCTGGCCAAGTGTGATCGGCACCGCATCCTGCAGATGCGTGCGCCCCACTTTCAAGACCGCGTTGAACGCATCGGACTTGTCGGTGAACGATGCTGCGAGCGCGCGCGCTGCATCCACGAGCGCGCGATTCGTCATGAGCAATGCCACACGCGTCGCCGTGGGGAACACGTCGTTGGTCGACTGGCTCATGTTGACGTGATCGTTTGGATGCACGAGGCGATACTCGCCTCGCGCGCCGCCCATCAGCTCCGAGGCGCGATTGGCGAGTACCTCGTTGGCGTTCATGTTGTGTGACGTGCCGGCACCTGCTTGATACACGTCGACAACGAACTGATCGCGGAACCCGCCGGCGAGGATTTCGTCAGCCGCGCGCGTGATGGCGCCGCCGATGCGCGAGTCGAGACGGCCCAGCGACATGTTGGCCTGGGCGGCGGCCTTCTTCACGAGGATCGTCGCGGTGACCAGATCGGCGGAGGCGTGCAGACCGCTGATCGGAAAGTTCTCGATCGCCCGCGCCGTTTGAATGCCGTAGTAGGCATCGGCCGGTACTGGATGTTCCCCGAGCGGATCGCGTTCGATGCGCATAGGCAGAAACGTCGTCCTTGGGCCTTGGTTCTTGGACCACGGTGCGTCCTTGGCCCCCATGGTCCGTCCCTGGTCCTCGGTCCTAGGTCCACTTCACGTGGCGACTGTCGATCTCGCGTAGAACCAAGGACCCCGGACCAAGTACGGACCATGGGCGAAGAACCGACCAAGCACCAAGAACAAAGTACCAGGGACATTTTCATATACTGGTGAAATGCCGCAAGCCTTCTTTGAGAGTGTGCTGGATCTCGTTATCCGCACCTCGACCGATCTGCCTCCCGACGTCCGCGCTGCGATGAAAGTGGCCATGCAGCTCGAACAATCCGGCACCCAGTCCTCTCAGGCGTTGTCGATCATCGCGCAGAACATCGATCTGGCGGCCGACTGCGAAGGCGCGATCTGTCAGGACACCGGCATGCCGACCTTCGAAGTGAAGACGCCGGTCGGCGCCAACCAGATCGAGATGAAGAAGCAGATCCGCGGCGCCGTCGCCGAGGCGACCAAACGCGGCAAGCTGCGGCCCAACTCGGTCGACTCGCTGACCGGCGAGAACTCCGGCAACAACCTCGGACCGGGTACGCCGATCGTTCACTTCGAGCAGTGGGAGCGCGACGAGATCGAGGTGAAGCTGATTCTGAAGGGCGGCGGCTGTGAAAACATGAACGCGCAGTACTCGCTGCCGATGGAGCTCGCACATCTGGGGCGCGCCGACCGATCACTCGAAGGCGTGCGCAAGTGCATTCTGCACGCGGTGTGGCACGCGCAAGGCAAGGGCTGCGCGCCTGGCGCGGTCGGCGTGTGTATCGGCGGCGATCGCACGTCTGGATACGTGAACGCGAAAGAGCAGCTGTTCCGCACGCTCGACGATGTGAATCCGGATCCGCGGCTGGCGGAGCTCGAAGCCTCGATCATGGGTGAAGTGAACAAGCTCGGAGTGGGTGCGATGGGATTCGGCGGCAAGGTGTCGCTGATCGGCTGCAAGATCGGCGCGCTGAATCGCCTGCCGGCGAGCTTCTTCGTGTCGGTTGCGTACGACTGCTGGGCCTATCGGCGCCTTGGTGTGGTGCTCGATGCGAACACCGGCGCCATCACGCGGTGGCTGTATCGCGATGCGGCGCAGCCGGTCGTGCACATGGCCGATCAATCGGGCTTCCCGCGCACCGGCCGCGAAGTTGCGCTTCGCGCGCCGCTCACCGAAGAGCAGGTTCGATCGCTCAAAGTCGGCGACGTGGTTCTGCTGTCCGGCCGCGCGTACACCGGCCGCGACGCTGTGCACCATCACCTGATGAAGCACGATCCGCCGGTCGATCTGCGCGGCGGCGTGATCTATCACTGTGGTCCGGTGGTGGCCAAAGATGGCGCCAACGAGGGCAGCGGTTGGCGCGTCACCGCCGCCGGTCCGACGACGAGCATTCGCGAGGAGCCGTATCAAGCCGACGTGATCAAGCGCTATGGGGTGAGAGCGGTGATTGGCAAAGGCGGCATGGGTGCCAAAACGTTGGCCGCGCTTCGTGAGGCCGGTGCGGTCTACCTCAACGCGATCGGCGGTGCGGCTCAGTTCTACGCGCGCACCATCACGAGCGTCGACGGCGTCTCACTATTGGAGTTCGGGACGCCGGAAGCCATGTGGCATCTCACCATCGAGAATTTCCCGGCCATTGTCACGATGGACTCGCACGGCAACAGCTTGCACAACGATGTCGAGGAGTCCTCGGCGCACGAGCTGGCCGCTTTTGCTAAATAGTTGTTGTTGCAGCGGGATACGGTTGCAAAGGAATCAAGCCCAGCTTGCCCGTTGTTTCCGCCGACGGGTATAATTGATTGAGGGTTTCAGGAGCAAACACCACCATGATCAACGTGTCCCCACTGGCAGCCAC
>Ga0075423_10000427_pt1 | contig 33932 bp, 28 predicted proteins | sample SoiMethybrSBSTD2_FD_80114 | JGI IMG/M metagenome (GOLD analysis project Ga0075423, IMG submission 80114) | Bulk soil microbial communities from a Populus tree surrounding site in Tennessee, USA - Soil MetaG P. TD hybrid SBSTD2 | ecosystem: Environmental > Terrestrial > Soil > Tree plantation...
CGGGACGGCTACACCGGGCTCAACGGCCAGCTCCACCTGGGCATCCCGGTCGGGGGCGACCGCCTTCGGGTGAGCGCCCTCGCGACCCAGGGAACGAAGGAGCTTCCGTTCGACTTTTTCTTCGACGCCTCGGACCCCACGCTGGGACCGTTCGGCTCCCTGCGCCAGATTCGCGATCCCAACAACGAGGAGAAGGACCGGCTCCTGGCCGGGAGCATGGCGTACGAGCGCGCGATCGGTGCGCGGCTGGCCGTGGAGGGCGAGGTGAACGGATTCGCGGGGCAAATCGTGAACGAGAATCCGCCGAATCCGCCTTCGACCACGGACTACCAGCGCACCCACCTCGACAACACGCGTGGCATGGCCACGGTGCGTGGGCGCCTGGATCTTTCGAACGGCGCCGCCGCGGTCGTGGGCGGGGAATACCGCGAGGAGAACGTGGACCGGTTGGATGATTCGAACTCCGGCGGCTTCGGCGGCGTGACCGAGGTGAACGAGAGCATTCACAGCCGTGCCCTCTACGCGCAGTCGCATTTGGAATGGAAGGAGCGGGCGCAAATGGACGCGGGGATCCGCCTGGAGGACCACGCGCGCTACGGAAGCTATGGCGTCCCGCGCGTGTCGGTGGGGATCGCCGTTCCGAAGACCGGCATCCGGTTGCGCGGCGGTTATGGGCGCGCGTTCACCGCGCCCACGCTGACAGATCTCTTCTATCCGGGATACGGCTCGCCCACCCTGCGGCCCGAGCGGTCGCGCACGTGGGAGGCCGGCGCGGACGGCTCGTGGCTCGAGGGCAAGGTCACCGCGCGCGCGACGTGGTACACGACCCGATTCCGCGATCTCATCACGTCGAATTCCTTCTTCGTGGCGGACAACATCGGGAGCGCGCGGCTGGAGGGGGAAGAGTACGCGTTGCGCTACGCCGCCTCGCCGCGGCTCTGGGTGGAGGGCCGCGCGGCGCATCTTCTCTCCAAGAACCTCGTCACCGGCGCACGGCTCCCGAAGCGGCCGGAATGGCGCGCCGGGGCATCGGTCCAGGCGGAGGCCCGCCCCGGCCTGACCGCGCTGGCGGATTTCTGGTGGAGCGCGTCGATGCTGGATCCCTTCGTCTTCATCGGCGCGGACGGACAGGTGCTCTCGGGCGACACCCCCGAGCGGGCGTCGCTGGATCTGGGCCTGAACGCGTCGCTCGCAAGGTGGATCCCGGCAGATCTAAGAGCCCGGGTATCGAACGTCCTCGACCGGAAGTACTCGGACGTGAAGGGGTTCCCGGCCTTGGGACGGGAGGTCAGGATTGGGCTGACGCTCAATCCGTAGTACACTCCGCGGTCCATGACCACCGCCGTGGGCACGACCTACGAAAACCTGATCGTCGAGGTCCAGAACCGGATCGCGCGGGTCACCGTCAACCGTCCCAAGGTGCTGAACGCCTTGAACGAGAAGACGGTGCGCGAGATCCACGCCGCCTTCTCCTCACTCCGCGATAACGATGAAGTCGGGGTCGTGATCCTGACCGGATCCGGGGAGAAGGCGTTCGTGGCCGGAGCCGACATCAACGAGCTCGCGGTCATGACCCCCCTCCAGGGGGAGGCCTCTTCGAAACTGGGACAGGCGGCGCTCCGCGAGATCGAGACGCTCGGGAAGCCGGTCATCGCGGCGATCAACGGATTCGCCCTGGGAGGGGGCTGCGAGCTGGCCCTCGCCTGTCACATCCGGTTCGCTTCGGAGAACGCCAAGCTGGGGCTTCCCGAGGTCGGGCTGGGGATCATTCCCGGGTACGGCGGGACTCAGCGGCTGCCGCGCATCGTGGGGCTGGGTCATGCCCTGGAGATCATCACCACGGCCCGGATGATCGACGCCCAGGAGGCGCTCCGGATCGGGCTCGTGAATCGCGTCTATCCACAGAACGAATTGATCGCGCAGTCCGAGAAGGTGGCGAGCGAGATCCTGAGCCGGGGCGCGCTCGCGATCCGCTACGCCCTGGACGCCGCGATCCGCGGCATGGAGACCGACCTGACCCAGGGTCTGGAGCGCGAGGCGGGACACTTCGGACTTCTCGCAGCGACCGCCGACATGCACGAGGGGCTCAAGGCCTTCCTCGAAAAGCGGAAGCCTACCTTCACCGGCGCCTAGGCGCCCGCATCCAAGACCTCACCATGGAACGCGTCGCCATCGTCGCCGCCGTCCGCACCCCGATCGGAAAATTCCTCGGGGCGTTCGCCGATCTCAGCGCCGCCGATCTGGGTGTCTTCGCCACGAAGGCCGCGATCGAGCGCGCGAAGATCGACGCATCGGACATCGACGAGCTGATCTACGGGAACGCGCGCCAGGCGGGTGGCGGTCCCAATCCCGCGCGTCAGGTGCTGGTGCGGGCGGGCATCCCGAACGAGCGTCCGGCGTTCACCGTGAACCAGGCCTGCGGGTCCGGGATCCAATCCATCATCCTCGGCGCCGATCGCATCCGCGCCGGGAAATCCCGCTTCGTGCTCGCGGGCGGGGCCGAGAGCATGAGCCGCGTGCCGCATCTCCTGGATCGCGCGCGGACCGGCTATCGGCTGGGGAACGCTCCGCTCGTCGACGGGATGTACCGGGACGGGTTCCTGGATCCCATCTGCGGCATGCTCATGGGGGAGACCGCGGAGAAGCTGGCCGACATCCACAAGATCACGCGTGAGGAGCAGGACCAATTCGCGCTCGAGAGCCAGAAGAAGGCAGGCGCGGCGATCCAGGCGAACCGCTTCTGCGACGAGATGGCGCCGGTCACCTTGAAGGATCGCAAGGGACAGGAGCGCCAGGTGACCGCGGACGAGCACCCGCGGCCGGATACCACGCTCGCGGAGATGGCGAAGCTGGCCCCGGTCTTCCGCGAGGGCGGCACCGTGCACGCGGGGAATTCCTCCGGGATCACGGATGGCGCGGCGTCCCTGGTGCTGGCTGCGGAATCCGTGGCGAAGGAACGGAAGCTGAACGTGATTGCGTTCGTGGGCGAGAGCGAAGTCGTGGGCGTGGATCCCTCCATCATGGGGATCGGTCCCGTTCCCGCAACGCGGGGATTGCTCCAGAAGACCAAGCGGAAACTCGAGAACTTCGACCTCATCGAGCTGAACGAAGCCTTCGCGGCGCAGGTCATCGCGTGCGAGCGCGAGCTTCATTTCGATCGGGCGAAGCTGAACGTGAACGGGGGCGCGATCGCGCTGGGCCATCCCATCGGATGCACCGGCGCACGCATCGTGACCACCCTCATCCATGAGATGAAGCGGCGCGACTCGGGCCTTGGGCTCGCGACGCTCTGCGTGAGCGGCGGACTGGGAATCGCGCTGGAACTGAACCAGGGAGGAAGCGGGACATGACCGCATTGAAGCGAGTCGGTGTCGTGGGGTGCGGGCTCATGGGATCGGGCATCGTGCAGGTCTCGGCGGCCGCGGGGATCGACACGATCGTTCGCGAGGTGGATCAGCCCACGCTCGACAAGGGCCTCGGCCGCATCAAGAAATTCCTCGAGGACGGCGTGGCGAAGGGAAAGGTCACGGCGGAGGACAAGGACAAGACCCTCGCCCACATCAGGGGCACGACCAAGCTCGAGGACCTGGCCCCCTGCGAGCTCATCGTCGAGGCGGCCATCGAGAACATCGCCGCCAAGCGCGAGGTCTTCGGGACCCTCGACAAGATCACAAAGCCCGACCAAGTCCTGGCGAGCAACACCAGCTCCCTCTCGATCACCGAGATCGCCGCCTCGACCAGCCATCCCGAGCGCGTGCTGGGCCTCCACTTCTTCAACCCGGTCCCGCTCATGAAGCTGGTCGAGATCATCCGGGCGCTCCCCACGAACGACGCTGCCTTCGACCGGGCCAAGGGCTACGTGGAGCAGATCGGGAAGACGGCGGTGATCTGCAAGGACACGCCGGGGTTCGTGGTGAACCGGCTCCTCGTCCCCTACCTCCTGGACGCCGTCCGGCTGCTTGAATCGGGGCTCGCCACGCGGGAAGATATCGACAACGGCATGAAGCTGGGCTGCGGGTACCCCATGGGGCCCTTGACCTTGCTCGATTTCGTCGGGCTTGACACCACCTACTACATCGCCAACATCATGTACGACGAATTTCGTCAGCCCCACTTTGCCCCTCCCCCGCTTCTAAAGAGGATGGTGCTGGCAGGGTACATGGGGCGGAAGTCCGGTCGTGGCTTCTACGAGTACGCGAAGAGCTGACCCAAGAGAGAAAGCGAGTCACCGATGGCGCGTGAAGAGATCGTGATCTTGAACGGGGCGAGGACCCCGATGACCGAGTGGGTGGGTGGCCGCGCCGGAAACGGCAAGCCGGGCGGCGCGTTGAAAGACGTCTCCGCGATCGACCTCGGAGCGGTCGCCGCCAAGGCGGCGCTCGAGCGCTCGAACGTTCCGCCCGACACCATCGACCATGTCGTGATGGGGAACGCGCTGCAGACGAGCGGGGACGCCCTCTACGGCGCACGTCACGTGGCGCTGAAGGCGGGCGTGCCGATCCCGGTGCCGGCCCTGACCGTGAACCGCTTGTGTGGGAGCGGCATCCAGTCCGTCATCAGCGGCGCGCAGATGATCCTCCTCGGCGAGGCCAGCTTCGTGCTCTCCGGAGGATCGAGAACCTGAGCCAGGCGCCCTTCGTGATCCGCGGCGCTCGGAGCGGCATCAGGCTCGGCCAGGGCGCGCTCGAGGATTCGCTCATGGTCGCGCTCCAGGACTCCTACTGCGGCTGCTACATGGCCCAGACCTCGGACAACCTGGCGCGACGGTACAAGATCAGCCGGGAGGAGCAGGACCAGTACGCGCTCCGGAGCATCACCGAGGGAAGGCGCGCGATCGACTCCTGCGTCCTGAGCCAGGAGATCGTCGCGGTGACGCCCCCGGGACGCAGCGCCAAGCCGGTCGAGAAGGACGACCACTGCTTCGAGGGCGCGACCCTCGAGGGTCTGGCCAAGCTTCCGCCCGCCTTCGGCAAGGAAAGCTTCGTCACGGCCGGCAACGCCAGCGGGATCGTGGACGGCGCGGCCGCGGTGGTGCTCACCAGCGCGCGGCACGCGGAGAAGCGCGAGCTCAAGCCGATGGGGCGGCTCGTCTCCTGGGCCACGGTCGGTGTCGACCCGGACCAGATGGGCATCGGCCCGGTTCCGGCGACGCGCGCGGCGCTGAAGCAGGCGAATCTCACCGTGGAGGACGTGGACCTCTTCGAGATCAACGAGGCGTTTGCTGGCCAGTACCTCGCGGTCGAGAAGGAGCTGGGGAACCCGCGCGAGAAGACCAACGTGAACGGCGGCGCGATCGCGCTCGGCCACCCTCTGGCCGCGACCGGCACGCGCCTGATCCTCACCCTCCTCTACGAATTGAGGCGGCGGAAGAAGCGCTGGGGCGTCGCGTCGGCGTGCATCGGCGGGGGCCAGGGCATCGCGGCGGTCGTGGAAGCGCTGCCGTGACCCATCCGAGCGAGCGGGACCTCATCTACGACTGGAACGTGGGTGACGCCGCTCCCTCGCGTCCGCCCCGCCGCGTGCAGGTGGTGGACGAGACGCTGCGCGACGGGTTGCAGTCTCCTTCCGTCGCGGACCCCCCGATCGCGGAGAAGATCCGTGCCCTCCACCTCCAGGCCCGGATCGGAGTCCACGGGAACGACATCGGCCTCCCGGGCGCCGGACCACGCGCCAAGGAAGCCGCCCTCGCGCTCGCCAGGGAGATCGTGAGCGCCAAGCTCTCGATCGAGCCCTACTGCGCGGCCCGCACCTTGAAGGCCGACATCGATCCCATCATCGACATCTCCCAGAAGACCGGCCTTCGGATCGAGGCGGCGACCTTCATCGGCTCGAGCCCGATCCGACAGTATGCGGAGGATTGGGACTTCGACCGCATGCTCCGGCACACGGAGGAAGCGGTCACCTACTCCACCCAGAACGGCGTGCCGGTCATGTACGTCACCGAGGACACGACCCGCGCCCGTCCGGAGATCCTCCGGAAGCTCTACACGACCGCGGTCCAGTGCGGGGCCCGGCGCGTCTGCGTCTCGGACACCGTGGGTCACGCCACGCCCGAGGGAGCGGCCCGGGTGATCCGGTTCATGCGCGAGGTCGTGGACGCGACCGGCGAGAAGGTGGGCGTCGACTGGCACGGGCACCGCGATCGCGACCTCGGGGTCGCGAACGCGCTCGCGGCGCTCCTCGCGGGCGCGGACCGGGTGCACGGGACCATCCTGGGCATCGGGGAGCGCGTCGGGAACGCGCCGCTGGATCTCATCCTCATCAACTTGAAATTGCTGGGATGGCTCGACTCCAACCTCGAAGCCCTTCCGGAATACTGCGAGCTGGTGTCGCGCTCCTGCCGCGTGCCGATCCCCTACAACTACCCGGCGCTGGGAAAGGACGCCTTCCGCACCGCGACCGGCGTCCACGCCGCGGCGGTGATCAAGGCGCGGAAGAAGGGGGACGACTGGCTGGCGGATCGGGTGTACTCCAGCGTCCCGGCCGACTGGCTGGGGCTCAAGCAACGGATCGACGTCGGTCCCATGTGCGGCGAATCGAATGTCGTGTGCTGGCTGGTGGAGCACGGTGAAGAGCCGGATCCCAAGCTGGTCGAGCATCTCTTCAAGCTGGCGAAGCAGCGCGAGACCGTCTTCGAGGACGCCGAATTGATCCAGCTCGTCGGGGACTTCAAGAAGGCCCGCTCGGGGACCGCCAACGTTGGCTAGGACCTACCGGTTGGCGGTTCTTCCCGGCGACGGCATCGGACCCGAGGTCACGCGCGAGGCGGTCGAGACGCTCCGCTTGATCGGCGAGATCCGCGGCTTCTCGCTGGATCTCACGACCTACCCCTTCGGCGCCGAGCATTACCTCAAGACCAAGGAGACCTTCCCGCCTTCCGCGCTCGAGGAGATGCGCGGTCAGGACGCGATCTTGCTCGGCGCGATCGGCGACCCCCGCCTCCCCGTCGGGATGCTGGAGCGCGCGATCATCTCGGGGATCCGATTCGGACTCGACCTCTACGTCAATCTTCGCCCCATCAAGCTCTTCGCCGCCGATCTGTGCCCCATCAAAGGGAAGGGGCCGAAGGACGTGGACATGATCGTCGTGCGCGAGAACACGGAGGATGTCTACGCGGGAATCGGCGGGTTCCTCAAGAAGGGAACGCCCGACGAGGTCTCGATGCAGCAGATGATCTTCACGCGGAAGGGCGTCGAGCGGGTCATCCGCTATGCCTTCGATCTCGCGCGAACGCGCGCGAAGGGGAAGAAGCTCACGCTCGTGGACAAGGCGAACGCCGTGGGCGCGATGGAACTCTGGACGCGGGCGTTCGAGGAAGTCGGACGGGAGTACTCCGACATCGCGAAGGACCACGCCTACATCGACGCAGCCTGCATGTGGATGGTCAAGAATCCCGAGAGCTTCGACACGATCGTGGTCTCGAACATGTTCGGGGACATCCTCACCGACTTGGGCGCCGCCATCCAGGGAGGGATGGGGATCGCGGCCTCCGGGAACATCCACCCCGGCAAGGTCTCCATGTTCGAGCCGATCCACGGGTCCGCTCCCAAGCACGCGGGACGGAACGTGGCTTCGCCCATCGGCTCCATCCTCGCTTCGCAGATGCTCTTGGCCTACCTGGGCGAGACCGAGGGCGCCGAGATGGTCGAGGAATCCGTGGCGGAGCTGTTCGCCACCGGGAAGCTCCGCTCCGCCGGGACCGATAGCGGCGTGGGCACCCGGGAGCAGGGGGATTGGGTGCGCCAGGCGGCGAAGCGCCGCGCCCAGAGCCCCGCGAAGTCCAGCTAGCCGCCCCTTTTTCCATTCGATCCGGCGGCCGCGCTGCTACACTGGATGCGGAGTTCGGAGTCGCCCCCCACTGGGCACGCACCTAGACGCCATCCACCGAGGGGCTCCATGAAGCTCAATTCCCGTTTCCTCGTCGTCTTCGCCGTTCTCTCCACGTTCGGCGCAGCTCCAGCCTCCGCGCAGTACCTGAAGCTGATCTCCGACAACCCCGGAGATCCCACGAAGCTGCGGACGTCCGGGACCACGTTGATCACGATCACGCTCGATACGAGCCACGATCGGGACGGGTCCCTCCAGACTTGCAACTCGCACACGGCCGCCGTGTGCGATCCCGCGCTGGGCTCGTCCAGCCCCTTGGACATCGGAAGCTACGTGGTCACCCTGACCGCGGCGGGCGGGACGGTGACCTGGGGGACCTATTCGAACGCCATGAGCGGCTACACCGACAACGGGTCGAACCCCGCGACCACGACCCAGATGGAGGCCAACTTCGGGCGGGCCTCCGGATTCGATCCGGCCGGCCTTTATACCCTGGGGACCATTCCGGTGACCGTCGCCTCTGGCGATCCCAGGATCGTGGTCGCAAGCGGCCCCCAGGCGATCAATCCTTTCGGATTCGGGACCGGCTTCGGCACGGAGTGCGAGGCGACTCTCTTCCCGCACACCTACACGCTGGGCGACCCCTTGAACCTGTGCAGCACCGGAGATTGGGTCGACGCGGACGGGCTTCGCTCTCCCTCGGGCACGGTGGGAAACAATCCGGTCACCCTGGCCCCCGTCCAGGACATGCAAGTCGTCGAGGGAACGACCGCCGATCAAGTCGTCAGCGCGACCGATCCGGACGGTGACGCGATCTCGCTCGCCTTCGCCGGACCGAGCTTCATGGTCTCCCTCATCAACGTGCAGGTCGGGAATACCGTGAGCGCGACCATTCACCTGGCGCCGCCGTTCGGCGCCTCGGGCACCTTTTCGGGATCGGTGACCGCCACGGCGAACGGGAGCACCGATCACAAGAGCTTCACGATCACGGTCACCTCGGCCTTGCCGGCGGCGCCGGTCCTGGCCCAGCCCAGCAACATGACGGTGGAGGAAGGGCACGGAAGCGGACAGCTCCTGCACGCCACCGACGCGAACGGCGATCCCCTCACCTTCTCCCTAGTCTCCGGACCCACGTTCACAAGGGTCACCACGTCTATTCCCGGCACCGGTTCGGCCGAAGGGCTTCTCCACGTCGATCCCGGGTTCAATGACGCCGGTACGTACACGGTGACCGTCGGGGTCTCGGACGGGGCGCTGGACGACACCAAGTTCCTCTACATCACGGTCAACGACGTGCCCACGCTTCCGGCGACGGTCGTCCTGAGTGGAGGGAACCGCACTATTCGCATCGGTCCCCGAGGTGGGGCGGACTGGATCCCGGGGATCCAAGCGTCCTCGTTCCTCGTCTCGGACATCATTCCCGCTTCGATCGTCGTGAAATTCGGAGGTATCAGCATTCAGGCGAGTGGCGTGAAGCGCGTCACGGGTGGGGCGCACGGCAATCCCCTCACCCTCCCGGTCGTGTTCGAGATGGTCAACCTGGGCATCCTGTTCGACAGCGTTCCGCCGGGCAGCCATACGGTCGACCTGACCATCAGGGGAATCATCGCCGGCGGAGGCGTCTTCGAGGCGCCGGTCACGGTCACGGTCGAGAAGAAGGCGCCCGGCGGGCACGCCAGCCCGAATCCATTCAATCCCTACACGACGATCAGCTTCGAGACGCGCGCGCCGGGGAAGGTCAGGCTTCGGATCTTCGACGTCTCGGGGCGTCTGGTGACCACCCTGGCGGACCGGGCCATGGGAGCCGGGCTCCAGGAGGTCCGCTGGGATGGCACGACGCGTATGGGCTCGCGCGTCTCGTCGGGTGTGTACTTCTATGTCCTCGAGACGCCGTCGGGAGTCTTCAAGAACAGCCTCGTCGTGGCGAGATAACTAATCGCAAGATAGGGCGATTTCTTGTAATCCAGACACCGACAAGACCGCTCCGAGGGCAGATTTCGTCGTATCTTGTTTTCGTTGCTTGAAGTGCGATCAGATCGGGTGTTACATTCTTCTTCGGCCTTACAACTTTGTTCGAACAGCGCGCAGCTGACGGGCACGAGCGAGAATCCCCCGCCGCTCACGAACGAACCTACCGCCCGGGCAGCTGCCAGGACCCTGCCGGAGGGCGCCGACCGCAGCTCGCACATTCCCAAATCGCCTCGTCACCTACGTAATGCCGTCCGTCCATCTCGCTAAGGAGGGGTGCATGAAGTCCGCGGTACGACATTTCGTCCTCGGCTTGTCGATCTTGCTGGTTGCCGCTGGCCCCGCGTCAGCGCAGTACTTGAAGATCACGACCGACAATCCCACCGACAACACGCACATGAGAGCGTCGGGGACGACCATCCTGACCCTTTCGCTCGACACCAACCACGACCGAAATGGTTCCGTACAAACTTGTAATTCACACACGGTCGGCACCTGCCTAGGCAGCTCCGGGACGGCGAATCCTCTCGACATCGGCTCCTACACGATCACGTTGACCGCCGTCGGCGGCACGGTGACGTGGGGCACCTATTCCAACGCCATGCCCGGCTATGCCGACAATGGTTCCAATCCGCCCACCTCCACCCAGGTCGAAATCAATTTCGGGCGCGCCTCAGGATTCGATCCAGCGGGAGCCCATACGCTCGGCACGATCTCGGTCACACCGCTGACCGGCACGCCCGGGATCGACTTCGCGCGCGGTGCGCAGCCGATCAACCCCTTCGGGTTCGGCACCGGCTTCGGGACGGAATGCGATGCCTTCAATTTTCCGAACACGTACGTGCTGGCGGATCCCGCCAATCTTTGCGCCACCGGAGACTTCACGGACGCGGACGGAGCGCTCTCCTCGAGCGGGAACACGCCGCCCACGCTCACCGCTCCGGCGAGCGTGAGCGCGGATGAAGGAACCGCGATCCCGACGATCACGGCGACCGCCACCGACCCCGATGCGGGGAACACGCTCACCATCAACGCGTCCGGAGTGCCGGCGTTCCTGACCTTCAGCTCGACTCCGGGCTCTTCGCCACGGACCGGGACGATCACGGGAACGACCGGGTTCAGCGATGCGGGCATCTACAACATCAGCTGGACCGTGGATGACGGTGTCGGAGGAACCAACAACACAACGACGGTGCTCACCATCAACAACGTCAATCGCGCTCCGACGCTCGCACAACCAGGCAACATGACCGTGAACGAGGGCTCGACCGCGGAGCAGACCCTCAGCGCGTCGGATCCTGACGGAGACGCGCTCACGTTCGCGGCCGTCACCGGCCCGCTGTACCTGACCGTGCTCACGGACACGCCGACGACAGGCACCGTCCGCCTCGTTCCGAACTTCACTCAATCCGGCACGGCCGACGCGAGCGTGCGCGCTACCGATCCCGGCGGATTGTTCGACCAGAAGTCATTCACGATCACGGTGAACAACACGAACCGCGCTCCGGTGCTGGCCCAGCCGAACAACATGACCGTGGACCCCGGGGCGACGGCCGATCAGGTCATCACGGCCACGGACGTCGACGGAGACGCGCTGACGTTCAGCCTGACGGCCGGGCCCTCGTTCGTGACGGTCACGACCACGACACCGGGCTCGGGCACGGCGACTGGAAACATCCACCTGGCTCCCGGGGTCGCGGACGCGGGAACACACGCCGCGACGGTCACGGCCGGCGACGCCACTCTCAGCAATTCGAAGACCTTTCAGATCGTGGTCAATGGTGGAGCGGTGAATCAGCCGCCGACCCTGACTCAACCCGCGAACATGACCGTGAGCGAAGGCGCGACCGCGAACCAGACCATTACGGCCACGGATCCGGACGGCGACGCGCTCACCTTCTCCAAGGTCAGCGGGCCGACGTACATGACGGTCACGACCACGACACCGGGCACCGGAACGGGAACAGGGAACATCCACCTGGCGCCCGGATTCTCGGACGCCGGAACGGCGTCGGGCATGGCCCGCGTGAGCGACGGCACCGTGAACGACGACAAGACATTCACGATCACCGTCGAGAACGTGAATCGCGCCCCGACGCTCAACGCGGTCGCCAACATGACCGTGACGGAGGGGGCGACCGACGATCAGGCCATCACCGGCTCCGATCCGGACGGGGATCCCCTCACGTTCGCGAAGGCGTCGGGACCGACCTTCATGACGGTCACGACCACGAACGCCACCACGGGGAACATCCATCTCGCGCCGGTCCAGGGTGACGCGGCGGGCTCGCCGCACAGCGCTTCGGTCTCCGCGAGCGACGGCACGCTGAGCGACGGCCAGAGCTTCACGATCACGGTGAATCCAGCCGGCGGTGGAAACGTGGCGCCGGTGCTCACCCAACCAACCAGCATGACGGTGAACGAGGGCGCCACGGCGGATCAGACCCTGACGGCCACCGACGCCAACGGGGACGCCATCGCTTTCTCGCTGGTTTCGGGACCGTCCTTCGCGACGGTCACGACCACGACGCCGGGTACGGGAACGGGAACGGGCACTATCCATCTGGCGCCCGGATTCTCTGACTCTGGAACCTACGGAGTCACCGTTCGCGCGAGTGATGGCTCTCTCGGTGACAACAAGACGCTCACGGTCACCGTCAACAACGTGAACCGGGCTCCGGTGCTCGGCGCGATTACCAACATGACCGTGACGGAGGGTGCGACCGACAACCAGACGATCACGGCCACCGACGCCGATGGGGACGCGCTCACGTTTTCGAAGGTGTCGGGACCAACCTTCATGACGGTCTCGACGACCAACCCGACCACGGGGAACATCCACCTCGCTCCGGTCGTGGGTGACGCGGTGGGCTCGCCGTACAGCGCGTCGGTCTCCGCGAGCGACGGCACGCTGAGCGACGGCCATGGCTTCTCCATCACGGTGAATGCGGGCCAGCCCGGAAACGTGGCGCCGGTGCTCGTCCAGCCTAGCGACATGACGGTGAACGAGGGCGCCACGGCGGACCAGGCCCTCAGCGCCACCGACCAGAACGGCGACGCGATCACCTTCTCTCTGGATTCGGGTCCGACGTTCGTGACGGTCACGACCACGACGCCGGGGACGGGCACCGGAACGGGGAACATTCACCTGGCGCCTGGATTCTCCGACGCGGGCACTCACGGCGTCACGGTCCGTGCCAGCGATGGCAGCCTGAACGACGACAAGTCGCTGACGGTAACCGTCAACAACGTGAACCGCGCTCCGGTGCTCGGCGCGATCACCAACATGACCGTGACGGAGGGGGCCACGGCCGATCAGACCATCACGGCCACGGATCCCGACGGGGACCCGCTCACCTTCTCCAAGGAGACCGGTCCGACGTTCGTGACCATCACGACGACCACGCCGGGGACGGGAACGGCGACGGGCCTGGTCCACGTCGCGCCGCAGCCGGGTGACGCGGGCACTTCCACGGTGCAGGCCAAGGTGTCCGACGGCTCGCTGACGGACACGCGGATCTTCTCGGTCGCGGTGAATCCGGCCCAGGCCGTGAACCGTCCTCCGGTCGCGGACGCGGGCGGCCCGTACACCGGCACGGTCGGATCGCCGGTGAGCTTCAGCGGGACCGGATCCTCCGATCCGGATGGTGACGCGATCACCTATGCCTGGGACTTCGACGCAACGGACGGCATCACGGTCGATGCCACCGGGGCGACGCCGACCCACGCCTACGGCGCGCCGGGGACCTTCACGGTGACGCTCACGGTGACGGACAACGGTAGTCCGCAGCTCAGCGACACCGACACCGCCACGGCCACCATCAGCGCCGGCGGTGGCGCCTTCGCGGCGATCATCACGGTCGACGGGGGCGATCAGGTCATCCGCCTCCAGTCGGGCAAGCCGACGTGGTGCGTCGACATCAAGGCGGTGAACGACGCCTTCCAGCCCGGCGCCATCATTCCATCGTCGCTTCTCGCCACCTTCAACGGCGCGTCCATCGGAGCCATCGGAGCCCTTCGGGATCATGACGACGAGGATCATGCACTCCGGACCCGTGGGGATGATGGGGACGATGACGACCAGGGTGACGACCAGGGTGAGGATGAAGGCAATGGACGCGAGTTCTGCTTCGCGAAGGACCAGCTCCGCACGCTGTTCGCGAGCCTTCCGAACGGACGGACCCGCGTGGACGTGGTCATCACGGGCAGCCTCCAGAACGGCGGCACGTTCCAGGGCACCGTTCAGGTCGTCGTGGTGAAGGGCTCCGGCGGCGATGAAGCGTCGAAGCGCGGCCGGGGTCACGACCACGACGCCTTCGCCTGGGCCAGCCCGAATCCGCTGAATCCCAGCACGACGATCAGCTTCGTGCTGAGCCAGCCGGGGAACGTGGGTCTCCACGTGTACGACATCTCCGGACGGCTCGTGAACACGCTCGCCGATCGGTACATGGAGCGTGGGATTCACGAGGTGATGTGGGATGGGACCACGCGGTCCGGATCGCGGGTCTCGTCGGGCGTGTACTACTACGTTCTGACGACCCCCGAGCGGACGGTGAAGAGCCACCTGGTGGTCGCCAAGTAGGCGGCGGCCTCCGGCGGGGTTTCGACCTAGCAGGAGAGCGGGGCGGCCCTCATGGGTCGCCCCGTTTCGTTTCCAGCCTTCGTTCGGCCGCGCGCACCAGCGTGAGGAGCGCCGATTGGACGGGAGCCGGCTCGTCGACGCTCTCGGCGAGCCGGACGATGGCGCCGGTGATCTCCTCGATCTCGGTCCGGCGCCCCCGCGCGAGATCCTCCCGCATGGAGGAGAGATTCGGACCCGTCTCGCGGAGGATCGCGCGCAGAGCGTCTTCGGGGTCGAAGTCGCGCGTCGCGATGCCCGAGCGCTCTCCCACGCGGATCGCTTCCCGGGCGGCCTGAAGGGCGATCTCGAAGAGCGCCGGCTCCTGGAGCAGCGTTCCGTTCGTGCAGTGCGCGATGGCGGTGATCGGGTTCACCGCGGAATTCAGCACGAGCTTCCGCCAGAGCACCGACCGGGCGTCCTGGTGCGCCTCGGCGGGGAGCCCCGTCGCGCGGAGCGCACGGACGGCTCGCTCGGCGGCGCTGAAGTCGCCCCGCCGCCAGGGCGCGACTACCGTGGCGCCGCGGTCGCTGGCGTGGAGCAGCCCCCGGCTGTCCAGGTAGGCCCCGAGCGAGGTGGCTCCGGCGAGGAGCGGAAGCCCGGGGAGCGCCTGATCGAGAAGCTCCAGGTTGCCCCAGCCGTTCTGGAGCGAGCAGATGGACGCACCCTCGAGCGCGACCGGGGCCAGGGAGCGCGCGACGTCCTTCGTGTGGTACGCCTTCACGCACAGGAAGACGAGCTGGCTGCCGGCGAGGATCTCGAAATCGTGACCGAGCAGGATCGAGGGATGATCCCGCTTGAGCTCGTCGTGCCGGGAGCCCCCCGAGCGGGTGACGACGCGCACGTCCGCCTTGGTATCGAGGAATCGGGACGCGAGGAGCGTTCCGAGCGCGCCGCCTCCCACGATCCCGATGGAATCCGTCACCGTTCGTCCTCGGCTGATGGTTGACACGTTCCGGAGGCGCAGTCTACACTCCGCGCGTCTCGATCCTCAACGGCCCCTCGTGTCGACCCCCGACGGAATGTCCCGTGAACCCGCTCCGCGGCGTGATCTTCGACTACGGCAACACGCTCGTCCGCCTCGACCCGAGCGCGCGCTCGACGCGCACCGACTACGCCGACGTGGTCGCGGGCCCCGGAGCGGAGCGCCTCGCCGCCTTTCTCCTCCGCGCGGGAACGCTCGAGCCGTCGCGGGTGGCGGTGTTCGTGGAGCGGTTCCTCGAGGTGCGCGAGCGGAACCGCGGACGCGCGGAACGGGAGAGGCGCGAGATCCCCGCGCTCCGCTCGCTCGAAGAGACCCTCCGCGCGATGGGGCTCGAGGTGCCGGGCGAGGCGGAGCTCGGGCGCGCGGTGGAGGAGTATTTTCTCGCGGAGGTGGAGCTGATCCGGCCGATGCCGGGCTCCACGGAGCTGCTCGAGGGGCTGCGCGGGCGGGGGTTTCGCCTCGCGCTCCTCTCCAACGCCACGAGCGGTCCCTATGTGCGGGAGGTGGTCCGGCGCATGGGATGGAGCGAGGTATTCGATCCGCTCGTCGTGTCGGCGGAGATCGGGATCCGGAAGCCGAGCCCGGAAGCGTTTCGAGCCGTGCTCGACCGGTGGGATCTCGAGCCCCGCGAGATCGCGATGGTCGGTGATTCACTGCTACACGACGTGGCCCCGGGTCTCTCGCTGGGGCTCGTCGCGATCCACTTCCGGGCGATCCCGAACGCCTTCGACGCCGGAGCGGCGGACGTGCGCGCGACGCACACCGTGACGACCCTCGACGAGCTGCTGCCGCTTCTGGAATAGCACCGCTCCCCCGAACTGGGGGCCTCTTGCTCGCGCGCGTGACGAGCTGCGCCACCGTGGGCGTTCAGGGATTGTTCGTAGACGTGGAGGCAGACCTGGGCGCGGGTCTCCCGACCTTCTCGATCGTGGGCCTGCCGGACGCCGCGGTGCGGGAGAGCCGCGAGCGCGTGCTGGCCGCCCTCCGGAACTGCGGCTTCGAATTCCCCGCCCGGAAGATCACCGTGAATCTCGCCCCGGCGCACGTCCGTAAGGAGGGCGCGCGCTTCGATCTGCCGATCGCCGTCGCCCTCCTCCTCGCTTCGGGCCAGATTCCGCGCGGGCGGGCTCTGGAGGAGGGCGTCTTCGTCGGCGAGCTGGCGCTCGACGGCACGCTCCGGGCGGTGCGGGGCGTGCTCGCGATCGTGGCAGCGGCGAAACGGGAGGGGCGAGGCCCCGTTTGGATCCCGCGGGAGAACCTCCGCGAGGCACGCTCCATCGAGGGGGCTTCGATCCTCACGCTCGGGTCGCTCCGGGAGCTGCGCGGAGACGAGCCGCCGGAGGGTCCCGCCGCGACCGCCGCGACAACGGGACACGAACCGGAGCCGCCCCGTGCCGGACCGCCCGATCTGTCCGACGTCCATGGACAGGCCGTGGCCAAGCGGGCGCTCGAGGTGGCCGCCGCCGGGAGCCACAACCTCCTCTTCGTGGGGCCGCCGGGCTCGGGGAAGACGATGCTCGCGAGGCGGCTTCCCGGAATCCTGCCGCCGCTCGGCCGCGAGGAGGCGGTCGAGGTCAGCACCATCCACTCCGTGGCGGGGAGACTCCTGTCGGGCGGGGGGCTCATCCTGGACCCGCCGTTCCGCGCTCCGCACCACACGATCTCGGACGCCGGACTCGTCGGCGGGGGCGCCGGACCCCTTCCGGGCGAGGTCAGTCTGGCCCACCGAGGCGTTCTCTTCCTCGACGAGCTGCCCGAGTTCCGACGGAGCGCCCTGGAGGCGTTGCGCCAGCCGCTTGAGGAGGGCACCGTCTCGATCGTGCGCGTCGGAGGCGCCACGGTGTTCCCGGCCTCCTTCTCCCTGGTCGGGGCGATGAATCCCTGCCCCTGCGGATTCCGGGGGGACGCTCGGCGCGTCTGCCGGTGCTCGCCCGAGGTCGCGGGCCGCTACTGGTCGAAGGTGTCGGGACCCATCCTCGACCGGATCGACATGATCCTGGAAGTGCCCGCCGTTCCGATGGATGACCTCTTCGCGTCCGGCCCTGGCGAGTCCTCGGCGCGGGTCCGGGAGCGGGTCGTCGGGGCGCGCGCGATCGGGGCCGAGCGCGGGCAGGCCGGCGGGAGGAACGCGGCTCTTTCCGCGAAGGAGCTCGAGCGGGTCGCTCCCCTGGATCCGGATTCGAGGGCCCTGATCCGCCGCGCCGCGGATGCCTTCCGGATCACGGCGCGGGGTGTCGTGCGCATCCGGCGCGTCGCCCGGACGATCGCGGATCTCGAGGGGTCGGCCTCCATGCGTCGGGAGCACGTGGCCGAGGCGCTCCAGTACCGGATGCCCGCGTTGACACCGTGAGGGTCGACTCGGAGAGCGAAGTCGTGTACACCGGTGCGGGGACGTGGATCATGAGAAGAACCCAGGGAGGAAGATCCAGATGAGTCGGCTCGCCGGCATCACCCATTCGCTGCTTCGGATCGTCGCGGGGCTCCTGTTCATCTGTCCGGGAGGGATGAAGCTTCTGGGCTGGTTCGGCGGGATGCCCGCCGGCGTCCCGATGACGCCGCTCCTCTACACGGCGGGTGTGATCGAGCTCGTCGGGGGGACCCTGATCCTGCTCGGCCTCTTCACGCGGCCCGTGGCGTTCATCGCCTCCGGCGAGATGGCCTTCGCCTACTTCATCGGGCACTTCCCGAACGGGTTCTGGCCGATCCAGAACCACGGCGAGCCCGCCGTCCTCTTCTGCTTCATTTACCTGTTTCTCTGGGGGAACGGCCCGGGTCCGATCAGCCTGGATCACTGGATCGCGCGCCAAAAGGCGGGGCGGCGCCGGAGCCCCGAGCCAGACCGCCGACAGAGCTCGTAGCAGCGTTAGGCCGTTCCGAACCTCTGGGCGGCTCGCGCCCGCGCCTTGGCGGCTTCGACCGCCCGATCCTTGGGCGGCGCGGAGGACGTCAGCGCGTCCAGCAGTTTCCGCGCGGCCGCGGCCACTTCGGAGACTGCCCGATCAAACGCCTCCTCGTTGGCGTGCGATGGCTTCGTGAAACCACTGATCTTCCGCACGAACTGGAGCGAAGCGGCGCGGACCTCCTCGTCCGAGGCCGTGGGATCGAAGTTGAACAGGGTCCGGATATTGCGGCACATAGGGTCGCTCCGATTGTAGACAGGGATGATGGCCGGGCCCGAGACCCGAACCGGCCACCGATTGTAATCCATGCTGGCCCGATGTGGCCAACCCACGTCTGCGCCGAGCGCTTGAGGACGCGCCGGAAAGGGAGAAGCGGGTTGACTTCGGGGTACAGAGTCGATAGCGTTCCCGTCGTTGAACCCGTACCGACACAGACCACGAATGACCGCTTCCAGCCGCGCGCTTCGATATCGAGCCGCCCTTTGCGGCCTTGTTGCATTTTTCCTCATCCCGAGCATTGCCGCGGCGCAGTCCAAGACCGCGAGGGCCGCGAAGAGCCCGTCCAAGGCGGCCGCGGCGTCGGTCGCTCCCGTCCCCGTCGTTTCCATCGAAGAAGGACTTCAGCAAATCAAGAAAACGCCGAAAGATGCTGGTGCCTACCTGGCGCTCGGCGCCGCATACCGCCGGGCCGGCCAATATCAAGACGCGGTCAACACGTACAAGAAGCTGGTGGTGCTGGATCCAAACGGCTCGTCGGCCCATGTGAGCCTGGGCGCGGCGTACATGGATCTCAAGCGCCCGGACGAAGCGGAACGTGAGTTCCGCAAGGCGCTCAAGCTGAGCCCCTCGGACGCGGCGGCGCACTACAACATGGGAAGCTATTACCTGGCGAAGGGACGCCGGGACGACGCGCTCAGCGAGTTTCGCAGGGCCACCGAGCTCACCCCTCCGCTCGCCGACGCGTGGGTCAGCATGTCGCTGATCCAGGGGGAGCTGGGCAAGACGGACGAAGCGGTCAAGGGCTACACGAAGGCGCTCGCGATCGACTCCACCAACGTGCGCGGGCTCACGAACCTCGCGAACGCGCTCTATTCGCAGGGGAAGATTCCCGAGGCCACCGGCCTCTACAAGAAGGCGCTTCACTACGATCCGCAGAATCAGGAAGCGAATTACAACATGGGGGTCGCGTTCGCGGATGCTCAGATCTTCAAGCAGGCGCTCTGGTACTGGAAGCACGTCGTGGAGATCGATTCCACGACCGCCGTCGCCGAGAGCGCCAAGAGCAGCATCCAGATCCTCGAGGATTTTCTCAGCTCCCAACAGGGAAAGGTGGTCCAGCAGGCTCCGACCGGGGTCACGACCGAACAGCATTAGTCCCCGACGCTCCAGAGGACCTGGCTCTGGCCTGTTTCCTAGGAGGAACGGACTCATGCAAGAGCGCCCCGCCCTCAGCATCCACGTTCTCGCGTTCTCGATCCTCCTCTTGACCGTAGGCTGCGCTTCCCACGAGAGGCCCTACGCATCGCCGGAAACGGCGCCCGCATCCACCGGCACGGCCGCCTCGGCCGACGTGACGACGAAGCCCCAGACCCGCCAGCAGGAGGCGCGCCGCGACGTCGAGGCGGGGAACGAGCTCATGAAGCGGGGGCAATTCGACGAGGCGGAGCACTCCTTCCGGCTCGCGCTCGAGTCGGATCCGGGATCGCTCGACGCGGTGGCGGGCCTGGGCCGCGTCGCGGTCCAGCGAGGCCAGTATTCCGAGGCGGTTCCGCTCCTCGAGCGCGCGACCCGGGTCTCGAGCCAGATGGTGTCCACGTTCCAGGCCCTGGGGGACGCGTACGCGGCGACGGGGGATCTCGAGCGAGCCGCCGGCGCCTACCGGCAGGCCGTGGCGCTGGCTCCCGGCGATCTGGAGTCGCGCCTGTCCCTCACCCATTCCCTGACCGAGGTGGGGGACTACGCGGAAGCGGAGGAGCTCTGCGTGCGGTCCATGCGGATCGCACGGGACGATCCGGCCGGCCAATCCAGGGTGCACCAGGCGCTGGCCGAGGTCTACGCGCGCCAGGGCAACAGCCCGGCGGCCATGTCCGCCTTTTACAAGGCCGCCGAGCTCAATCCCAAGGACGCCGACATCACCCGAGGGCTGGCGAATTGCGCCGTCCGGGCGGGGCTCTATGCCGAAGCGGCCGCGGCATATACGAAACTGTTACAATTGGCCCCGCTCGATTTGTCGGCGAAAAAGCAGCTGGCCTGGGTAAACTTCAAGTTAGAGCGCTACCCGCTTGCGATCAGCCACTACGAATCGATCCGCGATTCTCTGGGCACGGTCGACCGGTACTACCTCGCACAGGCCTACGCCAAGTCGAACAAGGTGGACCGCGCCGTCGAGCAGTTCCGCGAAGTGGTTCGTCTGGACAAGGAGAACTACAAAGGGGTTTACTGCAACATGGCGTACGCCTATTACGAGGCGAACCGCTATGAGAGCGCGATCCGGGTCGCTCACGAGGGTCTCCAGGCCGACAGCACGAGCGCATGCCTGCATTTCTGCTGGGCCCAGGCCCTGGACAAGCTGGGGCGCCACACGGACGCGATCCCGGTGTTCGAAGCCGCGCTGGACGATCCCGCGTACGCCGACGCCGCCCGGAAGGAGCTGGAGCGACAGCGTCGCATCGTGCGGCTGCTCCAATCGAAGTAGCGCCCGAACCACGGGTAGTCAACCAACCGAACCGAGGAGGAACGATGTTTTCGAAGGTGATGCGATGTGCGTTGCTCGGCGCAGCCCTCAGCATGCTGGTCGTCGTCGCGGCGTTCGCGGATGACGCGGCGGCCCCGGCTCCGGCCGCGAAGACCGCGAAGCCGGCTGCCAAGGCCGCAAAGCCGGCCAAGGGCATGGAAGAGGTGGCGGTGCTCGAGACCTCCAAGGGACGGATGGTTGCCGAGTTCTGGGAGAAGGACGCGCCCAAGACGGTCGCGAATTTCAAGAAGCTCGCCCGACAGGGCTTCTACGACGGCACCGGGTTCCACCGGATCATCAAGGGCTTCATGATCCAGGGCGGCGATCCGAATTCCAAGAATCCGAACGCGTCGAATCTCGGGACGGGCGGTCCCGGCTACACGATCAGCGACGAGTTCAATGCGCACCCCCACGTGAAGGGCGTGCTCTCGATGGCCAACACGGGAACGCCGAACTCGGCCGGCTCGCAGTTCTTCGTCATGCACGGGACGGCGGCGAGCCTGGACGGCCACTACACCGCCTTCGGGCACCTGATCTCGGGCATGGAAGTGCTCGACAAGATCGCGAACTCCCAGACGGGTCCGAACCCCTCGATGCCCGGCGAGAACAGCAAGCCGGTCGAGTGGACCACGCTGAAGAGCGTGAAGATCATGACCAAGGCCGCCTACACCGCGAGCCTGGGCGGGGCCAAGAAGTCGCAGGCTTCGAAGCCCGCTGAGAAGGGCGAGATGAAGGCGAGCATGGGCGGCGCCGCGGGCATGCCCGCCGCGGGCGGCGCCCGGCGTCGGACGCTTCGGGCCACCCGGGTCACGATACGGTCGAGAAGGCGAAGGAAGCCACGCAGACCACGCCTTCGACCCCGAGCGGCGATCAGCAGAGCGGAGACGAGAGCGGCAAGTAGGCGGGACGCCGCAGCGTTTCGGGGCCGGGCCGCGGTTGCGCTCGGCCCCGTTGCTTTGATAGCCTGAGTCCGGAGGGAACCCTTGTCCCGCATCTACCTCGACCACAACGCCAGCACCGCGGTCCGCCCCGAGGTCCTCGAGGCGATGCTCCCCTATTTCACCCAGCATTTCGGCAATGCCTCGAGCGCCCACGCGTACGGCCAGGAAGCCAAGGGGGGCCTCGAGGAGGCTCGCGCCCAGGTCGCGGCGCTGTTGAACGCCACGCCGGGCGAGATCGTCTTCACGAGCGGGGGCACCGAGGCCGACAATCTCGGCGTCATCGGAGGCGCGCGGGCGCTTCCGTTCAAGGGCCGCCACGTGATCGTGAGCGCGATCGAGCACGACGCGGTCCGCCACGCGGCGGACGCCCTGGAGCGCGAGGGCTTCACGATCACCCGCGTGGCGCCCGACGGAAGCGGCGTGGTGCGCGCCGAGGCGATCGCCTCGGCCATCCGCCCGGACACGGCGCTCGTCTCGGTGATGGCGGCGAACAACGAGACCGGCGTCGTGCAGCCGGTCGCGGAGATCGGCGCGGTCTGCGAGGCACGGGGCGTCGCCTTCCACGTGGACGCGGTGCAGGCGGCGGGGAAGGTCCCGATCGACGTTCAGGCGTGGCGCGCGACCATGGCTACGATCGCCGGGCACAAGTTCTACGCCCCGAAGGGGGTCGGCGCGCTGTACGTGAAGCGCGGCTTCAAGCCGGTGCCGCTGCAGCACGGGGGGGAGCACGAGAAGGGACGGCGTCCCGGCACGGAGAACGTGCCCGGGATCGTCGGCCTCGGGAAGGCCGCCGAGCTGGCCGCTCGCGAGCTCCCGGAGGGCCCGGCCCGGATCGGCCGCCTGCGCGATCGGCTGGAATCCAGCGTCCTCGAGCGGGTGCCCCGGGTGGTCCGCCACGGAGAAGGGGCGCCGCGCGTGTGCAACACCTCGCATCTTTCGTTCGTGGGCGCGGAAGGGGAGCACCTGATCCTCTCCCTCGACATGAAGGGGATCGGGGTTTCGAGCGGCGCCGCGTGCAAGGCGGGCTCCTCGCATCCCTCGCACGTGCTTCTCGCCATGGGCGTGCCCGCCGACGTGGCCCAGTCCGCGGTGCGCTTCAGCCTCGGCCGATGTACCACCGAGCAGGAGATCGATCGCGTGATCGAGATCCTGCCCGCCGTCGTCGCCAAGCTCCGCGCCGCGTCTCCCGCCGCCGCTTCCTGATTCTCCCGTGATCAACTTCATTCCCGAGAAGCCGACGACCATTCTCGTTGCCATGAGCGGGGGCGTGGACTCCTCCGTCGCGGCGGCACTCCTGCTCGAGCGCGGCCACACGGTGATCGGCGTCACCATGAAGCTCTGGTGCTACGCCGAGGGCCCGAGCCCAAGCCGCGGCTGCTGCACGCTGGAGGCGATCGACGACTGCCGGGCGGTGGCGCGCCGCCTGGGCTTCCGCCACTACGTCCTGAACCTCGAGAAGGATTTCAGGGAGCACGTGATCGAGGATTTCGTCGGGGAGTATCTCGCCGGCCGCACGCCGAACCCCTGCGTCCAGTGTAACAACTGGCTCAAGTTCGGGGAGCTCCTGCGCCGGGCCGAGAGCTTCGACTGCGCGTACGTCGCGACCGGCCACTACGCGCGGCGCGCCTGGGACGAGGCCGGGCGCGCCACGCTGGAGCGCGCGACGGACTCCGCCAAGGACCAGTCCTACGTCCTCTGGGGCCTCACGCAGGCGGCCCTCCGCCGCTCGCTCTTTCCCCTCGGGCATCTCACGAAGGCTGAGGTTCGCGAGAAGGCGAGGGCGCTCGGCCTCCCGGTCGCCGACAAGCGCGAGAGCCAGGACATCTGCTTCGTCGAAGGACGCAGCTACATCGAGTTCCTCCGCGAGCGGTTCCCGGAACGGCTCCAGGCATCCAGGCGGGGCGAGCTCAAGTCCGCCGAGGGGCGGACGCTCGGGACCCACGACGGAATCCACGCCTTCACCATCGGGCAGCGGCGGGGCCTCGGCGCGGCCACGGGCTCGCGGGTCTACGTGAGCGCGATCGACCCCGGGACCGGCACGGTCACCGTGGATCGAGAGGAGGCGCTGTTCCGGCGCACCGCCACCCTCCGGAGGGTGAGCTACACCTCCGGAGCCCGTCCCGTAGGCGCCCCGCGCCTGCTCGGCAAGATCCGCTATCTCCACGCGCCGGCTCCGGCGACGCTCACGCCGGGCGAGGGGGACGCCGCGACCGTGACGTTCGAGGAGCCGCAGCGCGCCATGACGCCCGGCCAGTCGCTCGTGCTCTACGAGGGGGACCGGGTGGTGGCGGGCGGCGTGATCGAGGAAGTTGCCACGAGCTAGATCCGCGCCACCCACAAACCTCGTCCTCATGCTCGTGCTCGTCGTCCTCGGCGGGGCCGCCCTCTTCCTCGCCCGCGAGCGCTCCATTGCGCACGTCTGGGGATTCCCGCTCGACGATTCCTGGATCCACGCTCAGTTCGCGCGGAACATCGCGACCGGCCAGGGATTCAGCTTCAATCCGGGCGAGCGCGTGGCCGGGTCCACGGCGCCCCTGTACACGATCCTCCTCGCGATCCTCTACCCGGTCACACACGAGTTCGTCTGGACGTCGAAGATCCTCGGTCTCCTGTGCCAGTGCGGGGCCGCCGTGTTCGTGCTCCTCGCCATGCTCGCGTGGGATCCGAAGGCCCGGGTGCGTGGCTTCCTGGCGGCCCTGATCGTCGCGTGCTCGCCTCCGCTCCTCTGGGGAGCGCTCTCCGGAATGGAGATCTCGCTCTATCTTCTCCTGGTCTGCGCGGGGCTCTACTTCCACGCGAAGGGACGCCCGTTGCTCACCACCCTCTGCTGGGCGCTCGGCGTCTGGGTGCGGCCCGACGGCCTGTTCCTGGTCGTGCTGGGCCTCGCCCTGATCCCGAGCGAGCGCATGAAGCGCGCGGCCCTCGCGGCCGCGATCGTCGCGGCCTTCCTGCTCTTCAACCTCGCGGTGGGAGGGACCCTGTTTCCGCAGACGGTCGGGGCGAAGGCGCACTTTGGAATTCAGCCCGTGGCGCGCACCTGGAATCTGCTCCGAGAGTGGGGGGCGCTCTGGGGCATCCCGTACCGCAAGACCGATCAGCTGGAGCATCCGGCGTGGCTCCTGATCGGGATCGCGGCGGGCGCGTGGGCGTTGCGCCGCAAGCAACCCCTGCTCGCCCTTTACGCCATCGGGCTTCCGATCGCCCTCTCCTTGTTCCGCACCGAATCGGGCTCCGGGAAACGGTACATCCTCTACGTCATCCCTTTCGGCGCCATCCTGGCGGCGTACGGGTTCGATTTCCTGTCGCGAAAGCTCCTTCGCGCGCGCGCCGTGACGGGCCTGCTCGTGGCCGGGGCGATCGCGATCGCGTGGCAAGGCGTGTACCTGTCGCGCAAGGCCACGAGCTATGGGTGGAACGTCCAGAACATCGACAGGATGCAGGGGTACCTGGGGCGGCTGTCGCGCTTCCTCACCGGTCCCGGGGACCGGATCGCGACGAACGACATCGGCGCCATCGGCTACTTCAGCGGCCGCACGATCATCGATCTCGTGGGCCTCGTCTCGCCGTCGATGCCGCTCCCGGTCGCTCTGTCCCGATACCGCCCCGAGCTTCTCATCATCTTTGTTGACTGGTTCAAGGACTATGCAGAGTATGACCCGGGTCACGATACCTTCACGTTCCTCGACGCCGACTCGAGCCACCGGTACGCGGTGGTGGCGGGCGTGGAGCTGAGCCACAACACGATCTCCGCGAAGGACCAGATGCTCCTCTTCAAGCGGTACCCGGCGGGCGCGCCTCTCCCCGAGCACCGCTTGCTGCGACGGTTTTGAGACGCCCCCGGAAGAAGAAGGCCGCCCGGCCCGCTCCCAAGCGAGCGCCGCGGAAGGCAGCTCGGGCCCGTCCCATCGACGCCTGCGCGAACGTGCTCGACTTCGAGGCGCTCGCCCGGGACCGGATGGAGCGCGCGTTCTACGACTACTACGCCGGCGGCGCGGAGGACGAGCGCACCCTGGCCGCGAACCGGGGCGCCTTCGCGGAGGTGTTCCTCCGTCCGCGGGTCCTCGTGGACGTGAGCCGCATCGACACCCGGCGGACCGTCCTGGGCACGGCCGTCTCCATGCCGATCCTGATCGCGCCCACCGCGTTCCACCGCCTCGCCCATCCGGAAGGGGAGCTGGCCACCGCGCGCGCCGCGGGGGCCGCTCGGACGCTCATGGTGGCCAGCACGATCTCGACGTGCACGATCGAGGAGATCGCGCAGGCCGCGACGGGTCCGCTCTGGTTTCAGCTCTATGTCTACAAGGATCGCGGACTCGCCCGGGCCCTGATCCGCCGGGCCGAAGCCTCGGGCTATCGCGCCCTCTGCCTCACGGTGGACACGCCCTTCCTGGGCAGCCGCGAGCGGGACGTCCGGAATCGGTTCACGCTCCCGCCGGGGATCCTCATGCGGAACTTCGAGGCCATGGGCTTCGACGTGTCGAGCCTCGGGGACAGCTTCCACTCCTATGTCCGGCGCCAGCTCGACAGCTCGCTCACCTGGGACGCGGTGGAATGGCTGCGCGGCGAGACCAAGCTCCCGCTGATCCTGAAAGGGATCATCGCCGCGGAAGACGCCGCCCGCGCGGTCGAGCGGGGCGTCGACGGGATCGTGGTCTCGAACCACGGCGGCCGGCAGCTCGACGGGACCGAGGCCACGATCCGCGCGCTCCCGCGCGTGGTGGACGAGGTGCGGGGGCGGGCGGAGGTCTTCATGGACGGCGGCGTGCGGCGCGGCACCGACGTGGTGAAGGCGCTGGCGCTCGGCGCGCGGGCCGTGCTGGTCGGACGGCCCTGCCTCTGGGGTCTCGCGGCCGCGGGGGAGGAAGGTGTGGCGCGGGTGCTGGAGCTGCTCCGTCAGGAGCTCATGCTCGCGATGGCGCTCTGCGGCTGTCCCCACGTGGACGCCGTGGACCGCTCCCTCATCGCGAGCGACTGAGCATGGCACCGGGACTTGGGACGCGAACCGAAGTAGAATACAAGGTGACGGAAGGCGCAAGCAAAGGAAAGGACCATGCAGTCCGGACGGCGCGGCGCGACGCTGATTTTCCTGGGCATCCTGGCTCTGGCCTCGTGCGGGAGGGCCAAGCCGAATGCCCCGTCCGTCCCGCCGGGCGTGAACACGCTTTCCGACGGCCTCGTCTTCACGAGGGCGGACTCGACCGTGATCCTCATGGGCAAGACCTACGCGGTTTGCTGCTCGACCTGGGAGGCGGGCGCGATCGATCGGGAGGCGTTGAAGGTGTTCTTCTATGACGCGACGAAGCGGCACTCGTACTGGAAGCTGTTCGTGATCCCCGACATCGCGCTCGCCGCGTCCGTGTTCGCGCTCCCCACGCCCGGCCCCGGCCAGGGCGCGGTGGCCATCACGGTCACCGACGTCAGCACGGGGAACACCGCGAGCAGCGACCGGCCGGGCTCCGAGGGCACGATCACGATCCATGCCCTGGGGTGCGGTCCCCCGACGCGCCTCGACACGACCGTGGACGCGACACTCGGGAGCCAGATCGCCGGTGGACCGGCGATCCACGTGCGCGGCAGGTTCGTCGCCACCACCTACACCAACCCGATCTCATGCGTCTTCTCGTTCTGAGGGGGATCTCGCTCGCCTGCGGGCTCCTGCTCCTCGCGGCCACGCCCGTCCCGAGGAAGAAGGCCGCGACGAAGAAGACCACGGCGACCACGCCTTCCGCGGGGAAGAAGGAAGAGGTCCCGGGTGGCGCGGAATCCGCGGCCGTCCCCGACATCGGACGGTACTTCGATACGTGGCTCTGGGTGAAGAGCGAGGGGATCGTGGCCACGTCGACCCCCGAGACGAGGGGAGCGGCGAGGACGCTCATCCTGAATCCCGATCTGTCGTACGAATTCCATCAGCGCCGCGACACGCGGGACAGCATCCTCTGCCGGGGGCGCTTCGGTTTCTCCGAGGAGACGGCTCCGGGGAAGGGCAGTGTTCCCGTCGACTACCTCGACTTCGAGGGGTGGTTCGAATCCTACGAGCACCGCATGAGCGCGGACTTCGTGGGTCCCGACACGCTGCTCCTCGCGGGCGACGGCTGCGAGAACTGCCCCGAGCACACGTTCGTTCGCGGGCGGACCGCCTCGTTCGAGGGGTCGGTGCGACAGGGGGAATCCTACCGGCACGACCTCTGGGACGGGCTTCGGTTCGAGCTCCAACCCGGCGATCTCGGCTGGCGCATCGCCATCCGCGACACCACGCGGAAGGACCAACCTCTGACGGCGCTCACGCCACCCTTGCATGGCCCGAACGACTGTGACATCGAGGGCTGGCACTTCCGCAACCAGGCGAACACCGGCCCGAACCAGGGGGACGTGAACGCGCCCCAGCGGTCGCGCGAGTTCATCTTCTCGCGCGAGCTGGGGAAGAGCATTCCGTTCCCGGTCTCCTCGATGGACGTCACCGTGGAGCAGGTCGATCGCGTGGCCCAGCAGGGCCGGGGCGCGCTGGACATCGAAGACCTGGTCCTGACCCCGCCCAAGCCCGGCCAGCAGGCCGGAATCCAGTCCATGCGATTCAAGGTCGCGATCGAGGAAGTGCGATCGCGTGCTCCGTCTCCCTCGCGGCGGCCCTGAGATGAAGCGAGTCACCATCCGTCACTGCCCGGTCTGAATGGTCAAGACCTGGATCGCGACCCGTGTGGCCGCGGAGATGAGAAAGGAGCCCGGTGTCGAGGTCGTCATGGAGCGCGGCTCGATGGGAGAGCTGAGCGTCATGGTGGACGGACGCGAGGTCGTCCGGTCGAGCCGCTTCGGATATCCGAACCCCTGGAAGGTGATGCGCCTCGCTCGCGAGGCGGTTCGCGATCCTACCCTCCCCGCTTGAACGCGAGCGCCGAATCGAGCATCCGCCTCGCGTCCGCGTGGCGCGGATTGAGGCGCAACGCCTCCTCCAGCGACGCGATCCCCTCGTCGAAGCGGTTCAGCGCGAGCAGCGTGGTGCCTCGCTTGTAGCTCAGCTCCGCCCGCTCCATCGGGTCCTCCTCCTTCAGGGCGTGCAGCGCGAATGCCCGGTCGTTCGCCTGGAGCGCGTCCGCGTAGCGCCCCGTCTTGTAGTAGACCGCGGTGAGCCCGTCCCAGGAGGTCACGTTCTTCTGACGCGCCCCCAGCTTGAAGAGGCGCTCGGCGTCGTCCCACCGGTTCTGCTCCATCCGGACACGCGCCAGGTTGTTGTACGCGCGAAAGTCCTGGCTTGCCTGGATCGTGTACGACCAGAGGCTCTCGGAATTCGCCCAGACCTGGTTGTAGCGGGCGGTGCGGGAGGCGAAGAACCAGGACACGGCCCCCGCCAGAAGCACGGCCGCGACCGCGCGCAGCGCGGCGGGCTGGAGGCGCGACCGTAAGGCGAGGATCGCGGCGGCGAGAAGCCAGCACGAACCCAGGGCCGCGAGGTAGAGATACCGGTCCGCGAGGTAGGTCGGGACCGGGAAGAAGACCGCGGGCAGGAGCATCACGAAGATCCATCCCGCGCCTCGGGCCAGAATCCAGTCCCGGCGCCGGAAGCCGAGCCAGACCAGCGCGGGCAGGACGAGGAGCCCGAGGGCGCTCACGAGAACCGAACCAGCGTCGAGCGAGATCGCCGGCGTGTCGTAGATCGGGTTCAGACGTGGGACGCCCGTCAGATGGGCGAGGTAGTCCCACGCGGTGCGCCCTTTCAGGACGAGGTAGCGCACCGGGTCCCGCGCATACTCCGCCTTGGTCTTCACTTCCACGATCCAGTTGACCACCGTGATTCCCAGCCCGAGCACGCCGTAGGGGACCTTGCTTCCCACGACCTGCATCCACCATCGGCCGTCGCGCCGCGGAAGCTTCAGCACGGCCAGATCCACGAGAACGAGGAAGAGCGGCATCACCACCACGTTCACCTTCGAGAGCACCGCCAGCGTGAAGAACACGACCGAGGCGACGTAGGGCCGCATCCGAAGCGAGCGTTCCCCGCGCGCGCTGAGGTAGAAGAGGACGGCGGGGATCAGGAACGCCGCCGAGAGCACGTCCTTCCGCGCCGAGACCCATGCCACCGATTCCACGTGCGAGGGGTGGAGCGCGAAGAAGAGCCCCGCGATCGCGCCCAGCCAGAACCGCCCGAAGAGACGCCGCGTGAGCTCGAACGCGAGGACCGAATCCAGGGCGTGGAGGAGGATCTGCTGCAGGTGGTAGCCAAAGGGCTGAAGTCCCCACAGGCTGTAATCGAGCACGTACGAGACGAGCTGGAGGGGCATGTAGCTCACGAAGTAGGGCTGGGTGAAGATGTGACGCAGGTTCTCGAACGTCCACCCGCGGATCCAGGGGTTCTCCGTGACGTACCGGGAATCGTCCCAGCTCACGAAGTCGAAGCGGAGCGATGGCCCGAAGACGAGCAGCGCGGCGGCGGCGATCCCGGCGGCGGCGAGGAGCCAGCGCGCGGGCGGGACGGCCTCGGGCCGGAAGACAGAGCGTGCCGCGCTCGGCTTGGGCCCCGCCTGGCTCGCGCCTGCTCTCCGGCGACGACCCACCTAGTGCGGCCCGGCGAGCACCATCACGCTCCACCCTTCCGGAGCTTCCCCCGGTCCACCTTCCCGAGATGCGTACGCGGGAGGGCGTCCATGAAGACCACCTCCCGGGGGTGCTTGTAGGGGTCGAGGCGCTCCCGCACGAAGGCCTTGAGCTCTTCGTCGAGGCCTTCCTTCGAGCTCCGCGAGACCACATACGCGCGCGGCTTCACGAGACCGCTCGGGTCCTGCACCCCCACGACGCAGGCTTCCGCGACGGCGGGATGCTGGAGCAGGCATCCCTCCACCTCCTGGGGCGCGAGCCACTTGCCCGAGACTTTCAGGAGCTCGTCGCCTCGGCCGCGGTAGGTCACGGTTCCGTCCGCGTCCATGGTGATGAGGTCCCCCGAGACGTACCATTCGCCCCGGAACGCTTGCGCGGTCTTCTCCATGTGCTGCCAGTATCCGATCGCGCGCGAGTCTCCGCGCACCCAGAGCCAGCCCGTCTCGCCGGCGGGGAGCTCGCGGCCTTCGTCGTCACAGACCTTGACCTCGAATCCCGGCACCACCGTGCCCAGCGTCCCGGGCTTCACCCGGCCGGGACGATTCGAGACGAAGATGTGCCACATCTCCGCCGTCCCGAGCCCGTCGAGGAGCTCCACTCCGAAGATGGATTTCCATCTCTCGTAGAGCTCGGCGGGAAGCGCCTCGCCCGCCGAGGTGCAGACTCGGATCGAGGAGAGATCCTGCGAGCGCGCCTCGGGATGGGAGATCATCTTCGAGATCATCGTGGGCACGTTGACGAGAATGGTCGGGCGAAAGCGACGGATCTTCTCGAAGAGGACCTCCGCGGTCGCGGGCTCCGGAAAAAGCGCCGAGGCCCCGCCCGCGGCGAACGGGAAGAAGAGGTTGGAGCCGGTGGCGTAGCCAAAGTAGAGCTTGGGGACGGAGAGGGTGATGTCGCGCTCGGTGTACCCGATCACGCCCATGCCGTAGCACTCGGTCGTGTTCGCGAACGAGCGGTGCGTCTGGACCACCGCCTTCGGCCGCCCGGTGGTGCCGCCCGAGAAGAGCCAGATCGCGGCATCATCCCGGTGCGAGGGGAAGGTCTCGCGCCCCGCGGACGCGTTCGCCACGCGGCGATCGAAGGACTCCTCTCCGACGACCAGCACCGCATCCGCCGTGCGCGCCGCCTGGCGGAAGGGCTCGGCCGAGTCCCTGTGGGTGACCACGACTCGCGCACGGGTGTATTCGAGGAGATGGGCGATCTCGCTGCCGGGGAGCCCCGGGTTCACCATGACGACGACCGCCCCCAGCTTGAGCGTTCCAAAGAGCGCGGCCACGAACTCGGGCGAGTCGGGGAGCGCCAGGAGCACGCGGTGCTCGGGCTCCACCCCCGCGTCGGCCAGCGCCTGGGCGAAGCGGTTCGCCAGGGCCTGGACCTCCGCGTAGGTCAGGGTCCGGGCGTCCGTGAGCAGCGCGGGACGCCCACCCCGGCCCTCGCGCACGCGCGCGTCCAGGAAGAGCTCCGCGATGTTCCATCGTTCCGTCGGCACGGGGGTCATGGTAAGTTGGCTCGGCGCCGCCCCCATGATGGATGCCCGCCGGGCCAACGGCAACCCCCGAGGTGAGGGGATTCACGGACGAAACAGCGATGGCGATCCATCAGCTGGCGGAGATGACCTGGGAGGAGGTGCGCGCCCTGGACCGGGCGCGCACGGTGGCCGTCCTCCCGACCGGCGCGGTCGAGGCGCATGGCCCCCATCTCCCGCTGGGCGCGGACGTGATCATCGCCGAGGCGATGGCGCGGTCGGGAGCCGAGGCGCTCCTCGCCCGAGGCATCCCGGCGCTCCTCTTGCCGCCGCTTCCATACACGGCGGCTCCGTTCGCGGCGGGATTCGAGGGCACGATCTCGCTCGGGGGCGAGACGGTGACGGCACTCATCCTGGACCTCGCGCGGGAGCTCACGCGGCAGGGCTTTCGCGCGCTCGCCGTGGCCAACGCGCACCTGGACCCGAAGCATCTGAGCTCGATCGCGGAGGCGGAGCGCCGCGCCCGAGAAGGAGGCATGATTCCCGTGATCTGGCCCGACATCACGAAGAAGCCCTGGGCGCACCGGCTCACCGAGGAGTTCAAGACCGGCGCCTGCCACGCGGGTCGGTACGAGAGCTCGATCGTGCTCGCCGAGCGCCCGGATCTCGTGCGCGAGGAGATCCGCGCCGGGCTCCCGCCGCATCCGACCTCCATCTCCCAGGCGATCCGCTCGGGCGCGCGCACGTTCGAGGACGCGGGGGCCGGGCGCGCGTACTTCGGCTGGCCCGCGGACGCCACCGCCGAGGAGGGGCGCGCTTCGGTCCGCGCCCTCGGCGCGATCCTGGCGGACGCGGTCTCCCTGGCGCTCACTCCGGACACGGGGAGGGGCGCGTGACGAGGACCATGCTGGCGGGACGCGGCGCGGTCGTGACCGGAGGGGGGCGCGGCATCGGCGCCGCGGTGGCGCGCTCGCTCGCCGAGGAAGGCACCGCGGTCGTCGTGGCCGCGCGCACGACCCGCGAGATCGAGCAGGTCGCGGAGGAGCTGCGCGGGCGGGGTGCCAAGGCCTGGGCCGTCTCGTGCGACGTGACCGACGAGGCGGGCGTCCAGGAGATGGGGCGCGAGGCGCGGCGCCTCCTCGGCAGCGTGGACGTGCTCGTGAACAGCGCGGGGGATTCGGACTCGGCGCCGCTCCGGAAGATCGCGCTGTCGGACTGGCAGCGCATGCTGGACGTGAACGCGACCGGGACCTTCCTCTGCACCCGCGAGTTCGCGCCGGAGATGGCGGGCCGCGGCTGGGGCAGGATCGTGAACGTGGCCTCTCTGGTGGGGCTCGAAGGCGCGAAGTACGTGGCGCACTACAGCGCGGCCAAGCACGCGGTGCTCGGCTTCACGCGTTCGATCGCGATCGAATTCGCGGGCACCGGGGTGACCGTGAACGCCGTCTGCCCGGGCTATGTGGACACGCCCATGACGGAGCGCACGCTCGCCAGCGTGGAGGCCCGGTCCGACCTCTCGCACGAGGAGGCCCTCAAGGCGGTCCTGGCTTCGGCCGGGCAGGACCGCCTGGTCAGCGCCGAGGAGGTCGCCGCGGCGGTCGTCGACCTCTGCGCGGGCGGGAGCGAGCTGACCGGTCAGTCGATCGTGCTGAAGAGCGGTGGCGTGAGGGCGCGATGAAGTTCGACGTCTTCAATCCCCCATCCCTGGGGGCGCCGAAGGGATGGAACAACGGTCTCCTCGCGCCGAAGGAGGGGCGTCTCCTCTTCATCGCCGGGCAGGCGGGCTGGGAAGACGAGGCGGGCGGAGCGCCGCCCGCGTTCGCGGGCCAGTTCGCGCGGGCGCTGGACAAGGTGCTCGCGGTCCTTCGCGAAGCGGGCGGAGAGCCCGAGGATCTCGCGCGCGTC